>Ga0193753_10001436_pt1 | contig 20297 bp, 40 predicted proteins | sample H1c2metaG_FD_144925 | JGI IMG/M metagenome (GOLD analysis project Ga0193753, IMG submission 144925) | Soil microbial communities from a riparian zone of the East river system, Colorado, United States - H1c2 | ecosystem: Environmental > Terrestrial > Soil > Riparian zone | place: USA: East...
CCTATCGCAAGTTCACGGGACGGTTGACGCAAATCGAACCGGAACCCGGCACGTCCAGGGGCCGGTCGACGGAATGCACGGTCACGGATTTCTTCGACGAGATGGCGCGGGCGTACATGCCCATGATGGGCCTGGTCGAGGGATTCGGCACCGGGGAAACCCTGCGGCAGATTCTCGAGGCGGGGATCATCAAGCCGCACGCGACCTCTATCGATGACGGCAGCGAGCGTGTGACGTACGGCGTGGACACGGCCGAGGACGAGAGTGACACGTTGCTCAGTCAAGCGACCTTGCTGACCGATTCTGAACTCGGCCAACTGTTCATGCGGGATGGGGGGCGGTTGGTGTTCCAGAGTCGGCAGAACCGGCAGATGGATACCGTCGTGGACTGGACGGTCAGTAACACCATGCAGGGGCTGGAGATCTCGCGCACGCGGGATGCGATGGTGACGCGCGTGCAGGTCACGCGGCATCCCAGGACGCTGGGGGCGGTGACGACCGACGTGTTGTTCACGCTCGGGGACCAGCCATTAATTGAGCCGGGCGCGTTGATGACTATTCGCCCCACCTATCGGGATGACGATCACCCGGAGGTGCGGATTGGCGGCACGGATGTCCATGCCCCCGTGGACTATACCGCCAACAGCGCCGAGGACGGCTCAGGCACCAACCTGACCAGCAGCCTCACGGTGTCGCTGCAAGACGATACCGCTGGCGTGAACTCGTCGGTGGTGACGTTCACGAACACGGGCTCGACATCACTCTACGTGACGCTCTTTCAACTGCGCGGGCGCAAGATCACGTTCTATGAACCGGTTGTCTGTGAAGCGCGAGACGCGGCCAAGCAGGCGACGTACGGTGACAACGTCCTTACGGTGGATCAGCCCTATCAGGATGCCAGCGAAGGCGGGTATGCGGCAGCGCAGTATCTCTTGGGCGCCTGGGGCACGGAGCGCACATCCGCTGATTCCTTGCGGTTCCGCGTGGGCCGTGGTTCGCCTACGGCATCCATCACGGCCGCGTTGGCGGCCGACTGCGGCGACCTTGTGTCATTGACGGAGCCGGTCTCTGGATTCGCAGCGGATTACTTCTACATCAATGGCATGCGGATACGCGTGTGGGGTGGCCCGGTGATTGAGACTGAGTGGATCTTGGTGCGCCGGGAGTTGCAGGGGTGGCTCTTGGGCGTGTCCGGCTATTCCGAGCTCGGCGTGTCGACAGCGTTGGGGTACTGACCATGGTGGTGCTCTTGGGTCCACATCAGGTGCATGGATCGAACGCGCGAACCGAGGCCGAGTACCGCCTGTTTCAGCGCGCGATTCTGCGCCGGAACGGTCGCGGCGATCCGTGGGTATATCTCGGTCCTCCTCCGCTGATGTTTGTCAGCGGGGGCAAGTGCGTGATCGATTGTCCCAACTGCGGCAATGGCCCCGTGGTCGACGTGAGTCGGCGACTGGCCTTGTGCTGCGAATGTGGCGCGGTCTGTGAGGGCGTGGGCGTTCCGGCGGCCGAAGACCTCGAGACGTTGACGGCCATCATGGCGAATCGTCCGCAAGCCGCGCGTAATAGCCGACATGCCGACGATCAGCGCCCAGCGACATTGAGCGAGCTGGACGTGGAGAACGTTGAGCGCGGGTTGCCGCCCGTGCTGGATGACACAGAGGCCATTGTGGCGGCACGCAGGGCGGCGGTCGCTGATGCCGCGGACGCACAGCATATCAGGGAGCGCCGATAGATGGCTACGTGGGGCACCACCGTCACGCGCTCGACGGCTGAACTGATTACCGCCTCCATGTGGAATGGGCTCAACGGCCCAAGTGGAAACCTCCAGTACCTGTACGACAACAGCGGTGCGGGGGGCATGACGGCCGTCACGTTCTCAGCGGGGAACTTCACCGGCAACGGCTCAATGACCTGGACCCTGACCAGCCCTGACCAGGTGTATTTCGGGTACGCCATCCGTGGCAAGTTGATGACGCTGCATTTTCAGTTGGACACCACGAGTGTGGGCGGCACGCCTAACAGCCAGTTGCAGATCACGATCCCGCTGTCGAAGGTCGCGACGAGGACCAAGACGGGCACTTGTCGAATCATCGACAACGGCACCTCCAGCATCGGCTTTTGTTTTGTCTCCGCAAGCGGCACGGTGGTGAGTATCGCCCTCGGCTCGGCGGGCACGTGGGCGGCCTCGACTAATGCGACGTACATCCAAGGCGAGATTGAATTCGAGATCAACTAATGACCAAGGTACTGCTGGCACTCGCGCTGCTCCTCCCATCGTTGGCTCAGGCGCAAACCTGCACGCCGACGTATCCAGCCATGCCATTTTGGCGCGGGGCCACTGGGGATCTGACCCACGTCTACGGCGACTTTACCCCTGACGACAAGGTGCGGATGGTGCTCTATGCCGGCATCGGCACAGCCTCGTACAGCGGGCCGCCGCTCGAATTCAAGATGGAAGTGGAGGTGGCGGCCTACAACCAGGATGGGACGTATGCGGGGACCACCCTGACGCCAATGTGGGTGAACCAGAGCCTGATTGCGGGCACGCCCATGTTGGCCTTGCCGCCGGGCCGCTATCTGCTGTTGCCGAAGTGGCGCTTGACTGGGCGAGTCAACTCGGGGCCGCCGGCTGCGGTGGTCATGAATCTGTTCATCCTGTATCTGGAGTACCCGCTGGCCTGCCTGCCGCGGCTGTTGGGGGTCGAGACGCCACAGGTCGGTTCGAACACCTCGCCGGACTTTACCGCATTGGTAGCGGCGGCGACTGAGGCGGCAGCGAAGCTGACCGCATTGGCTGGCAGCGTACCACCGTAAGACGAAGCGGGACGGTCGTAGCTGGGATGAGCGACGACCGCCCCTGAACGTAGACGCAGCGACGAACTGCGCCTGCCGCCTGCGGAAATCTTGGATCAGGTCGGCACGGTTGCACAGCGAAGGGGAAACGAACCATGGGTGGTGCAACCGAGATGTTGCTGGCACAAGTCGCCACGCTCGATCCGTCGACATCTGGTGTCTGGGAACGACTGGGCGTCGCGGGCATTCTGGTGGTCGCGTCGTACTTCCTCCTCCGATATTTCATCGGCGAGCTCGCACGCAAAGACGATCGCCTCAATGAGATGGGGCAGCAGTTCATCGACACCATGAAAGAGTTTGGGGACCTCGCGCGGGAGGCGCACCGGCAGCAGTCCGAGACGACGATGGCGTTGCGAGAGCTCAAAGATTTCATTGGCAACAACTGGGAGCGGCGCAGCCGAACGACGAGAGAGTAAATGCCAGACACCGCTGGGTGGGTCACGCCGGTCATTGTCATCGCAGGGTTTGTGTTCCAGATCGTGCGGGAAATGATCCGGGACCGTGCGCGATCGAGCCGCGAAGAACGGCAGCGCACGTGGGATGTGGCGGATCGGGCGCAGTTGGCCGTGAAGGTCAAGGATTCCGCGACGGCGCTGGCCGCGAAGGTGGAGCAGTCGGCGGTGGGGTTGGCCGAGACGGTCATCAAACAGCACGCGGAACTGACTGACCAGGTCGTTGGCCAGGCTCATTTACTCGCGACGCAGATCGCTGACAACACGGACATCAGCACGAAGGCAGCGGAAGGGGCAGACCGGGCCTACCACGAGGCCAATGCCGTGAACGCGAAAATCAAGGCGCTGGGCCTCGAGAACAACGCCATCAATGCGCAGATGCACGCAGACGTCAAGGACATGAAGCGGCGGGCCGGCGATCGATGACCGGCGACGACGTGTTCTATTTCGGTTTGGCCATGCTCTCGATCGGCGTCGCGATTGGGTTTCTGGTCGGGTTTCGAATCGGGCTGATCTACCAAGGAAGACTCTAGTGAATCACAGCATAACCATCGTGGGGAGACACCATGGCGACGTTTACCTGTACCACTGAGGCGCAAATCACGTCGGCGCTGGCGACTGCCACGTATGGTGACGTGATCGAATGCACCGCCAACACCACCTTCACGGCGCCTTCGGGTGGGTGGACCCTGTCGAAGACTGGATCGGGGTTCACGGGATCGAACCATATTCGCATTACCACCACTGCCACGAGCGGGCTGCCGGGGACCACGACGCGCACGGGGCCAGCCTATGCCGCGCTCCTGCCAAAGTTCCGGTCGACCCAAACATCTGGGGACCAGAACAGTCCGTCGTTCAAGACCGCGGCGGGTGCGGTGGGCTACGAGTTTCGCCATTGCCAATTCATCCAGGGCTTCTACGGCTCTGACACGATGGTCAGCCTCGGTAATAACGCGGGCCAAGTCCTCAAGGCCCATCAGCCCGACAACTTCATCATCGATCGTTGCTTCTTTGATGCCACGGCGAATCCCGTGTGGAGCCAGCGGCGTGGGCTGCAGCGGCACGGCAAGAACATGATGCTCAAGAATGCGGCGTTCTTGGGATTCGATGCGCCGATGACCAGCGGCGACGGTCAGTGCGTCTGGGATCTGAACGGGGAAGGGCCGTACGACATCATCAACTGTTCTTTCAGCGGGAGTTCTGAGCCGTATTTGACCGCTGGCGATGACATCAAAATCAAGACCATTGCGACGGTGGACGCCTCGCCGGCGCCGACGAGCAGTAGTTGCACGGTCACGATTACCAGCGGTGGTGACGCGCCAGTGGTGGGCCAGGTGATCGCCATCGTGCACAGTGAAAGCACGCTGGTCTTTCATCCGATCGCGCTGACCGTGACCAGTCTGGGGAGTGGGCGGTACACCATCACCTATGTGCCGATCGTGACGGTGACCGGGGGCTCGACGAACGCGGTGCCAGACGTGGGTGGTGATGCCCGTTGGGGTGTCACGCCGACAGACATCGAGATTGAGGGCTGCCTGTTCTCGCAGCCGGCATCGTGGAGGACCGATCAGGCGATCCTGGCTGCGCCTGCGACCTCGAGCGCGACGGCTGGCACAGGTGGATCGTTGGGGGCAGGCAGTTACACGGTCGGGTTCGCCTACGAGTCCAAGTCCCAAGGCGGCGGGCTGATTACCTCAGCATCGACGACTCCAGTGGTTGTTACGGTGGCGACATCTGGGAAGCTGGATCTCACGTGGGCGGCCTTCCCGACCTTCACGGAACAGATTCGCGTGGACGTGTTGCATCCTGATGGGACGCGCCGATTCCAGCGGTTTACGTCTGGGACGTCAGGGAGCTACACCACGAATGGGACCTCCATCTCCACGATTTACAGCGGGGGCAACAACAGTCCGACAGCCACGAGACACAAGGGCAAGAACCTCTTTGAGCTGAAAGCCGGCATCAACGTCGAAGTGCATAACTGCATTTTCGACACGCATAGCCCGCTCTTGGATATTGGGTATGCGTGGTGGATCAAGTCTGCGAACCAGAACGCGGCGACGTTTGGGTCGAAATTCGTGTGGACCACGAATGTCCACATGCACCACAACATCGTCCGACACAACGCCGGGTGGATGTTGGTCTCTGGGTGCGAGCATGAGGCCCGCGAGAACGGCCTGACGAATCCCCAGCGGTATCGGCCGAAGGCGCTCGACGGTCTTCACGTGCACGATAACCTGGTCTTCGATTCCGGCGGATCACCCAACAACCTGGGCGTCGGACCGCTCTATGCGATCCATCTGGCGAACGGCGGAAAGAACATCAACATTCACCACAACACGATCATTCACAATCAATCTGGGATGTTCGATCTGGTGGCGAGTGTGTTCAGTGATGCGTACTTCGAGTCGCTTCAGTTCACCAGTAACCTGATCCGTGGGCACGCCTTTGGGATTAAGGGAAACAGCAATGTCAGCCTGGCCTCTGGCACGCCAGCGCTGGACGCGCACTGCCGCGGGTACACGGTGACCGACAACGGCATTGACAACAACTCGGCGTTCGCGACCAACGTTTATCCAGCCGGGAACGATTTCTATACCAGCGTGAACTTTGCGGCGCTGTTTGAAGACTACGCCAATAACGATTACGCCTTAGCGAGTGGGAGCGCGGCGTTGGCGGCTGGCCTGGCTGGGTCTGACCAAGGCGCTGACATTTCGACCGTGTTGAGCAACACGGCCACTGTGGTCACGGGCGCGGCGGCGGCTGGGACGCCAACGATCCTGACGACCACGCTCCCTGGCGGAACGATCGGGTTCGTCTATTCGGCATCTCCGCAGGCCTCTGGTGGGACGGCGCCGTACACCTGGACGCTCTCCGCTGGCACACTGCCCACAGGCCTGAGTCTCAATGCCGCCACTGGTGCCATCACGGGTACGCCGAGTGCTGGGGCGGGCACCACGAACATCACGCTTCGGGTGACGGACAATGCCGCGGCGTCTGATACGCAAGCGCTGAGTATCACGCTCGTCAGCGTCACGTCCTCGCTGGCGATCATTCCTGGCTCATTGCCATCCGGCAAGATTGGCGCGGTGTACGCGGCAGATCTCACAGCGGTTGGCGGCGTGGCTCCTTACGCCTTTGATGTGGTCCTGGGCGCGTTGCCGGAAGGTCTGGTGCTGGACTCGCCCACGGGGACGATTAGCGGGACACCTACGACCGTGGAGACGCTCGCTGTCACGTTCCGGTGCCGAGACGCGAGCGGCGCCCAGGTGATGCAGGAACTGGCGCTGGTCATTAATGCCTACGCGGCTGAAGTGGGGGTGGGCGATCTAGATCTGCTGGCCTTGCAGGACTACATCGACACGACTGCTGCGGCGCCCTCGGTCGATGCCCTGATCGGGCAGTTCGTGGCCGCCAGGGTGGGTGTCATTCGAGCGGCCTATGACATCAAGCGGAAGGATGTCGTGGGTGGCGCGTATGTGTCGGCTGGTCTAAACAAGCGGCGCGTCATCGAAGTGGCCGCCGAAGTGGAGGAGTCATGACGATTGGCGGCAGCCTATCCGCCGGGAACCACGGTGCTGTCGTTGGCGGATTTCACTGCGCTCATTCACTAGTTGGAGAACTATCCATGGAAACAAGCAGCTTTGGCATCTGGGATGGTCTGGGATCAATCGGTGCAGGAATGATGACGCTTACGAACGGCGGCAACGTGAGCCACTGTATTGACTACGGGCAGTACAACTGGCACCCAACAGCGTGGTACTACATGCCGTCGCAAGTTGAGCCTCTGACATGCATCGGTAAGGCGCACGTCTTCGAGTGCGACCACGTCAAGAAGTGCAAATGCGGATCGGTCGAGCGTGTCATGAGCACGAAGAAGGGGCGGAAGTCATGACGGTGATCGGCCTGTTGGCCTTGCTCGCGTTCTGTCTGACCATCGCATCCATCGTGACGCCGCGGGTGCCGCTGTGGATTGCCGTCCTGCTATTGGCCATCATCGCGATGGTGCAGTACGTGCCGTTCCGGATTGGCGGATAGGGTGGGCAAAGAGAAAGCCTACGCCGCCGGCATCACGGCTCCTGTGCTGACGTTGCTGACGTGGGCGATTGGGCAGATTCCCGGCCTGCCGGCGGATGTGCAGGCCGCACTCACGACGCTGCTGATGTCGATTGTGCTGTGGCTCGTCGTCTACGTCGTGCCGAACACGCTACGGCTTGTCGAAAGCGCGGTGACGACAGACACGACGACGGCCACAGCGGCCACGCATGTGAGTCCGGCGACGGTGACGCAGGAAACCCGGCAGGAAATTGAGACTCAGGTGGCCACGTGACACCCGAGACGTTCACGTGCGCGCACTGCTCAAACAGTAGGGGGCTCGCCATCAGCCGACGCGAGAAAAGTATCTTGGTCTGGTGCTCCGTGTGCGCCAAAGAGACGCTGGTACCGGTGGAGCCGGTGAAGGCCAAGAGCAAACCCAACGGTGCCATCCAGCCTGAGGAAGAAGGCTTCGTGGACACCTCTGGAATCTGGCAACGGAAAGTCGATTGATGGTCTAGGTACTGATCGCCTTCTACCCCCGTTGGCGATCACAGGGGGCGTAGCCGATGGCGCGTGCTGTGAGGCTCGGATGTTCTGAGTCAAGCGCGAACGCTGGGAGATCGGCTACTCTCCCGCCTACTTCTTCGCAGCCTGAAGCGCGACCGCAATCGGCTGGCCATTCTCGCGCGCCCATCGCTCCAGCGACTTGGCTAGCTCACCAGCCTGCTGCTTCCACATGCGTTGCTTGACGCCGCCCATCCAATCCTTGCTGCCTGGTGTGAGCGCCCACATCTCCCGGCTGTAGGTGCCAACGGTCAGCGTGGTCTTGATGTTGTTCTGCGTGATCGCGCTACTGCTCGCCAGCGCCAGGTCCGTATTGGGAACCCGGTTGATGCTGCCGGTCGTCTGGTCCGTCGTCACGGGGCCACGCCATTCAACCTCGAGCGCGAAGTCTGCGGCCTCCAGTGAATCGACCAGCGTGAACATATCCCGGTGGCCCTTCTCGGCCAACTCCTTGCGGATGTCCAGCGCGGACGCCTCCCGTTCTTTCACGGCGCCATCCGTAAACCCGCCTTCGGCTGGTGTGGCATAGACGAAGATTTTGTAGGGCTGGGCCTGAACAGGGACCGCCAGCAGGGCCAACAGCAGAGCAATGGAGAGTGGCTTCAACATGGGGAGGCTCCGGAAAGTTTCACGTGGAACCACACGCGGGACCACATTCCGATCGTGCGGCACTTGGAATAGGCGCGTTTCAGTCTGTTTTGTTCATGGTCCACAATCTCGAAATCTAGCAAATTGAGCGATTTTCCTAACAAAACTGAATGGAGGCGGCGGGAGTTGAACCCGCCGACGTGATCCATAACTACTTGTCCTCCTGTGGATTGCGAGCGGGGCCAGATTCTGGAACCACAGGCCAACCCTGGAAGCGGCCGTCGAGGGCCTCGCTCATCCGCTGCAAGCGACTGTTGAGCACGGGCACGTACACCTTCCTAGTCATGGCCAGATCCTTGTGACCGGCCCCGGCGGCAATGTCGGTCAGGTCGATGCCCAATTCAGAAGCGGTGATCCACGTCGTATGCCTCGCTTGATAGGGTCTCACGCCTTTCGGCCAACCGGCTGACCGGATCGTGTTGGCGAATTGGCCGGTGGAGTATCGGCCCCAGGCCTCGGCCTTGAAGAACAGCCGCCACGCAGCAAGTTGGTCATCGTTCAAGTAGACGCCTGGGCAGAAGCCGCCCTTGGCATCTCGGGGTACCCACACGCGCTGATCGAGGTTCACGTCAGACTCGACGGCGCGCATGATTTCGCACGGTCGTTTGCCGGTCGAGACAAACACCCTGAACCGCGCGCGAGTCTTGGCGTCCCACGGGGGGCCGGTGCGCCGGGCTTCCATCTCCTGCAGATTGGCGTCGACCTTCAGGATCGTCTCATTGGTGATCCGTTGGATTGGGGTCTTCGGCACATGCAAGGGGACCACGTCATCGCAGGGGGTCTTCCGCTTCCGGCCGTCCAATGTCCGATAGAGATGCCGAAGTGTGTCGACCCGGTGGTTGATTGTCTTCGGTGCCACGTCGGCCGCGCGCCAGTCCACGCGGGCGCTCAGGATGTGCGCGGCGGTGATCTGATGTCTGGGCATGGGACCGATGCGCGTGTTCCAGTGGCCCAAGTGTGCGCGGCGTTCCTTCCAGCTGGCGAGATGTCGTACGAGATTCAGGTACCGCGGCGTGTCGGCGAGGAGTGTTCCACGGACAGGGCGCGTGCCGTCGGTGTCGAGCTCCGATTGAAACGCGCGCCGCTCGCGTTTCAATTCGTCGAGCGTCATGCCGGGCGGGAACCGGCGCGGCGTGGTCTGGCCGTTGACCGTCACGCGGATCTCGAAGCCGCTCGAATCGCCGTAGATGCCCCTGGCGAGGGTCTTCCGCTTACCTTTGCGGGGCATGGATGCTGGTTGTGACCGTGTCTGTCATATCGTTGAGAGAAAACATCAACTCAGCCGCAGATTCACATAGACGAGGTGACACATTCGTGTATCGTGTTCCGTCTCAGCACACGCCTCTTTTCCCCCATGAGGTTCATGTATGCGTCGTTCGGCGCGGCGGCTCAAACTTGCGGTCAGCAACGGACGTCCTGAGTACATCAACTGCCGACTTAAGGCTTGCGACGCCGCTTTGGTTCCTGCGTGGTATTCGCTTCCCGAATGGTTTCGATCGTGGGTGCGGTTGACCGTGACAACAGCGGCAGCTTCGCAACCATCCGAAGACCCTGCACTGTCTGCCGTCGATAGTCAGCATCAACTGCGGCCAGTGCCTCAACACCGCCAACCGTGACCGGGTCGCGTAGTGCCTCAGCGACATGTGATGGCACTTCGATCAACTCAAATCCAGGCGCCACATCTTCTCGAAGAATATGAGCTAAGGAGGTATCGAATTTCTTGGCAATCGCAATCGCTGTCGAGAACGTCACTTCGAATTTCCCCTTTGCGACGCGTCCCGCCCAGTTGGGTTCTTTGCCGAACTGTTCAGAGAGCAACGTCGGGACGCGTCTCTTCGTCAATTTCCTCTGAAGCCACGCGAGAAATCGCTCGCGCTCGCCCGATTCCCCTCGCATATCCGAGAGCATACACGGGCTAAGTCCTTTTGAATCATAAGCTACCGGAGAAGTAGTTTTACTATTGACAAAGCTACGCCACACGTAGGAAACTCCGTTCCGTGATTGCAGAACGAATTTCCAAAACGTTGCTGTGCAGCCGGCTTCGGATGTTCCGTGCGGCGAGGGGGATCTCGCAGCTTACGGTGGAACAACGAGCACGGCTGACACGTGGTCAGTACTGGCGCATCGAAAACGGGCACGACGAGCCCACAGACGCCGAACTGCGTCGCATTGCGAAAACTCTCCGTATCACAGTGGAGACGCTGAGCGAGCCGGAAGTGAAGGCGTCATGACCACGTTCGATCCGGGCGATCGTGCCACGTGGCCTGAGGTGCTCACGGCCGACGAATTCGCCGCCGTCTATCGCCGCAAGGTGGGCGGTGTCAAAGCCGACTGCGCACGTCGCACGTGTGTCCCGGCGCCGTTCTGCTTCAAGCCGTACAAGTGGCGCAAGACCGACATCCTGCGGCATCTCGATGGCGCGCTCGCGTCGTTGAAGAGGTCGGCATGAGAGCGCGCATGTCCCCATGGCTAGCCTCTGTGACCAGCGGCCTGATCTCGCAGCCGGTGACGTCATCGCTGGGCCGCCTGTTTCTGGCGGAGGGCTTTCTCGGCCAGCCGGTCGTCCACGGCGATCTCAAGCCGCTGCCTGCTGGCGAGGTAGCCCACCCGCACGCCAGCGAACACGCGCGACCAGAACCACAGCCGGCAGGTCAGCCAGTGCCATCGCAGGTCCGCACGATTGAGAAGGTGGTCAGCGGTGGTGTGACCGACTTCCGGCTGCACTGCCTGGGGCCGCGTCACGAGCATTGGGTTGGGCATCTCTACATGCGGGCTCGAGATGCGGAGATGGCTGGATGTGCCTGCTGTTCCGACTTGGACGATGCCAGGGAGCGGCGGTAACGAACTCATGAGGAACAGCATGCGACTGGACGGCTCAGCAATTCACGGGAACAGTGTTGCGCCCACTTACCGCCGCGACCTCGCCAAGGCAAGCGCGGGCAACTCGGAAGCCGTCAGTTGCCTCAATGAAGTGCTGGACTCCAGCGGGCAGCAGCGGAAGGCCATTGCTGGCGACATCGGCAAGACCGAGCAAACGCTGTCGAAGATGACCGCCGGCACGCAGGCCTTTGGGCTGGACGATTTCGAGAACCTGCCGCGTGACATGCAGGTGTGCTGGATGAAGCGTTACGGGAAATTGCTCGGCCTGGAAGTGCGCGAGTTGGACCAGTGGCAGATCAACGAAGAGGCGCACGCATTGATCGAACAGTTAACGGCCATTGTGAAGTTGAGCAAGCGCGTGGGCAAACCGGCGATGGCCCGCATGGACGCACCGGCGGAAGCGACCGTCAGGAAGGTTGGATAGATGACACCTGTGATCACGCGAGAGATGGCAGAACGGTGCGTCGAGGTGATGTCTCACGGACTGGTGTCCGGTATTGGCGTGCCTGAGCCAGGAAAGATGTGTGTTGAAGCCGCCATTTCATTCGCGCTCGGCTTGCCGCATGGCGACGATCCGAAGTGCGTCACGCAATCGCTTCGCCGTTTGAAGATTCGGCTCAACGATTCGGCGTGGTCCTCGAATCAGGCGCGGGCGGAAGGTTTGCGGAGGCTGGCGCTCGCGCAACTTGGAAGCGCTGGCGTGTTGGACGAGAAGGAATTTATTCGCCGCGTGGTGGAGATGACAATCCGCAAGGCCGTACCTGTGGGCCTGCGTGCGGTAGCGTCGCGCAATCCGACGCATGCGAAGGATCTGGAGGCTGCCGCTGTTCGGTGTGAGCAGGAAGGCACGCGCGAGTCAGCGCGGAATGGCGAGCGCGTAGCGCGAGCCGCCTACGCCGCCGCCGACGCCGCCTACGCCGCCGCCGCCGCCGACGCCTACGCCGCCGCCGCCGCCGACGCCTACGCCGCCTACGCCGCCGCCGCCGCCGCCGCCTACGCCGCCTACGCCGCCGCCGCCGCCGACGCCGCCGCCGCCGCCGCCGCCTACGCCGCCGCCGCCGCCGACGCTCGCACGCGTGACCGCGTGCTCGCCGAATACGCCGAGTGGGTCGTTCAGATTCTCATCGACATGCAGGCGCCTGGGTGTCAGTGGCTCTATCTCACACCGAAGGCGGCCTGACATGCCCTACGCAGATCCGGTCAACTACGCGCTCCCATTTATTAGCAACTCTGAAACGTCGCGTGAGGCGGCCGTCACGGCCAAGTCCTTCGCGCCCACGCAGTTGGATCGCTACTTCACATGGTTGCTGGCTCAGGGTTCGCGAGGCGGCACCGACAAAGAGGCGAGTGCGGCGCTGGGTATTGCGCGCATGAGTCTGTGTTGCCGGCGGATGGAATTGAAACGGGCTGGCCTGATCGAGCAAACCGGCTACAAGCGCGACGGGTGCGCCGCGGTGCGGGTGAAGTGATGGAAACCTTCGACCAGATGGATCAGCGGATAAAGGCCGAGTGTGTCGCGGATGCGATAGACGAGGGCATTGTGCGGTCAGATGCGTACACGCCGGGACCATGGGAGTTTGATGGCGTGTGCGTTGTGTCGTCTGCGCTCAAGGGCCGGAAGCCCTTCGTGACGGTCGAAGGTGAACCGTGCTCGCATGAGGCCGGCCTGATCGCGCTGGTCTATTCCTGCGCACCTGAAGGCGACTACGAGAGCGGGCGGCACGATGCCAACGCTCGACTCATTGCTGCGGCGCCAGATCTGCTCGCGGCCTGCAAGCTCGCGCTCAACGCCTTCGAGCGGAACGACAACATCGATTGGGGCGTGCTCGAATCCGCCATCGCGAAAGCGGAAGGCCGATGAAGCTGGAACTGGCCTCCTTCGCGGTTGTGGTGCTCTGCGGGGTGAGTGGCCTGCTGCTGGTGATCGTGGTGTGGCAAGGGATTCAGTGGTTGTGGAAAAGGTAATCAGTAGAAGGAGTGAAGTAGCCCATGAACATCAATGACGCGTTCCCCAGTAACTACCTGAAGGCGTCGGATCTTGGCGAAGGTCAGCCCGTCGTGACCATCGACCGTGTGGAAGTGGAGCCGGTTGGCCGCACGAAGGAGATGAAACCGGTCGTGTACTTCGCCGGCAAGCAGAAGGGCATCGTCCTCAACAAGACCAACTCCAAAAAGATCGCGGAGATTGCCGGCTCGAACGATACCGATGACTGGCACGGCGTGCAGGTCAAACTCTACGCCACTGAAGTGGATTTCCAGGGCGAGACTGTCGAGGCTATCCGCGTGAAGGCTCCAAAGCAGGCGCAGCCAGCGACGGCGCGACGACCTGTGCCGCAGCCGGTGCCGGATCTCAACGACACGATCACGGACGACGACATCCCCTTCTGAGGCTGACGATGAACTACGCCACTGACGTCAGCCCCATCATCGTGGACGTCGAAACAGCTCCGCTGGAGAACGCGCGCGACTACATCGATGCGCCGGACCTGTCCGACATCCAGGCGCCAAAGAACTACGTCAAGGCCGAGGCCATCGCCGACTACGTGGAGCGCGAGAAGGCCAAGCGGATTGCTGATTTCGATTTCGACGTGACCAACAAGTCAGCGCTCGATTTCAACATGGCGCGCATTGTGGCCATTGGTACATGGTCAGAGCACTTCGGCCTGATGGCCATGATGTGCGCGTCGGAAGCCGAGGAGGCAGCGGCGCTGGATGCGTTCTGGCGAATGGCCAAGCGGCGGCTGATTGTGGGTTTTCGAGTCCGTGAGTTTGACTTGCCAATGCTCATGCAGCGCAGCCTCTATCTCGGGGTGAACTTCCCGCAGTTGGATCTCGGGCGGTATGCGCGTGGGTCTGGCATCGTGGACATCTACGACCGGCTCACATTTCAGGACATCCGGCAGGAAGCGGTGATGCGCCGCTCGGTGCATGCGTTCTGTCGCAGGTTTGGCATCCAGGTGACCGACGAGATCAGCGGCAAGGACATCCCGGCGTTGGTGGCAGCTGGCGATTGGGCAGCGGTCGAAAGCCATGTCCGATCAGACGTCCTGCTCGAAGTGGAGCTCGCGCGGAAGTTGCGCATCATCGAATTGCCGGTGGCCGAGGCGGTGATCTGAATGCCTGTCATCTACGCCGGGGAAGCATTCAAGCCGCATGTGCATTGGCCTGTCGTGCTGAAGGACGGGGTGACGTGCGCCACGTGTGGACGGGTGCTGTCGACTGAGCGCGTGGTGATCGAGTTCGTGAGGAAAGAAGCGTGAGAAAGCCCAAAAACCTGGATCGCTATAGCGCGATGGAGGATTCGATTCGTGGCCTTGAAGATCTTGCCGCAGACCTGAAGGCTAAGGCCGAGCCTGGCATGTTGATGCGTTGGAATATCAACATCTCAATATGGGATCCAAAGTGGGAAACACAGCCGAGGGGTGCGCGCACGGTGCGGCCCCAGTTGCCAAAGCCATGAATTTCGATGACTGGAAATCCACCGAACCAGACAGCGCCCGCTGGACGCGGAGATCTGGCGAGCGTCAGCCGGAAGCCATGACGTGCTGTTACTGCCGGTCAGAGATTCTGTCTGGCGAGAGCATCACCGCCTATCGTGACGGCCGGCCAGATGCCGCACACAAGGCCTGCGTGAGACAGATCGAGATGAGGAAGAAGTCGGCATGAGCCAGGTGCCGATCTTCCCGTGCTTCGTCACCGCGGCCGGCAGCCTGAAGGTGTCGAGCGATGAGCGGTCACGGTTTGACCAGCACCTGAAATCTCTGGCTGGGGCCGATTGCGAGCTCGTGGTGCGCAAGCGCAAGTCTCAGCGCTCGCTTGTCCAGAACTCGTACATCTGGGGTGTGGCCTATCCGGTGATCGCCGAAGCCTTGGGCTACGACCGGCATGAGCACGAAGAGTTGCACTACGGACTGGTCGCCAAGTGGGGTGGCGAACACTTCGACAAGCGCATCGGATCGATGGTCCCCAACAAGCGCAGTTCCAAGCTCTCGACGAAGGAGTTCTCGGACTACATCGACTGGCTCGTGAGGTTCGCAGCGGAATCCTTGCACGTCAACGTTCCACTACCAGGAGAGAGTGAGGCCGCGTGATTGAGAATGACGGCGGGCCAGCATTCCCAGAGTCCAGACACGAGACCGTTGATGAACCCGGTCACTGGGGGAAAACCGTCACGAGGCACTTCAGTGGCATGACGCTGCGGGACTACTTTGCCGGGCAAGCCCTGACAACGTTCGTCGTCATGGTGAACGGCCATCGAATGTTGTTGAACAACATATCAGAGGAAGAGAAGCAAGCCATCGTGACGCATCACGCCGAGATGGCGTACCGCATGTCCGACGCCATGTTAGCCGCACGGGAGAAGTGAGATGACTTGGTTCACAGCCTGGCTCGTATTCTGCGCCGTCATCCTCGTGTTGATCCAGGCCAGTGGCGATGGCGTGCCGTGGTCTGAACAGCTCTCGGCGCGCTGGCGGCTGTTCGTGTCCCAGCAGCGGCGGAAGGGGATCCGCTTGGTCTATCGGACACCGCGGCAGCAGGCGATAGCCAAGGCAGTGGTGGGCTCGAGGTCCAGCCTGAGAGCGTGGAGGCCCAATGACGCTGCGTGAGTGGTTCAGGCGGCTGCGGGCCAGATTCGAGCGGCGCACGTTCTTTGACAGGTGCCTGTAGTGGAAACCTTTTTCAAGCATCAAATGCCGTCCCGCATCGACAAGCGGATCGAGCGCGACCAACGCGAGGCGGCACAGCTCAAGAAGTGGAATGCCGAGATCGACGCCAGAGATCTTCGGCAATGCCGCTGCTGTGGCAAGCGCAGCGATCCCGATGTGATGGGCCTGACGACCCGCGGGCATCGCGCGCACATCGTGTACGCCAGCGCAGGCGGCTCCAATGAGCCGCGGAACCGGATGACGCTCTGTGCGACCTGCCATAACGCAGAACATCGCGATCGGCTGCGGTTCACAGCTGACGGTGGGCCGTATGTGGGGCTGGATGCCAACGGGGCGATGGAGTTCTGGAACAAGGACGCGGCTGGCGTGTGGTTTCTGACGAAGCGCGAGATCGCGCCGCACGTCGTGGAGAAGGACTGATGAATGTCGAGATGACTTTACCTGAGGCGGAATTGCTCATCGCCGTGCTGACCGGTGCTGAGAGTGCTTTCGCAATAGCGAATCCGCCACTCGTCGAGGCGCTGAACGATCTGCGCCAGTGGCGGACGGCGTTGATGCAGGCGTATCTCCGCGGCCGGATTGCCAGTGGACGGGCGCTGAACGTTGCCGGCACACCGGATGCGGTTCCCAGCGCCGGAGAACAAAAAGAGACGCCATGACTACTTGCTCTCCATCCTGTGCAACGTGCGCTGGAGGCTATGACCAGTACCAAGTCGCAGCCGTACTGCGCAATTGCAGCGTGTGCGGCAAGCCTGGATTCGCGACGGCAGCCTTTGGGCCACGGTGTGCTGAGTGCCGACGATCGTTTCTTGAATCTGCGCGAGATGCGTCCTTGCGCCGAGTCACCGATCTACCTACCGTGACGGACGGATCGGAGACGGCCGCGTGACGGAGCCTGTTCAGAAGCCGGGCCGCAGCAAGCAGAACTACGAGACGCCGTGGCCGTTCGTGGAGATTGTTAAGCGTCGGCTCGGTATCGATGAATTCGACATCGACCTTGCGGCTGATGAGACGAACACGAAGGCGCCCGTGTGGCTGACAGCGCAAGAGGACGCGCTGAGCCTTGACGTGCCGTGGCGCGCCGAGGGGTGGTGCTGGCTGAATCCACCGTTCGCGAACATCGGGGCGTGGGCGCGGAAATGCGCCGAGGCGGCAGCGGATCTGGACACGCGGATCGCCTTCCTGGTGCCGGCGTCGGTGGGGTCGAACTGGTATCGAGACTACGTCCACAAGGCGCACGCGCGGGCGCTGTTCCTGAACGGCCGGATCACGTTTGTTGGCGAGCAGGATCCGTTCCCAAAAGATCTCATGCTGGTGCTCTACCAGTATGGCAATCAGGGGAACGACGTGTGGAGCTGGAAGGCCGAGGAGTGACCGCCCGTGCCACATTGGAAGAGCGCAGAGCGGCGGAAGGTTGAGCGATGAACGAACAGGTTGACGATGACTTCCCAGATGACGAGGAAGAGACCTGCTGGGCCTGCGATGGTGATGGGTTCTATCACGACTGTGGCGAGGACTCCTGTTGCTGCGCCAACCCGGACGAGGACGACATCTTCATGTGCGACGAGTGCGGCGGGACAGGGTATCTGTGAGTCGCCGTCGCCCCAGAACCGACGTGAACCACAAGGAAATAGTCTCCGCACTCAGGAAGGCTGGCGCGTTGGTGCAGTCCTTGGCAGGCGTGGGGTCAGGCTGCCCGGACATTCTCTGCTTCGCATCAGGCCGCCTAGTGCTGCTCGAACTGAAAGCCGGCAAAGGAAAGGTCACGGATGACCAGATTGCTTTTCTCAAGGCTGGCTGGCCGGTATTTGTCGTGCGGGATGCGGAGTCGGCGATCGCCATCGTGCGGGGCGAGTAAGAAGATGATTAGACGTGCTTATCTAATCAGTAGAAACTCTTGGATTGCATTTGTTGGAAGGAGGCGCAGAATAGCAGGAGCCCGCATTAGCTTGTAACTAACGCGGACTCCCTACCGTCACGAAGGCTTGGTAGAGCCTGGGCGACAGCTGCTCATTCTCTACTACAACTTGACGGAAACGCAACTGGCAGCCCCGGCGAGCGGTTGTGTGGGTCGTAGGCAGCAACTCGGCGTCTCACAGAGCTGCCAGCGTGGGTGCTAAGCGCCAGAGCGCGTGAGGGCGAGCCGTGCGGAGGCTCGGTAACAGTCTGGCGACAGTCGGCGTGCGCTCCGTCACATGCACGCTGGCCCTGTGGTGGCCGCTCAGCGCCGAAAGTGATTGAGCCACATTCAGGTAAGCACGCTCCCATCACGGGAGTGCCTTGCCTGGATAACCAACTCGCAACCGAAGTGATTAAGCTCGGAGAGTACGGAGTACAGAGCGTGAAGATCACCGAAAACTGGATCAAGGCTCACGGTACACAGAGAGGCGGGTGGACTCGCGCGCAACTTGCTCTCATCGGTGTCGCGTGGCCGCCTGAAAAGGGTTGGCTTTCTGGGGCAAAGGGTCGGGTTATTTCCGACGAGGCCGCGCGCAAGTTTGAGGTGCTAGGGAAGTGCTCGCCTAAGTTGAGGGCCATCGATGACGACCTCGGCCGACTGGAGTTCACGTGAGCGCGAATCCGATCAAGGACCTCGCGACGGTGTTCGACAATCTGTTTCTCGCGCACGTTGGCGTCAGGTATCCGTTCAACAACGGCAAGGACGCCAAGATCCTGAAGGATTTGCGCGAGATGTATTCGGACGAGCAGCTCCATCAGTTCATGGCGGCGTTCTTCGTGATCGAGGACGAGTTCATCCAGGGGAGCGGCTTTAGTCTGGGGTGTTTCCGGGGCTGCTTGCCGAAGGTGATCGCCAGCGTGGCGAAGAAATCGAAGCCGGACATCAGAGGTCATTTTCCAGCCTGCCGGACGAATACCGAATGCCTGGCGCTGGTGCTTGAGGACGGAAGGAAACGCGCATGACCGAATTCAAATCGTGCGGCAACTGTAGCAGCGGCTGGATCATGGTCAGCGGCTTTGCCAAGCGGTGTAGTTGTTGGCTGCGCTGGTGGATGCAGGAGCAACTCAAGGATCGCGCGGGTGACTCGCAGGAAGCGGAGAGGGTGTCGTGACTGAAGCTATCGTTGGCGGAATTATCGGCTTCTTTTTAGGCTGGTTCGTGCTGTACCCGGCGTGTCGGGCAATAAGGAGGGCTGTGCGGTGACGCGATCAGAACTCCGCCAACAGGTGCAGGCGAACAAGGAAAAACTGGCGGTGCTGCATTGCTCGACGTGCCATTTGCGTTTCCAGCAAACCCACCGCACGCAACGGAAGTGCATTGCCCATCGGAAGTCGCACCAGTTGGAACGAGGAGCAGTCACCCGAGCGGTCAAAGCGATCGCGGCGATGGAGGAGCAGTGAGATGAAACAGCCGGAAGTGAAGCGCGATCGGGTTGGCGTGCTGGCGTCTACCATCGTCAAGGAGTTGGCGTCGGCGAGGGTGGAGTCTATCCGCCGCGAAGACGTCGAGACAGTGGAGCCGCCGATTGTCGTGACGTCCTATTTGGCGACACGGCTCAAGGAATACGCGCTCGCGAAGAAGGCCGGCAAGCGTGCCGAGGCGGCAATCGAGAAGGCAGGCTTCCGTGTCACCGGCGACAGTGAGGATGGTTACACGATCGCGCGGCCATACCAACGTCACGACGAGCGGAAGGCTATGAAGATTCGCGCCAAAGACGAGCGCATCAACAGAGTTCGGCAGATGCGTACCGAGGCGTTGATCAACCTCGTGGAGCTTGATTCGAAGAAGGTCAAGGAATCCGTCAGGGCATTTCGTGTGGCCATCGAGTCTGTATGACCCACAAGCGAGTCTACGATCCCGACGCCGGCAAGTACCTCGACGTGCTGGTTGTGTGGAACGGCCGTGATGCGCTGACTGACGGCTCAGGCTGGCGTACCACGAGCTCGAGGTTGCTGGACTATGCGCCAGGCCCCGATTGGTTTATGACGCAGCGTGAGGCCAGGCTGAAGACCTACGACGTGGACAGTCCGGTGCGGCTGACCAAGCCCAGGCCCAAGCGGGTGACGTGCAAGCAGTGCTTCAACCGGAAGGCGAAGAAGGACATGCCCTACTGTGGGCGGTGCCTGGGGAAGGCGGCATAGGTGCTGACGGTGGGTTCGCTGTTCGCCGGGATCGGGGGCTTCGATCTGGGCCTTGAGCGTGCGGGCATGCAAGTGAAGTGGCAGGTTGAGA
>Ga0193753_10001437_pt1 | contig 20295 bp, 17 predicted proteins | sample H1c2metaG_FD_144925 | JGI IMG/M metagenome (GOLD analysis project Ga0193753, IMG submission 144925) | Soil microbial communities from a riparian zone of the East river system, Colorado, United States - H1c2 | ecosystem: Environmental > Terrestrial > Soil > Riparian zone | place: USA: East...
AAGAATGGGAAAAATAAGAAGAGCGAGTTAAAAGGATTCTGAGGCCTCACATAGTGGCGCAGGGGATGCCCTCATTTATTAATTCGTTGCGTCGGGCGATATCAAAAAATAAACATGAAACTCTACATAAAGAACATGGTCTGCACCCGCTGCAAGATGGCGGTAAAGACCTTATTGGAAAAAGAGAAGATACTGGCTACCAGCGTGGAACTGGGCGAAGTGGATACGAAGGTCGATCTATCGAAAGACCAACTGGAAAAATTCGATGTACTGTTGAAGGAATTGGGATTCGAACTGATCGACAACAGGCGTAGCCAGACAATCGAAAAGATAAAGAAGGCGATCATCGAATTCGTGCATTATACGCCGGACAGCCTGCCGGTGAATCTCTCCACTTTCATCACCTCGAAGATCCCGCAGGACTATAATTACCTGAGCAATCTCTTCTCCGAAGTGGAAGGCACCACAATAGAGAAATACTATATCGCGCAGCGGATCGAAAAGGCTAAGGAGTTGCTCGTTTATGACGAGTTGCCTCTCTCGGAGATCGCTTTTCGCCTGGGATACAGCAGCACCGCCTACCTGTCCAACCAGTTCAAGAAGCTGACCGGGCTGACACCGTCCTATTACAAGTCGATGAAAGATCATAAGCGGAAGAGCATCGATCTGTAAATCTTACACGTCATTCCGGAAATTCTACAATAGCAGCAGCGGAAAGCTGGTATAGTTTTGTGTTAAACAAAAGGATGACACATACCTATAAAATATCCGGTATGACCTGCGCCGGCTGCCAGGCGAAAGTGGCTGGTCTCCTCTCCGCCGTCGACGGAGTGACCGCAGTAAGGATCGATCTTGCCAAAGAGGAAGCGAGCCTGGACATGCTGAAACATGTTCCAACACGTGTCCTGCAGGATGCCTTGAAAGATCATCCGAAATACAAGCTGTCCGATCTCGACTATGAAATGCACGCACCGATGGTTGATGACGATCCACCTAAATCGTGGTTCGCAACCTACCGTCCGGTCCTCCTCATCTTTGGATACATAACAGTCATTGCCCTTATCCCAGCGGTCAATACAGGTCAATTCGAATGGAAGACGGCGATGAGGATCTTTATGAGCGGGTTCTTCCTTTCGTTCTCCTTCTTCAAGATGTTGGACCTGCGCGGTTTTGCCGACAGCTATTCCACCTATGATATCGTTGCAAAAAGATTTTGGGCGTGGGGAATCATCTATGCCTTCATTGAACTCGGCCTTGGAATTTCCTATGCATTGGATTTTCGGCCTTTCTTAACCAACGGCGTAGCGTTTGTTGTGATGACCATAAGCCTCATCGGGGTAATGCAGGCCGTACTATCCAGGAAAAAAATACGATGTGCCTGCCTGGGCACAGGATTTGATCTTCCTATGACTACGATCACTATCATTGAAGATGCTTTAATGATCGTAATGAGTGCCATCATGTTAATATCTATTTGGTGATCCCTAATCTTTCGCGTATGAAGAAAATGATCGTTCTCGCCATGGCCCTGGCACAATTCTCCACCCATTCGTTTGCGCAGCATGATCATGGCAAGAAGACGGATACGGCTATGCATGACATGAAAGGAATGCAGATGGACAAGAAGAATGCGCCGGACTCTTCTCCTGCAATGAAAATGGATATGGGCAACATGAGCCATTCGTTTTCGCTGAACCTACCGATGTCGAGGAATGGCTCGGGCACGGGTTGGCTCCCCGATGCCTCACCCATGTTTGGCGCAATGTATCATTCGGAAAAATGGATGTACATGTTGCATGGGAATCTTTTCCTTCGATACAACAACCAGGACATCGGCAACAAGGGAACGCGGGGAGGAAGTAAAATCGATGCACCGAACTGGATCATGTTCATGGGGCAACGAAAGGTTGGAAGCCATGGCCTGTTTCATTTCAGTACCATGCTTTCCCTCGATCCTCTCACCGTGGGTGGCTCGGGTTATCCATTGCTGTTTCAATCGGGAGAGGCCTATAAGGGCAAGGCATTGGTTGACCGGCAGCACCCGCATGATCTCTTCTCCGAATTGTCGGTTGGCTATACTCACTCCCTGTCGAACCAGGCCGATGTCTTCATTTACCTCGGCTATCCGGGAGAGCCTGCACTCGGCCCCGTAGCATTCATGCACCGGCCTTCCGCCCTCTATAATCCCGATGCACCGATATCCCATCACTGGGTGGATGCCACGCACATCACGTTTGGCGTGGCGACTGCCGGTGTGCGGCTGGGGAAATTCAAGCTGGAGGGATCTTCCTTCACCGGCCGGGAGCCCGATGAACACCGGTATGATTTCGATAAACCGCGTTTCGATAGCTGGAGCAGCCGTCTCTCATTTAATCCGTCTGCCAACTGGGCGCTGCAGGTATCGCATGGCTATTTGAAGAATGCCGAACAATTGCATCCGGAGGAAGACATAAACAAGACAACGGCCTCCATCAACTACAGTCTGCCATTGGCGAAGGATGGATCGTTCAATGCAATTGCACTGTGGGGGCAGAATAAGGTGAAGGGACATGATGGTGAAAATGCCTTCCTGCTCGAGGGCGCATGGCAGAGAAAGTGGCTGGCGGTATATGGACGGTATGAACATGTTCAGAAATCGGTAGAAGAACTTTCGCTCGATGATGCCATCTATGGCCACGATGCGGTTTTCCCAATCAATCAATTTACATTGGGCCTTAGCGCCGATCTTTTATCGATAGGAAAAATTAAGATTGCAGCCGGTACGCAAGCCAGCTACTATAGCGCGGATAGCCGCTTGAATTCTTTGTACGGAAAGAATCCGATGTCGTATGAAGCGTACCTGCGGGTGTATCCAGGAGTGATGAGATGATCGGAGATCGGGAATAGGGAATTGGGGATTAGGAATAAGGAATTAGGCTTTAGTAGAAAAGTCTTTACAGTTCGGGCTTGCGTGTTTTAAATATTCAATATTGTCCGAAGGAGTCCGGAGTCCTTCGGACAATACGCAATATTCAATGCTCAAGTAGACCTTACTATTGTAGCAGATGAACCTGCCTGTCAGCAGGCAGGTTGGGAATTAGCCTTCAGCAGGCGTAATGTATTGGAATGTCATACTCCTCGAATGAAGTTTTTGACTTTTTACTTTTTACTTTTGACTTGCGTAGCTACTTTCGTTAAATTAGCACACCAACCAATTTCTCTTTATGAAAAGACGAGACTTCATCAGCAGCGGCACCCTGGCAACAGCGGGCCTCGCCTCCTTATTAGCCTCCTGCAACAATACACCCGCTCCTGTACCCGATGCGGCGAAGACAGCGGGTAACGATCAAAACAAGGCCGATGATTTCTCCCTTAACGAAGCGGACGTAACAGGACTGCAGCAGAAGATGGCCGCAGGCACCCTCAGCTCCGTTCAATTGTCGCAGCTCTATCTCGATCGCATTGCAAAAATCGACAAGACAGGCCATAACCTCAACACCGTTATCGAACTCAATCCCGATGCGCTCAGCATTGCAAAGTCGCTGGACGATGAAAGGAAGGCGGGAAAGCTCCGGGGTCCGCTCCATGGCATCCCGGTACTTATAAAAGACAATATCGATACGGCGGATAAAATGCAGACCACCGCGGGCGCCCTGGCATTGGCAGGCAACATCGCAGCCGCCGATGCATTTATCGTAAAAAAATTGCGAGCCGCCGGCGCGGTCATTCTCGGCAAGACCAATCTCAGCGAATGGGCCAATTTCCGTTCCTCCCATTCCTGTTCGGGTTGGAGCAGTCGCGGTGGACAAACAAAAAATCCCTACATACTCGATCATAACCCCTGTGGCTCCAGTTCCGGTTCGGGTGCGGCCGTCTCCGCCAATCTTTGCGCAGTGGCCGTTGGCACGGAAACCGATGGTTCCATTACCTGCCCCGCTTCCACCAATGGCATCGTGGGTATCAAGCCTACCGTCGGGCTCGTGAGCCGTACCGGGATCATTCCCATTTCATCTACACAGGATACTGCTGGCCCATTGGCAAGAAGTGTGCGCGATGCCGCTATCCTGCTCACCGCACTTACGGGCATCGATGAAGCGGACGGCGTAACAAAGGAAAGCAATGGCAAGACGTCCACCGACTATTCAACCTTCCTCGATGCCAATGGCCTCAAGGGAAAGAGGATCGGTATCGAAAAGAAATTACCCGGCACCAACCAATACCTGCACCGCCTGCAGGAGGAGACGGTGGCATTACTGAAGCAACAGGGGGCTACGATCATCGAGATCGAATATCTCGAGAAGGTCAATGAACTCGGCAACGATGAATTCGAAGTGATGCAGTATGAGTTCAAGTCCGGCGTGAATAAATATCTCTCTTCGGCGAATGCAAAGGTGAAGACACTTGCAGATGTGATCGCGTTCAATAAGAATAATGAGGACAAGGCGATGCCTTATTTCAAACAGGAAACGCTGGAAAGCTCGCAGAAGAAGGAAGGGCTGGAATCGGCCGCATATAAAAAGGCCTTGCAAAAAAGTCATGAGGGAACAAAGGCAATACTGAACCGGGTATTCTCGGAAAATAAACTGGATGCCATCGCGGGACTGACCATGGGACCCGCCTGCAGTATCGATACCGTGTACGGCGATAGATGGGGAGATGTATTTCTCACCGCTCCAGCCGCCGCCAGTGGCTATCCGCATATCAGCGTTCCCTGCGGATTTGTGTATGAACTTCCAGTTGGCTTCTCCTTCTTCGGCCCTGCCTATAGCGAGGGCGCATTGATCAGCATCGGTTTTGCCTACGAACAGGTCTCGAAGAAAAGAACGCCACCTTCGTTCAAGCAATCATTCCTTTCCTGACCGGGAAACAATTGGCCAATTTGATAACCCACCTACCGGCCTTGCTCGCTGAAGCAGCGCGCAGGCGATGTAGGCAGGTTTGGTAATGTGCCAATGGTGCGTGATACCAATATGTGTTCGCTCGTTCAATAAAATAAAATTATAAAGCTATTCACGATTCAAACTTTCCACCGTTCGTATCGGCGGACAATTCCACAATATGAAATACATTCTCGTTTGCTTGTTGCTGATATCCTGCATGGCCGGGGCGCAGGAAAAGAAATGGAAACTCGTCTGGAGTGATGAGTTCAACTACACGGGCCTCCCGGATTCCACTAAATGGACCGAGGAGACTGGCGGAGATGGATGGGGGAATAATGAGTTGCAATATTACACGGCCGGGAGGAAGGAGAATGCAAGAGTGGGCGGCGGCGTACTCACCATCGAGGCGCGGCATGAAAAGAAGGAAGGCATGGAATTTACATCCGCCCGGCTCATTACAAAAAACAAAGGCGATTGGCAGTATGGTAAGATAGAAGTGAAAGCAAAACTCCCGAGGGGATTCGGCAGCTGGCCGGCTATCTGGATGCTGGGTTCCACCACTCCCATGGCCTGGCCCGACGATGGCGAGATCGATATCATGGAGCATGTCGGCTTCCACCAGGGATTCATTCATGGCTCCATTCACTGCCAGAAATACAACCACGTTATCAATACACAGAAAACGGATACCGTTGAGATCAAAGACTGCTCGGAAAGTTTCCATGTGTATGGACTGGAATGGTCTCGTGATACAATACGAGTCTCCGTCGATAGTAAAGTGTTCTTTACATTCGCCAACGAACACAGCGGTTATGCGGCATGGCCCTTCGATAACAAAATGTTCCTGCTGCTTAACATCGCGGTGGGTGGTAACTGGGGCGGCCAGAAAGGCGTTGCCGGCAATATTTGGCCGCTGCGCATGCAGATCGACTACGTGCGGGTGTACCAGCAGTGAAAAACTAACTTTTCCTTCTCATATCGCGGGCACTCTTAACGATACACTAACACGATCATGGTGTAACTTGTAGGGGAGGAAGGAACAGTTTATGAAGAAGATCATCTTACTCTTTGTCATTGCCCTTTGCGGGATCATGGCTTTTGGCCAACGCAAATATTCGCCGCAGGCATCCCGGGAAAAGATTCTCAACGATGAATATTGCACCGGTCTCTTCCATACCTTCCAGGCTCAATACTTCGATATGTCTTCCACTGAAAATGCAAATGCAGCTCCAGGGTATTTCAACATCATCGACTGGCTCAAGGGACGCGTTGCAGGGCTCCAGGTGTATTCAACCATTTCCAATGTATCGATTCCCTATCTCCGCAACCAGCGCGCAAGTATTTATGTGAATGAAATGAGGGTCAGCTATGACTATCTCAGCATGCTCCCAGTGTCCGATATAGCGTTGGTGAAAGTGATGAAGGGACCATTCAGTTCCGTGCTTGGCTCGACGGGTGGAACGATCGCGATCTATACCTTCAAGGGAGATGAGGAGGAAGAAGATTAGTTCTTCGTGTCTGTCTCACTCGCATAGTCGATCGGCAATGTATCCGCCAACTTCTCATTCCAGGCCCAATAGCCCATCGAAAAGACTTCCTGTGGCGGGAAATAACTTCCGTTAGCATCGATCGAAACGGGAGATTGATTTACCAGCCAGAGATGAGAGCGTTGAAATGTCGGACTCCTTCCCTCCCGGTGGAAGGCCAGGAATTCCTTATCCTCCAACTCCCTCTTATAAGTGACATAGATATAGTCTTTGAAGAAGATGATCTTATAACTACCCTCTACTCCCGTAATAAGACTATCTGCCACTATTGTTTCTCTTCCATAAACATCTTCGTAGTCCTTCTGGCCCATGATATGGCTGTAATACTCGGTCGAATCCGCCGGTCCCGATGGACCAATGGCAACGGTCATAGTATGACTCTTCGGGTCGTGCGAGATCTGCTGCCAGGTCCTGTATATGCCCTTTACTCTTTCCTTTTCCAGGTTGGGTACGCGAACCATGCGGTGGACCTCGAAACCATTCTCTGTGACGGTATTGCTAAACACACTGCGCATGAAGTGCATCACTGATCCGGAGAAGGCCGTCTCCCGGTTTCGTCTCCACTTTTTCTTTACATCGTTTTCCTTTCCCATATCCTCGAAATACGGATACCCGAAATATTGCGTGGTTCCCGCCGAGAAATTCACCTCGAAGTCTTCGAGTTGAAAGTGGATACTATACCCCAGCGCCTTATTCACGACCACGATGGCCTGGTCTGAATAGGCGATCAACCTGTTACTCTTCCTGTAATAACGAAAATGAATATCCTTCTGGTTCTTGATCGAGCAAAGGGCGGCGTTGGGAGTACTGCCGATAAAATTTTCCGTGAAGGTCCTTCCCCATTTGTCCCATCCTTCTTCTACCGACGGCTCCACGGTTACGTTCTCGAGTTCCCTCACTTTCACATTCAGTTGCACTTTCAATTTCAGCGGCAATTGTTCTGCGGTAAAACTATAGGCAAATGTCTCATACCCCACCGAGGAGACCACGAGATCCTGCTTACCGATAGGGACATCCGTCAGTTCGAAATTACCTTGCCTGTCGGAGACCGTTCCCTTCGAGGTATTACTTATGAAAATACTGCTGCCGGCAACCGGCTCGCCATTCGTGGCATTGACCACTACTCCGCTGATGGTCCTTTGTGAAAGGGATGAAAGACTTATACCGAGAAGACAAAGGAGAACGGAATGCCTGAAATTCATCCGGCCAAATTAGTGAAAAATATAGAAGGCATTGCCGCCATTGGTTACTTTTCCAGCTCCTCGCGGATATACTTACTGATCTCCGGCGCGCGGTTATAGATCATCATGTGCGTGCCGCCATGGATCACACGCGCATCGGCTATTTTCTTTATGGGAAATATCTTGTCCTTGTCCCCATGAATATGGGTAATATCGGTGGGTTGCCAACGGTTGGTCCAGTTCAACACCTGGTGAATGGCCCAGTCGACATAGATACTGTCTGCCGACTTCCGGTACGCGTTCGCCATTTGTCTTTCTTCTTCATTGGAGACGCCGAGGCGGCGGTTATCGATGCGTTCGGTAAAATTGAAATTGCGCAGGGGAAGAATTGAATTGAGCTTGAGTTTACCCGCCACTTTCATCCATCTTGGCAATTCCGCTTTGGATTTGATACTGGAGACGAGGATGAGCTTCTTCACGGGCAACTGCCTTGCGATCTCTATGCCGATCATTCCACCGAATGACACACCGAGGAGAATGGGCGACTGGTGATGGATATGCTTTCCCATCCGCATGGCATAGGCTTCAATTCTTTCATTCTTGTGCGGACGAAGCCAGGGAATGTGCCGGAGTTCATATCCGTCGCATTCCAGGTTAGAGAAGATCTTCTCGTCCGTGCCCAATCCACTTATGCAGTAAACAACTTTTTTCATGCCTCCAGTTGGAATGAATGTACTAAATCCTTTGCTAAATAAAAAGATAGAGTAGATAATAAACGCATCCTGTCATGATAAGACTGTCAAACCTGTCGAGAAACCCTCCCTGTCCCGGCAACCAATTACTATAGTCCTTCACTTTAACTTTTCTTTTATACCAGGATGCAAGCAGGTCGCCGCAAAAAGAAAGTCCACCAGTAAGCAACCCGTAAAGTCCCGCCTTCACAAGAGAAAAATCAACCCATGCTGCCGCCAGCAGCGACGCGAGAATACAGAATAACCAGCCTCCAGCCAACCCTTCAACGGTTTTCGTGGGGCTGATCCTCGGCACCAGCGCATGACGGCCGATCAATTGACCGCATACCTGGCAGAAACCATCGAACACGAGCACCTGGAAATAGATGAATAATAAAAAGGCGGAAGTAAAATGAAAGGCATAAAAAATAAAACCGCTCGCCGCCATGGCGAAGAGAAATAATACAACTAAAGTATGACCCATGCTACCGTCGGGTGCTGCATGTGCTACTTGCACCAATTCAACTGCCGTGATGATTACGATCAACAGGCTAAGCCATGGAAAGAAGTGAAGAAAGATGGAGGCGATAACGATGCCGGTAAAGAGTATATAAGTGAAATACTTCAGCCAACGCTTGCGGGCGGTCTCGCTATCCACCTTCCGGTTCGCTATTGCCATCCCGATGCCGCCGAGTGCAATGAAAAAACCGATATAATAGATAATGGCATGCATCATCGTTCTTTTTCACGGATGATCCAGTACAGGCCCTTCACATTCATACGGGGCTTATCAAGTAGCGCGATGATGATGATCTCCTCTGCACACGCGAGGATGCCGACCCCCAGCGCGATGTAGAAAAACCAGGTGAAGAAGCCGAAAAGGAAGAGACAAAGAATGAAGGCGCCTTGCAAATAGCCCGTTATCTTGAAGAGATAGGTATGAAGTCCTATCAGTCCCCTGAATTTTATAAATACCACTATATAGGATAGCAGCCATATTCCGAAGAATAATTCGAGGAACCATGCGTAAGGCCGCATAACCTCCCATTTGAAGAGACCGATGGCAAGAAAGGAACAAATGAAGGTCCCCATGTCGGCCCATGAATCCAATCGGGCGCCGATCTTCGTCTGCATGTTGAATGCCCTTGCTATGATGCCATCAGCCACATCGGTAATGAGACTAATGGTAATGAATACAACGAATAATGATTCCCTGCGGGAAAGGACAAGATAGAGAACGAACGGGAAGATCAACAACCGGTAAAGTGAGAGTATATTGGGAATATTCCAGAATCGTTCTTTCAAATGGCAGTAGCCGTTTATTTTTCCGGCACTGCAATATAATGAGTAATTTCTCTTCTTGAAATTACTTCGACCGGTATGGAACCACAACTATTATCGCTGCTTTTATTTCTCGGCCTTTTGGGGTTCCTCATCGTTGTTGCGGAGTTGCTTCACCGGCGCTGGCGATTACCGGCAGAACAATCGCGAAAATTCCTGCATGTCTCTGGCGGGTTGATATGCCTCCTGTTCCCGGTCTTCTTCCATTCTCATTGGTGGCTTCTGCCGCTGGCGGTCATTTCCTTCCTGGTGCTGCTGATATCCTATCGCAAGAGTTGGTTGGGATCCATTCACCAGACCAAACGCCGCTCCATTGGAAGCGTGATCTTCCCGATCCCGGTATATGGATGTTTCCTGCTGGCGGAATTAATGCACGATGATCTGTTCTTCTATCTTCCTATTTCGTTGTTAACGGTATCCGATACGGCGGCGGAAATTGCCGGCCATCGCTGGGGGCATGCAGGGAGGTCTTTTTTCAATGGGCAGAAAACGTTGGTGGGTGCTCTTGCCTTCTTCATCACAGCAATACCCGTTTCCTTTTGCTGGCTGCATTGCAATAATCGTTTTGATATACCACATGCATTACTCTATGCAGTGTTCATTGCGGGAGTAGCTGCATTAACGGAACTGGTCACCCTGAATGGGTGGGATAATTTGAGCGTGCCGGCAGCGGTTTGCGTGATTTACTGGACGCTGTTGTAAAAGATGTTGTTCATCGAAATACACTAAAGAATTAGCCAATGTGCCAATTAGTAAATATGCCAATTGAGCGTGCTCCGATTCGAAATGTGTCTACTAATTAGGATCATTGGCACATTTGCACATTTGCAAATTGGCACATTCGAAATTGTCTATTCCAACCCAAACATCCCCTTATTCAGTTGCTGCAGTATTTGCGTCTTATGCTCGGCAGAAATGAGGAGCGAGATATTATGCGGACTTCCACCGTAGGATACCATCCGCACGGGGATGTTCTTGATGGAACCGAAAAGTTTCTTCACGATATCGGTGGTCTGAGATATCTCGTTGCCGACAACGGAGATGATAGACTGGTTGTGTTCGGCCTCTACCGTTCCGAAGGGTTCGAGCTCTTTCAGGATCGCCTTCAGATGCGTGGGGTTGTCGATGGTGAGTGACACGGCCACTTCCGAGGTAGTGATCATATCGATGGGTGTACGGTACTTCTCGAATACCTCGAATATTTTTCTGAGGAAACCATAGGCGAGCAGCATGCGGCTGCTCTTGATGCGGATGGCGATGATATTGTCTTTCGCGGCTACGGCTTTCACGCCTACGCTTCCCGCCTCCTGCGTGATGAGTGTTCCCTTTGCGGTGGGCTGCATGGTATTGAGCAGCTTCACCGGGATCTTATAGGTCTGTGCGGGCCAGATGGACGCGGGATGCAGGATCTTGGCGCCGAAGTATGCAAGTTCAGCGGCCTCATCGAAACTCAGTTGTTCTACGGGCAGTGTCTTATTGACAACGCGGGGATCGTTGTTGTGCATGCCGTCGATATCGGTCCATATTTCACACACGGTGGCGTTTATAGCTGCTGCAATGAGCGATGCGCTATAATCACTTCCGCCGCGTTTGAGGTTGTCAACCTCGCCTCTTGAATTGCGGCAGATATATCCCTGCGTGACGAAGATCTTTTTGTCCTTGTGTTGTTCCAGCAGTTGGGTCAGTTTTACTTTTATGCTACCGATCTGTGGTTCGTCGTCGCTATCGATGGTCATGAATTCGAGGGCGGGTAGCAGGAGGTGATCGATCCCTTGTTCTTCCAGGTGGATGCTGAACAACTTGGTGGATAGCAATTCGCCTTGTGCGAGAATGTCTTTGCTGAGCGCCTCGCTGAAGGAGATCTTAAGGATGATATTGAGGAACTCGAAATGCTCGGCGATGATGCTTTGCGCCTTTGCAAGGGTGACGGGTTGCTTTACGAGGTCTTTGATGAACTGCTGGTAGTGAGCTTCGAGTTTATCTATGCTTTGCTTGGCGGCGCTGCGGTCGCCGCGGGAAATACTATCTCCTATCTCGACGAGCGAGTTGGTGGTACCTGATAAGGCGGATAGAACGACGATGGTCGGCTCCGTGTCTTTCGTGACCAGTGTTAGTATCTGGTGCATGCGTTCCGGTTTGCCCACACTGGTGCCGCCAAACTTCATTACTTTCATGATTGGTTCCCCCCACAATAAGTTTTAAGGATAAAAAAAGAGGTGCAAAGATAGCAATGGGGAGGATAGGACGATGAAATTATCCGGGTTGCCAACCGCTTCGCGGGGTTGGCAACCCGGAAATGTGAGACGCCTTTGTTTTTAATTCCTTTCTGCCACCGGGGATGTCAACTAGGTGTCAACTGGATGTCAACCGAGCGCCTTCCGGGTTGCCAACCCCGCGAAGCGGTTGGCAACCCAACTACAACACCACTCCCAATCTTTCCCCCAATTCCCTCAAATCCTTTACCACCGACTCCACCAACGGAATCCCCACTTCACTTCTCTCCTTCTCCATCTCCCGCTCCGGATCCCCCGGCACCAACACCCTCTCCTGTCCCGCCATCGGCCTCGCCGCCCGAAACCCCTGTATCCAGTGATCCATATCTCTCTTGAAATCCTCCGCCGGCCGGAAAGCATCGATCCTCATCGCACCCAGGAAATGCCCGATCCCCTTTCCCGGTTGCTGCGCAGGCATCGGCACATAGGCCGGGAACGGCGGCACCCACGGCGCATAGTTGGCCCCGCTCAGCAAGGCCGAAAATATATCCACGATCGCACCCAACGCATAGCCCTTATGACTGCCATGCTCGCGGTCGCCGCCAAGCGGCAACAACGCCCCACCCTTCTTCAGGATATTCGCGTCGGTAGAACTATTGCCCGCTTCGTCCTGCACCCATCCAAGTGGAGTCTCCTTGTTTTTTCTCTGTAGTATCTCCAGCTTGCCATTGGCCGCCGTAGTGGTCGCGAGATCAGCTACAAAAGCCGGCTCCTTTCCAGCCGGCGCCGCCACACAGATCGGGTTCGTACCAAGCATCTTATCGATTGAGAATGTTGGCGCCACCAGCGGACTCGCATTCGTCATGGCAATGCCGATCATATCATGCTCCAACGCCATCATCGCATGACATCCCGCTATTCCGAAATGATTGCTGTTTTGTACGCTCACCCAGCCCGTACCCGCATTTTTCGCCTTCTCTATCGCGACCTGCATGGCGAAAGGAGCGACCACCAGCCCCAGGCCGCTGTCGCCGTCAACCACCGCCGTGGATGGCGACTCGTGGATGATCCGTATATCCGGGGTCGCATTGACCCGCTTCACCTCCCAGAGCCGGACATAGCCGATCAACCGGGCGATGCCATGGGAATCGATGCCCCGGAGATCGGCAGATAGTAAGGTCTTTGTGGCAATGATCGCCTCCTCTTTCGGGCAACCGATCCGGGAGAAAATGGCCGTCGTGAATTCGGCGAGCCGTTGGTAGGAATAAATTGTTTCTGACATGCGCAAAGAAACAAATAAAAATGCCCTCCCGTAAGAATCGGGAGGGCATTTTGGTTATTCAATGATTTACTTTCCAATCTGAACAAATCAGAATGGAAGATCATCGATCGGCTCGGTGATATCGTTGGCTGAAGACATGCCCCCACCAGAGGACATAGAGGCCCCTGCATTACTGTAAGCCGGAGCAGCACCACCTTCCGCACGACCACCCAACAACTGAACCTCACGCACCCTCAATGATAAGGAGGCGCCCGATGTTCCATCCTGGCGGGTGAACGTTCTCACTTCCGGTGTACCCTCTACAAAAACCTGCTTACCCTTGGTCAGGTAGGGAGACAGGGCCGTCCTGTCAGTCCAATACGCACAATCAACCCAGGTCGTCTTCTCCTGTTGATTACCCTGGCTGTCCTTATACTTTTCAGTATGCGCTACAGTAAAGTTGATTACATTCTTTCCATTGACTGCGTTTACAACACAGTCCTTTCCGAGGTTTCCGATTACTTGCATTTTAATCATAGTGCTCAATTTTAATTGTCATAAATTAAGCGGCAAGTTAGCATTATTCCCCCACCCAGAATTTCCACTATATGATTTGGGTAATACTTGCCCGTGCGTGTGAATAACTTTTCGCCTCCCTGCCGCTTTGTTACTGTTACAGGTGCAAGATGCAACAGCCTGGAAGGGAAGCAAGGGGGAAAAAACGAGAAAAAAGATGTATTAAAACAGGGGGGAACTTTGCGTCAATTTGACAATTTGATAATTTGGTAATTTGATAATGATCCTCATTCGAGGTGTCCCTTCTTATCGTAGTACGCCCCATTATCAAATTACCAAATTGCCAAATTTTCAAATTATTCCTCCCTCCCACTCGCCGCATCAATATTCCTTCCAAAGAAGATCGCATTCATAAACAACTTACTTCCTCCCAGCCAAAACGCCCTGAAGTTTGGATTGTCGGCAATATTGATCACTCTTCCCGTACCCACCGTATTCACCACCACAGCCGCCGAATTCTTCACCGCATCCGCATTCTCCTTACTCACCCATCCACTCTGCAATGGCTTGCCTCCATAATAAAAAGGCGTCGCATACGGATTCTTGCCCTTCTGCATGAAGACCTTATTCGCCTTGAACAGGCTCACCGTCCTCTGCCGGTATCCATATGCCAATGGATGAGTAAGGTCCACGTCCGCACCGAAGATGGCGCCACTCACCTGCTGCGCACCATCCACCTGCTCCCTGTCCACATATGTCAGCGCCTGCGAGCTATCCACCGGCGCCTTCAATTTCTTGAACGTAACACCCGTAATGCCATTCTGCGCACCCCAACTCACCGCCTCCTCCGTCAATATCAGCACACCGCCATTCTGCACCCATGCCTTCAACTTCCCACTATTGAGTTCTCCGTAGTTGCCGCCGACCAGTATCATCGTATTGTATTTAGCGAGATCCGCCCGGTTGAATACGGATGGCTCTAGATGCGTAGCCGGAATATTCATCCGCTGATCCAGCAAGTGCCACACTTCGCCCGCATCGGTAGCATTCACTCCCGTTCCCGTTATCATAGCAAGCTTCGGCTGGGTCACCGCCGCAAATTTGCTGCTTCCCAGGTCCACCCCGCTAAGCGCCTCTCCTCCCTGCACCGCAAATATTTCAAGCGTATTCTTTCCCGCAACATCCTTCATCATCTCATATAGCTTCGCACTGTTCATAGTCTGCGCCTTTACCGGGATCATGATCGTCCCGTAGTCGAACTTATGGCTGCCGCCTTTCCAGGGCATCTCGAAACGCGCCGTCGCCACCTTCACCGAAATACCCGCCTGCTGCAACTCGTACAACGCCCGCGGCGCATACAATTCATTCCATGCAAATAAATAGGCGTACTCGCTCTTCGCATCATCGATAATGCCGCCCTTAGCCTCTGGAGTCACACTTATTTTTTCCGTCGTCATGCTACTCGTCAGTTGAGCCGCCGTCAGTTCCGCCGAAGGCAATCCAAATGCCAGCGGCATCGTCCACGACGTGATATCATAAAATAAACTGTCCTTGTAGTTAAGCGTCTTCTCGAAGATCGTCCTGATCAACCTGTATTGCGGCTGTGCCGCCGGCACTACGAACGAGCCCGAAGCATTGAAGTCCGTTCCGTCGATAGTAACACGCCCCTTCAATCCATGTACCTCCACCTGGTGCCGCAACAACATCTCGACGAAGGTTTGCGTCTTCGCCCGGTCCAGGTCATCGCCGAACACATAGCCCTTCACCGGCGCTGCAGCCGCCTCCGTCATTGCACTTCGATAGAATTCGCGTTGCCATTGCAGGAATTCCTTGCGCAATGCATTTGCCCCTTCCAATGTAGATAGCGTGGTCGTGAACTGGTTCCTTATCGTGAACGGAAAACTCAGCAGGCCATTCGTGGTCTGCTGCAGGTGACCGCGCGACGAAGCCTGTTCGAACAATATCCCTATCGCTCCATTTATATCCGGGTAAGTAGACCCCTTCCCATAATAAAAATCATCGTAGTTTTCTTTTGTAAAATACAGCGAGCCGATCCTGTCCAGGAATGCCGCATGATATTTCGCAAGCTTTCCCGTCAGCTCCTGGTTCATCGCCGGCGTTAAAGGATTCACGCGCGAGGGCACGCCGGGTTGAAAGAAGAAACTTGCATTGCTGCCCTGCTCGTGGTGATCGGTGAGAATATTAGGCTTCCAGAGATGGAACCATTTCAACCTGTTCTGACTCTCCACATGCACCGCCGGCAGCCAGTCGCGGTTAAGATCGAACCAATAGTGATTGAAGCGTCCACCCGGCCACACCTCATTGAACTCCCTGTCATTCGGATCGCTCACCAGGTTCTTGCTTCGATGCTGGTTCACCCATGTCGAGAATCGTTGCATACCGTCGGGATTGAAAGAAGGATCGAACAGGATGACCATATTTTCCAGCATATCATCTATCTTCTTCCCCTGTGCCGCCGCCAGGTAATACGCACTCAGCAACGCCGCATTGCTTCCACTCTGTTCGTTGCCATGGATCGAATGACCGATCCATACGACTATCGGCATCTTATCGACATCGAGTCCCTGCGACTTCGATGGATCCGTCAACTGCACATGCTGCTGCCTTATTTCCTCCAGGCGCTGCTGGTTCTTCGGCGATGTGATGATCAGCAGCACCTGCGGGCGTTTCTCATACGTGAACCCCATGATCTCGAGCTTGATCCTGTCGGGCCGGGCCTGTGCAAGCGCACGCATATAATTCACCAGCCTGTCATGCGTGACATGGTATTCTCCCACTTCGTGGAAAATGATATCCTTCGGCTTCGGTACCGCCGGGTCGTAGGTAACACTGTCGGGCAGGTAGTAACTAAGGTCCTGGGAATGCACGGAAAATACAAGACAGGACAAGAGGCAAATGACTAAGATCTTCTTCATAATGCAGTAGGTATAAGGAAGGAAATTACTGTGTTTATGTGAAAAGGCAATGTGCCAGTTAGCCAATGTGCAAATGTGCCAATTAAGCGTGCTATGATCGGTAATGACTTCACGCATAAGGATCATTGGCACATTTGCACATTGGCTAATTGGCTAATTATTTTAAGTTTTAAGTATTTCACCATCCGCCGAATCCTCCGTACCTTCGCAGCTTGCAATTTTTATACTATGAGTCGTAAAGGAAAAGTGTTGGTGGCAATGAGCGGCGGTATCGATAGTACCATCACTGCGCTCATGCTAAACGACGAAGGCTATGAAGTGGTAGGGATCACGATGAAGACCTGGGACTACGCCGCCAGTGGCGGTGGAAAGAAAGAAACCGGGTGCTGCAACGTGGATAGTTTCAACGACGCCCGCCAGGCCGCTGTCGAACACGGCTTCGCACACTATATTCTCGACATCCGCGAGGAGTTTGGAAATTTCGTGATCGAGAATTTCGTAGATGAATACATCGCAGGACGCACGCCCAACCCCTGCGTGCTTTGCAACACACATATCAAATGGCGCGCATTGCTGAAGAGAGCGGATGCGCTCGGCTGTGACTTCATCGCCACGGGCCACTATGCGAAGATCCGCCAGCATGAGAATGGAAGGTATGTGGTCAGCAAGGCGATCGACGATACCAAGGACCAAAGCTATGTGCTCTGGGGCCTCCAACAGGATCTCCTCAGCCGGACCCTCTTGCCGCTCGCACCGTATCGCAAGACAGAGATCCGGCAGATGGCGCTTGACTATGGCTATCCCGAACTCGCGAAGAAAAGTGAAAGCTACGAGATATGCTTCGTGCCGGACAACGACTACCGCGGCTTCCTCAAAAGAAGGGTGGAAGGACTGGAGGAAAGAGTGGCCGGTGGAAACTTCATCGATAAGACAGGAAAGATATTGGGACAACATAAAGGCTATCCCTTCTATACCGTTGGACAACGCAAGGGGCTCGATATCGCCTTCGGCAAACCCGTGTTCGTCACCAGCATCAACCCCGATACCAATACCGTAGTCCTCGGCGATGAATCGGACCTGGACCAGAACGAAATGACGGTAGGAAAATTGAACCTGATCAAATACGACCAGATCACTCCCGGCATGGAAGCCACCACGAAGATCAGGTACAAGGATAAAGGAAGTCTCTCCAATATTTTCCCCGAAAACGGCACCATGAAAGTCCGTTTCTATGAGAACGTAAAGGGAATTGCACCCGGCCAAAGCGCCGTCTTCTACGAGGGCGATGATGTGATGGGCGGAGGGATCATTCAGCGGGGGGGATTGGTGTGAGGTGGGTTTGCTGGAATTGGGAATTTGGGATTGGGAATTAGGCCTCAGCAGAAGAGTTTCTATTTTTTGGCGGTGGTCGATGATCGTTTTAAATATTGTCCGAAGGAGTCCGGAGTCCTTCGGACAATACTCAATATTCAATGTTCAATGCTCAAGTATTCCCGACAGCAGAAGCTGTCTTAAAGGTTGGGAATTAGGGTCGGGAGGCTGGAATTGGGGACTAGGCTTCAAACAGCAATTGACCTACTGGATCGGACATTTACAAACCAGGTGTGTTAATTGGCACATTGGCACATTTTAACCTCGCCAATTACCAAATTGCCAAATTATCAAATTATCAAATTGGCTTGCTGGTTTTCAGGCAATAATCCCCCCAAAACCCCGTTCTTCTCCCTGGATACTATGAATCCATGGTTTTTGTGCGTATTTTACAAGCATTGTACACCCTTCGGACCCATTCGTATCCTGGAATTAACTGTAAGCATTTTATGAGATCCCTTGCAATCTGCCGTCTCACCCTAGTGGCCCTCACCAGCCTACTCATCTTCTCCTGTTCTGACAAAAAGGAAGATTTCGTAACGGAGCCATTAGCCGACTACCTGCCCATGCAGGTAGGAAAGTTCATTACCTACCGTTTGGACTCCTTCGTCTTCGTCGATTTTCAGCAGAATGCCGAGACACATAGTTACCAGGTCAAACACCAGGTGGACGCCAAGATCGAGGACAACGAAGGCCGGCCCGCCTACCGCATTTACAGGTATATCAGGAATGCCGCCGGCACGACAGACTGGACAGCCAACGGCTCCTATATCGTGACGCCCCTCGCCGACAGGGTTGAAGTAGTTGAAGACAATCTCCGATTCATAAAATTACATTCACCCATTCGTGAAGGATATACATGGAAGGGTAATAAATACCTGCCGAGCGACCCCTATGATCCATTCGGATATAATTTCAGCAATGATGACGACATGAAGAATTGGGACTTCACGTATGATCCATTCAGTCCCGAGTTCACCTATTCCGATAAGTCCTACACCGACGTGTTCAGCGTAGAACAGGAAGACGATCTCTCCAATATTCCCGTCTCCGATGCACGCAGCTATGGATATAAATCAAGATCCGTGGACCGCTATTCGAAGAACATCGGTCTCGTGTTCCGGCAGTATGACCTCTATGAATACCAGCCAAATCTCAGTGGTCCCGATCCTTACTACACCGGCTTCGGTATTACCATGTGGATGATCGACCATAACTAGCCCGCATAAGTTATCTTTGCCCAAGGCAAACGCGTCCCCATGAAGAAGTCATTGCTCCTCTTTTACGCCATTTTTCTTTTCCTTTCCGAGGTACCGGCCCAGCTCTCGCGTTATGTGATACGGTTAAAGGATAAAGGCGCCACTACATTCTCACTTGCCTCGCCATCGGCTTATCTTTCTCCACGCGCCCTTGCCCGCCGCACACGCTATTCCATCGCACCCGACAGTTCGGACCTGCCCGTTCCCGCTTCCTATATTTCGCAGGTACAGCAAATACCGAATGTTACCGTGCTCAATGTATCGCGGTGGCTCAATGCCATCTCCATCCAGACCAGCGATGCCAATGCTCTCAATGCCATCAACGCACTTCCCTTCGTAAACAGCAGTACCGCGGTTGCCGGCAAGGCATATAACAGGTGGCAATCGAAGGAGGAGATAGAGACTTTTCCATTAGAGGCCAGCCGCGAGGAAGGAACGCTCGGCGATTTCTTTTCCTATGGAAATGCATCCTTCAACGAGATCCATTTACACAACGGCGAATTCCTTCATAATATAGGCCTGCGCGGACAGGGAATGGACATCACCATCATCGATGGCGGATTTTCCAACTATACCGGGCTGCATGCATTCGACAGTGTCAACCTGAATGGCCAAATAAAGACCACCTGGGACTTCGTTGCCGGCAACGCCAGCGTGGTTGAAGATAATTCGCATGGCATGATGTGCTTCTCTACGATCGCTGCCAATATACCGGGACAGTTCGTAGGCAAAGCCCCCAAGGCGTCCTTCAATCTCTTCCGCACGGAAGATGTCGCATCCGAATATCCCATCGAGGAATTCAACTGGGTATGCGGCGCGGAAAGAGCGGACAGCACCGGCTCCGATATCATTTCATCCTCTGTCGGTTACGGCTACCAGTTCAATGCTCCCGTTGCCGATTACCCCTACTCAAACTTCAACGGCGATATCAATATGTCGGCCATCGGCGCAGATCTTGCCGCAAAAAAAGGCTTACTCATATTCGTTGCTGCAGGTAATTCGGGAAATGATTACTGGCATTACATCGTAACGCCCGCCGATGCCGACAGCGCGATTGCCGTCGGTTCAGTAAATTCGGCA
>Ga0193753_10001438_pt1 | contig 20280 bp, 24 predicted proteins | sample H1c2metaG_FD_144925 | JGI IMG/M metagenome (GOLD analysis project Ga0193753, IMG submission 144925) | Soil microbial communities from a riparian zone of the East river system, Colorado, United States - H1c2 | ecosystem: Environmental > Terrestrial > Soil > Riparian zone | place: USA: East...
AGCTTCATCGCCTGCAGGCCTTCTTGAACGGTCATGGGATAGGTACCTAATCGAAGGGGGGAATTGGTTTCGATGAACGAAAGGCTGATGCCCCGGGCACGATCATCGAAGAGGTTGGTTCTGACCCTTTACCGTTTCCGGTCCGCGCCCCTGATCGGGGACCGCGCGGGTCAATCAGACAGGTCAGTTATAGCCGGATTTGGCAGGCTTGCAAATATCCCCTCCGAGCCGGCGCGCAATTAATGTTTCAGGCGGTTCATCTGTCCCAATCGCCACGCGCGCGCGAATGCGTGGCCCTAGTCACCAAAAGGCTGAACCTTGACCAGGATCACGATCAGCACCATCAGCACCGCCGGCACCTCATTGATGATCCTGTAAAAGCGCGCCGAACGCGTGTTGCGGTCGTTGGCAAAGTCGCGCCAGCAGCGCACCAGAAAGCCATGCAGCCCGCTCATGATGATCACCAGCACGAACTTGATCTGCAGCCAGGTATCCAGATAGGCGCCGGTCAGCCAGGCCAGCAATGGTCCCAGAATCCAGACCGCGATCATGGCGGGATTCATGATGGATTTCAGCAGCCGGCGTTCCATCACCTTGAAACGCTCGCTGGACTCCGAGCCCGGTGCTGCTTCGGTGTGATAGACGAACAGTCGCGGCAGATACAATATGGCCGACATCCAGGCGATCACCGCGATCAGATGGAAGGCCAGGAACCAGGGAATGTAGTTGGACAGTTCGTTGCGCAGCGCGTCCATCGGCGTTCCTTTTGCTCCGGGCCCTAGTTATAGCCGCAGCCCTTGCGATCGGCGGGACAGATGCGGCCCGCATCACAGGTGACAGTTTTGCCGTCCAGGGCGCGCCGCACAAGGCCCGCCAACCCGTTTATGAAATCGTCCTGCGTGCCCACGGTTGCGGCACGGCGGTAGTCAGGCACGCCCGCCTCCAGCGCCAGCTTGCGATATTCGATGTCCAGTTCCACCAGGGTCTCGGAATGTTCGCTGACAAACGCGATCGGGGCCACGATCACGCCCTTGCCGTCACGCCCCGCACGGGCAATTTCCGCATCGGTAGCGGGACCGATCCATTCGAGTGGCCCCACCCGGCTCTGATAGCAGACCACGGCTTCCAGCTCCGGCCTGTTCAACCGCTTGAGAATGGCGGCGGCGCTCTGTTCCACCTGCCACTGATAGGGGTCGCCCTTCTGGATGGTGCGTTTGGGCAGGCCATGCGCCGACAGCAGCAGCCGATAGGAGATGGCCTCGGTTGCACCCTCCATCGCCTCGCCGATCCTGGTGGCGGCGGCGGAAACAAAGCCCGCATCCCAGGGATAGCAGCACACCCGCGATGTGGGCAGATCCAATCCCGCTTTTTTCGCGGCCCGCGCCCAATCCTTCACGGATGAGGCCGTGGTGGCGGTGGAATATTGGGGATAGAGCGGCAAAAGCACGACTTTATCGGGAGCAAATGCCTTGACCGCCCGCGCCGCGCCATCGCTGAACGGGTGCCAGCAGCGCATGGCGACAAAGGCCTTGGCTTGCGTGCCGTCTTTCGACAGCACCTTCTCCAGCGCATCGGCCTGCTTTCGCGTCTCTTCAAAAATCGGCGATTTCCCGCCGATATGATCATAGATCTTGCGCGCCACCGGCGCGCGGCGCCGGGCGATCAGCCGCGCCAGCGGCAACCGCACAATGGTGGGCAGCGAGATGATGGCCGGATCGGAAAACAGATTGCGCAGGAACGGTTCGACGGCTTCCGGCGAATCCGGCCCGCCCAGGTTGAACAGGATCACCGCCAACTTCATGAAACGGAGTGGGCGCGGATGCGCTTGAGCATTTGTTCGACATGGGCGATGGGTGTCTCGGGCAGGATGCCATGACCCAGATTGAAAATATGCGCCCGGCCGCTGGCCGCTTCCAGAATTGAATCAACCGCCTGGTCCAGTGCCGCCCCACCTGCGATCAGGGCAATCGGGTCCAGATTGCCCTGCAGCGCACAGCCCAAATTCTCGGCCGCCCAGCGCATGGGCGCGGCGGTGTCCAGCGACAGCGCATCGACGCCGGTCGCCTGCAGATAGATTTCATAGCCGGCCAAAGTGGCGGCGCGCGGGAAACCGATGATTTTCGCATCCGGCCTTGCGCCGCGCACCGCCGCGACGATCTTCTTGGTTGGCTCGATCACCACCTGCCGGAACAGCGGAGCCGGCAGACCACTCGCCCAGCTGTCGAATATCTGCACCGCATCGGCGCCTGCATCCAGCTGGCGGATCAGATGAAAGGAAACACATTCGGCCAAGATATCCAGAAGATATCCAAAGCCCTGGGGATCGCGATAGGCCCACAGCTTGGCCGCCTTCTGTTCATCGCCACCTGCTCCCGCCGCCAGATAGGTCGCCAAGGTCCAGGGAGCGCCGGCAAAGCCCAACAGCGCAGTGTCCGGGGGCAGGGCAGCCCGCGTCAGCCGCAGCGCCTCATAGACCGGCTCAAGGTAACTGGCCCATTGGTCGCGATCCTCATTGAAGCCCTTGGTGGATGTCACGGGCGCAAGGCTGGGACCCTCGCCTTCGGTGAAGGTAACTTTCTGGCCCAGCGCCTCCGGCACTGTCAGGATGTCCGAAAACAGGATCGCCGCATCAAAGCCAAAGCGGCGGATCGGCTGCAGCGTAACTTCGGCGGCATATTTGGGGGTCAGCGCCATGGCCCAGAAGGAACCGGCTTCCGCGCGTAATTTGCGATATTCCGGCAGGTAGCGGCCGGCTTGCCGCATCAACCAGACCGGCGGAGTTCTTTCCGCATTGCCTTCGAGTACACGCACAAGTTTCCGCGCACTACTCAAACAAGACTCCTAAGATTCTAAGATGATGATGAAGATGTAAGGGCTGTGAGCTGTGGGTCAAACTGTGAACGCGGATTTGGCTTAAGCGAAGGCGCGTATAGACTCAAGCGCTTGGGCTTATTGTGGGACCTGGGGATGGGCGGCCATGCTATGTTGGCGATCAGGCCAACTATCCCCAAACTATACGGGTTTGCACATTTATCGCTTTCCCGGCTAGGAGCCTGTGTTTCGTTTCGGTCTTAACCCCAGCCTTGACCCCCGTTTGGCTGGGCACTCTGGATAACGCTGTGGATCAAAAATTTCACATCCATCTGGTTTCGGATTCCACCGGCGAAACCCTCAATGCCATGGCAAATGCGGCGTTGGCACAATTCGAAAACGTCGATGTCAAGGTGCATCCCTATGCCCTGGTGCGGGCGCAGGCGCAGCTGGCCCGCGCCCTGGATCATATCGCCATCATGCCTGGGATCGTATTCTTTACGCTCGCAAACCAGGGATTGCGCGACCGGCTGATGTCGCGCTGCAAAGACATGGAGGTACGCTGCATCGACTTGCTGGAGGGACCGGTGACGGCGCTGCGCCAGTTCCTGGGTCAGGCGGAGACCCACAAGGTCGGCCGCCAGCACGAAGTGGATGCCCGCTATCTCGACCGTATCGAGGCGCTGAACTTCACCATCGCCCATGACGATGGCCAATCCCTGGATTCGATTCATGAGGCGGAAGTCATCCTCACGGGGGCCAGCCGCACCTCCAAGACGCCGACCTGCGTCTATCTCGCCATCCGCGGCATCCGTACCGCCAATGTGCCGCTGGTGCCGTGCATGGCGCCACCGCGGCAGTTGCTGACCGCCAAGGGGCCGTTGATCGTCGGCCTGTGGGTTTCGCCCGACCGGCTGGTGCAGGTCCGGCGCAACCGGCTGACCAGCATGGGCGAAAGCCGCGACAGCAATTATGTCGAACTGGATGCGGTGCGGGCGGAAATCGCAGCCACCCGCCAGCTGTTCGAGAACCAGGACTGGCCGATGATCGATGTCTCGCGCCGCTCCATCGAAGAGACCGCGGCGGCAGTTATGAACCTGTTGGCCGACCGCAAGGAAGCTGCCAGGTGATGCTGGTCCTGGCTTCGGGAAGTGCCAGCCGCAGAGCGCTTCTGACGGCGGCCGGCGTGAACTTCACCACGGATCCGGCCGACCTGGACGAGGCGGCGCTGATGGCACAGCTGCACAGCGCGGGCGCGGAAACGATGGCACGCAGCCTGGCCGAACAAAAAGCCCTGACGGTTTCCCACCGTCATCCGGGGCAGATCGTGCTGGGCGGTGACAGTGTCATTGCCTTTGGCGGCGACTATCTCAGCAAATGCGCCTCCCTGGACGAGGCGCGAAACCTCCTGCAGCGTCTGTCGGGCCACACCCATCTTCTAGTCTCGGCGGCGGCGCTGGCGCGGGACGGCGCCTTGCTGTGGGCGCATGCCAGCCCGTGCCAGATGACGATGCGCAAGCTGAGCCCGCAATTCCTGGAGGACTATCTCGCCCGCGAAGGCGAGGCGATCCTGTCCTCGGTCGGCTGCTATCATTTCGAGGGGCGCGGGGCGCAGCTTTTCGATAGAGTGGATGGCGACTATTTTTCTGTTCTGGGGCTGCCGCTGCTGCCGGTCCTGGCCCAATTGCGCAAGGAAGGTCTCTTGGCGTCATGACGCTGACGGGAAAAGCAAAGCTTGCCGGGATCATCGGCTGGCCGGTGACGCATTCGCTGTCGCCGGTGTTGCACGGCCATTGGCTGGCGGAATATGGCATTGACGGCGCGATGGTGCCGCTGGCGGCCGGGCGTGAGGATTTCGCCGCGGTGATCGATGGCGTGCGCCGCGCCGGCTTCAAGGGCGTGAATGTGACGGTGCCGCACAAGGAAGCGGCCTTCGCCATATCGCACAAACTGGATGCGGCAGCCCAGGCGGCAGGGGCGGCCAATCTGTTGATTTTCGGCGAGAACGGCATCGAGGGCGGCAACACCGACAGCATCGGTCTGGCGGAATCCTTGCGCGAAAATATCGGCACGCTGAACGGCAAGAGCGTGGTGCTGCTGGGGGCAGGCGGCGCGGCGCGGGGGACTATCCTGGCGCTGGAGATGCTGGGTGCGGCGAGGATTCATCTGCTCAACCGCGATGTGCACCGCGCCAAAACGCTGGCTGCGTCGCTGAGCCCGCAGGTAAAGGCGCCGTTGGCGCCAGGCGGGCTGGACGACTGGCGCAAGGTGGCTGGCGATGCGGCGCTTGTGGTCAATTCGACCAGCGCCGGCATGGGCAGCAATCCACCGCTGGAGATTGATCTGGCGGCGCTGCCGAAATCGGCGGTTGTTTGCGACATCGTCTACGATCCGCTGGAAACAAGATTGTTGAAAGACGCCGCCGCGCGGGGCCACAAGACGATCGACGGCCTGGGCATGCTGATGCACCAGGCCGTGCTGTCCTTTGAAGCTTTCTTTGGTGTCCGGCCGCAAGTCACGCCCGGATTGCGCGCGGCTCTGGAAAAGGTTCTGCGTGAGCGCCAGTAAGCCTTTTGTGATCGGCCTCACCGGCTCGATCGGCATGGGCAAAAGCGAGACCGCCAGGCTGTTCGCCGCCGAAGGCATCCCGGTGTTCGACGCCGACGCCGCCGTCCATGATCTTTATGCGGGCGAGGCAGCGCCCATGATAGAGGCCGCCTTTCCCGGTTCAACCAAAAGGGGTGTGGTGGACCGTGCCGCATTGGCAAAGCAGGTCACGGGTGATGCGGCCGCCCTGGCGCGGCTGGAAGGCCTGATGCATCCGCTGGTCGCCGACCGCCGGGCGGAATTTTTCGCGCACAATGACGCCCCCATTGTGCTGCTGGACATTCCCCTGCTGCTGGAAACCGCGACCACGGTGGATGCTGTGGTGGTGGCCACCGCGCCCGAACATGTTCAGCGCGCGCGCGTGCTGGCCCGCCCCGGCATGAGTGAGGAAAAATTCGCCGCCCTCAAGGCCCGCCAGATGAGCGACGCGCAAAAACGTGCACAGGCCCATTACCTGGTGGCCACCGATAAGGGCTTGGATCACGCCCGCGAACAGGTGAAAATGATCCTGGCTGATGTCACGCGGCGTTTGCGAGAGCAAGAGCCGCAAACCAAAGAGTAACTGAGTGCGTGAGATTGTTTTCGATACCGAAACAACCGGCTTCGAGCCAAGCGATGGCCACAGCCCCCGCGGCTTTTGCGTAGCAAAAGTCGCCATTGGAAAAACGATGCAAGATGCGTGAGATAGTCTTCGACACGGAAACGACCGGGTTTGAGCCAGGCGATGGTCATCGCATCGTGGAAATAGGTTGTGTCGAGCTGATGGATCATTTTCCCACCGGCCGGACGCTGCAATTCTACCTCAATCCGCAACGCGACGTTCCCATCGAATCCCAGCGCGTCCATGGCCTGTCGGCGGAATTCCTCGCCGACAAGGCGCTGTTCGCCCATGTGGTGGACGAGTTCCTGGAATTTCTGGGGGACGCGCCGCTGGTGATCCACAATGCCAGCTTCGATATCAAGTTCATCAATGCCGAACTGAACCGGGTGGGACGGCCGCCAATACCGCTTCATCGTGCTGTGGACACGATCGAGATCGCCAAACGCAAGATTCCCGGCGCGCGCTATTCCCTGGATGAACTGTGCAAGCGCTTCGGCGTTGATTTATCCGCCCGCACCAAGCACGGCGCCTTGCTGGATGCCCAGCTGACAGCGGAGATCTATCTGGAACTGATCGGCGGGCGGCAGAGGGGCCTGATGCTGGCCCCGGTCGAGATCGCAGCAGCCCAGGCGGTCGAAGCGGTACGCTCCGCGCGCCAGCGGCCCGAGAAGCTGGCGCCGCTGATCACGGCGGCGGAACTGGAAATTCACGCCGCCTTCGTCGCCAAGGAACTGGGAGACAAAGCATTTTGGGGCGCTTAGGCGAATCTGTCATCCCCGCGAGTTCATAGCGACAGCGTATGAACGGGGATCCATTTTCAACATTGCACCATCGGTGAGATGGATTCCCGCTTACGCGGGAATGACAAGGGTAGTTTAAGCATTACCTTGTGGCTGACCGGCGGCCTGGGCCACGCGCGCCTGATACAGCGCCATGAAGTCGATCGGCTCGATCATCAAGGGCGGCATGCCGCCATCGCGCACCACGTCGGCGACGATCCGCCGCAGAAAAGGGAACAGCATATGCGGCGCCTGGATCAGCAGGATCATCTGCTGGGTCGCGGTGTCGGGCACATTGGTGAGGCGGAACACCCCGGCATAAGCGACTTCCAGCAGGAATAGCGGCCTGCCCTCGCTCTTGGCGTCGACGCGGATCTTCAGTTCCACCTCGAACATGTCCTTATCCGCCATCCGGGCGGCGTTGAGGTCAACCGCCAGTTCGATCTGGGGCCGGTCCGTGATATTGGATGTGGCGCCAGGGTTTTCGAAGGACAAGTCCTTGATGTACTGGCCCACCACCTGGAGGTTGGGCACGCCCGGCGGGTTGGCGGGTGCGGGGGTTCCTTCGTTGCTCATCGTCGGTCTTTCACTGGAATGCGGCCAGCGCGCTACCACGGATCGCTTGGGCCTGACAAGCAAAGCGATGTTCGCGGGTAAACAAGGCGCTTTGCAGCTTGGGTTTCGGCGGTTTAGGGTCCGCACCAGGGCGGGGCGGCCATTTTCAAGGTTTTAACATGCCGGATTCGCAGACACTGGGCCTTCTGATCGCCGCGATGATCGCGGGCGTCATCTGTTTTCGCCTTTACACCGTCCTGGGGCGGCGTACCGGCCACGAGCCGCCGCCGCAACCGGTCCCGGCACCGCTGCCGGCTTCGCGGCCGCAACCGGCGCCGGAAGCCGCCGCTCCATCTTCCAGCGGACTGCTGGACATCCAGCTGGCCGACCGCGCCTTCGACACGCCCAAATTCCTCGCCGGCGCCCGTGAGGCTTATGCCCGCATCATCACCGCTTTCGCCAAGGGCGACCGTGCAGAATTGCGGCTGCTGCTGTCCCCGGACGTCTTCGCCGCCTTTGACGCCGGCATCACGGCACGAACCGCGCCCGCGCCTGACTTCGTGAAGCTTCACGATGCGCGCATCGTGGGTTCGGCGCTGCATGGCCGCCAGGCGGAGATCACGGTCGCTTTCACGGCAGAGCTCTCAACCGGGACGGTCACCGATGTCTGGACCTTCGAGCGCAATCTGGACGCCTCCGACCCCAATTGGATCCTGGTGGCGACCTCGGGCGAACTGCCTGAGTAAGAAGGCACGGATTCTTACGGCGATGCTCCTCGCCGCCATCGCGGGCTGCACCGGGCCGTCGCCGCAACCGCCTGGGCTGCGTCTCACCAAAGTCAGTTTTGTGGAACTCCCGCAATGGAAGGACGCGGATGCGGCATCTTCACTGGCGTCGTTCCAACGCAGCTGCGCCGTGTTGATGACCAAAGCCGACAGCACGCCGATGGGCGGCGCTGGTTATGCCGGAACGGTCGCAGACTGGCGCGCTGTCTGCACGAGCGCAAAAGGCGATGCGCGAAATTTCTTCGAGAAGAACTTCACGCCCTTTGCGGCGGGCGGCGGCGAGGCCCTGTTCACCGGCTATTATGAACCGGAGATCCGCGGCAGCCGGACGCGTCACGGCGCCTATCAGACGCCGGTCTATGGCCTGCCATCCGATCTGGTGCGCGCCGATCTTGGTCTGTTCAATCCCAAGCTGAAGGGCGAACACATCTCAGGCCGGGTCGAAGGCCGCGCCCTGCTGCCCTATGCCGACCGGGCGCGGATCAACGCCGATGGCATCGCCACTGCGCCGCCGCTGTTTTTCACCGACGACGCCGTCGCGTTCTTCTTTTTGCAGATACAGGGTTCCGGCCGGGTGGTGTTCGACGACGGCAGAAATCAAACAAGTGCGCGCATCGGCTATGCCGGCGAGAACGGCCAGCCTTACACCGCGATCGGCCGAACCCTGATCGCCGAAGGCTCACTGACGCGTGAAGAGGTCTCGCTACAATCCATTCGCGCCTGGTTGTTGGCCCATCCCGAACGCGCCCGTGCGATAATGGAAACCAACCGCAGCTATATCTTCTTTGCACAAACCGCCCTGGGCGACCCCGCCCTGGGCCCTTCGGGCTCGCTGGGCGCCAATCTGACGCCATTGGCCAGCCTCGCCATCGATAGCCGCATCCATGCCCTGGGCGCGCCTCTCTATGTCGCGGCGGATGGGCCGGACCCGGTCCATGCGCTGACGGTGGCGCAGGACATTGGCGGCGCCATTCGAGGCGCCGTCCGCGGCGATGTTTTCTTCGGCTTTGGTCCGGAGGCCGAACGCCGCGCCGGGGCGATGAAGGCAACAGGCAGGCTTTATCTGCTGCTGCCCAACGCGCTGGCGGGGAAAGTCGGAAACAGCCACGACTACCCGCCATGACACGCCGCACCACCAGCGACGAGGAACGCAAGCTGTTCGAGCAGACCTTCAAGGAAGGGCGGCCGATCAAAGCCGGCCTGCCCAAAAAGACGGTCAAAAAGAAAACCGCCGCAACCGGTCCCAGCGGTGTCAACGGCGCCACCCAGGAGCGGCTGCGGCGGGGCATGCTCGAGCCCGATGCCCGCATCGACCTGCATGGCATGACGCAAACCGCCGCCCACCGCACTCTGTTCGCCTGGCTGGCGGCAGCGCACAAAAACGGCCATCGCCTGGTGCTGGTGATCACTGGCAAGGGCAATCCGAAAAACGCGGAAGACGCGCCCTGGATGACGTCGTCGCACGGCGTGCTGAAACAGATGGTGCCGCGCTGGCTGAACGAACCGGAGCTGGCCGCCTTGATTGCCAGTGCGCGCCCCGCCCATGCCAGGCATGGCGGTGGCGGCGCGTTGTATGTCTATCTGCGGAAGAAAAAATGAAGCAGGCCTTTCACAGCTTGACGGTGCCGACCAAGGGGCCGGGGCTCTATGAATTCAGCGATGACGCAAAGGCCTTCGTGCGCGGCGAAAAGATCGAAAACGGGCTGCTGACCTGCTTCATCCGCCACACCTCGGCTTCGCTGGTGATCCAAGAGAATGCCGATCCCGACGTGTTGAAGGATCTGCGTGATTTCTTCGCGCAACTTGCCAGGAACGGAATGAACTATCGCCACACCGCGGAAGGGCCGGATGACATGCCTTCCCATATCCGCGCGGCGCTGACGCAGACCTCCCTCGCGATTCCGCTGCACAAGGGACATCTGGCGCTGGGCACGTGGCAGGGACTGTATGTCTTCGAGCATCGCGATGTGCCGCATAAGCGCGAGGTGATGCTGCATTTGCTGGGCGAGTAAATTCTCACTTGTCATCCCCGGCGAGCGACGCATCATTGGATGCGGCGCGAGGGAAGGGGACCCAGGTGGTGGTCGACATACTGAGATTTAAAAGAGTGGTGATGGTGCTTCTAAACTATCCGGGTTGAAACGCCTGGGTCCCCTTCCCTCGCACTCGCTATCGCTCGTGCTCGCCGGGAATGACAGGTTTTGCGTCGGATAACGTTGACCACATCGGTCCTAAACCAGCCCTGCCTTCGCAGCCAATTCCTTCAGCGAAGTCTCCGGCCGCGCGCCATAATGCGAGATCACTTCCGCTGCCGCCAGCGCGCCCAGCCGCCCGCAATCCGCCAAGCCCTTGCCGTGGGTCATGCCGTAAAGGAATCCGGCAGCGAACTGATCACCCGCCCCGGTCGTGTCCATCACGCGCGAAACGGCGGCTGCGGGAATCTCGTGCACCATGTCTTCCTCAATCAGGACGCAGCCCTTGGCCGAACGGGTCAGGGCGGCAATTCCGCCCCATTTCTTGGCGCCTTCCACCACGCCGCTGAAATCCTCGACCTGGAACAGCGCCTTCGCTTCCTCTTCATTGGCGAACAGGATGTTCACGTCCTTGTCCAGCAGATGCAGGAATTCGTCGCGGAAGCGGCCGACGCAGAACGGGTCCGATAATGTCAAGGCAACGCGCCCGCCCGCACCCTTCACTGCCGCGATGGCCTTGCGCGAAGCCTGCTTGGCACTCTCTTCGTCCCACAGATAGCCTTCGATATAGAGGATGCGCGCGCGCGCGAGCTGTTCTTCATCGACATCGTCCGGGACCATCTCGCGGCAGGCGCCCAGAAAAGTGTTCATGCTGCGTTGGCCGTCCGGCGTAACCGCGATCATGGAGGAGGCGGTGGAGGTGTTGGTTTTGCTACTGCCATTGTGAAACGTCACGCCAGTCGCCGCCATGGAATCGGCGAATACCTTGCCCAGCCGGTCGTCCGACACCTTGCCCAGGAAGAGGCCTTTGCCGCCCAGCGATGCCAGACCCGCCATGGTGTTGGCCGCGGAGCCGCCCGCCACTTCATGCAAGCCGCTCATGGTCTGCAGATTGTCGGTCAGCGCCTTGAGCAGCTCCTTGGAACGGAACTCGTCAATCAGGGTCATGGTGCCCTTGGCGATGCGGTGGTTGAGCAGGAATCGGTCGTCGACCGAGGCGATAATGTCCACGATGGCATTGCCCAGGCTGGCAACATCATATTGCTGCGTCATGTAAGCTCCGTGCCGAAGGCGAAAAGATTGTCCGAAAGATCAGGAGTTCCGCTTACACGCAGCCGGCGTTCCCGCGCAAGCGTTCTGCGATAAAGCGGAGGAAAGCACAGAGCCCTTGTCGGAGGGCCGGTGCCTGGTGCAGAAGGCGGCAATGATACGCCGCGTTTCCTGTCTGGTCCCTGCCCTGCTGGTTGCGGGCTGTGCCGCCAAGGCGCCGCCCCCGCCACCAACCGTCCAGCCCAGCGCCGCGATCCCGCCCGCGCCGCCGCGGGGCGAACCCGAGCTCTATCTCAATATGGCGGGGTCGGGCCTGCAGGCGGTGTTCGGGCGGCCTGCCTTTGTGCGCAAGGACGGCGCTACCGAGATGTGGCGCTATGACGGCCAGGCCTGCCGCGCCTTCTTCTTCCTTTACGGCGCGCCCCTGACAGTGCGCCATGTTGAGACCCTGCCGCATGGCGCCCAGAACGCAGCGGATATGGACTGCCTCACCGTTTTGCGCGTTTCGCCGGCAAAGGCACCCTAGGCTTCGCCAACTCCGCCTCCTTTGTTTTGTCTTTAAACCGGCACAGGTCACGCACCACGCAGGTGGGACATAGCGGCTTGCGGGCGACGCAAGTGTAACGCCCGTGGAGGATCAGCCAGTGATGGGCGTGGCTCTTATAGTGGTCGGGCACCACTTTCTCCAACTTCAGTTCCACTTCCACCACATTCCTGCCCGGCGCCAGGTTTGTGCGGTTGGAGACGCGGAAGATGTGAGTATCCACCGCGATGGTGGGTTCGCCGAAGGCAACGTTGAGCACCACATTGGCCGTCTTGCGCCCAACACCCGGCAGCGCCTCCAGCGCTTCGCGATCCTTGGGTACCTTGCTGCCATGTTGTTCGATCAGGATTTTGGAAAGCGCGATGACATTCTTCGCCTTGCCGCGATAAAGCCCGATGGTCTTGATTGCATCGGCAAGTTTTTCTTCGCCCAGCGCCACCATCCTTTCCGGTGTGGTCACGGTCTTGAACAGTGGCGCGGTTGCCTTGTTCACGCCCTTGTCGGTGGCCTGGGCAGACAGCACCACTGCCACCAGCAAGGTGTAAGGATTGACGTATTGAAGCTCGGTCTTGGGCTCGGGATCGATTTTCTTCAGCCGTGCGAAAAATTCTTCGGCTTCTGCTTTCGAAAATGGCTTGGCCATCAAAGACCGAGGACGTCGGTCATTGCATAGAGGCCGGGCTTCTTGCCATGTCCCCAGCGCGCCGCCGTCAGCGCACCATGCGAGAAGATCGAACGGTCTTCCGCCGAATGAGACAGAGTGATGCGCTCGCCGGTGCCGGCGAAGATCACCGAATGTTCGCCCACCACGCTGCCGCCGCGCAAGGTGGCGAAGCCGATGCTGCCCTCGGCGCGCGGGCCCAGATTGTGGCCGTCGCGCGCCTTGACCCAATGCTTGTCCAGCGGCACGCCGCGGCCCTTGGCCGCCGCAGCACCCAGCAGCAGGGCGGTTCCCGACGGCGCATCCACCTTGTTGCGGTGATGCATTTCCAGCACTTCGATATCGTAGTCGGCCAGGGCCTTGGCGGCGCGTTCGGCCAGCGCCGCCAGCAGGTTCACGCCCATGCTCATATTGCCGGATTTCACGATCACGGCATGGCGGGCGGCGGCCTTGATCCGCGCCTCGCCCTTTTCGTCAAAGCCGGTGGTGCCGATGACGTGGACAATGCGCGCCTGTGCCGCCAGGTCGGCCAGCATGGTCGAGACCATCGGCGTGGTGAAATCCACCACCGCCTGGGCATGCGCCAGCAAGGTCAGGGGATCGGCGGTCAACTTGATGCCATTGGGCTGCATGCCGGCCAGGGTGCCGCTGTCCAGCCCCAGATTGGGATGGCCCTCCATTTCCAACGCGCCGCACAAGGTGATGCCGGAGCCCTGCGCGATCTCACGGATCAGGGTGCGGCCCATGCGCCCGGACGCGCCGGTGACGACGATCTTCAAGTCCGACATTGAATGCCCCTCTCAGGCCTTGGTATCTACGGCGGGTTGGGCAGGCTGGTCCTTTTTTGCGACCGTGACCATGGCGGGGCGCAACAGCCGCTCGCCGATCATGAAGCCGCCTTGCACCACGTCCACGATGACGCCCGGCGGCTTGCCGTTGCCGGGCACTTCCGCGATCGCCTGATGCAGGTTGGGATCGAATTTGCCGTCGCTGGTATCCACGGCTTTCACGCCATAGCGCTCCAGAGTCTGAATCAGCTGCCGGTCGGTGGCTTCCACACCGTCGAGCACGGCTTTGACCTGCGGATCGGCGGCTTCGCGGACCTGGGCCGGTACGGCTGCCAGGGCGCGGGCGAAATTGTCGGCGATGCTCACCATGTCGCGGGCGAACTTGGTCACCGCATACTGGCTGGCTTCGCTTTTCTCCTTCTCGGCGCGGCGGCGGATATTCTCCACTTCCGCCAGGGCACGCAGGCGCTGGTCCTTGAGGGATTCGACCTCGGCCTTCAGGGCCTCCAGCACGGCGAATTCGGCGGCGTGCGGGTTTTCGGCGTCAAGGTCCTGGTTCCCATGGTCTGGGCTCGAAGTCTGGGTCTGGTCTTCATTCATGACAGTCACACTCTTTCTCGGGGCGCGTCCTTAAACCTTAAGCGAGCAGCCGTCCAATGACTTTGGCGGTATGATCCACCATGGGGATGATCCGGCCATAATTCAGCCTGGTCGGTCCCAGCACCCCGATCACCCCAACAATCTTTCCCTGGGCATTGGCATAGGGTGCGGCCACGATCGAGGAACCCGACAGGGAAAACAGCCGGTTTTCCGAGCCGATGAAGATGCGCACGCCTTCGCCGTCCTTGGCCAGTTCCAGCAGCCGGATCAGATCCGCTTTTCGTTCGATGTCCTCAAAAAGCGTGCGGATACGTTCCAGATCGGCCTGGTTATCTAAAAGATTGGCGGTGCCGCGTACGATCAGCACATTTTCCGGCCCAGCCAGGGTGGCCAGACCCGTGGCCACCACCTTGGCGGTCAGGGCATCCAGTTCCAGCTTTTCGCTGTCCAGTTCGGCCAGGATTTCGACGCGGGCGGTGTCGATGGTGCGGCCGCGCAGCCGCGCCCCCAGATAATTGCCGGCCTCCGACAAGGCTGACACCGGCAGGCCTATCGGGGTGTCGATCACGCGGTTTTCCACCTGGCCGTCCTCGCTGACCATGATGACCAGCGCCTTGCCCGGGGCCACCGCCACGAATTCCACATGCTTGAGGGCGGAATCTTGCTTGGTGGTGATCATGAGGCCTGCACAGCGCGACAGCCCGGCCAGGCTTTGGGTGGCCTGGGTCAGCATGTCTTCGATGCGCTGGCCGCTGCCCGACATACGGGCTTCGATGGCGACCCGTTCGTCGGGCGCCAGTTCGCCGATTTCCAGCAGCCCGTCCACAAACAGCCTGAGGCCTTTTTCGGTGGGAGCGCGGCCCGCGCTGGTATGAGGGGCATAGAGCAGGCCCATGGCCTCCAGGTCCGCCATCACATTGCGGATCGAGGCCGGCGACAGGGCCAGGGGCAGGCGCTGGGACAGGGTGCGCGAGCCCACCGGCTCCCCGCTGGCGAGAAAAGCTTCCACCAGATGGCGAAAGACTTCACGCGGGCGTTCAGTAAAGCCTTGCGGCATTACGAAAGGGGAGCGGGATTCCAAGGTCAAACTGCTGAAATTCCTGACTTTTCTGCTTTGCGGTTGCGCCGGATGGCTCGCTGACGCTAGGTAACGCCCAACACTAGCAGACCCATATGTGAGGCTCCATGCGCACTTCCAATGTCGTTCCTGGCAATGTTGTTCCCGGCAATGTTGTTGCGGGCAATGTTGTTGCGGGCAATGCCTCGGGCACCCGCCCAAGCAACCGGGCCCCAGACCAGATGCGCACCGTCTCCCTCACCCCCGGCTTTTCCCGCCATGCCGAGGGTTCGTGCCTGGTCAAGTTCGGCGATACCCATGTGCTGGTGACGGCCAGCCTGGAGGAGAAAGCACCGTCCTTCCTCAAGGGTTCCGGCAAGGGGTGGGTGACGGCGGAGTACGGCATGCTGCCCCGCTCCACCCATGAACGGATGCGGCGTGAGGCGGCAAGTGGCAAGCAAAGCGGAAGAACCCAGGAAATCCAGCGCCTGGTGGGCCGCAGCCTCCGCGCGATATGCGATCTTTCCGTCCTGGGCGAACGCCAGATCACCATCGACTGCGATGTGCTGCAGGCCGATGGCGGCACCCGCACCGCCGCCGTCACTGGCGGCTTCGTCGCACTGGGCCAGTGCCTCGCTTTCATGAAAAGGGTCGGCATGGTGACGGCGCCAGTGCTTCGGGATCACGTCGCGGCCGTGTCCTGTGGCATCGTCAAGGGCCAGGCCGTGCTGGATCTGGATTATGACGAAGACTCCACCGCCGAGACCGACGCCAATTTCGTGCTGACCGGCGCGGGCGGGCTTGTCGAGATTCAGGGCACCGCCGAAGGCGCGCCGTTCAGCGAGGAGCAGCTGGTGGCGTTGCTGACCCTGGCGCGCAAGGGCATCGGCGAATTGGTGGAATTGCAGAAGCAGGCGCTTGCAGGATGAAGAAGTGAGATTGCCGCGCGGCAGCCAGCTGGTGGTGGCTTCGCACAATGCGGGCAAGGTGCGCGAGATCAAGGCGCTGCTGGGACCGCACGGTATCGAACCGATCAGCGCGGGCAGTCTGAGCCTGCCGGAGCCGGAGGAAACCGGCTTGAGCTTTGCCGCCAATGCGCAAATCAAGGCGAAGGCCGCCGCCATGGCCAGCCGTCATGCCGCGCTGGCCGATGATTCCGGGCTGTGCGTGGATGCCTTGGAAGGTGCGCCGGGAATCTATTCCGCACGGTGGGCGGGGCCGAGCAAGGATTTCCGCGTCGCCATGACCCGCATCCATGACGAACTGCGTCATAAGGGGCTTTCGACCAGCGCCGCGAAATTCGTCTGCGCGCTTTGTATCGCGATGCCGTCCGGCGAGGTCCAGACTTTTGAGGGTGAGGTGCATGGCCGCCTGAGCTTTCCGCCACGCGGCGATCATGGCTTCGGCTATGATCCCATCTTCATTGCCGACGGGATGGAGCAGACTTTTGCGGAAATCGATCCGGCGAAAAAGCACGCCATGAGTCATCGCGCGAAAGCGTTCGAGAAGCTGCTGCATTCCGGTATTTTCAGTGAGTCATTTTAATCTCTTCTTGTTATGCCCGTACCCCGGTCCGCGCGACGCGCGGCCTGAGTATAAACTCCAGCGGGCATCCATCTTTTGCACCAGTGCGTGCCCCAAAATGGATTCCCGCTTTCGCGGGAATGACAAATGTGGGGTAGAGCCGTGAGCTTCGGCGTCTATGTTCACTGGCCCTTCTGTGCCGCCAAGTGTCCCTATTGCGATTTCAATTCCCATGTCCGTACCGCGATAGACGAGGACGGCTGGGTGGACGGAATCCTCGCCGAACTGGAGTGGCTCGCGGAGCATCAAGCCGGCCGCCCGCCGGTCGACACGATTTTCTTCGGCGGCGGAACGCCGTCCTTGATGGGCGGAAAATCGGTGGCGCGCATCCTGCAGAAAATTGCCGCGCTGTGGCCCATGGCGAACGACGTGGAAATCACCCTCGAGGCCAATCCCGCCAGTTCCGACGCCGCACGCTTCGCCGACTATCGCGCCGCGGGCGTCAATCGTGTCTCGCTGGGGGTGCAGGCGCTGAATGATCCCGACCTGAAAAAGCTGGGCCGGCTGCATGACGTGGCGGAAGCCAGGGCCGCGCTCAACATGGCGATGACCCTGTTCGACCGCGTTTCCCTGGACCTGATCTATGCCCGCCCCGATCAGACCGACGCGCAATGGCGCGCGGAATTGAAACAGGCGCTGGCGTTCGGCACCGATCACCTGTCGCTGTATCAGTTGACCATCGAACCGGAAACGCCTTACGCCCTGCTGCACAAGAACGGTCAGCTGAAAATCCCCGATGAAGATCTTGCGGCGGGCCTTTACGAGACCACCCAGGAACTGACGGGCGCCGCCGGACTGCCGGCCTATGAAATCTCCAATCACGCGCGGCCCGGACAGGAAAGCCGCCACAACCTGATCTATTGGCGTTATGGCGACTATGCCGGCGTCGGGCCGGGTGCGCATGGCCGCTTGGATCTGAGCGGCGGACGCACCGCCACCGCCGCCGTCAAGCTGCCGGAACGCTGGCGCGATGCGGTGGCGAAGAACGGTCATGGTTTTTCCGAGATGATGCCGGTGCCGGGGGCGGAAGCGGCGCGCGAGCATCTGCTGATGAATCTGCGGTTGGCCGAAGGCCTCGACCTGGCGGCGTATGAAAAACGCTGGGGCGTCGGGCTCGATGCCGCGAAGACCGCGGCATTGATCGAACAGGGTCTTCTGGTGCGCGACGACGGGCAACTGATCGCGACGCCCAACGGGCGCCTGCTGCTCAACCGGGTGATCGAAGAGCTGGTTGTTTAGCGCTAGCTGTTCTTGCCCAGGAAGGTCGTGGGCGCGGGACTGACCACCGTCGGCCCTGCCGACGTTACTTCCAGCACCGCCAATCCCCGCTCGGAGGTGCCGTCGGCCTTGAAGCGGAAAATGCCATTGACGCCCGCAAAACCGTTGGGGTCCATCAGCGCGCCGCGGGTAAAGCGGTGATAGGGCGTGCCCGATGACAGCAGCGCCACCAGCGACACCGCGTCATAGGCCAGGCTCGCCAATTGCGCCGGCGCCGTGCCAAAGGCAGGGCGATACTTGTTCACAAATTCGGTATCGGCATTGGGGGCAGGTGCTGCATACCAACTGCCCTGCAGGCTGGCTTCGCGGGTTACCGCCGCATCGTCGTTCCATAATCCGGTTCCCAGCAGTTTCACCTTGTCCCGGGCCACGCCATCCAGAGACAGGGTTGGCGCGATGGCGCGCAGGATCACGCCGCCCTGCGCGATCAGGATCGCATCGGCGCCGCTCTTGGCCACCGTGCTGGCGGGGCCGGTTACTGCGCCGGCATTGGGAGCGTAGCGCTCCACGTCCACCACATTGCCGTGCGCGGCCGCCACGGCGTCGGTAAAGGCGTCCTTGGCGACATCGCCATAAGCGGTCTGCGGCGCCAGCGCCGCAAACTGGCGATGGCCGTTGGCAGCGGCATAGCTGACCACCCGGCTCACTTCGTTCTGGGGCAGGAAACTCAGCAAATAGGCGCCGTTGCCGGCCACGTTCTTTTCGGTGGAGAAAGCCAGCACCGGCACGGCGCGGTCACGCGCAATGGGCGCCACCGCGGAAACCGATGGTCCGAACAACGGCCCCACGATCACTTCCGCGCCCTGAGCCAGAAGCTGTTGCACGGCATTGGCGGCATTGGCGCCGCCGTTGCCTTCATCGGCGGTCATCAGAAGAATATTGCGGTTGCCGGAATCGAACATCGCCAGTTCCGCCGCCTTCATCATCGAGGCGGCCAGGGCGCGGGTTGGCGCCGAATTGCTGGAGAAGGGCAGGATGATGCCGACCCGCACCGGAACCGTGCCGGGCGGCGTGCCGGGCAGGCGCAGATAGGCGGGCAGGTCACGATCCAGCGGGTTGGCGGCGACAGGGCCTTCGGGGACGGGCGCAATGGTCTGCGGCGGCGGCGGCGGCGGCTTGGTGGTACAGGCGGCTATCGCAACGACTGCGGCAATGGCACAAAAGCGGCTGACGGAACACAAAGCACGGGACATAGAGAAATCCTTTGACACGCCAACTTAAGCCTTTGGATAGGGCGGGTAAATCGCCCACTTCGTTAACGTCCGATCGCGGCGATTTGGCGGCGGGGCTTTATATCCTGGCCACGCCGATCGGCAATGCCCGCGATATTTCGCTAAGGGCCTTGGAGACTTTGCAGGGTTGCGATGTCATCGCCGCCGAGGACACCCGTGTGACCTCCAAGCTGCTGGCTATTCACGGGATCTCAAAACCCCTGCTGGCCTACAACGACCATAATGGCCCGGAGATGCGGCCCAGAATTCTGGCGCGGCTGGAACGGGGAGAGCGGGTGGTCCTGGTATCGGATGCGGGCACGCCGCTGGTTTCCGATCCGGGCTACAAGCTGGTGCGCGAGGTGATTGCGGCGGGCGTTCCCATCGTGGCTCTGCCGGGTCCCTCGGCGGTTCTGACGGCGCTTACCTTGAGCGGGCTGCCGTCTGACCGCTTCCTGTTCGCGGGCTTCCTGCCCTCCAAATCCGGTGAGCGCAAAAGCGTGCTGGACGAATTGAAGCCCGTCCGCGCCACCTTGATCTTTTTTGAATCCGCCCAACGCCTGTGCGAATCCCTCGCCGCCATGGCGGAAAGTTTGGGCGACCGGCAGGCGGTAATGGCGCGCGAGCTCACCAAGCTGCATGAAGAAGTGCGGCGCGGCAGCCTGCGCGAACTGGCGGCGCATTATGAAAAGGCGGGCCCTCCCAGGGGCGAAGTCACCCTGCTGGTTGCACCCCCGCTGGAGGCCGCGCCCGACAGCGCCAGGATCGACGACGCGCTCAAAGCGGCGCTGGCCTTCATGCCCGTCAAGGCCGCGGCCGATCTGATCGCCGGCCTGACCGATGCCTCGCGCAAGCAGATCTACGCCAGGGCGTTGGAACTGAAAGATGCGGCTGACACATGAAGGGGGTCCGCCAGATCGCGGAACGGCGTGGTCATAGGAGCGAAAGCCTGGCAGCGCTGTGGCTGCGGTTGAAGGGCTATCGCATCCTGGCGCGGCGATTGAAAACCCGCGCCGGAGAGATTGATCTGGTGGCCGCCGCCCCTTTCGGGCCGGTCTGTTTTGTCGAGGTCAAGGCGCGTGGATTGGCGCGAGCGGCGGCGGAATCGGTGGGACCCAAACAGCAGACTCGCATTGCCCGCGCCGCCTCCTTATATCTCGCCAGCCGACCTCACCTT
>Ga0193753_10001439_pt1 | contig 20276 bp, 12 predicted proteins | sample H1c2metaG_FD_144925 | JGI IMG/M metagenome (GOLD analysis project Ga0193753, IMG submission 144925) | Soil microbial communities from a riparian zone of the East river system, Colorado, United States - H1c2 | ecosystem: Environmental > Terrestrial > Soil > Riparian zone | place: USA: East...
CGCGCGGAACTGGAGCCCCGAGGCGAAACTGTGCCGGAGGTCGACTTCAAGTCCGTTGTAGTTGCTGGAGCCTCGGGAGATCCATGAGGTTGTGTTGGCTACGAGCGGGTTGGCCTTGACTGTGGTGGGATAGTAGATGGTACCGGCAGCCACACCCACAGGGCAGGTGGTAGAGCAGGTGATGGATGCTGGCTCGTTCTGGTCCAGAGAAAGAATCTGATGATATCCGTGGGAGCCGACGTAGGCGATCGTAAGGGATGTGGAAGGCGCGATCTGCTGCTCGACTTTGAGAATGTAGGCGAGCACCGTAGGCGTGTTGATGTCGGGTTGAACGTTGGAGGGTGAGATTAGCCCCGCAGCACCCGATGTGGGGCTTGAGACCGGCACTCCGCTATAGGAGATGGTGGTATTGAATGGAGCTGCCTGGTCAAGACGATAGTCGAGGTTGTCGAGCAGGGAGCGGTGAAGTCCGAAGCTGGCGCTGACCGCAGTCTTGCCATCGCCGGAGACGTTCCAGGCAACACCGATGCGTGGGGCGGGAAGAAACTTCGCGTTGTTCTGCGAGAGGGCAGAGCTGCCGACTGTGGGTGTTGTGTTGATAATTCCGTTGGTAAAGCCGTAATTGGAGGCGCGCCCCTGAGACTCGTTCCATCCGTTTGTAGACTCCAGGCGAAGACCGGCACGCACCTCTACACTGGGCGTGAGATGAATGGTGTCTTCCAGGTATCCCGCGGCCATGTAGGCGCGCCAACCGAGCTCAGTTGGGGTGGGGACAACAGTGAAGGTCTTTACTGTACCGGCAAGGAATGTGGCAAGGGACGCAAAGGAGGCCTGACCGAACTGATTCTGCGCGAGATTGTCGTTGGATTGCATGCGCTGAATCCAAACACCAGCTTCAATCTGGTGGCGGCCGCGAGTGTAGAAGATGTGATCATCAAAGGTGAAGAGATTGCGTGCAGTGGCGTTATTGGAGCCAACGTTGGCGCCGGCTCCTGTTATTTGCGATGCCCCGTTGGACGCAGTGCTACCGGCGATAACAATCGCTCCGGTCGGCCTGCCTGCAACGAAGCTCGGCGTATTGGCCTGGAGAGAGCTGGGGATGCCGCCCATGAAGTAGAAGCTGGCGCGAGAAAAGCCGAAGCGCGCGGTGTTGAGAAGGTGCGCGGAGAAGACGTGTTGTTCCTGAATGCTTGAGACTTGCTCACGGAGGCTCTCGTCGATGAGCGAGAGTGGATTTTGTGTAGGAGTATTGGCGGTTGAGTCGTCCACTGTATAGACGGCGAAGAGGAGATCATTGAGGCTGAGATTAGTGTCGAAACGAATGGTACCGAAGTCCTCGCGGATGTGCTGTGTCGGATTTGAGTAAGCGATAGCGATACCGGTCGCGATGCCCGTGGTGGGATCGAGAAGCTCGGGGCCATTCTGCACGGGCCACAGATTGAAGAGCGGAGCGACGCCAGCTCCGAGGCCCACATTTGTAAGAGCTCCGGTTTTGGCATTGGGGAGAAAACCGCGGCGTGCGTTATTGTCGGGGACGAGGGTGACATCTGTAATGCCAAGGTTCTGGCGGTAGCCCTCGTAGTTGCCGAAGATAAAGAACTTGTCCTGCTTGAGCGGGCCGCCAAGGGAGCCGCCATAGTTATTGCGTTGAAACTGTGGGATTCGCGCCTGATCGAAATAGTTACGGGCATCGAAGTAAGAGTTGCGTAGGAACTCGTATGCGGAGCCATGAAATGTGTTTGTTCCTGATGCGGTTACGATTGAGATCTGAGCGCCTTGACGCTTGCCATAGCTTGCAGAGTACGTATCGGACATGACGTTGAACTCGCGGACAGCATCGACGCCTAGCAGCTGACCGCTGGTGCCGCCGGGGGTTACGTTGATGAGTGACGCCCCGGTGTACTCGATGCCATTGAGAAGATAGAGATTATCCTGCGGGCGACGCCCGGAGACAATGAACATGCTGCCAACCGAAGAGTTGGAGGTGCCGACGGATCCAGATCTTTGCGCGGTGTAATTAACCGTAGCTGGATTGAGCGTGATGAGTTGGTCATAGGAGCGGCCGTTGAGTGGCAGCTCTTTGACTTGCCTCTCGTCGACGAGCCCCGAGGTCTGTTGGGTTGAAAGATTTACGGAGGATTGCGTATCGGTGACGTTGACCTGTTGTGACACTGAGCCAACTGGAAGGGTGATGTTGAGCTGTGCTGCCTGCCCCACACTGAGGGGAAAGCCGGTGCGGCTCTGGGGCGCGAACCCCTCTCGAGTGACGCTAACACTATAACGGCCGATCGAGATAGAAGGAGCAGCGTAGAAGCCGTTCCCGTCCGTCGTAAGACGACGCTCACTGCCGGTTTCTTGGTTCCGGATGATCACACTTGCCCCGGCGATTGTGGCTCCTGCTGAGTCTGAGATGATTCCCGAGATGGTCCCGCCAACCACCTGCGCCGGGATATAAGGGACTCCCCCAAAAAACGGGAGGAGGACGACTACGATGCGGGCAAAGACTGAATGACGAAACATGAAAGGTCTCTCCGGGGAGAACGCGTGCCACACGATAGCGGCAGGATCGAAGGAAATTAATAAAAATGTCGAGGGGATTTGCGGAAGAGAAAATTAACGGGGACAACAACAGGCAGGCGTGACACGGCTGACAATCTGCAATGCGAGCGGGCTGGGCATCGTGCCTTTAGATTCTGTGTTCTGAGCTGTCACTGTTCAATTCCAGCGTTCGTGCCCTGGCTACTTCAAATGAGCCGTCTGCTATGGCAAATATGTTGATTGCCGGAGAAATGCGATCTACAGAGGGCCTGTAAATCAGGCTTCAAAGGGGAAGAGGACTAGCACTGTGAGGTGAGAGGGCGCAGCTCTCGCTCGGTACAACAACAGAGCTGAAGATTGCAGGAGTAGTGCGCCATGATTGTTAACGTAGCATGTCCGTGCCGATGAACTCAATCATTTCGCGATGAGGAAGGAAGAGTTGCAATGCAAAAGCGAGGGCTTTAGTTATGGCGGAGAGTGGGGGGATTCTCCCTAGCCAAAACTCCTAAGCATCTAACCATCATCAACTTAGAGCGATTCACCCGCTGGAATCTTGGGTTTCGCGGTTCTCACCGCATGCCCGAATCATACTGCCTTATATCGCCCTGTATCAACCCGAAAGACGGAAAAGTGTCACAAAACTGTCACAACGAAATTCGGACAGATGGCGTGAAGCCATTCTCGGCAAGGTACACCAAATGAACTTACCATCAGAAAGCCACTACTACTCCTTGCAACTTCCCATGCTGCTCTAGGACTCAGGTGATGTCTTTGCAAGACTTGAGTGAACCGAATTGAAGTCCGTCAGCACCTAGCCGCTCATCTTGATCCGGGTTCTTATATTTGCGTCCGCCGATGCTTTCATTTCAGGCAAAGCACTGGAGGTGAGGTCGCACGACTTCCATTGAGTATTCGGCAACGGTGGGAAGTTCACCTTAAGAGCAGAGACAAGGAATTGTGATCGATCAAGACTTCCAGGAGCGCATGTAGGATGCGCCCCCTCGCGGTACGGATGCGAAGGTTCCCATCCGTATCGACCAATCCTCATTTTCGCCATATTTGAAAAGGACATCGTGGCCACCCGGTCGCGCATCCAATTCAGCTATGCAATCCGGCTTCGGATCTCGCAAACAACAAGACGACTTCATCTGGGCTCTCCACCTTGCCCAACCTCCCAATCCTGGTCCTCCGCCTAACTATCGAGGCGTTACCGACTTTGAACAGCTGGCCACCTTCATCGGCCAAGAGCCAGATGACTTCGGGCACCCTTCTTGGGTGAACGGCTGGTCCTCATTTCTTCATTCATTCTTTTTTTTCAAACAGGTCAGTTTCTTCAGCAAAAGACCGCTCGCGTTGTTCACTTTAGAGGAACAAGCATTTCTTGCTGCCTCGGCGGAGATTCTTTGTAATCGATTCAGTCTGCCAGTCCCGGACTGGGTTAGCGAACCGTGCTACGTCCTACCAGAGCTGTCGGCTCCCGAAGCCTGGCTTCGACTGCAAAGCGCGATAGAGGACCCGGCAGCCACGGCACATCCGACGTACTTAAAACACAATGTGATCGCCCGAGACCGCGATCTCCTCGTTCTCTGAAGACCTACCTCGTCGATGGCCCTGCGTCTGCCCAATCCACTCGTCGTGGGCAATCATTTGGGTAGTGAAAGGCAGTATCTGGGATCGAGAGGATCCCACATGCGCCGACGGTAGTTGTCTTCAAGGGCACGTTCAATCCGGTCCTCAGTCGATCTGCGAGTCTCATGACGAGAAGGGCGTGATTTGGCACTGATCCTGAAGAATGAATATATACGCTCTGTGACGAACTTGCTGATGATTGAGGCGTCTGTCGACACAAGGACTAAAGCTAGGTCTGGTGAGATTTTTCTTCGAGGGCATGATCAGAAGCGAAGATAGCGGTGGCAACTGCAATCATCGATCACAGAAACCTTATTGAACCTGCGGAAAGAAATAAGCTAGCTAAGCAAAGGCACCCATAGAAGCGGTGAATCAGTCTGATAAGGCTGGCGTCGCAATACCCTCAAGCACATCAAAAGTGTTGTGAGCGCGATCTTCACCCTCGCGAAGCAGCAGGACTACTTCCACGCTGAAAACCCGCCCGCGATACAGCAATCAACCCAGCGGCGACTGAGCCGCAGGAAACTTACGCTTACACTCTCGAAGAGATTCACACGATCCTCTCACCGTATCCCCGAACCTGCCGGGACGGCGTTCGCGATTGCTGCATTGATGGGGCTACGACACGACGAGATTCGCGCACTACTGTGGGAGAACTATAAGAACGAAGAAATTCAGGTTTCACGTTCCATCTGGAATGGGCGTGTATCGGAGCCTAAGACTCGGAAGGGACGAGCTCCTGTCCCCGTTATTCGTCAACTAGCAGAACGGCTCGAAGCTCATCGGCTTCGTAGCGGGAATCCCCACACTGGTCCCATCTTCGCTAATTCGCGAGGCGAGCCGCTTGCCCTCACCAGCATCATAAATAGACTGATTGTCCCCTTCCTCAATGTATGTAAGAGCTGTGGAAGACGAGAGTCATATCACTATGAATCAGATCACGAATATAAGCGAGACAGCCGAATTCCTCAGTGGCACGGATGGCATGCCGCCCGACGTGGCCTTGGAAGCAATCTGTACCGCTTAGGTGTTCCGGACATAGTAATTCAGCGAGTCTTGCGTCACGCAAATGTAAGCACAACCTCGGGCCTACTACATCAAGATGTCTGCCGTTGATGTACGCAGTGCAATGATGAGGTTGGAAAGCCACATTACAGATTCGGGCAAACTCCGCACGGATACCTTGGAGACACCCGAATGAGGTTCTGCATCGCTATCGGGCCGCGATGACCTCGGGTGCGGGAGATGGAACCGCAAGATGGATGCCGATCAGCGCTAGGCAAGCTATCTAGAGAGGTCTAGTTGCGATACAGTTGCGATAACTGTATCGCAACTTGAGGGTTGACCTTTAACCATTGAAATTATGGCTCGAAGGCTGGCAAGGTACCTTGACCTACCTCTGGTTGATGTCTGAAAAACGGGAAACTCAATACCGGCTTGCCAATTACGCACAAACCGTAACTGGTCGCGCGTCGGTTGCCTCAGAATGTGAGACCTTAGATGATGATAAAGGCACATTGTCATTCGATTCGTCCGCGAAACCATACTCCTTCAACTTCCGGTAGAGCGTTGTCTTGCCTATCCCGAGCAATTCAGCCGCCATCAATTTATTCCCATTCGTCTCTCGCATCGCATCCAAAATTGCGCGTTCTTCCACTTTAGCTATGGGGATGACGCTATGTTTATTCGGAGCTTCGTCAGCATCCCCATTCACGAAGAGATCCGGCGATAGTCCTGTTTTTACCTTTCTGTGAAACTTCACGAGTTTCTGGGGCATGTGAATTGGCTCAAGCTCCAACCCAGAGGATCGGGAGCACGCATCAGTTATCGTATGCTCCAACTCTCGCACATTATCTGGCCAATCGTACGTCTCCAGCATTTGAAGAGTCTCATTGGACAAGGTGCGAGTCAATCCAGTCTGGCGCTGTATCTTTTCGAGGAAGCGCTCAGCAAGAAATACAATATCATCTGGGCGTCCTCGCAGAGGTGGAATCTTCAAATTCACGACAGATAAGAGTCTATAAAGATCAATACGGAAGAGTCCGTCTTTTACCATCTGCGTCAGATCTCGACTCGTTGCTGCCAGGACTCGCACGGATACGCGAGTTGCTTTCGTCCCGTCAGGCGTCCGAATCTCTTTCTCGCTTAGAACCCTCATTAACCTCCCTTGAAGTTCCAGCGTGAGATCTCCAATCTCGTCGAGGAAGATGGTGCCACCCTGAGTCGAAGCCAGTAGCCCCGGTTCTCGTAGGTCTGTCTTACTAACCGAGTTCGTCGGGTCGCCGAAAAGGCTATTTTCCAGTAAATCCGGCCCAAGAGATGTGCAATCCAAGGAAACGAAAGGTTTTTCCGAGTAAGGACCATTTGAATGAATTGACTGGGCCACGAGCGTCTTACCGGTCCCACTTTCCCCAAGAATCATCACCGGGTGCATCGAATCAGCAACGTTAGACAATATTCGGTATAGCTTTTCCATTTCTGGAGACTGACCGAGTACATTGGCCATTCTCGCTCCGGGCGGCAATGTCTCTTGAAGCTTCTTGCATTCCACACCGAAATGCCAACGCTTAGATGCCCGCTCAAGCGCGTCGGCCAGTACATTCAAAGGGAATGGCTTAGAAAGATAGTCGCTCGCTCCGATTCGCATCGTGTTTACCGCAGACGCTATCGTTGCACGAGCATTCATCGCAATGACCAGGGTGTCGGGATAGAGCGCTCTCATTTCCTGGAGGAGGACAAGGTTACCATTTCCGGGGTCAGTCATATCCAGCAGCAGAATTGCGATGTCTGTTCGCTTTAGAATCTTTCGCGCGACCACGGCATTTTCTGCCTCTGTAACTGTAAATCCGAGGCTCTCGGCGATTTCGCGGCAAGCCTTACGCACCTTGGTATTGTCCTCCAGCACAAGCAACCGCAACCCTTTTGATTTCTGAACGTCGCGGTCTTGATCTAGGTCATGAGTGGGAGTGGGGATATAAGACAAATGTTCAGTCAAGCTCAATTGCGCGCTCCTTGATTTTTTGCTTACTGAAATTCTCTTGCGAGGATGATCGCAATTTCCCCCGAGAAGATCCTCTGTTGGACATCGAGTAAATGTACTTATTGGTAACGTTGTAATTGTGGGGACGTGAGTTCATCATACGGTATCCCACAAACGAGCTATTACTTAAGTTAGTCCTCTCTTCGATACAGAAGGATAGAAATCGTGTCTCCGGCGATTCCTGCGATATCACGGCAAAAGTGTTCAGATTCTGCCTCTCGTACCTGGCGTGAGCGCAACCTACGTCAAGGCATAGCGTCCGCGTATATGATTGGGTACTTCCTGATATGCAGGCAGGATGACTAGCTAGTCTGATCGAATCAGTTCGACAGTCTGTCGAACGTCGTAGACCACGTCTCACATTAGGATCCTATAGAGAGGGCCGCGCACGGTTGAAATTGAGAACGGTCTTAGGGAACTGAGCTGGAGTTAATGAAGCAAAGGTGCTGCAATGGCTGGATTAAACTGGGCATCTTCATTTGTGAAGGTGCCTGGTGCGGTCTTTTGCTCAGGCTCGCTGCCAGAACCGAAACGGAGAATTACCGCTTGTCGGATCATTTTCTTCTTTCGAATCTTACTACACATCCGGGGGTAAAGATCGCGGCGAAAATGCCGGTCAATTGTTGTGACGCAGCGCAAGACGTAGCATGTTGCTCCAGTGTTCCATGTCAGCCCGCAAAGAATCTGCAGCAATCTACAGTGTTTGTTCGGTTCGCCTAGTTAGATGAGCTTAACCGCGCCTCCTTGGAAATTTACGAGGTCAGGGAAGACCGCTGCGATCTGGCTTGCATTCAACCCCATCCAACTTCCAATTCCCGCAGTCATTTGAGTGACGGCCGTCGTTGGAATCCAGAGACCTTGCGTCCCCAGATCGCATCTGCCGCCGAGGTCAAAATCTGGAAATGTTCCAATGATTTGTCCGCCCGCAATACCGCCACCAAGAATCAGTTGATGATTCCCCCATGCATGATCAGTGCCTAGCGTCGCATTCGACTGCATGGTGCGATTGAAGTCCGAATGGGTACAGATTAGAACCTCATCCGCGAGCCCCATCTCATCGATCGCATTCATGAATGCATCCAAATTGGTGTCGAGATCGGTTAGACAGGTGGCCTGACCGAGAATTTGCTGTTGATGATTATCGTAGTTTCCCTGTTCACAATAGAATATTTGTCTTGATGCCCCTATGGTCGAGCGACCATTAATTATTTGGGCAATTGTCTTCATCCCGGAACCGAAAACACTTCCCGAAAAGCCTGAACTCGGCGGGGTTCCATAGTTTGCAGCCTGGTTCAAGATGACCTGTTGCGTCATCGCGGCGTCACGTAGATGGGCAACTTGGGAAATCAATAAATTGTCGGACAACATATCCTCTTGGGTAAGACTTTGAATAGCGGATTGTAACCCCGTTGGAATCGCGACGGTTCCGCCTGTACCTCCAACCTGGAGTGCTACGCCTTGCACCGTACGTCCTACCGAAAAGAGAGAACTTCCAGAGGCCGACAAGACCGGGGGGAGGGAACCGGATGATGGTGCATAGAGATCCGCTATCCGCCCCCCCCAACCGGTGGGGGGTAAAGCGGCGGTCGTTGAGCTCTGCCATTGTGCCTTGCCGGCTGGATGGGAAAACAGCAACTCCGGCTGTAAGGAGACATCGCTTAACAATTGCTGCTTCGTTGCGTCTGAAACCATCGGTCCCGCATTGGCGATGATTAAAGCTTGCTTCCGATTGAAACGTTGGGCAACACTTGCGAGAGATGGATGAAGTCCAACTGGCCCTAGAGTGGACCCGCCCGTTCCAATAAGCGGTAGCGGAGAGCCTTGAGGTAGTGCAACGGCCCCTCTGAGTGCAGCGTACTGACGATAGAAATTGCCGCCGACAGGAACGACCATATTATTTCCATCGTTTCCGCCTGTTAACGTAATGAGAACAACGGCCTTATACGAAGATGCATTCATGTTCTGGGCAAAAGCATGCTCGCTCAGCATACTTGCCCAAAGGGGCATCGTTGCGGCGGCCATCCCTGTGCTGGCACTTAGGTTGAGGAACTTACGCCTAGTAAAACTCATTTATTCTCCTTAGCGAGACACGGTATAGCTATCTGAATTAAGTGCCAAAAACACAGCAGATTCACTTGGAAGTAGCGGGTCATTTGTCCCAAGACTTGAACAATAATTGATAATGAATGTCTGCTTATCTGCTGACATCTGTCCGTGATATGCGAGATGATTCAGGGCATCTACCAGCGCAGGAATCGTCTTAAAATGTTGATAGAGCCACTTCGTATTGTTCGGTTTGGTGAACCCACCGCGTTGGCCCGTAATTATTCCCCAAAGTATTTGGCTTCGATTGACTACCGTAATGTCGTTCAATATTTGAAACTCTGGGCTGTTGATGGTTGTGCCAGGAATTCTGTATGACGGGCTAAAGAATCCAAATACCGTGCTCGGAACGTAGATGCATTCCAGCAAAGCGCAAGGCACGTATGCCGGTTGATCATCACTACCAACAAAGCCAGTAATACTCATAGCAAATGTCTCAAAAAGATAAGGTTCCTGAATAAATCCATCGGAAGCAGACGGACTGGTGTCACCGGAACGACCTTCGGGATCGAGTAAAATCGCCCGGACCACCGCTGCCATATTGCCTCGGACACCTCGACCATCATCCTTAAAGACCGCGACTACCCTTTTCACGTAATTTGGGGATGGGTCACTTTTAACAAGACGTTGTATGAGAATCCTGCTTACAAACGGCGGCAGGTTCTGGTGTGCAAATACTGCGTCGAGGATCATCGTTCGGTCGTGAGCCGCAGTCTGGCCCGCAGGAAGGATGGTGCCAAATATTTGTTTTTGACCTTGATCGTGCTCCGCTTCATTGGGGACGAGCGCAGCGCTATAATCGGCTCCGTAAAATGTAAACTCAGGATTTACAGGGGGGGCGTTGACCCACCCTGTCAACGCCCTGCTTACATTTAGGACGGTATCCTCATCATACGCAGGGATCGGCGTGCCATCAGAATTCGTTTGAACTGTTCCGTCATCGCTAAGCATTACAGAACCGATCGTGAAGAGCTGAAGCAGCTCACGGCCAAAGTTCTGGTTGGGATGGACGGAGGGGTCTCTTGGGGCAGCATTGCCGATCAAGTTCAGGAAGTATCCCATAGACACGTCCGAAGAAACGTCCGTCATTATGTCTCTAAAGTTGCCGGTGGAGTCCGCTTCCATTTTCTCTTCGAAGGGAAAGTTTGTGGCCTGAATAAATATTCCAGATCTCACCAAAAAGCTCTGGAGCGCCCATGCAACACGCCTTCGCAGGGGCGTGTTTCCCAGCACCGCGTTATTCATAATTGTGGCCACACCCATACTGGGTGATCGCACGGGCAGGGGAGTCATAGCCTGTTGTTCAGTTATAAATGTGTCCAAGCCTATTTGTTGAACGTGCTCCACAAGATCTGGGCGCGGACCAAAGCCGGCTTGCATTAAGAATCGCGCTGCAACATCGAAGGAGACGGCAGTAGGAGCAATCGGAATTGACTGTTGCATAAGCAGAGTTGATGTTGATTTTGAGACGATGCTCACTAGTACCGTACCGGTGCGCCATGGGGGTAGAAATCCGGTAGCGGTCATCGACAATCCCGAATTCACGGTGGTTTCTAGATTCTTACCGTCTAAGGACACAGCCATATCCGTGGTGAAACCATCGCCTGAAATTGCCAGGGTCACATCACCTCCGTTAAGCGAATTTGGCGAAATGGATACGGGAGCAACGGATGCAGTTAGTTCCAGCGAGGCGCTCCTGCTAGCTCCCGGGGCCGGATTACTGACGGAAATAGTAGTTCCGGAACTAGCGACGCCCGACACAACCACGGTCGCACTCAAGTGCGAGCTGTCGATATATGAAGTGGTCGTGGGCTGATTATTCACGAGAACGGTGGCCCCTTTTACAAATCTATTGCCATTTATCTCCACTTTATTGCTCAAGCTATGCAGCACACTCGGTGAAGCGCTGCTTATAACCGGAATTGCGTTCAGGATCTGAATTGTATTGGTGAAGCTCTTGTTGCCCAAAACATATGCGAGGGTTACGGTGTTCGGCTGTGGAAGAATGTCCGGAGCGTGGTAAGTCCCGTCCTGATCAATTTGGCCATTTGCTAAATCACCTAAGACAGACCATTTACCGCCACTTGCTGGAGCCCCTTCCACAGTAGCTTTAATAAGGTCGGTGTCACCGGTACGAACTGTTTCACTCGCTGCCGAAACGGCAATAGGTTCGGCTGATGAAGATTGTCCACTATTGCCTGAACAACCTGCGCACAACAGTAACGTAAGCAGCGGGGCGAAATATTGAATACAAGGAAGAACGTATGAGTTACGTCTCATTATTATGATTGACTGGGGTTCCGTGATGCTCATAAGTGGCCTCACGGTTCATATCGGACATCACTAACATCAACTTTACTTCTGGCCGCATCGGCACACCTAACCGAGGTGCGGGCAAATGGAAATGGTTGAGCTACCGAATTGGACATGTGGAGCGGGCGGTGTTCTTGGTTGGCTTGAGCGCCGGGGCAACATAACCGTATTAAATAGATGCGCCCATGTAAAGAGGACAGTCACTAGGTCGGCTACCGTGGCCACGGTTCGCGACAAAGTGCATAGATGCGCTCCCTACCCACTCTCTGAGAGCCGCTTTATTCCGACAGCAGATTAGCGCGCATATCTGGTTAAATACTTCTGGCAAGCAGGACGGGCAGTTCATCTGATCGAGGCGCTTGGGCATCTTTAGTCCGCTGAACGCGGTAGCTGGATCTCAAATTCACAAAAAAGAGCCCTCCGAAGAGGGCTGCGCGCGGCTTAATGTGTGAAGATATTCGACCGCACGACTACGATCTCAGAAACCACTTCAAATTAGAAGGACAATCGCAAACCGCCGTCCGGAAACCGCGGCATCTGGTCCTGTTCGAGAACTCCACATTTTGGACATCTCGGGCGCCACGCATTTGAGTAGAAATTGGTAGTTCCCAAAGCATTCTCCAAACCTATATGCCAGGTCATCGTACGATGATAGAAGCTGCTGCTGCGCTCGACTCTAAAATCCAATCTGCTGTACGCTGCGGCTCTGACAGCATTAATGCGCGCCAGATCATATACGTCGCGGTTCTGTATGCGGCTAAGGACTAGATTGTCAGGGGTGTACGGCCTGCCGGAGGCCCCGCTATAGCGGACCGTGACCGCAACGCCCTTCCCCAAGTTCCAATAGCCTCCCACGTTGACTACCAACGGAAGATCGAAATTCCCTTTTCTCAATATTCCATCCAATCCGCTGTACCAGCTTCGGGCATAAGTGGCATTGCCCGTAATCAGCAGTCGAGAGGTTGGCCTACTTTCGACCGAGAGTTCTACTCCTCTCGTCAGCCCAGTTCCTTTACTTATCATTGGAAACATGAGAAACGCCTGTCCGAAAGTATCGGCGATATTGGCCATTGAGAGCTGCGGATAATTGAGCGCGACCGGATAATCGGCATATCGTTTTTGATATGCTTCGACGGTGATGCGTGCGAATCGCGTATCAATAAAGCTGATTCCAGCGGTGATATGCCGAACGCGAATGGGCTGCAGTGTTTGCTGATTGTTGAATGAAAGCAAATAGAGGGACGGTGCAGTTTGAGCATATTCCGCATATCCTGCATGGACTAATTTCTTAAAAACAGGACTAGAAAACAGGAGCTTAGGTGCCCATACAGTATCTCCGCCAAGAGCCCAATGCATGAGTCTCTGTCCCGCCACCAGCTTCATCTCATGAGGAAAAAGAAGGGTAGCCTGAGCGTAACCAGCGGTACTTGTTGTCGCAAACCGCCGATTCAATAATGTTGCGTCCATTGGAACTGAAATTTCGCTGTAGGGATTCTGTAATCCGATTGGTTGCTGCACTCTATAGTCGAGACGATCTACTGATATTCGCCCACCGGTGCTTAATGTCAGTCGGGATTTCAGCTCTGTCGTCCAGTCGTATTTGGTCGTCGTTATGCCATCGCTTGTTCTCTCGTTATAGACGGTTCTATTCAACTGAAGTTGGTCATTCTGGATAATACGCTGTTCCTGCTGCGAATTCGCGATGCTGAGAATTCCAAAGGATTTGGCCGAAAATACATGCTGCAAATTGACTCCTGTCGTGTTCCTCCACCCGCTGTAATTGATATCGAACGGATTTGTTTCAAACGTATCGGTCGCGCTGGGCCGGATCTTGATTGAATCGATACCCGTCAGCGAAAGGCCCCACCAATTGTTGTTTTCATTGATTCGATTGTCAGCCCGGATTAGCTCATTCTGATAAATCGGCACTCCGTTCAGACCAATGTCGTCTGTGAAGAGGTGAAGAACACTTTGTCTCGCTGATACAAAAAATGATCCCTCATGCCCCCATGGACGCATGTATGAGCCGCCTGTGCCCGCCAATCCCATTTCCATTACAGAGTGGGGCTTCACACTTCCCTCAGGCCGCGTGGAGATCTCTAGAACCGACGAAAGGCGTTGATCGAATTTGCTGTCATACGCGTCGGTGTGCAGCGTCAGATGCTCAATTGCTGCGCTATCAAGCATCGACACAAAACCGCCAGTCGTGTCAGATAGCGCGAGTTGGTTGATCGAAGGGATTTCGATATTGTCGATAATGAAGAGATTCTCGGCTGGATTTCCACCGCGGACGAGGAAATCGTTCCGCTGGTCATTGTCTGAGACTACTCCCGGCAACATCTGCATGAACCGCGAGGGGTCTCCAAACGTTCCAGCGGAACTTTCGATCTCGGCAGGCATAATTCGCCGCTCGAATCCCTCAGTACTATCCTGAGCTGTTCGCTTGGCATTCACCCGAACTGTCGTTCTTAACATCCCAAATACAGGTGCTGCACTGCCCACCTTAGCCCTAGATAATTCATCTTTCGCTACTTCCGTTGATAGACCCAGTGGTGGCACAGAAGTAGAGGAGTTTGTTGCCTCTACGACAGAAACGGCCAACAGGTCAGATAATGTGCTGACCGGTATTGCTTTTTTGTGCGGAAGCCGGGTAATGGCAAGTGAACAACAAGACTTTCCGTGTTTTCTCGCGGGATACCCCGAGACTCCTGCGTAAACAATCTGGCACATGAGCATCCAAGAAAGAACCGACACTTTAGCGCGAAGCAATTTCACAGTGATTCCTCCAAGGCGATATAAGACATCTATCGGCTCGGACAGATAATTGCATGAAGCCAGTTAGCACTTGGACCACAACTAGAATCGCTATTTAGAAGGGGCGCGTTTCGCTACTGCGACTGGAAGTTGGCTTGGCTTAGGGATGCTAGCTGTCCTCAAAGACACTGCATATCTTGTACCGCAGTATTACGACGTACCGCTCGACTACGCATAACTCCCACAGGACGATGACGTCTACAGAAGCATTCAACTAGCCGGCACGGTTGGTCTCTTTCAAATCGAGAGCCGGGCGCAGATGTCCTGCCCTTCCACGTACGCAGCCGAAGTGCTCCGACGATCTATCGGAGCCAGTTACCATCATCCGACCTGGCCGGCTACAGATAAGTCCGTCAATCCCTACATCGAGCGAAAACTAGGCAGACAACCGATTACATATCTCCACCCTCTATTTGAGCCGTTTCTTCGCAAAAGCGCTCGGCATACCGTTATTCCAAGAACAGGTAATGAAGATTGGTATGGTGGCCGCAAACCTGACGGGCGGAGAAGCGGAAGAGTTGCGTAAAGCGACGGGAGGAAAGCGGTCTGAAGCTATTCTTGCGGGGATGACGGAGCGGCTGCATCAAGGTATGACGGCGAACGGGATCGCTCCAGATGTGCAGACAGAAATTATGCGAATACTCTCTACGGTCAAAGAGTTCATGTTTCCAGAGTCTCATGCTCGAAGTTTCGCCGCGATTGCTTATTCAAGCGCCTACACCCGATTTCATTACCGTGCGGCATATACCTGTGCGTTACTCAACAATCAGCCAATGGGCTTTTATTCCCCGGCGACGATACTCAATGACGCGAAACGCCACGGATTGAAAGGTCTGCCTATCGACGTACAGCACTCGGAATGGTTCTGCACACTCGAAGAACTTAAAGAATCAGACCGCGACAAATACACCGGCCCGTTCTCCGTCAGAGTCGGCTTCAAATATGTACGAAGGTTACGGAAGGAGAGTCGGTGCATTCAATTGGACGGGAGAGAAACATCACCGTCGTACGGCCCTCTGGCGTGCGGAACGCGCCGGGCAGAGTGTAGGGCCGCTCTTCGAGAACATTCCAGACGAACACGAACTGGAAACCTCTACGCCGCTACTGCCCATGACAACAGAAGAGCGGTTGGTCGCCGACTTCGGTGGTACAGGGCTAACGATGGGGCCGCACCTCATGGCATATCACCGCGCGGACATGAACAGCTCTGTTGTCATCCCGGCTGCCGATCAGCGGTTGATGCGGAACGGCATCTATACGTCCATCGCCTGAGTTGTGATCGCCCGCCAGCGCCCCGGCTAATCAATGGGACTTAAACAGTATTCAATGAACGCGCAACTCTGCTGTGTATGAGCCAAGCGTTTCACGTGGGATGTTTTCTTTTGCTTAGCTTAGTGGTCCTGGCAGGAAGAAAGCAGGATCTAGCTGAAATCAAGCTTCCATGAACCTCGTAAACGCCGGGAAGCGTTGTGCGGGAGGCCTGACGATGTGTGGTTGAAAAGCGACATCGAGTCTTGGGTCGCCAACCTTTCAGGCCAAGCCCTAAGCCCCGATCGGTATTCTTCCGCGACTATTGAATGCTTTAGAGATCCTGGCTGCATTTGGGAGTTCCGGGGACTTACATGGCAACCCTATAAATTACGTTGCAAAGTCCGTAATGCTATCGGACATCTACGGGACACTAAACACCCAAAGTTACCTTTCGTGCACCGATCGTTAGGGTTAGAAGCTTTTTAGAATAAGTTAGATGGCGGAGAGTGGGGGATTCGAACCCCCGATAGAGATTTAAAGCCCTATAACGGTTTAGCAAACCGCCGCCTTCAGCCACTCGGCCAACTCTCCGTGCCACTACTTTTGCTCTGGCTGTCGTGATTTATAACTTGAGGGTAGGGAATGTGGGTTATCGTCCGGTAGATTTGTCTATAACTGCTGGTTATTCAGGGGGTGGCGTGGCGCTAGGCTTGGGGACGGCGAGGTTGGGCAGCGCCAGAAAGATGCGTCTGCTGCCGCTGATTGCGGCTACATACTTCATGGTCTCCGGTGGCCCTTATGGGCTGGAGGACATCATCGGCAAGGCCGGGTATGGGCAGGCATTTCTGCTGCTACTGCTGCTACCGGTGTTCTGGAGTCTGCCGACGAGCCTCATGGTAGGCGAGTTGGCGGCGGCAATGCCTCGCGAGGGCGGTTTCTACCATTGGGTACGACAGGCGATGGGGCCATTCTGGGGGTTTCAGGAGGCGTGGCTAAGCCTGGCGGCGAGCGTGTTCGACATGGCGATCTACCCGACGACCTTTGTGCTCTACCTGTCACATGTGGCACCGGGTCTGACAGCGGGGCACAGAGGGCTGTTGCTGAAGCTGGGGATTGTGGGGATCTCGGCGGTATGGAATCTGCGCGGAGCGGTGGCGGTGGGGTGGGGTTCTGAGCGAATGATGGCGGTGTCGCTGTCGCCGTTTGTGGTGCTGATAGGACTGGCGGTGTGGCATGGGTTGAGGCATGGGGTGGTGGTGGCGGGAGGGGGAGCTCCGGCGGGGATGGACATGGGGGGAGCGGTGCTGGTAGCCCTGTGGAACTATATGGGCTGGGATAATGCGTCGACGATCGCGCAGGAGGTCGAGGACCCGCAGAGGACGTATCCGCGGGCGATGCTGAGCTCGGTGATGGTGGTGACGGGGGTGTATCTGCTGCCTCTGGTGGCGGTTTGGATGGTGGGGATTCCGGCGGAGCGGTTCTCTACCGGAGCGTGGGTGGATGCGGCGATGGTACTGGGTGGCCCGGCGCTGGCGGTGGCGGTCGTGCTGGCGGGATCGCTGGATGGATTGGGGACGTTCAGCGCGCTGACGCTGTCGCTGACACGACTACCCTATGCGATGGCGGAAGATGGGTTGCTGCCGAAGGTACTGGCGAAGAGACGGGCGAATGGAGTCCCGTGGGTGAGCGTTCTGGCGTGCAGCCTGGGCTGGGCGCTGGCCCTGGGGTTTACGTTCGAGCGGCTGATCTCGATTGACCTGGTGCTGTATGGAGGGGCGCTGCTGCTCGAGTTTGTTGCGCTGGTAGTTTTGCGGGTGAGGGCGCCGGAGATGGTGCGGCCGTTTCGGGTGCCGGGTGGGGTGTGGGGGGCGGTGGGGCTGGGGATCGGGCCCGTGGCGCTGATTGGGTATGCGCTGTGGTTAGCTCGAGGAGAGCGGGTGGCGGGGTTGCCGGCGCTGGGGTTTGCGGGAGTTGTGGCGGTGGCAGGGCCGTTGGTCTATCTCCTGGCGCGGAGGCAACGGGTGAGCGAGCCGGAATGAGCCGCGTCAGCGGCGCATTCCGGCGTGGCTTGAAGGTGCGGCTACTTGTGGGGAACGGGCTTGGCTTCCGGGTTGGCCTTGTTGTCGATGAAGCGTTGCTGTGCCTCTGTGACCTTATTGCGGGCGAAGGAGGCGTCGCGCCAGCCTTTGACCTCGACGCGCTTGCCTTCGAGGTCCTTGTAGATGGCGAAGAAGTGGGTGATCTCCTTGAGCATGTGGGGGTAGATCTCGGAGAAGTTCCAGACGTCCTTGTAGCGAGGGTTCCCCTTGCCGACGCAGAGGACTTTTTCGTCGCCGAGGCCCTGGTCGAGCATCTCGAGGAGGCCGATGGGGCGGACCTCCATGACGCAGCCGGGGAAGCTGGGGGCGTCGACCAGGACGAGACAGTCGAGGGGGTCGCCGTCGTCGCCGAGGGTGCTGGGGATGAAGCCGTAGTCGCCGGGGTAGTGGACGGGGGAGTAGAGGTTACGGTCGAGACGGAAGACGTGCAGTTCTTTGTCGTACTCGTACTTGTTGATGCCCTCGTTGGGGATCTCGATGACAGCGTTGATCACCTCGGGGGAGTTGGCCCCGACGGGAAGCTCAAGATAGTTCGGCATAGATTCAATGTCTCTTCTTGTTGCGAAAGTTCAGGCGTTTACCGTGTGATGCAGGATGTGGCCTGAGGGCTTACTCTGCCGACGTCCACGACCGCGTGTGAGGACGAAGGCTGCACCATGTCTATAATCAGACAGGATGAAGGCTCATGTCTATGTCACGCTGAAACGAACGGTGCTGGATGCCCAGGGGCAGACAGTAGCAGACGCATTGCGGCGAATGGAATATCGCGGCATTGCGGATGTACGGCAGGGGAAGTATTTCCTGCTGACCTTGGAAGATGGACTCGAACAAACTGCCGCGCAGACCGAGGTTGAACGGATTGCGCGGGAGGTGCTGACGAACCCGGTAATCGAAGAGTTCACCTTTCGAATCGAAACCTAGCGGAATCCATTCCGGCGATCAGGGCAAAATGACCTCTTCGTTCTGGCGAGAGCCCCCCCGGCATTAGCTGCAAAGTATTCATTTATAACGACATAATCCGGTACCAGCCCGCTAAACTATTGCAAACAAGTACTTTACAGGCAAAGTACTCATTATAAAAAGGATAGGTCCAAGCGAAGGCGCTTGGCCTCTTTTCTTCTAGTTTTATTGTAGCTGGTTAGAGGGAGCGAATCGGCAACCGGGACGGCAGCGTTTGAAGTGAGGTAACTTATTATTGATGTTGGACTTGTGGGCAATTCCGCGCTCGGAGTGAGGAGCCAGGGGCTTGACATGAGGATTTTGGGGCAAAAAAGGGAAAGCTGAGCGAAGATTTCGCTCATCTATCAATTCAGGCGCGATCCCAGGTGTCGCGAAATTGGTGCATTCGGTTTTTGAGCGGATTCGAAACGAGGTTGCCGTTCAGGATTTGGAGTGTTGTATTATGCAGAAAAGTGCGACTCTCTGGGCAAACAAATTGCCGTTTCTGGCATATAACTCATTAGCCAACATGGAGTAGGACTTTCCGTGAGCCCAACTATGCGTTTACTGTTTTGACCTGCTGTCGCAACGGCCGGAACTAACTCTGTAGGAGTGCAAATAATGCTGAAATATAACGTGCGACGACGACTTTTTAAAATCGTTCTTCCGGCGGCGCTCGCTGGTTTGTCGGTTCTTATACCGGAGCATCTAACGGCCCAAGCCATTGCAGTGCGGTCGAGGGAGGCCGAACTGAGCGGATTCGTGATGTATTCGAATCTGAGTCCGGACTATGGACCGACCCGGGATAACGGAGTCGCCCTGGGCGCGGACTACACACGGTATCTGAGGTTTGTCTCCCCCTCGCTTGAGTTTCGCTTCAAGACGGCACAGGGCTCAACCGTAGACCAGAGAACGGTGGGCGGCGGAATCAAGCTGGAGCACCCATTCGGCCGCTTCCACCCCTATGGAGATTTCCTGATAAGCGCCGGGCATATCGGCTTTGCCAACAAGAACGCCCACGGGGCAAATGGGACTGGAGGGAACGACTCGGTGGTCTACTCCTATGGCGGTGGCGTGGACTATGACTTCGCCAGGAAATGGGCTGCCCGTGTGGACTTTCAGGCAGAGAACTGGGACCTGAATGAGATTCCCGATGTCAAGCTTTCGCCAATGGTGATCAGCGTCGGCGTGGTCTACCGCTTCCGGTTTGGCCGGGACCGCTTCTAGCCCACTTCGTGGGGGGTATACCGGCTTCGCCCAGAGCCTCCCGATGGTCGGCGGAAGATTCTTTTCCTGGCGACCATCGGGAGCTTCGACCCGAAGGGGGTGTACATGTCACGAAGTGACCGCCCCACGCGAAGTGGGACCGGCCGTCAGGCCATGTACTTCCTTCTCTGGCTTGCGCTGGAAGGACACCAGGTACTGGTGCTAGGCTCGAAAGGGTAGAGGAATAACCTTTGAGCGATGCAGCACTAGAACGTGGAACAGATGAGCCAACCCTCGGTTTCGAGGCTGGCAGCAGCCGCTTTGTGCGAGCCTGCCTGCGGCGT
>Ga0193753_10001440_pt1 | contig 20274 bp, 18 predicted proteins | sample H1c2metaG_FD_144925 | JGI IMG/M metagenome (GOLD analysis project Ga0193753, IMG submission 144925) | Soil microbial communities from a riparian zone of the East river system, Colorado, United States - H1c2 | ecosystem: Environmental > Terrestrial > Soil > Riparian zone | place: USA: East...
GTATTTGCGCCATGGCCAGGCATCCTTTGAGCTGACCGGAAGGGATCGCGAACAAGTCGCCCTGTCGATCATGTATCTCGTCGGCCGCGACTATTCGGCGGGCAAGACCTCATGGTCGGCGAACTCGCTCTCCACGGAACTCGACATACCGAGCATCGCGTTGGCGCCCGTGCTGCATTGTCTGGAGAGCACTGGGCTGATCCTGGCCACCGAAGGAGAACAGTTCGTGCCCGGCCGCGATATTGCGGAGATCCGGCTGTCCGAGATCTTTGAAGTCGTACGGGCGGTTCACAGCGGCCGCCTGGCGATCGCCATTCGCAGCGTCGGGCCCGCGGTCGCGCTGTTGAACGAGGCGGAAGCCTCGATGGAAGCACCCTTGAAGGGCCGCACGCTGAAGGATTTCGTCGCGGCGAAATTTTGATTCACTCTCCCGCGATGGTCATTTCCTGCACCATGATCGAGCCGACGCGCACGCCGCCTCGCGCATCGACATCATCGCCGGCGGCCGCGATACCGGCGAACATCGAGCGTAGGTTGCCGGCGATCGTGACTTCCGCCACCGGATATTGAATCACGCCATTCTCCACCCAGAATCCGGCCGCGCCGCGCGAGTAGTCTCCCGTCACGGTATTCACGCCCTGACCCATCAACTCAGTGAGCAATAGCCCCGACCCTAGGCGCGCCAGCATGGCCGGCATGCCTCCCGCAAGAGTCGGCGCGACCAGCAGATTGTGCGAGCCGCCGGCATTGCCGGTCGTCTGCAACCCCAGCTTTCGAGCCGAGTAGCTCGAGAGGATGTAGCCGGTCAGCACGCCATCGGCGATCAATTCGCGATCGCGGGTCGCGACGCCTTCATCGTCAAAGGGCGCACTGCCCATGGCCTTCGGGATGTGCGGCCGTTCGGCGATGGAAAACCCCGCGGGAAACACCTGCTGTCCTTCGGATTTCAATAGGAACGAGGCCTCTCGATATTGGCTGCTGCCGCGAATGGCGGCGACGAAATGCCCGATGAGTCCCCGCGCCAACTCCGGTACGAACAGCACCGGGGCGCGGCGCGTGCTGATTTTACGCGGCCCGAGTCTGGCAATGGTGCGCCGCGCGCTTTCCCGGCCGACGGACTCGGCATCCTGGAGTTCGTGCCAATCGCGCGAACTGGTGTACCAGTAGTCGCGCTGCATATCCTCGCCGGTGCCCGCGAGGACCACGCAGCTCAGCGTGTGCGAAGTGGTCGGATAACCGCCGACAAAGCCGTGCGTGTTGCCGTAGACATGCAAACCCTGATGGGTTCCCACCGAGGCGCCTTCGGAATTGTTGATGCGCGCATCAAATGCCAGCGCGGCCGCCTCGCAGGATTTGGCAATCTCTATGGCGCGATCCGCGCTGACATTCCAGGGATGCGAAAGATCGAGATCCGGCGGCGAGCGGGCCATGAGGTCCGCATCGGCGAGTCCCGAGCTTTCGTCTTCCGCGGTAAAACGGGCGATGCTGCAGGCCTTGGCGACAGTCGCGCGCACCGCGTCCATGGAAAAATCAGCCGTGCTGGCCGAACCTTTGCGCTTCCCGAAGTACACGGTGAGCCCCAGGCTGCGATCTCGCTGGTGTTCGAGGGTCTCCACTTCACCCAGGCGCACCCCCACTGACAGGCCGGTATCCTGGCTGACGGCAGCTTCGGCCTGGGTTGCCCCGCGAGCCCGGGCCTCTTCCAGCGCGCGCTCGATGATGGACTCGAGGTCCGTTTGGGTAAGGCGTACGAGGGTATTGGTCCCGGCCATCGCAACTCCAGTCTTTGTAGGATGGGAAATCCGAACGTGATTCTACCGGCCCGAGTGATAGCATGGGGAATATGACCAACGAGAACGAAGTCCAGGATTCCGGTGAAACGGAGGAGCAGCGGCTCAGCAAAAGCGCGCGCAAGCGGGAAGCGGCTTCCTTGCAGGAACTGGGCGTGAAGCTGTCTGCGCTTCCGGATCAGGAGATCAAGGCGTTGGATCTGCCGGAGAATCTATTTGTCGCATTGCGCGACCTGCGCCGGCTTCCCTCGCACGGAGCCCAGGTCCGCCAACGGCAATACATCGGCAAGTTGATGCGCAATATCGACCCGGAGCCGGTGCTGGCCAAGCTCGCCGAACGCAAGCAGCGGCATGATGTGGAAATTCGGCATTTTCAACAGATCGAGCGATGGCGGGACCGGCTGCTGTCGGAGCCCGCGGTAGCCCTGCCCGAGCTGCTCGAGGAATATCCGAATGCGGATCGCGACACCCTGACCCGGTTGCTCGAAAAGGCCGAAAAAGAGCGGCTGGAACAGCGCTCGCCGGTCGGCGCCCGGGAACTTTTTGCGTTTCTGCGCCAGTTGCTCGGTTAGATTGGTAAACTTGCGGCGATGAAAGTCTTGGTCGGAGTCATTATGGGATCGTCTTCCGACTGGGAAACGATGCAGTGCGCTGCCGCCACATTGACCCGCTTGGGCGTTGCGCACGAGGTTCGCGTGATCTCGGCTCACCGCACGCCCGACCTGTTGTTCGAATATGCGGCTTCTGCGCGCCAGCGCGGCCTCAAGGCCATTATCGCCGGTGCCGGCGGCGCGGCGCATCTGCCGGGAATGACCGCTGCCAAGACTTCGGTTCCGGTGCTCGGGGTTCCGATCCAATCCAAGGCATTGAGCGGCATCGACTCCTTGCTGTCGATTGCGCAAATGCCCAGCGGCGTACCGGTCGCGACCTTTGCGATCGGCGCGGCCGGCGCGACCAATGCCGCCCTTTTCGCGGCGGCCATGCTGGCCAATGAGAATGCCGAGATCCGCGCGGCATTGGATGCGTTTCGCGAGGCGCAGACCGCGGCGGTCATCGCCAAACCGGATCCTCGAAGCCCTTGAAATTGATGCACGTCGGTATCGTTGGAGCCGGGCAGCTTGGACGCATGCTAGCCCTCGCCGGATACCCCATCGGCGTGCGGTGTCTGTTTCTCGATCGCAGCAGCGACACGCCCGGCGCGCAGGTGGCGCCCAGCCTGGTTGGAGATCTCGAGGATGCGGCACAGCTTGCCGAGTTGGCCCGGCGCAGCGACGTCGTCACGTTTGATTGGGAAAACATCTCGGGAAGCGCGCTTAAGCCGCTGGAGAAAATCACCCAGGTTCGCCCGCCGCGCGCCGCACTGGAAACCTCCCAGGATCGCCTTCAGGAAAAGGCGCTGTTCACGCGCCTCAAAATTCCGGTGGCGGAACATGCGCCGATCGACAGCCGCGAGCAGCTGAGCGCAGCTGCAGAAGCAATCGGACTTCCCGGCGTGCTGAAGACGCGGCGCCTGGGTTACGACGGCAAGGGACAATTCGTGCTGCGCGCAATGGCGGACGTCGATCGCGCATGGGAGGCGCTGCGCGGCACGAGCCTGATCTATGAAAAATTCCAGAATTTTTCGCGAGAGGTTTCGCTGGTCAGCGTGCGGTCAACCAGTGGACAGACGGTGTTCTATCCGCTGTCCGCCAACACCCATGGCGGCGGTATCTTGAGGTACAGCGTCGCGCCGTTTCCAAGTGCGCGGCTGGAACGCGCCGCGCGGCTCTACGCGAAGCGGATCATGAATGCCCTCGACTACGTCGGGGTGCTCGCCATTGAATTTTTCGTGGTCGGAGGACGGTTGGTCGCCAATGAAATGGCGCCGCGTGTGCATAATTCCGGGCACTGGACCATCGAGGGCTGCGTCACCAGCCAGTTTGAGAATCACCTGCGTGCCGTCTGCGGCCTGCCGCTTGGCAGCACACGTGCGCTCGGGGCCACGGCCATGATCAATTTTCTCGGGCTCATGCCGGCGCGCGAGCGGTTGCTGGCAGTAGAGGGGCTGGCATACCACGACTATGGCAAAACGCCGCGTCCGGGCCGCAAATTGGGCCATTGCACCATCCTCAAACGCCTGCCGAAGGAGCGCGATGCGGCGCTCACAAGTACACTAAGGTTGATTGAATGGGCCTAAACTGCGTAGCTTAGGGCGAGCCGTCAACTAAAGACCGCCGGGCGAGATGTACCTAGAACTCTTCAAATTGCATGAATTGCCGTTCCGCTTAAGCCCGGATCCGCAATTTTTGTATTTGAGCAAGCAGCATGCGCGCGCCAAGGCGTACATGGAATCGACCATTTGGTTCACCGACGGTTTCGTGGTGATCACCGGTGAAATCGGCGCCGGCAAGACCACCTTGATCGAGACGTTTCTGCGCGAGCTGCAAAGCGACGCAGTCGTGGCGGTGATCAATCAAACGCAATTGTCGCCGACGGCGTTCCTGCAGACCGTGCTGGTGCAGTTTGGCTTCGCGCCGTTCGACATGAAAAAACCCGAAGTCCTTGCGACGCTGAACCAATTTTTGATGGAACAGCACAGCAGCGGACGCAAGGTATTGCTGATTGTCGATGAGGCTCAGAATCTGAGCCACCGCGTGCTCGAGGAAGTACGCATGCTGTCGGGCGTGGAGACCACCAAGGAAAAGGTCCTGCGCATCATTCTCGCGGGACAGCCGGAATTGAACGAGAAGCTCAACTCGCAGGAGTTGATCCAGCTGTCGCAGCGCGTGCGTCTGCGTTTTCATCTGACCGCCCTCACCAAAGCCGAGACCAGCGCCTATATCGATCATCGACTCGAGGTGGCGGGCTCGCAAGGGCGCCGCATTTTCGCCGAAGACACGCACGCAACGATCTACAAATACACGGGCGGCGTGCCGCGCTTGATCAACACGCTATGCGATACCTGTCTGATGGCGGCGTTCGGCAGGGACAAGGACACGGTGGGCATGGATGAGCTGCAGGCGGCCATACACGAATTGCAGTGGGTCGAGTTCTCCTCCGGCACCAATCGGATGAAAGCTCCGAGCATCGAGCACGAGCCCATGCCGCCCGCTGCCGACTCTGCCCACGTGGTGGGGCGCATCCTGCTAGCCATCGATGGCAAGACGGTGGTGGAGCGCGAACTGAAGCCGGGGCGATTGGTGATCGGGCGCACGCCCGACAATGATCTGCAAATCGACAGCAAATTCATCAGCCGGCATCATTGCCAGATCGTGACGCAGCAGGATTCGTGTCTGATCGAAGACCTCAACAGCACCAACGGCATTTTCGTGCAGTTAAAGCGCGTGCGGCGCCATAACTTGAACGACGGCGATGTGGTGCAGGTGGGCCAGCACGAGATCATGTATATCGACGAGCGTTCGCCGCGGGTGAGAAATGCGCACGATCCCGTTGACGCCCACGGGGCGACGGGCGTCATCGAAAATCCGAAGGTCAGCTAGCGATTGAGGTTCGAGGGCAGCTCGATCGTTTCGCCGGTGTATTCGCGATTCAATTCACGGCAGTCCTGACGCCGCAGGAATAGCGTCAGCGCCGCCGTCTCGGCGAATACACCGATGAGAAAAGCCGCCTTGCCGGCGAATCCAAGCGGATTGATATAAAAAAGAAATATCGCGAGTGCGCCGATCAGCATGTAGATGACCGGCAAGCTTTCGTAAACAGGACGAGCCAAGCGCATGGATAACCCTCCCCCAAGCGCTATGGTAATGCCGATGCCTTGGGGCAGGCCACCTATTTGACTTAAGATCGGACTTCCAGGCGCCGGCCGTTATGGGGTGATCCCTTCCTACGCGGCCTCTTGGTCTCTTCTGACAACCTAGTCCTTACCGATCAGCTTTTCCGCGAGCCGCGACAACCAGGAGTTGCGCCATCCCTCGACGTGCAATCGATCGTTCTTCGGTTTGGTGCGCTTCGCTTCGGACAACAGATCCTGCGGGATCTGGAACGTACCTGTCATTGAATTGTCGGCCATGGAAACTCCGTCGTTTAATGTCGGAGTGGAGACTACCGAGTCCCAGCCCAAGCCTGATGAGACCTGGCGCACGCTGCGCCGGATTCACCGGCGCAGCGGCTCGAGGTAGTCGCACAGAAGCGACGCATTCAACCTTTGCCAGGTTATGACACGACGTTATGTCAGCGCGTTTGTGCGAAATGGAGCGTCAGTGCGAAATCACCCGTTGCCGTGTGGCTTCAAACTCATCGCCGGGCAGCCAGTTCACCGTCCCCTTCGACAGCATTGCCTGCCACCCTAGCGCAAACCCAAATTTCGCAACCGCTGCATCGCTGGTGAAATCCATCGCGGTCGAGAATTCATCGCTCGGCCGATGGTAGTGTTTTGCCGTGTACTCCTCGTGTTGCTGCCGGCCCCAATCAGCCGGGTGACCGAAGAATTTCACGCCGGTATTGACGGAGAATGCCGGCACTCCGGCGCGCGCCAGGCTGAAGTGATCGGAGCGGTAGTAGTGTCCTGCGCCGGGTTCGGCATCCGCCTGGATCTCGAATCCGAACACCGCCGCGGTTTTTTCCACCGTTGGATAAAAAGAGGTGCGCTCGGCGCCGGTGACATTGACGGACTGCGGCATGCCGGTCGGCAGGATGGCGTCGTAGTTCAAATCCAGGGCGATCTTGCCCGCCGGGAGGGGCAGATGCTTGCCGAGATAATTCGAGCCCAACAAGCCCTTCTCCTCCGCGGTGACGGCGGCAAACAGCACGGGTGACGGGGGCCTTGCGGTCGAGGTGGTGAACGCATGCGCCATTTCCAGCAGAATGCCGCAGCCCGTGCCGTTGTCGACCGCCCCGTTGTAGATGTTATCGCCGCTGGATGCAGCATCGATGCCGAGATGATCGTAGTGAGCCGAATAGACCACGGCTTGGCCGCCGCCCTCCTTGCCCGGCAACAGCCCCAATACGTTGTAAGACTCGAATTTGCGCACTTTGCTCTCGATATGCGCCTTGAAGCGCACCGGCAATTCCTTGGCCTGAAATTGCCGCGTGCCCGCGGCCGTCATCATCTCGTCGAGACTGAGGCCGGCCGCGCTCATGAGCTTTTTTGCCACATCGAGCTGGATCCACGCCGCCGCCTTGAGTTTTGGATCCTTGTCGTTGCCCAGCGCGACCTGCTCTGCGCTCCAAGAATTACGCACCACGTCCCAGCCGTAGCTCGCGAGGTCGGTGCGATGGATGATCAATGCCCCCACCGCTCCCTTGCGCGCGGCCTCCTCGAACTTGTAGGTCCAGCGGCCGTAGTAGGTCATGGCCTCGCCATTGAAGAACTTCGGGTCCTTGGACGGCGGCTCATTGACGATGACGAGCACGACCTTGCCCTTGACGTCCACGCCCTTGAAGTCATCCCATTTATATTCCGGTGCCTCGATGCCGTAACCGACAAACACAATGGGCGCATCGATATCGGCGCTGTCGGTCTGGGTTTGATTGCCGGCCACATAGTCCTCGGCCAGCTTCAAATCCGTCGCGGTACCGTGCGCGGGCTGCAAGGACGCGGTTGTGCCCGGCAAGGTCTTCACGCCGACGAAATCCACTTTCTGCAGATAGGAGCCGTTGTCGCCGGCGGGCTTCAGGCCATACAACGCAAACAGGGTCGCGATGTAGTTCGCGGCCAGATCGCCGCCGCGCGTGCCCGGGCCGCGCCCTTCGAGCAGATCGTCGGAGAGAAATCGCACATGCTCAGAGATTCGGTACGCATCGATCGTCTTCATCGATGCAGCCACATTGGCCGGCAGTCCCAGCTGCGCCCCCATGTCCGCCGCCTGCGCCGCACCCAACCACCATCCCGCACTCAAGCCAAGGACCAGCGCTGCCGGTCGGTAGAATTTCATCGTAAGTGCTCCAGACAAGTATTCATATTCGCCAGCGCGGCGGTTTTCGCCGCGAACAGGCGTCAGCCGGTACCGCCGACGGTCAACGCATCGATGCGCAGCGTTGGCTGGCCCACGCCCACCGGAATCGACTGGCCTTCCTTACCGCAGGTCCCGACCCCGCTGTCGAGCTTCAGATCGTTGCCCACCATGCTGACCCGGGTCAGCACGTCGGGACCATTGCCGATCAGCGTTGCACCCTTGACCGGCGCGCCGACCTTGCCGTTTTCGATCAAGTAGGCCTCACTCGCGGAAAACACGAATTTCCCCGAGGTGATGTCCACCTGGCCGCCGCCGAAGTTGACGGCGTACAGGCCCTTGTCGACCGACGCAATGATCTCTTCGGGCGCGCGCGAACCGGCCCGCATGTAGGTGTTGGTCATGCGCGGCAGCGTCATGTGCGCAAACGACTCGCGCCGGCCGTTGCCGGTGGGCGCCATGCCCATCAGCTTCGCATTCATCTTGTCCTGGATGTAGCCGCGCAGGATGCCGTTCTCGATGAGCGTCGTGCATTGCGTCGGCGTGCCCTCATCGTCGACGTTCAAAGAGCCGCGCCGGCGATTGAGCGTGCCGTCATCGACCACCGTGACATCGTCCGCGCCGACTTTCTGGCCGATGCGATTCGAGAACGCGGAAGTCCCCTTGCGATTGAAATCGCCCTCCAAACCGTGCCCGATGGCCTCGTGCAGCAAGATCCCCGGCCAGCCCGGACCGAGCACCACCGTCATTGAACCCGCGGGCGCCGCCACAGCTTCCAGATTGACCAGCGCCTGACGCACGGCTTCGCGTCCATGTTCGAAAGGCGCGTCGCCTTGCAGCAGCTCATCGAAGCCGAAGCGGCCGCCGCCGCCGCTATAGCCCTGCTCGCGGCGCCCGTTCTGCTCGACGATAACCGAGACGTTGATCCGCACCAGCGGGCGCACGTCCGCCGCCAGCGTGCCGTCGCTCGAGGCGATCAGCACGATCTCATGCACCGCAGCCAGCGACGCCATGACTTGCTTGACGCGCGGATCGAGCCGGCGCGTATCGGCATCGATGCGCATCAACCAGGCAACCTTGTCCTCGTCCTTGATGGCGTCGAGCGGATCGATCGGCAGATACAGCCGATGGTTCGAGGGCCGCTGCCAGGTCTTCACCGCCTGCTTGCCGCCGCTGCGCGCAATCGCGCGCGCCGCGTCGGATGCCTCGAGCAACGCAGGCAACAACACCTCGTCGGTATATGCAAAGCCGGTTTTCTCGCCGCTGATGGCGCGCACGCCCACACCCTGCTCGATGCTGTGCGCGCCGTCCTTGACGATGCCATCCTCGAGCGACCAAGACTCCTCGCGCGACAGTTCGAAATATAGATCCGCGTAATCCACGCCCCGGCTCAGGATCACATCCAGCACCTGGCTCAGGCGACGCTCATCGAGTCCCGAAGGCGTCAGGATCATCTTTTCGGCCACGGCGAAGGATGGCTGAATCATCTCGGCGCTGCGTGCGTTCATGTCAGCGCCGCGGCGTGCGCCAGTCCCAGCTGACGATTGTCCAATGCAGGGAAGCGCGCGCGGGATTCGGCTTGCGCCGCCAAATCGATGTCTGCTGTGATCACTCCGGTACCCTTTGCCAAGCGCGACAACACCTGACCCCAATAATCCACGATCAACGAATCGCCGTAGGTTTCACGGCCGCTCGTGTGCAACCCAACCTGCGCAGGCGCAACCACGTAGCACAAATTCTCGATGGCACGCGCGCGCAGCAAGGTCTCCCAGTGCGCCCGCCCGGTGGGAACGGTGAACGCGGCAGGCATCGCCAGCCATTCCGCACCCTGCGACACGAGCTCGCGATACAGCTCCGGAAAGCGCATGTCGTAGCACACCGAAAGCCCGAGTCTGCCCACGGGCGTGTCGGCGATGACGGGCTCGCGCCCGGGAAGCACGTGCGTGGATTCCCGGTACTGCTCGTCGCGGCCGGGGATGGTCACGTCGAACAAATGAATCTTGTCGTAGCGCGCGACCCGCTTGCCCGCCGCGTCGATCAACAGCGAGGCGTTCGCAACACGGCGGCTGTCATGAGTTCGAATCACCACGGTGCCGCCCAAGATCCACAGATTGAGTTGCCGCGCGGTGGTGCTCAGGAAGGTCTGGACGATGCCATCGCCATCCGCTTCGGCGACCGGCAGCTTGTCCGCGTCCTTGAGGCCAATGAACGAAAAATTCTCGGGCAGACAGGCAATCTGCGCTCCTAGATCCTTGGCCTCGCGCAACAGCGCACCGGCCGCGGCCAGGTTATCGGCCACGACATGGCCGGACGTCATTTGAATTGCAGCGACTTTGCCCATTCTATCTCGGTACCTCGGCAGTCGCGGCAGCGGCGTCTGCACTCTTGATGCGTTCGACCGTTGGATTATCCCAACTGCCGGTAATGCGATAATACCCTCGCGCCAGGCCTTTCAGCGGCTGTTTGAACACCTGCGTGAACAACAGCACGGCGGCGCCGACCACCGGGCCGCCCACCAATGCACTGGCAACGGGAATCGACAGTGAATTGCCCACGCTGCCCGTCACTACAGCAGTTTGGTCATAATCCTTGTTTTTCAAGCCAACCCGGCCAATCAAGCCTATTTCCGCCGCGGGCCCCTTCAACAGCACGTTTTCCGTATAGGCATTGCCCTCGCGCAAATCGAAATCGCCATGGACGCTGTCGAACGCCAAGCCCTTGTCCGTCAGGTCGCTGAAATCGAGCGCCAGCCTGCGGGGCAGCGCCGCGATGCTGGCCAGCCCCAGCACGCGGCCGGCGCCGGGCTTCACGCCGAAAACCTGGCCCTTGTCGAGCGACAACTGCACACGGCCGATCACCTGCGCAAGGGCCGCATTGGTCGGCGCACCTGCCCACGTCAGGTCAAAATCCATCTTGCCGCTCTTGGCCTGAATCACATCCGCGTAGCCCAAGTCCTTGAGCGTGCCTTGCACGTCGCTTGAGACCAGGCTGCCCTTGATGCGGCTCAACCCCGCATCCTTGGCACGCCATTCACCCTGTGCGCTGAGCGTGAAGGTGGGTGCGGTGACGCTCAAGGATTTTAAGGCTAAGCCCTCCTGCTGCTTCGCAAGCGTCGCAGTCACATCGCCGAAATGACGCTCGCCCCAGATAAAATCTTTTGCATGAAAATTCAGCGGCGGAATCGAGTGCGGATCGGCATCGGCGGGTATGTTGTCGGCGGCGCCGCCGGCCCCCGAACTGTCATTGTCCGCCACATCGAAGTGCAATCGATCGAATTGCAGGTTCCAACCCTCGGTCGAACCGGCACCGCTCGGAATCGTGATCGTGCCGCTCACGTTGGGACCGCCGACATTGATGCGCCAGTTCGGTTCCGACACTTGCAGATCCAGCGACACGTCGCGAAACGCCAGCCCCAGATAGTCCAGCTCGGCGACATTGAGCTTGGCGCCGCGCATGTAGTAGGAGAGCGGTTTGGCATCCTTGCCGGCTGCGCTCAAGCGCAGCCAACCGCCCAAATCCAGGCGCGGCACTGAACCGCCGACGTTCAAGATCTGCGAATCGCCGCCGCTGGATTCGCTGACGCCGAAGGTCATCGATGCATGTGCAAGGCGCAGGCCCTCGGAATCGATTCCGATGGCGTAGGTGCCGCTGACCAGCGATCCGAGCGCAAAGCCGCCCTGCGGACCGCCGGTTCCCGGCCACTGGATTTCCAGCCACGAGGGCAGCGGACTGGCGGCATTCTTGTCGAGGGGCGCCGGCAGCTTCATCTCGAAACCGGCCAGCGTGCTGCTGATGCGCAAGGAACGCTCTCGACCCGGCTCGGGAGTAATTTTAAGGACGCCGCGCCAATCGGTTTGCCCGCTTAGGCCTAAGGACGCCGGCATCGACAGGGCGGTGCGCACCGCTTCGGCGGTGACCGCACCGCGAAATTCCAATTGCGTTCGCGTGACCGGGCGGTTGCGCGGCGTGCGCGCCTGCATTTGAAAGCCGCCGCCCAAGAGTTGCCCGTGAATGTCGGCGCGGGCGACCTGGCCGCCGTCGAGATCGAACTCGCCCGTGACATCGGTCGCCATGGTGCTCGAGCCCGGGCGATTCACGCTCGCGCCGTCGAGGCGACCGTGGATGAGCACCTGCTTGTGCACGAAGTCTTTGAACGGCAGGAATAGATCCACAGTGGCCTGCAGCGGCCCGCTCGCCTCGACGTTCGAGAACGCGTGCTCGGCGATGACATCGAGCGGGGTCGACCGCAGGTACGTCAGCGCGCTCGATGCATCACCGCTCGCGCCGGCGTGGATCTTGAGCTCGCCGTTGCTGAAGTCGGGGAAGCGTGCATCGCCCGACTCCAGTTTCAGATCACCGATGTGGCCGCCCGACAATCGTGCGCTCATGCCTTCATTGCGAAATTCCGCCGAGGCTCCGAGATTTTCCACCGGAGCCCACCCCGGGCTGTAATTCAAGGTCATTCCCTCGATCGAACAGCGCGCCAGGAAGATGCCGCCGCCGCCGCGAAATGGGAAACTGCGCACCGGACCTTGAAACAGGATGTTGGCGTGCAGGCGTCCGGCGACGAACGCGTCATTGAGCCAGGCGAGCGCGCCCGGTCCGATCAAGCCGTTCGGCAGGTAGTTGCGCGCATTGCCGGCATTGCCGTTTTGAATGACGCCCACCAGGACTAGCACGGGCGAGGATTCATCGCTGGGCTGGTGCCAGGCCACTTGCCCGAGAATCTCGGCGTCGCGAGTCTTGATCTCCCAATCCCGCGACGCAATCAGCAGCCTCTGGCCGGTTCGATTCCAGTAAATATTCGCCCTGAGCCGTTCCAGATCGACGGGGCGCGGAAATTGAGCGGGCCAATGAAACACGCCGGCACGAGTATCGATGGCGACCCGCCCGCCGCTCTCGTTGCCCGCAATCGAACCGGAAATGCCGCGCAAACCAGGCACGCCCTGCACCGATGCGAATCCGGCATGCTGAAATTTCGCCTCCACATGCATGCGCCATGGAGCTTCCAGGGTGGCGCGCTCAAAGGCGATCGAGGTGTCCATCCATTCGCCGCTCGGTGCGATTTCGCGCAGCCGGTCGCGCAGTTCCTTTTGCGGCAGGAACCCCGTCAGCGGCAGCAAAGTCTCCGCGCGCAGATAATCGGCGCGGGCGTGCAAGCTCAACAGACCCGCCGCTGTATCCTGCCAGCCCACGTCGAATGCCGATTCCCGTTCGCGCCCGCCCACACGCACGCGTTTGCCGACGAGGCTCCAGCGATCGCCGGAGCGCGCCAGTGCCAGTGCTCCGCTCATTTGATCAAACCTGGCGACCGACCCTTCGGGTAGTTGCGTCACCACGTCAGCCGCTTCGAATTCCACGGCAGCGTGCGCGAGCGCCGGGCCTTGGCCGTTCGCGGAAGCATCGAAGGCGCCGGCACCCGAGTCCAGCTTGCTCAAGTATTCCGGCAACAGCTTGCGCCATCCGGGAAATAACACGGCCCGCGCGCGCAGCCGGCCGTCCCACGCCAGGGTCTGCGTCTCGCCGCCGCCGCGCGCATGCCCCTCGAAATTCACGGTTCCGCCGAGCGCGGGCGGCATGCGCCCACTGAAACGGAGCGTCAGTTCGCCCGCATCGCGCTGAACATTTACATCCACGCCCTGCAGGGTCAATCGGGGCAGCGTTGCGTTCCAATTTTCCATGGTCAGCGTTGCGCCGCGAATCACCAATTTACCTGCCGGCAGGTCGCCCAGCTGCAGCGAGGCCATGGAGGAATTCTCCCCGCCCAGTTCGATTTCCGAGGCCACCGCGAAGCGCGTGGGGCCGAGGCGCGCGACGACGATATCCGGCGAATCCATCTCGATGCGGCCCGCCAGTAGCTTGCCGCTGCGAATCAGCTGCCAGATGTCCGCCGCGACGCGGCCGCCGGCGGCGCGCGCCAGCACGCGCTGATCGTCCTTCGAGCGCAGTTCCAAACGGTCGAAATACAGCTCCGGGCCGTACCAACGAAATGCCGGCGAGACATGCGCGAAGCCGATGTGATAGCCGGTTTGCGCATGCACCCACTCTTTGATCTCGGCCTGATAGTGGGGCGCACGATCGAGCGCAAGCTTCAAGCCAAGCATCGCGAGCAGGACGAGGACCAGCAGTCCCCCGCAGGTAAACGCCAGGATTTTGCCGATCTTGCGGATGGACATTTACATCAGCACGACATCGTATTGATCCACCGTATACAGCGCTTCGGTCTGCAGGCGGATCGGCTTGCCTGTCACCAGTTCCAATTCGCCCAATGCGGAGGACTCTTCATCGAGCAGCCGCTCGATGACGTCCTGGTGCGCCAGGACCATCAATTGCTGGCACTCGAATTGGCGCGCTTGCCGCACGATCTCGCGGAAAATCTCATAACAAACCGTTTCCACCGTTTTAACGAACCCTCTGCCTTCGCACGTAGGACAAGCATGGCAGAGCAGATGTTCCAGACTCTCGCGCGTGCGCTTGCGCGTCATTTCGACCAATCCCAGCGGCGACACCGATGAGATGTTGGTCTTGACGTGATCTTCATTCAACGCACGTTCCAAGGCTTGGATGACCTGACGGCGGTGTTCCGGCTCCTCCATGTCGATGAAATCAATGATGATGATGCCGCCCAGATTGCGCAGCCGCAGCTGCCTTGCGATGGTGACCGCCGCCTCGAGGTTGGTGCGAAATATCGTCTCCTCGAGGTTCCGATGGCCGACGAAGGCGCCGGTGTTGACATCGATGGTCGTCATCGCCTCGGTCTGATCGATCATCAGGTGGCCGCCGGATTTCAGCGACACCTTCCGATCCAGGGCCTTTTGGATTTCCTCCTCGACGTGATGCAGCTCGAACAGCGGCCGCGGCTCGGAGTACAGATCGATGCGCGGCAATGCCTCGGGCATGAAAGCTGCGGCAAATTCCTGCATTTCCCGATGCGCGCTGGGTTGATCGATCAGCACCCGGTCGACATCCGGATGCATCAAGTCGCGCAGCACGCGCAGGTGCAGCGGCAAATCCGCGTGCACCAAATTGCCCGGCTGCGTGCGCAATCCCTTCTGGCGCACGAATTCCCACAGTTTGCGCAAATAGATCATGTCCGCGCGCAGCGCATCGCCGGCCGACTCCTCTGCGGCGGTGCGCACGATGAATCCCGCGTTTTCCGCAGGGTTGAGACCGGCTTCGACGGCGGCACGCAGCCGTTCGCGCTCTGCCTCTTCCTCAATCCGCGCCGACACGCCCACTCCCCGGCCCTTCGGCATGTAAACCAGGTAGCGGGAGGGCAGTGTGATGTAGGTGGTTAAGCGAGCGCCCTTGGTGCCGAGCGGGTCCTTGACGACCTGGACTAGGATCTCGTTGCCCTCGGCGACCAGTGAGCGGATGCTTTCCGTGTGCGGCGGCTCGATGCCGGTATCCGCGTGGCGCGCGTCGAAAATATCGGACGCATGCAGAAATGCGGTGCGCTCCATCCCGATGTCGATGAAGGCAGCCTGCATGCCCGGCAACACGCGCGAGACGCGGCCCTTGTAGATGTTGCTGATCAATCCGCGGCGGCTGGCCCGCTCCAGATAGACCTCCAGCAGAACGCCATTTTCCACCACCGCGGCGCGCGCCTCGTGCGTGCTGGCGTTGATGAGGACTTCAGTGCTCATCGCGCCGCCGTCGGCCAATACCGGCCGCCTCGAGGAGCTCCGCTGTTTCGAACAGCGGCAATCCCATGACCCCGGAATAACTGCCCTTGAGGTCTGAAATGAACACCGCCGCATATCCTTGGATGGCGTAGGCACCGGCCTTGTCGCGCGGCTCGCCGGTCGCCCAGTAATCGCGGGCTTCGGCAGCATCGATGGATCGAAAGGTAACCGTGCTGCGGCTCACCTTGAGCTGCGTACCCGCCTCAGTCCGCACTGCCACGGCGGTCAGCACCTCATGTGTGCGGCTGGACAGTTTGAGCAGCATGCCGATCGCATCCTTCACGTCTCCGGGCTTCCCCAGAATTCTTTCGTCGAGCACCACCGCGGTGTCGGCCGCGAGCACCGGCGCAGACCCCACGCCGCGGCTGCGCTGCCATCCGGCGGCGGCCTTGGCCTCGGCCAGTCTCGAGACATAGGCCAGAGGCGCCTCGTCCGCACGCGCAGTTTCGTCCAATTCAATGCCGATTACCTGAAAAGAAACGCCAATCTGCTGCAGCAATTCACGCCGGCGCGGCGAGCCTGAGGCGAGGAAGATGAAATCCGCGGTTTTCACGCGCGGTGATAGGGATGCCCGGCCAGCATGCTCATGGCGCGGTAGATTTGCTCGGCGACCACGACCCTGACCAGACCATGCGGCAGCGTCAACGGCGACAGCGACCAGGATTGATCCGCTCTCTCCAAGACGGCGGGAGCGATCCCGTCCGGGCCGCCGATGAGCAGCGCCAGCGGCCGCGCATCCCGCATGCGCTCGACCAACCAGGCGCTCAAGCGCTCGGTGCTCATGGGTTTACCGGCAATCTCCAGGGCCACGACATAGTCATCCTTGCCGATGGCCGCCAACATGTCCGCGCCCTCGCGTTGCACGGCGCGCAACGGATTGTCGCCGGCACTGCGCGTGGCTACGGAAATCTCGTGAAGTTCCATAACCAGCGGCGTGCGCAGCCGCTTTTGATATTCGAGGAAGCCGCTGTTGACCCAGTCAGGCAGACGGGTACCGGCAGCGATCAACCGGCACTTCATAAGACGATCACGCGCGTGCGGCGCGCTTCGTAACGGTCATGTCCCACAATTTTTCCAGCCCGTAGAATTCGCGGACGCGCGGCAACATGACGTGAACGATCATTTCGTTCAGATCGATGAGAACCCAATCGCCATCTTGCTGACCTTCGATGCCATGCGGCCGAAAGCCGCCTGCTTTGGCCTTTTCGACCACGCGCTGGGCAACCGAGCGCACGTGCCGGTCGGACGTTCCGCTTGCGATCACCATGAAATCGGCGATATCGGTCAGACCACGAACATCGAGAAACTTCACGTCCAGCGCCTTCATGTCGTCGAGGGCATCGAGGACGACGGTCTTGAGGGAAGGCGCCGCTTTCGGTTTGGGTGCTGCTTTCGGCTTGGATGCCGTTTTCGGCTTGGATGCCGCTTTCGACTTGGGCGCGGTCTTTGGGCTGGGGGTCTTTCGCTTTACTGGCACTACGTGGTCCGGTTCCTGGAGTAACAATGGGTGTCTAGGATCAGTTTACGCACTGGATCGGGCATGAGGAAGCGCGGATCGCGGCCCATGCCGATGAGCTGCCTGACCTCGGTCGAGGAAATCTCCAGTTGCGTCACCGCATGAATAAAGATGCATCCCGACCGCGCTTCATGCAAGTCGTTGATACGGCCGGTGCCCCGGTCCACCAGCAGTTCCCCCAGCGGTCCCATCCCGGGCGCGCGCCAACCGGGACGGTGGGCCACGACCAAATGCGCCAATTGCAGCAATTCCTGCCATTGATGCCACTTCGGCAGGCTCAAAAACGCATCCATGCCGACGATCAGGCAGAGGCTGCGGTCGGGATATTCATGGCGCAGCTCGGCCAGCGTTTCAACCGAATACGACGGACCTTCCTTGCGGACCTCTCGATCGTCAACGAGAAAGCCCGGCTGGCCGGCGACGGCCAACTGAACCATCTCCAGCCGCAACTTTGCGTCTGCAATGGGTTGGTCGCGGTGCGGCGGATTGCCGGCGGGTAAAAAACGGATTTCCTTCAGGCGCAGTGCCTGCTGCAGCTCGAACGCCGTGCGCAGGTGCGCGTAGTGAATAGGATCGAAGGTGCCGCCAAAAATGCCCATGGGGTTCATGGGCTTACCCTGCCTGATTCCCAAGTGGCTTGCAAAGCGCCGGCGAAAGCTCCCGTGAGGCCGGTGAGCGCGCTCCACGCATCGCCCGGCAGCAGCCCCTTGATGACGCGATCGGTACGGCTTGCCTGCAACAGCAAAGGCGCCAAGGGCAGCTTTCGCAGCCGACTAAGAGCGCGCGCCGATGGCGTCGCCGCCAAGTTCCAAGCGCTGCCCCGCGCCGCGGACCGCAAACGCTCGCGGTCGCGAGCCTGCCACATGCCCCGCAGCTCCCGCACCAGCGCCCACAACACCAGCGTCGGTTCCACTCCCTCGCTTTTCAGTCCCAGGAGTATCCGCAAGGCGCGCGCGGCATCGCCGCCGGCGGCGGCCTCGCCCAGCTGGAATACGTCGTAGCGTGCGCTGTCGCCGACCGAGCGCCGCACCAACTCGGCGCCGATCGGCTCGCCATTCGCCAGCAGCCCCAGCTTTTCCAGCTCCTGCTGCGCGGCCAGGAGGTTGCCTTCGACCCGCTCCACGATCAACTGCGAGGCCTCGGGATCGATCTCGATGTGCAGCATTTTTGCTCGTGCTCGCAACCACGCCGGCAGCGCCTCGCCGTCAACGGGGAAGATCGGCACCCACGCGCCGTGCTTTTCAATCGCTTGCACCCAGGGCGTATCGCTCGTCTTGCGATCCAGCTTGTCGGTGATCACGAGGAAGATCAGGTCGGGCACCGACTTGGCGGCCAGTTCGGCCAGCAACGCCGCGCCCTTGTCCGGTTTGCCGCTTGGCATTCGCAGCTCCAAAAGCCGCCGCTCTGCGAACAGCGACAGGGATTGGCTCTCGAGACGCAACTCGTCCCAGCTGAAGCTGCGATCAATGAAGAACACGCGGCGGTCCGCATACCCGGCCGCGCGCGCCGCGGCTCGGATCACGTCCGCGGTTTCGCCGACCAGCAGGGGCTCATCGCCGGACACCAAGTAGAAACCGGCCAGCCCTCGGGCCAACGCTGCCGGCAATTGTTCGGCGCGCAGACGCAATTAAACGAGCACCCGCAGTGACGAACCTGCGCACCGAGGCCTAAAAATTGAAGCTGGCGCGAGCTGCCGCATATTCGCCCTCCATGCGCTCGACCAGCGCCGCCACGCTCTCGACCTGATGAATGCCGCTGACGCTCTGCCCGGCGCTCCAGATATCGCGCCACGCCTTGGCTGCGGTGTTGCCTGCAGTGCCGAAGTTCATTTTCGTCTTGTCCGCCTCGGGGAGGTGATCGGGGTCAAGACCGGCGCGCGCGACGCTGCCGCGCAAATAGTTGCCGTTCACGCCGCTGAACAACGAGGTGTACACGATGTCCTCGGCGGCGCTGTCGATGAGCATTTGCTTGTACTCCGCCGGTGCATTGCCCTCGTCCGTCGCGATGAAGCGCGTACCCAGGTAGGCCAGATCCGCGCCCAAGGCCCGCGTCGCCAACACGTCGGCGCCGCTGCTCATCGCGCCGGACAAGATGATCGCGCCCGGATAAACCTCGCGAATTTGCTTGACCAGTGCAAATGGACTCAAGAGCCCAGCATGGCCGCCGGCTCCGGCGCACACCGCGATGATGCCGTCGACGCCCTGCGCCGCGGCCTTTTCCGCATGACGCAGGTTGATGACATCGTGGAACACGACGCCGCCGTAGCCATGTACGGCCTGGACCACTTCGGCGGGCGGCCGCAAGCTGGTAATGATGATGGGCACCTTGTGCTTCACGCACAGTGCGACATCCTCCTCCAGGCGATTGTTGCTGCTATGCACGATCTGATTGACCGCGAAGGGAGCGACCTTGAGGTGCGGATGGGCTCGCGCAAAGTTCGCCAATTCCTCGGTGATTTGCGCCAGCCAATCGTCCAGTTGCGAAACCGGCCGGGCATTCAGTGCCGGAAAAGACCCCACGATCCCCGCCTGGCACTGCGCCAGCACCAACCTTGGCGTGGATACGATGAACATGGGAGCGCCGATGACGGGCAGGCGCAAGCGATCGCGCAAAAGCTCAGGGATCGGCATCTTGAGGAGACTTCAGCAATTAGGGCTTCCCGATGGACAGTCTGGCATTATGGCGCACTCCGGCGATCGCCTCACTGCGAATAGGATAATTAATTGAAACATATAGCATTGGCATTGATGCTGGCCGCGGCCGCATCCCCGTTGGCAGCGCTGGCCGACCAGCCGCCGCTGATCGATCGCAATTTGTTTTATGGCGAAGTCGCCATCTCAGGCGCGCAAATTTCGCCCGATGGGCAGTTCCTTTCATTCCTGAAGCCCTACAAGGGAACCCGCAATATCTGGGTGAAGGGCGCGGATGAGCCGTTCAGCGCGGCGCGCCCGGTGAGCGCCGAGGCGAGCCGGCCGATCCGCACTTATTTTTGGAGCCATGATTCGAAGTACATCGTGTACGCGCAGGACTCCGGCGGCGATGAGAACTTCAATGTGTATGCGATCGACCCGAAGTTGCCCGCGGATTCGAAAACCGGCGTGCCGCCAACCCGCGCGCTCACCAACCTGAAGGGTGTGCGAACTCAGATTTTTGCCGTGCCCAAGGCCAAGCCGGATCTTTTGTACATCGGACTGAATGACCGCGACCCGAAGTGGCATGACCTGTACGAATTGAGCATCTCCACTGGCGAGAAAAAACTGCTGCGCAAAAACACCGACGAGATTGCGGTGTGGCAATTCGACGATGCCGGGACGCTGCGTTTGGCGGTGCGAACCACCAAGACCGGCGACACCGAAACCTTGCGGGTCGATGCCGACGGCTTCAAGCCGCTG
>Ga0193753_10001441_pt1 | contig 20270 bp, 12 predicted proteins | sample H1c2metaG_FD_144925 | JGI IMG/M metagenome (GOLD analysis project Ga0193753, IMG submission 144925) | Soil microbial communities from a riparian zone of the East river system, Colorado, United States - H1c2 | ecosystem: Environmental > Terrestrial > Soil > Riparian zone | place: USA: East...
CCGAAGAGCAGGCTGGTGGCGAGCGAGCAGCCGACCCCGACCACGAGCACCCAGCCGTCGATGCTGATCTCCTGCTTGCGCGGCGCTCCCTCGGGCAGGAGCGCGACCGCCAGGTCGACGCCCCACACCGCGATCGCCAGCCCCAGGGCGGCGCCGAGCAGGCCCAGCACCACCGACTCGGTCATGAGCTGGCGGACGATGCGCAGCCGGTCGGCGCCGACCGCGGCGCGGATCGCGATCTCGCGGTTGCGCGCCTCGGCCCGGGCCAGGAGCAGGCTGGCGATGTTGGCGGTGGCGATGAGCAAGAGGAAGGCGACCGCGCCCTGCAGGAGCAAGAGCGACCACTTCGCGCCGGCCACCGTCTCGCCGTAGAGCGAGTTGGCGATGACCGGGTGGCCCGGCCCGCTCATCGGGTGCTCCTCCTTGTGGCGATCGCGCTGCCAGGCCATGAACGCGTCGAGGTCGGCGCGGGCCTGGCCCAGCGACACGCCCGGCTTCAGCCGTGCGACCACGTTGAGGAAGTGGCCGCCGCGGTTCTCCTTCATCAGGTCTCGCCCGAGCGGCGCCCACAGCTCGGTCTCGCGGGTCGGGAACGCGAAGCTCTCCGGCATGACCCCGACGACGGTGACCGGGGTGGCGTCGATCTGGATGCGCCGGCCGATGATGTCGGGGTCGCCGCCGAACGCGCGCTGCCACAGGCCGTGGCTGAGCACCACAGCGGTCGGGTCGCCCGGGTGATCCTCCTCGCGCGAGAGCACCCGGCCGAGCTCCGGCTCGACCCCGAGCGTCTCGAAGAACGGCCCGGTGACGTACGCGCCCGGCACCCGCACCGGCTCGTTCCCGCCGGTGACCGGGCTGCCGCCCTCGGCCCACGCCGCCAGCGACTCGTACGACTTGGTCTGCTGGCCGAGCTCGACCACCTCGGGCCCCGAGATCCAGAAGCGCTGGTAGTCGAGCCCGCCCAGGAACTGGCTGTGTAGCCGGACCAGGCGGTCGGGCTCGCGGTAGGGCAGCGGCTGCAGGATGACGGCGTTGACGACCGAGAAGACCGTCGTGTTGGCGCCGATCGCGACCCCCAGGGTCAGGATCGCGACCAGCGCGAGGCCCGGCTCCTTGATCAGCATGCGGAGGGCGAAGCGCGCGTCCTGGATGAAGGTGGTCATCGGCTGCGCTCGCTCCATGCATCGACCGGACCGCCGCCATCGGTCTGGATTTGCTGATCGACCGCGCGCGGCGGGTGCGTTTGCGGGACAGCGGATCCCGCAGGCGGGCAGGGCGCCGCCTCGGGCGCCGTCTCGGCCGCCGCACCTCCGCCCACCTTGGCCGGGACCTCGGCCTGCGGCAGCAGCAAGCGCGCCTCGCAGCCTCCGCCGCTGGCCCGGTTCTCGAGCGCGAGCTGGCCGCCGTGGGCATCCGCGATCTGGCGCGAGAGGGCCAGCCCGATGCCGGAGCCGCCCGGCTTGGTGGTGAAGAACGGCACGAACAGGTTCGTGGTGTCGACCAGGCCGGGCCCCTCGTCGGTCACCAGGATCTCGATCTGGTCGCCGCGCGCGGACCAGGTCACCGCCACGGCGCCGCCGGTCTCGCGAGCGGCGTCGACCGCGTTGCCGACCAGGTTGATCAGCACCTGCTCGAGCTGGGCGCTGTCTCCTGCCACGACCGCGTCGGCCGGACCCGGCACCACCGCGACCGCGGCGCGCTTCTCGAGGTCGACCACGCGACGCACCCACGGCCCCACCTCCACCCGCCCGCGCTCGGGCGGCGGCAGGCGGGCGAGCCGGGCGTAGGCGGTCATCAGGCGGGCCAGCGCGTCGGCGCGGCGCTCGATCACCTCGAGCCCGCGCGCCGCGTCCTCGTTCCAGCCGTGCCCGTCCCCCTGGCCGCCCAGGGTGTGGCGGAGCGTCCCGGCGATGGACGAGATCGGGGCCAGCGAGTTGTTGATCTCGTGGCTGAGCACGCGCACCAGGCGCTGCCACGCCTGCCGCTCCTCCTCGCGCAGCGCGCGCGACACGTCGGCCAGCACCACCAGCGTCAGCGGGCGGCCGCGCTCGCGGAACGGCGTGCGGCGCAGCTCCCACGGCCCGCGCGAGCCGCCCAGGGCGAGGTGGAGCGTGCGCGGCGCCTCCAGCTCGAGCAGGGACTCCAGGCCGATCTCGCCGGCCTCGCGCCCGAGCAGCCGCTCGCGCCGCCCGCCCAGGAGCTCGCAGCCGGCCCGGTTGACCAGGCGCAGCCGGCGCTCGCCGTCGAACGCGAACATCGAGACGTCGGTCTCTTCGGTCAGCTTGGACAGGAGCGCGGTGGCCTCGGCCGCGCCGAGATCCTGGCCGCGCAGCGCGTCGGCCAGCGCGTTCAGCTCCGACATCACCTGGCCGAGGGTGTCGTCTGCCCGGGAGCTTCGCCCGCGCATAGAGAAGTCGCCCTCGCGCAGGGCGGAGAGCAGGTTGGAGACCGTCTGCAGCGAGCGCACCACCCGCTGGCGGGCCGAGTGGGCAAACGCCAGCACCGCCAGCACCAGCACCACCGACAGCGTCCACCGGGTCTGGGTCGAGAACGGGCCGGTCCACAGCACCGCCGTCGCGATCACCGCCGCCGGGGAAGCGGCGAGCAGGACCTCGGCCAGGACCCGGTCCTCGTGGCGGAGCCTGTCGCGCCTCCGGCGGCGCCGCGGGGGCCGGGGCGGCCGGGGCGGGCTCGGCTGGCCGGCGGCTGTCTGTCGCGGGTTCCGCATCGCCAGCGACAACGCTACGCGATCGACGGCAGGCCCACCATCGCCACGGGCCGCCGGCGATCCGCGCATCCGCTCAGCCGGACGCCTTGAGCCCGTAGTGCTGCAGCCGCCGGTACAGCGCCGAGCGGGACAGCCCGAGCGCGCGCGCCGCGTCGCTGACGTTGCCGCCGGCCCGCCCGAGCGCGCGCTGGATGAGGTAGCGCTCCGCCTCGTCGAGGGTGGACTCCTCGAGCGACACCGCGCCGCTCTGGCGCGGGCGCAGCATCAGGTCCTCGTCCTCGATCACGCGGGCGCGCGCGAGCAGGCAGGCGCGCTCGATCACGTGCTCGAGCTCGCGCACGTTGCCCGGCCAGTTGTGCTCGAGCAGCGCCTGCATCGCCGACGACGAAAGCTCGCGCGCCGCCTCGCGCCCGCCGTCGGTGGCGCCGTAGCGGGCCGCGCGCACGGCCAGGAACTGGGCCGCGATCTCCGGGATGTCCTCGCGCCGGTCGCGCAGCGGTGGCAGGTGGATCTCGACGGTGTTGAGCCGGTAGAGCAGATCCTCGCGGAAGCGGCCGGCGGCCACCTCGCGGCCGAGGTCGGCGTTGGTCGCGGCCAGGAGCCGCACCTCGACCCGGCGCAGCTTGGACGAGCCGACCGCGTGGAACTCGCCCGACTGCAGCGTGCGCAGGAGCTTGCTCTGCTGGCCGACCGGCATGGTCGCGATCTCGTCGAGGAACAGGGTGCCGCCGTCGGCCAGCTCGAAGCAGCCGACCCGGTCGACCTGCGCGTCGGTGAACGCGCCCTTCACGTGGCCGAACAGCTCCGACTCGAGCACGCCGTCGGCCAGGCCGCCCGCGTTGACCGCCACGAACGGCCGCCCGCCCCGCCGCGACATCGCGTGGATGCGGCGCGCGACCACCTCCTTGCCGGTGCCGTGCTCGCCGGTGATGAGCACGCTGGCGTCGGACGGCGCCACCCGCTGGATGAGGTGGATGACCGGCGCCATCGCGCGCGACTCGGCCACCATCGGGGGGAGGTCGCGCCCGCGCAGGCGGGTGGCCTCTCCCTCGAGCCGGCGGGTCCGGCGCAGCGCGCGCGACAGCTCGATCTGGGTCTCCACCGCGCGCAGGACGCGCTGGTTGTCCCACGGCTTCTGGATGTAGTCGCGCGCGCCCAGCCGCATGGCCTGGACCGCGCCGTCCACGCTGCCCCACGCGGTCATGACCAGGACCGGCAGGAGCGGGTCGAGCTCCTTGAGCCGGGCCAGGAGGTCCACCCCCTCCACGCCCGAGGTGGTGTCGCGCGCGTAGTTCATGTCCACGATGGCCGCGTCGTAGTCGTCCGACTCGACCCGGGCCAGGATGACCGCCGGCGACATGGCGGTCGCGGTCTCGATGCCGGCCGACTTGAGCAGGAGGCGGAGCGCCTCCAGCACGTCCTTCTGGTCGTCCGCGATGAGGACGCGCGGCTTGCGGTCGGACTCGAGGGTCATGCTTGCCGAGCGACCCCTCTGCTCTCGTCGACGATCTGCCCGTCGAGCAAGTGGACGCTGCGGCGAGCGTGCTGGGCGTAGACCTCGTTGTGGGTGACCATGCAGATGGTCGCGCCGGCGTCGTGGAGCTCGTCGAGCAGCTTCATCACCATGTCGCCGTTCTTGGTGTCGAGGTTGCCGGTCGGCTCGTCGGCGAGCAGGATGAGCGGCTCGCCCGCCACCGCGCGCGCCACCGCGACCCGCTGCTGCTGGCCGCCGGACAGCTGGCTGGGCATGTGGTTGCGCCGGTGGGCCATGCCGACCCGCTCGAGCGCCGCCTCGACCCGCTGCTTCCGATCCGACGCGCTCATCCGCTGGTAGGTGAGCGGAAGCTCGACGTTCTCGTACACGGTGAGGTCGCCGATCAGGTTGAAGCTCTGGAAGATGAAGCCGATCTTCTTGTTGCGGACCAGCGCGCGCTGCGACGACGACAGGTTGGCGACCGGCTCTTGATCGAGCAGGTAGGCCCCGTGGGTCGGCGAGTCGAGCAGCCCGAGGATCGACAGCAGCGTGGTCTTGCCCGATCCCGATGGGCCGGAGATGCACACGTAGTCGCCGCGGCGGATCTCGAGGTGGATGTCGAGCAAGGCGTGGGTCTCGACCTCGTCGGTCTCGAACACCTTGTTGACGCCATCCAGCTGGAGGATGACGCCGTCCTGTTCACTGGGTCCGGTCATGAGAGTCCTTTCCGAATCATGGCCCTGGCGGGGGGGTCACTGCAGGCGAATGCGCTCGACATCGTCGAGCTGGGCGAGGTCGGACAGGACGACGGAGTCTCCGACGGCCAGGCCGGACCGGACCTCGACCGTGCGGGCCGAGCTCTTGCCGATCTCGACCGGGACGCGGATCGCCTCGTCGCCGCCGTCCACCACCTTGAAGAGAGAGATCCGCGAGTTGGCCTCGCCAAAGGCCGGCCTGCCGACGTAGAGGACGTCGGCCATCCGCTCGATCTGGATGGTGCCGTCCACGGTCAGGTCCGGGCGGGCGCCGGCCGGAAGCTTGCCCGCCAGCGCGATGTCGACCCTGACCGTGCCCTCCTGGGCGGCCGGGTCGATGCGGATGACCTTGCCGGTCACCTCGCCGTTGCGGGTGTCGATCACCGCCGGGAGGCCGATCACCACGTCCTTGGCCTGGGTCTCCGGCACGCGCAGCTCGGCCTTGAGCTGGGTCGGGTTGACCACCTTGGCCAGGAGCGCGCCGGCCTGCACCATCTGACCGGGCTGGAGCGGCAGCTCCTGCACCACCCCGGCGGCGCCGGCCTTCACCTTGAGGTTGGCGACCTGCCGGCGCCCGAACTCGGCCAGGTCCTCGAGCCGGTCGAGCTGCGCCTTCTGCGCTTCGAGCTGGGCGCGGCGGCTGCGGCCGACCGCGACCAGCCGCTTGCGCTCGAAGCCGAGCCGCGACTTCAGGATGACCGCGCGCCCGCGCGCCTCCTCTTTCTCGAGCAGCGACACGGCGCCCTCGTCGTGCAGCTTCTGGGTCGCGTCGGCGCGGCGGGCGGCGTCCTCGAGCTCACCGTCGAGCGTCGCGACCGCCGAGGCCTGGGCCAGGCGCTGCCCGTCGAGGCCTGCCTCGAGCTCGGCCAGCTGCGCCCTGGCCCGGGCCAGCTCGTTCTCCGACTCGAGCGCGCGCAGCTGCACGTCCGGGTTCGACAGCTCGATCAGCACCGTGTCCGGCTGGACCTCGGCGCCGGCCTGGACCATGAGCCGCTCGATCCGCGCCGGCGTGTCGCTGGTGATCCAGCGGATGTCGGTCGGCACCAGCGTGCCGGGCGCCTGGACCTGGCGCAGCATCTCGCCGCGCTTCACCGTGTCGATGAGGACGGTCCCGCGCGAGACGACCGGCGCGGCGGCGCGCAGGGTGCTGAGGCCGAGGGTGATCCCGAGGACCGCGGCGAGACCGGCAGCAAGCCAGAGGAGGCGGCGCCGCGCGCGCCGCGGGGGCTTCTTGGGACGGTCCATTGAAGGGGGTCCAAGCGAGGACCGTGCCACCGGGCCAAGCTGCCGCGATGGCCCGGATTGGCCTGCGGGCTGCGGCGCCGGAGCGGGCGCGCCCGGGACGGCCAATCCCAGGATCGGACACCTCAGGCGATCGGGATCTCGGCCAGATCGAGCGTGATGCCCTCGCGCTGGAGGAGGTTCTTGAACTCGGCCTTGTTGACCGCCTTCACGAACGCCTCGCGCGGCTCGACCACCTTGCGCTTGACCAGATCCATCAGCGAATCGTTGAGCGTGAGCATCCCCTGGGCCCGGCCGGTCTGCATGAGCGAGAACAGCTGGAAGGTCTTGCGCTCGCGGATGAGGTTGGAGACCGCGCTCGAGCCGAGCAGGATCTCGTAGGCCGCGGTCCGCCCGCCGCCGATCTTCTTGCACAGGGTCTGCGCGATCACCCCGCGCAGCGACTCGGACAGCATCTGGCGGATCTGGTCCTGCCGGTCGGCCGGGAACTGATCGATGATCCGGTCGACCGTGGACGGCGCGGTGGTGGTGTGGAGGGTGCCGAACACCAGGTGGCCGGTCTCGGCGGTCTCGACCGCGATCGCGATGGTCTCGAGGTCGCGCATCTCGCCGACCAGCACGATGTCGGGATCCTCGCGCAGGGCGGCGCGCAGCGCGTCCTTGAACGAGCGGGTGTGGGTGTGCACCTCGCGCTGGTTGACCAGGCAGCCCTTGTTGTCGTGCACGAACTCGATCGGGTCCTCGATCGTGATGATGTGGTCCTTGCGGTTGCGGTTGACGTGATCGACCAGCGTGGCCAGCGTGGTCGACTTGCCGGACCCGGTCGGGCCGGTCACCACCACCAGGCCCTTGCTGAGGAAGCAGAGGTCGAGCACACCCTTGGGCAGGCCGATCTGCTCGGGGGTCAGGATCTGGAACGGGATGGCCCGGAACACCGCGCCGGGGCCGTTGCGGTCGCGGTACAGGTTGGCCCGGAAGCGCGAGACCCCCGGGATGGAGTGGGCGAAGTCGGTGTCGCTGCGCTCGTCGAACTCGGCGCGGTTCTTGGCCGGGATGATCGGCGAGAGCAGCGTCATCATCGACTCGGCGTCCAGCACGACCTCGCCCACGCCGAGCTCCTGGATCTCGCCGTGCAGTCGGATCCTGGGCGCGTTGCCGGTCGACAGGTGCAGGTCGGAGGCGCCGCGCTCGTACATGCGGGCCAGCATTCGCTCGATCGGGCGCAGCTGTCGTCCCTCCTCGATGGCGGGGCCGGGCGCCGGTCCGTCCGGCTTGCGTCGGCGAGCCGGGCTACTGGGTTCCGGCGACGGAGCGGCCGCCACCGCGATGGGTGGCGCGGCCGCGAGCGGCGGCGGCCCGCCCGGCGCCGAGGCCGCGGTCGCGCGCGACGACGACGAGTGAAACGAGGCGGCGTGCGCCGATGACGGCTGGAACGGGGCCGGGTTCGGGCGCGACGCGGGCGTGCGCGACGAGTACTCGTGTGACGACGACGACGGCGCGTGCAGCGTGGACGCGGGCGCGTGCGCCGCGCCGCGCGACGACGATGATCCGGCCGCCCCCTCGGCCGCGGCGGTCGCCGACTCGATGGTGACGCGCCACTTGCCCGGCTTCGGCTCGACGCTGACGCTGTAGGTGTCCCCTCCGGTCTGGTAGGGGAACGACGCGCGCGAGCCAGCCTTGATCTCCGCCGCCGCACCGGACGGCGCGATCTGCTCGACCAGCGCGACCAGGTCGGCGTGCGTCGTGGTCTGGTTGGCGAAGCGCTCGCCGGTCGAGAAGCGGAGGCAGACGTTGGCCTCGCTGGCCAGCACGATCGAGGACGCGTGGAACCGGGTGAGGGAGGGAAGGTAGAGGTCGATGCGCGGGCTCATCCCGCCGCCCCTGGCCGGTCGAGCTCCGCCTCGCTCGCCTCCGCGTCGACGATCTCGACGACCGCGCTCTTGCGCACCATGATGATCTTCTCGCCCGCGTGCACCGACAGGAACCCTCCCGGCTGGTTGACGTGGTCGACCAGGCGCGCGTGCTCGATCGGCGCCGAGTAGAGCAGCGCGCCTTCGATCGCCGGCCCGCTGATCAGCCGCAGGGTGACATGGTGGCGGTGGTCGTAGAGCTGGTCGAGGTCGGGGAGGTCGTCGTCGCTGGGCGACGAGCCCTCGCTCAGCGCCATCGCCAGCCACACGATCTGATCGCGGTTGACCAGGGTGGCCCCGCCGGCCCCGGGCACGATGCAGGGCAGGAACTGGCGCGAGCCCTCGAGCAGCTCGACCACCTCCTGGCGGTGCCAGGCGTGGCTGCGGTGCTCGCCGAGGAACAGCTCCACGCGCCGGGCCGGCTGGCCCGACAGGCCGAGCTCGACCGCTACCCGCCTGAGCGGCACCCTGAGATCGGACCGTTCCCCCACCCGGCTCGATGATAGCCAATCGACGGCCGGGCGCGCGAGGTCCGCGCGGGTTTGGTCGTCGAGCGGGTCCGGCTCACCCCACCCGGGGGCGTGCTAGCCTGCGCGCTCATGATCGAGGTCCTGAGAGGCGCTCGCGACGTCGGGCGCGGCGGCAAGCTGCTCCTGGCCCATCCCCGCCTGTGGATCTGGGTGATCGCGCCGGCGGTGATCACGCTCCTCCTGGTCGCTGCCATCATCTGGGGGGTGGTGAGGCTCTCGGATCCGGCGGTGGCCTGGGTCGCGGCTCGCCTGCCCGACTTCCTGGCCGGCTGGGTCAGCGGGCTGCTCCGCGTGGTCGTGATCGGCGGGCTCGCCCTGGCCGGGTTCGTGGTGTTCGTGTCGCTGGCCGGGGTCCTGGCCGGCCCGTTCTGCGAGATCCTGTCCGAGCGAGTCGAGGAGCAGGTGACCGGGCGGGCGGCGCCCGGCACGTCGATCGCGGGGTTCGTGCGCGGGCTGGTCACCGGCCTGGTCCACGCCGTGCGCCGGCTGCTGGTCTACCTGGTCGGGCTCGCGCTCGTGTTCGTGCTCGCCGCCGCGGTCCCGGTCATCGGCGCGGTGGTGGCGGCGGCGGTCGGCGCGTACCTGTCGGCGACCTCGGCCGCGTACGACTGCTTCGACGCGGTCTTCGCCCGCCGGCTGTGGCCGTACCGGCGCAAGGTCGAGTTCCTGCGCGTCCACCGCGGCCGCAGCCTCGGTCTGGGCGGCGCGACCGCCGCGCTCCTCCTGGTGCCGGGGCTCAACCTGCTCGCGCTCGGGGTCGGCGCGACCGGCGCGACGCTGGCCGCCCTCGAGCTGGAGTCCGCGCCGCGCGCGCGCGGCTGAGCCGGCCGAGGCGCTACTTCGCGCCGGTCCGTGCGCCGCGGACGCGGGCTCGCCGCCTGGGCCCCCACAGCTCCAGGTCGGGCCCCAGCCGGTAGTACGGCTCCCACCCGTAGCTCTGCATCCAGCGCTGGCGCACGTCGCTGTACGGCCGGCCGCGATAGCCGGGCCGACCGGCCGAGGCCAGGTCGTCCTGCAGCGTCGGGTTGATGAAGTGAGTCGCGCCGCCGGTCGGGTCGAGCAGCGGCGGCGACAGGAGGATGTAGCGGGCCAGCTCGCGGTCCGGCTCGGTCGCGTCCTGGCGCGACGACACCGGGCGGCCGAGCTGCTGCTCGCCGCACGGGCTGCACGCCATCTGCGCCACGGTCTGGCCGCGCTCGGCTGCCAGGTTGCGCGTCACCCAGGCCACGTGGATGCGCTGCTGGGCCGAGCTGGTCCCGGCTTCGCTTCGGATGACGCGGGCCAGCGCCTCGGTCTCGTCGTCGACGTACACCGCCGGCTCGGGCCGGGTGGTGAGGACGTGATACGCGGCGACCGCGCCGGCCCCGAGGCCCGCCACCACGGCGAGCTGCACCCAGCGGCGCTGGCGGAGCAGCCACCGTCCGGCGTGGGCGGCCACCCGCCAGGCGTAGCGAAGGACCATGCGCAGGAGCCACACGCACGCGGTCCACAGCGAGGTGAGGACCACGTGCCCGGCCCGCTCGACCTGATCGGCCAGCGGCTCGCGCCGGCCGCGGCTTCGCTTTGCACCGCTCCCCATGGAAGCCCGTATCCTAGCCAGGAACGCCCGATCTCCCGGACTAATTTCTCGCGCCGGTCGCCGGCCGGCTCACGGCGCGAACCGACTCCGTCCTCGCTTGCGCTGACCGGCCCGGTCGCCCGCGCTCCGCCGCCCGCGCGCCGGCGCCGGCTCCAGCTCGGGCACCGCGCGACCGGCCGCGGCCAGGCAGCGATCGCAGCCCCCGCAGTCGCCGGCGCTGGCGGCCGGATCGCCGAAGTACGCGAGGATGTAGCGGTGGCGACAGCCTTCCTCGTACGCGTAGCTGATCATCGCGCGCAGCTTGCTGCGCTCCACCCGCCCGCGCCGCTCGATCGCGTCCGGGTCGAAGGTCGGGAAGTCGCCGCGGATGTCGGCGGGCCGGCACGCCGACAGTCGCTCACCCTCGCCGGTCAAGAAGCCGTGGCGGGCCAGGATGCGCGCCGCCGACTCGATGACGCTCGGGTGGGGCCGGTCGGGCAGGTCGTCGCGCATCGAGTCCGGGCGGAACCGGCCCGGCCTGTCGCGCAGGAGCTTCCACAGCGCGCGCAGGAGGGGGGCGCTCGGGTTGCTGGCGTCGATGAGGAACTCCTGCACCCGCACGTCGGCGTAGTTGAAGAGGAGCGTGCAGTCGGCCGGGCCGCCGTCGCGCCCGGCCCGGCCGGCCTCCTGGTAGTACGCCTCCGGGCTGCGCGGCACGTCCGCGTGCACGACCAGGCGAACGTCCGGCTTGTCGATTCCCATGCCAAAGGCATTGGTCGCCACGATCGCCTCGAGCTCGTCGCTCATGAAGCGGTCCTGGACCGCCGAGCGCTCGTCGTCGTTCATGCCGGCGTGGTAGGAGCGGGCCCGCACCCCCGCCGCGGCCAGCCCGTCGGCGTAGGCTTCGGCCTTCTTGCGGGTCGCGGCGTACACCACCGCGCTGCCGCCGTCGCGGCCGCGGACCAGCTCGGCCAGGCCAGATCGCTTGTGCGCCGCGCCGCCGACCGGCTGCACGATGAGGCGCAGGTTGGGCCGAGCGAACCCGCGCACGTGAAAGCGGGGCCGGCTCATGCCGAGCTGGTGGGCGATGTCGCGCCGCACGTCCGGCGTCGCGGTCGCGGTCAGCCCGATGAGCCGGCGCGGCGCCAGCTGGCCGAGCACCTCGCCGAGCGCGCGGTAGGCCGGGCGAAACTCGTGGCCCCACTCCGAGATGCAGTGCGCCTCGTCGACCGCGAAGAGCGCGATGCGCGCGCCGACCGCCGCGAGCGCGTCGAGGAAGCGCCGGCTGGCGAAGCGCTCCGGCGCGACGTAGACCAGGGTCAGCGAGCCTCGCCGGATCCGCTCGAGGGTCGCGCTCTGCTCGTCCATCCCGGCCGCGCTGGTCAGGGCGGCGCAGGCGATGCCGCGCGCGCCGAGCGCATCGACCTGGTCCTTCATGAGGGCGATGAGCGGCGAGACCACGACGGTGAGGCCGCCCTGCTCGGCGAGCAGCACCGCCGGCAGCTGGTAGCACAGCGACTTGCCGGCGCCGGTCGGCATCACCGCGACGACCGGACGCGCGTCGAGCACGTCGCGCATCACCTCGCGCTGGCCTGGCCACAGGCGCGCGAAGCCGAACGCGCTCTTGAACGCCCGGTCGATCGCCGGGTCGTGTGAGCTCTCCCCACCGACGGTGGACGGGGCGCCGACATCGTCGCCCTCATCATCTCGTCCGTCGCCCTCGTCGGCCACGCGGCCGCCGAACGACGAGCGGGCCATCGGCGGGCGCTCCATGGACCCACCATAGCGCCGCGCGGTGACGCCGGCGAAGCGCGCGAACCCCCATTCGCGCACCGTCGTCGGCGTCCCCACGCGGCCCCCCCGCCGCTCCCCCTACAGCTCCGGAAAGCCTCCGTCGCCCTCGCGGGCTCGGTCGGCTAGTTGCGAGGCGCCGCTTGCGCTGCGCGCGTGATGCCGTCGGTCTGCGAGTAGTACGTCCGGGCCAGCGCTCGCAGCGTTGGCGCACCGCACTTCGACAGCAACAGACGCACGTGCCGCTTGAGCGTGTTGCACGTGATGCCGAGCTGCGTCGCGATCTCCGAGTTCTCCAGCCCGCGAATGGCCAGGCTGGCGATCTCGACCTGCCTCGGCGACAGCGAGAAGCGCCACTGCAGGTAGTCGAGGAACTCCGCCGCTCGCTCGTCCGACGGGTGCCCCCTGGTCAGCAGCCGATCCGCCAGGAGCGACAGGTTCTCGAGGCAGTTCTCCTTGTGGAGAAACTCCGCGCCGAGCCGGTGGGCCTGATTGACCAGATGCGGCAGAAGGTGTCCGGTCAGAATGACGACCCAGCTCTGGGGTGCCATCGCCCGGACACGAGACGCCACGTCGAAGCCGAACCCTCCGGGGAGGCTCGGCCCGAACGGCTGACCTCCCGGCAGGTCGAGATCCACGATCGCCAGCTTGAGATCCGTTACATGGTCCAGCGATTCGTGGGCCTGCGGTACGTTGAATGCAAATTCGAGCTTCCACCGCCGTGAAAACGGCGGCGCAACAACGATGCGCGCAAAAGCTTCGTCGTCATCGACGATGAGAATTGTTCCCTGTTCCGCCATCCTAGCTCCCACTTTGCTCCGCGCCTTGCCCCTGGGTGGGTTCGACGCACGACCGATATCTTAAACCCGGAACCCGCGCCGGCGCGGCAGGAATTTCCCCAGCCTGCAGCGCCGACGCGGATGCCGACCCCCCCATGTCCTGCTGGTGAGGAGTATGCGCGACTCCCGACCCCCCGATCCGAAATCGCAACTCCGGCACGAGCCCCCCGGCGCATGCGTCACCAGCATTTCCCCAATCAACAGAGCCGCATCGACCCAGTCGGTCCGCAGAGATCGCCACCCCCTCGAGCGGCAGGTGGCCCCCGTGCGGCTTGCCCCGACTGGCTTCCCCTCCATGCGACCGACCCGCCTCCCCTTCGGGTTGGGATGTTCAGTCCCGGTGCGCTGTCATCGACCTGCGAGGGGGATAGATCGACCACCTCGCGAGGGCCTTTAGCCCTTTGTGGTTGAAAATGTCTCGCGGCGCTCGTCGGCGGCACGGCGTCGCCCCCGCGACAGATAAACCGATTCATCTCGTCTGCTTGGAAGGCAACGAGGACGCCGCCGCCGCCGGCCTGCCGACCGTGGGCCACCGTGACGGGACGAAAAATCGACGTGGGGCTGGCCACATCGCGCGTTCGTGAAGCAGGCGGAGCGCGCCAGTCGAAACGCCTGGGCTTCACCGCGTGCCCCCCCCTGTTTGCTCGTTCAATTCCGCGTAAAAGCGACAAGCTCCGTCACTTAAACACATTGAAGGGGGCGGTAAATCACCCTGTTGGGGTGCCGGCGTCGTTTTTGCGCGTTTTTTCTGTACCGCCCATGAAGTGAAGAACCCGCGAAGAGGGAAGCCGCCGAGTGGCGCCCGAGGCCGCCGTGACCCGCCAAGAGGAGAGGATCGCGGGGATGACGCCGCGCGGGCGCCGGGACAGCCCGCCCGTGGGGCGGGAACCCGCCACGGCTCGCGAGGTTCCTGCTCGAGGTCGCGAGGACGTGCGCGGCGCGCCCCGCGCGGAAGCGCCTCGCGCGTCCCGATGGTGGGAGCCAGGTGGGGCCAGATCTCTGGCCGGGCTGGCATGTTGGCCCACCGAGCCGGCGCTCACCCCGTTGACACACGTGACCGCGGCGAAGGAACGTCATGAGCTCAGGAGGGGGGAGCCGATGAGGACTTGCGCCATCCGCGCGCGCCACGCGCGGGCATGCCGGGCCGGTGTGCTCGCCGCGTCTCTCGCGGTCGCCGGGGGCCACGCTCGCGCGGGGGCTCCCGCGGTCGATTCGCGCGACGCGCAGCCCTACGCGCTCACCATCAGCGGCGGTGTGAGTCTCGGCTCGTACGAGGCCGGGGTGAACTGGGCGCTGCTCGAGGTCCTGCGCAGCGCACCGGCCACCGCCAACTTCGGTCGCCCGTACCTGGCCGGGGTGACCGGCGCATCGGCCGGCAGCATCAACGCGCTCCTCACCGTGATGCACTGGTGCGACGCTTCCGCGGCGAGCGGTGGCGCCGCGTCGCCCGACATCGGCGACCCGGAGCACAACCGCTTTGCCGACACCTGGCTGCCGATCGGCCTGGCCACCCTGGTCCCGACCGAGCGCATGTACGACGACGGCTCGGCGGAGATGCCGGACGCGCTGCTCAGCCGCTCGGCGTTTCGCTCGATCCGCGACGAGATCCGGGCGGCGGTGGCGGAGCCGCGCTTCCGGCCGGGCTGCGCCATGTCGCTCGGCCTGACCGTCACCCGCATCGTGCCGAGCCGGGTGCAGACCGCCGGGCTCTCGGTCGACAACCAGCGCTTCGTCGTCCCGCTGCGCGCCTCGGTCAGCCCCGACGGACGGCTCCACTTCTGGAACGACGTGCGCCCGCACCGGGCCGAGCTGGTCGGCAGCCGCATCTTCCTGGCCAACCGCGCCGACCGCGACTCGCATCCGTCGGTGTCGGAGGTGTCGATCGAGACCGTCATCGACGCGGTGCTGGCCTCGTCGGCCTTCCCGGTCGCGTTCGGGCCGGTCAAGCTCGACTACTTCTCGGAGCGCGAGGACTGCGCCACGCGCCTCCTGCGCCGCCGGGCCGGGTTCGCGCGCTGCTCCGACTGGTTCGTCGACGGCGGCGTGTTCGACAACATCCCGCTCGGCCTCGCCATCGCGCAGATCGAGAGCAACGTCCTCTTCGCCTCGACCTCGCGCCCGGTCCGCTACCTCTACATCGACTCGAGCAGCCGGCGTCACCACCTGGTTCAGGCCAGCTCGTCCGCACGCGCGGCCGCCGACAAGCACTGCGCCAGGAAGGTCGCCGGCGGGCCGATCTCGCGCGCCTTCCGCTGCTGGAAGTACACGTTCATCGGCGCGGTCGGGACCGCCCGCGGCTACGAGCTCCACAACGTGCTGCGCTACAACGCGTGGAACCGCGGGACCACCTGGGTCGGCCGCGAGACCGCGACCCGGCTGGCCGCGCGCGCGAGGCTGAAGCCGGGCGAGGCGGCGGCCGGGCGCGCGTCGCTGGCCGCATGCATCGGCCGCGGCCTCGATGCGTTCGAGGTGCCGATCGGCGAGACCCCACCGGTGCCGATGTCGCGGGTGGCGGTCTGCTACCAGAAGGCCGCGCTGCAGCTCAAGCGGCGCTACCTGGGCGCGCTGGCCGGGCAGCTCACCGACTGGAGCCGGCGCCTGGACCGGCTGCGGCTCGACGGCACCACCACCCGGGCCGAGCACGAGCGCGTGCGCGGCGCGGTGCTGCGGGTCGTGTCCGGCATGCCGGAGCTGGTCGGCCACGCGAGCGCGATCGGACCGGCCCTCACGATCGATCAGCTCGCCGCCGAGGCGCTGCTCCTGTCGAGCGATCCGGGCGCCGAGCGCGTCCTTTACCCGTCGCGCCGCTTCTTCCCGCTGGCCGCGACCTACGTGGCCAACTTCAGCGGCTTCCTCGATCCGCCACTGCGCCGCTACGACTACTACATGGGCATCCACGACGCGATCCACTCGTCCGCCTCCGCGGTGTGCGAGCAGGAGACCGCCGACCGGCTCGCCCTCGATCGGCCCGCCCTCGAGCAGCCGATCATGCAGGACTGCCTCGACCGCTGGATGACGGAGCTGCGCGCTCGGCTCGGTCTGGCCCGCGGCCCGGCCGGCGAGTTCCTCTCGCTGCTCGCCGCCGCCGAGCGCTCCTACTGGCGCGGGACCGCACCCGGGCCGATCGCCGGCCGCGACGATCTTCACCGCATCCTGCGCGCGCTGACCGGCGGCGGCGGGCGCGAGCTCGTGCTCGACGACACCGACCTGCCCGAGTTCGTCGCCGCGCTCAAGCGCGAGGGCTACCGGCCGGAGACCGCCGAGATGGCGGCGGCGATGCGCGACCCGGAGCTGTGGTGGACCAGCCTGTCGGTCAGCCTGCTGGCCCGCCAGCGCAGGCTCGAGGGGACCGGGCTACCGGCGGGCATCATGTTCTTCGGAGAGCGGATGATGGCGTCGCTCGAGAACGCGCAGGAGGAGGGGCTGATGGTCCAGCCGGCCTCGATCCCGCCGTACGCTGCGCGCGGCTGGCAGTGGCTGCGACTCATGCCCGAGCTGCTCGCGACCAGCGCCAGCCAGGAGCGCGCGCTCGACGCCGGCTGGCAGGTGGGCGCGGCGTGGCGCGGGATCCGCGCGTCGCTCGAGCCGCGCTTCTGGATCGGCTACGGCGCGCCGGCCCTCGATCTGGGGATCGATCTCGGCTACCACTCGCGATCGCTCGTCTCGCACGTGCTGTTCTCGTCGGTGGGCGTCTCGCCGGCGTACACCGCGCTGGGCGAGAACCGTGGGCACGTGCGGGTGGAGATCTACCTCACCACCCTCTCCAACAAGATCCGCTTCGCGCTGGGCACCAACAGCCTCACCGCGCGCGACGATCTGCCGGTCGGCGAGCTGCTCTACGGCTCGGTCGGATTCGTGGACCTCCCCGGGCTGATCTACTCGGGGCTCCACCGGCTGGCCTGGATGGTCGACTAACCCCGCAGGGGTCCAGTGGAATTCAGGTAGTTTCGCGAGTCGTTGACCACCCTTGGAGTTCTAGAGCAGAATTTCGCGTGTTCTCGGAGACGAAATTCCGAGATGGGGGTGGGCATGACGTTGGCGGGGGACTTCCGGGAGATCTCGTTCTCCGATGTGGTGCAGTTCTACGCCCAGTCGAGACGAACGGTCGTCCTGGTCGTGAGCTGCCCCAGATCGGGTGACGAGCTGGGCTACTTCTACTTCGATCGGGGCGAGCTCTTCGACGCGCGCCTTGGCGAGTGGGAAGGGCTCGAGGCGGTCTACCGCGCCCTCGAGCTCAAGGACGGCGTCTTTCACGTCCTTCGCGACGTCCAGACGCCGCACCGGCGGATCTTCAAGCCAGTCGGGGCGATGTTGCTCGAGGGCATGCGCCGCCTGGAAGAGCGAGCGCAGCCAGAGGAACCAGGCGATCAGCAGGAAGAGGGGGGCGAGATGATGAGCGGTGAGCTGAGGGAGCTGGTTTGTCCCACGTGCAGGAAGCAATTTCACCACGGCGACGTGTGCCCGAGAGACGGGACCCGGCTGGTGACCGCGTCGGGGAACATGGAGGTGGTCGACCACCTGACGCCGGCGTCGGGGACGATCCAGCCGGCGGCGATCCTGGCGCGGCGATCGCGGCTCGGGGCGACCTGGTGGATCGCGATCCTCGCCGGCCTCACCATCCTGACCGCGCTGTCGATCGTGTGGATGCGGCGCACCGGCCTGCTGCCGTCGGGCGAGCCGGTCGCCACCGCCGCGGAACAGGCGCCGCTGGTGCAGAGCAGCGGCGCGAGCGGGCTGGCCGCCGCCGGCGACGCGCGACGGGCGGTCGGCGACCAGCCGATCGTCAGCGTGCGCGGGGTGACCGACAAGGAGATCGTCTTCGGCATGGCGGGGCCGCTGAGCGGCCCGGCCAAGGAGCTCGGCCGGCAGATGAAGCTCGGCATCGAGACCGCGTTCCAGGCGGCCAACGACGCCGGCGGTGTGCACGGCCGCCAGCTGCGCCTGATCGCGCTCGACGACGGCTACGAGCCGACCCGCACGGCCCAGGTCATGACCGAGCTCTACGACCACGAGAAGGTGTTCGGGATCGTCGGCAACGTGGGCACGCCGACCGCGGTGGTGGCGGTGCCGTACGCGCTCCAGCGCAACATGCTCTTCTACGGCGCCTTCACCGGCGCCAGCCTGCTCCGCCGCGATCCACCGGACCGCTACGTCATCAACTTCCGCGCCAGCTACGCGGAGGAGACGGCGAGCGTGGTGCGCTACCTGGTCAAGGTGCGGCGCATCCGGCCCAGCCAGATCGCCGTCTTCGCCCAGCAGGACGCCTTTGGCGACGCCGGCACCGCGGGCGTGCAGAAGGCGATGAGGGGGCTGCGCGCCGACGGCGGCAACGTCTTGCGGGTCGGCTACGTGCGCAACACGATCGACGTGAGCGAGGCGGTGCAGCGGGTGGTCGACAACTCGGTCGCGATCAGGGCGGTCGTGATGGTCGGCACCTACCGCGCGTGCGCCAAGTTCATCGAGAAGATCCGCGACATCAATCCGAAGATGATCCTGACCAACGTGTCGTTCGTCGGCAGCACCTCGCTGGCCGAGGAGCTCAAGCTGCTCGGGCCCCGGTACGCCGAGGGCGTGATCGTCACCCAGGTGGTGCCGCCGGTGGAGAGCCACTCGACCGCGGTGCTCAAGTACAAGGCCGCGCTCGAGAACTACTTCCCGGGAGAGGCGCCGGACTACGTGTCGCTCGAGGGCTACCTCTCGGCCACGGTCCTGGTCGAGGCGCTGCGGCGGGCCGGGCGGTCGGTCGACACCGAGCGGCTGGTCAACGCGTTCGAGGGGATCCGCAGCCTCGAGCTCGGCATCGGATCGCTCATCACTTTCGGCATCGCGGAGCACCAGGGATCCCACAAGGTCTGGGGCACGCAGCTCGACGCGCAGGGGCAGTACCAGGTGATCGACCTGGAGTAGGACCGGCCGGGCTTTTCAGCTTCCGGGTCGGGCTGCCGCGACCTATTCTCGGTGGTCGGCGGGCACAGCATGGACGGCACAGGCGAGCGCGGCGGGAGCCAGAGCACCGTCACGATGAGCGCGGAGCGCCCCACGGGGCGCTCCGAGGCGTACGCCTTTGCCGCCGGCGACCTGATCGGCGCGCGCTACCGGATCCTGCGGTTCGTCGCCCGCGGCGCGATGGGCGAGGTGTACGCCGCGGAGGACCACGAGCTCGGCGCGGTGGTGGCGTTGAAGACCCTGCGGACCGAGCGCGCCGACGACTCGGTGACCCTGGCCCGCTTCCGGCGCGAGGTGCTCCTGGCCCGCGAGCTCACCCACCCGGGGATCTGCCGCATCTTCGACATCGGGGTGCACGAGGGGCCGGGCGGGCGGCTGCTGTTCCTGACCATGGAGCTGCTCGCCGGTGAGACGCTGGCGGCGCGGCTCGGCCGGATCGGGGCGCTGGCGGTGCCGGCGGCGCTCGCGCTGGCCGAGAAGCTGGTCGCCGCGCTGTCGGTCGCCCACGCATCGGGTGTCGTGCACCGCGATCTCAAGCCGGCCAACATCATGCTCGTCGCCGACGAGCGAGCGGCCGGTGGCGAGCGAGTGGTCATCACCGATTTCGGGCTGGCCCGGCGCGCGTCGGACTCGCTGGGCGGCGAGCTCGGCGGGTCGGTCGGCGCTCTCGAGCGCGGCGTCGGCGCTGGCGCGGGCGACGGCGGTCGGTCCACGGTCGCCACGGGTCGCGGCGAGGCCGGGGCGGCGGCCGGCGCGGCGATGTGGGCGAGCCCGGCGCCCGGCGAGCGCGCCACCGCGACCGGCGCGCTGCTCGGATCGCCGGCGTACATGGCGCCGGAGCAGGTGACCGGGCAGCCGATCGGTCCGGCCGCCGACATCTACGCGCTCGGCGTGGTGCTGTTCGAGGCGCTGACCGGTCGCCTCCCGTTCGAGGGCGTGACGCCGCTCGGAGTCGCCACCCTCCGGCTCGAACGCGATGCGCCGCGAGCGCGCAGCCTGCGCGGCGATCTCGAGGCGCGCTGGGACGACGCGCTGGCCCGCTGCCTGGCGCGAGAGCCGGGCGCGCGCTTCGCCCGCGCCGACGATCTGTTGCGCGCCCTGGCCGAGCAATCCCAGCTCGCCCGCGGGAGCGTCGGCGGCGTGCGCGACCGCACCGGCGACGAGAGAGTCGTTGCCCGGAGCCGGGCGGGGGACGAGAGCGAGGGCGCCGCGGTCGACGGTGGCGAGGCCGGTGACGGCCTCGAGCCGCGCGGCGAGGCCGAGGTGGCGGGATCCGGGCGGGCACCAGCGGGCTCGGCGCCGGCTGGCTCGGCGCCGGCTGGCGCCCGGGCCGTGGCTCGCGGCTGGCGACGGGCCCGGAAGCCCGCAGTGGGCGCCGCCGCGTCCGGACCGGCGAGCTCGGCCGATCCCGCGCCGTCCCTCGCGACCGCGACCGCGCTCTCCGCCGACGGCTCGCGTCGCCGCAGGCGGATCGCCACGACCACCGCGGTCGTGCTC
>Ga0193753_10001442_pt1 | contig 20268 bp, 18 predicted proteins | sample H1c2metaG_FD_144925 | JGI IMG/M metagenome (GOLD analysis project Ga0193753, IMG submission 144925) | Soil microbial communities from a riparian zone of the East river system, Colorado, United States - H1c2 | ecosystem: Environmental > Terrestrial > Soil > Riparian zone | place: USA: East...
GTCGATCAAGTTGGAGTGTTTGAACGAAGTGCAGTCGCAACCGCAACTTCGTACAGACATCAGCACGTCGACACCCCAACCCACGATCGGCAGCGCGTGCTCAGGGACGGCCACGACTCCCACAACTCCCACGACTCCCACGACTCCCACGACGCCGAGAACAACCGGGCGAACCCGTACGAACACGAACGCTTCGTCCATGAGCACCCCGGCAGCAGCAGCTTCAGGCCCGTGCACGGTGCAACTCCGAGGCGGCGGGACTGACACCTCGATGTTCTGTCACCCCGACCTGAACGTGTGCGTGCAAGGTTGCAAGGTCTCGGACGACTGCCCAGGAGCGTGGGTTTGCGACGAGCGCGAGGAAACCACCTCGATGACGAACGGCAGGCCTTACTGCACGAACCCCACGTGCGGAGGCGGCTGACCCGAGTCGTTCACTTCGCCCGGCGTGCTGACTTCGGGCGACGTACGGCTCGGATCGTTCCGCTGCGACCGCCGCCGCAATACAGCAGATCTTTGCCGTCCGCTTCGAGCCCCGAAACCATGGTGCCCTCCGGCAGCATCAAGCGGGTCAGCACTTCACCTGTGTCCATGTCGATGCGGCGCAGCTCGGACACGTCATCTTCTTGCGTGCCATGCCAGAGCTCGCCATCCACCCACGTCACGCCAGTGACGAAGCGATTCGATTCGATCGTGCGGAGCTTCGCGCCGGTCTCGGGATCGATCTGATGGATCTTGCGGTCGCGATACTGACCGACCCAAAGTGAGCCTTCCGCCCACGTGAGACCGGCATCACCGCCGCGTCCAGGCGACGGGATCGTAGAGATGATCCGTCCGTCGTTGGGATCGATCTTCTGAATGCGGTCTTCGGCGAGTTGATACAAGTACTTGCCGTCGAACGCCGTGCCTGCATACGCCGGCACGTTGAACTCGCGCACGACTTCGCCCTTCGCGAGGTCGAGCGCGTTCAGCTTCGTGCCCGATGCGAACCACACGAGCGTTCCATCGAACGTCAAGCCGTGAACTTGCTCGACGCCTTCGAACGGCCCGTACTCACGAACGACTTCTGCATTTTCGATTGGCTTTGTCATGTTCAAAACTTAATCGCGGGAGAGCGTACTGGGGAGTAACAAAGTCGTCGTGAATCCGGTGAGCGGCGTAGCGAGCCAACGCTTCGCCCGCGCCTGCCCGAAACTGCGTACGCGGTTGGCGGTTTCGAGCGAGGAAAGCAGGCGCTGTACCGTCCTCTGGCTCGAGCCATGTGCGAGCGCAAGCGCCGAGGTCGACCAGGCGGTGCCATCGGCGAGCAGCGCGAGCAGCGTCGTGTCGACCTCTTCGATCGGCGGCGCGAGCACGACGATCGGCTGCTTCCCGCGCGGGTGCAGCTGAAAGCCGCGCGCAGTCGCACGAACCTCGGCGATGCCGCGGAGCTCACGGCGCAATCGGCCGAGCTCGACGCGCAGCCGTGCGCGATGCGAATCATTGGCCCGACGCGCACCAAATGCGCGTTCGATCAACTCATCGCGCGTGGCGTCCGACGGCCAAGCTTCGGCGAGTGTGCGCGCGAGCGAGAACAGCACCGGACGCTTGGCGAAAGCTACGACGCGTTCGCGTGCGCGCACCGAGCGCCGGCACGCGTCGACCACGATGCTCGTGGACGCAAACAAATCTTCGACTGCATCGAGCCGCAGGACCCGCTCTTGACCGTTCGCGATGAGGCGCGCGGCGGGCGTGGTGAGCGCTTGCATCGCAGACTCGACCTCGGCTGCGAGCATCGGAATGCGTGCACGCTCCGCTGCCGCACGTGCCCGCTCGAGCGCTTGACGTGCGGTGCGCGCGTGTGCTCGGCGAAGCGCGATATCCGCGGCCGCGAGCTCTGCGATCGCGGTGAGCATCGGCGGCGCGGACGACCAATCGCGCTCGGCTAGGAGCGCCTCGGCTTCGCGCACTCTGCCTAGCAGCAGCTGATGTCGAATCGCAATCAGCTGCGCGTGCGCGGCGTTCGCGCGATCCCCGTGCTGCTCGAGAAGGCGGCGCGCCGAGTCGATTGTACGGGTGGACGGCGAGAGATCTCGAGCAGCCAACGCGACCTCGGCCTCCGCGACCGCGCAGCGCGCGCGTGATAGTCGTTCGTGCGAGCCGAAGGCCCGTGTTGCGCGGCGCAACAGCTGTCGTGCGCGCGTGAGCTCGCCGAGCTGAGCCATCGCGATTCCGCGCAGTGCGAGCGCGGGCGGATCCTCGCGTAGAGCCACCCTGCGTAACGCTGCGAGCGGATCGCCGCTCGCGAGTGCATGCGCAGCTGCGTTGAGAAGGGAATCCATGCGAGACGCATTCTAGGGGCGAGACGGCAGAATCACGTCGGTTTTGTTACTCCCCGCCCTGCCCCTGCGCGCGCTACAACAAATCTCATGAAGGAGGCAGTCATGACCGACAAACACGCCGTAGTCTCGAGCGAGGAATGGATCGCCGCGCGCAAGCAGCTGCTCACGCGGGAAAAGGAGCTCACCCGCCTGTCTGACGAGCTGAGTGCCGAGCGCCGCAAGCTGCCGTGGGAGCGCGTCGACAAGGGCTACGTGTTCCAAACTGAAGCTGGCCAGAAGACACTCGAGGAGTTGTTTGGCGCCAAACGCCAGCTCGTCGTCTACCACTTGATGTTCGGGCCTGACTGGGAGCAGGCTTGCAAGAGCTGCTCGTTCTGGGCTGACAACTTCAATGGCATCGTCTCGCACCTCGAGCAGCGCGACATCAGTTTCGTCGCGATCTCACGAGCTCCACTGTCCAAGCTCCAGGCGTTCGCCAAGCGCATGGGTTGGAGCTTTCGTTGGGTCTCGTCGAACGAGACGGACTTCAACTTCGACTATCGCGTGTCGTTTCGGCCCGAAGAGCTAGCCGCCGGCAAGGCCGTGTATAACTACAATCCGCTCAAAGAGCGCGAAGAAGAGTGGCCCGGCATCAGTGTCTTCTACAAAGACGAGAGTGGCGCAGTGTTCCACACGTATTCGGCTTTTGGACGCGGTATCGAAGCAGTGAACGGCGCCTACCAGTGGCTCGATCTCGTGCCGAAGGGTCGCGATGAGGATGGCCTCGATTTCTCGATGTCTTGGGTGAAGCTCCATGACGAGTATGCGCGCTGAACGCGCTGCGCCGCGAACGCGGTTGTTGTCGTGGGGTCTAGCCTACACGCCGGCAGCTGCGCTCGCGGTGTTACTTCCGAAGTGCCCGCTGTGTATCGCGGCACAGCTGGCGTTCCTCGGCGTGGCGATTCCGTTGCCGAGTTATGCGCGTGCGCTCATCGTCGCGGTGAGTGTGCTGTTGGGTACGGTCGTCGTAGTTGCACGTGCGAGGAGAGTGCGCGGTGCCAAGGCTCGCGCGGCGCGTTGGCTAAGCGCAGAGAGCTCGTGTTGCGGCAGGCGCGGAACGCACGCGATTCGTAGTCATTGATCGCTATTCGCGTGTGCGAACGCAAGACAACCTAGGCTGGCGACCGCGGCAGCCGGGGCTTCTCGCGGATCTCGAGCACGGTCGCTATTTCGAAGGCTGAAGCGGCCGCGCTTCGACACGCTCGCGACGAACGGTACCCGCTCAAGTAGCGCGAGCGCCGTTCGCTGCGAAGTCTTCCGCGAGTTTTGCGTACAGGTCGAACGACGGTTGCGTCTCAAAACTGTGAACCGCGCCGGTTGCCGCCCAAGGCAGCTTCTCGCTCGTCCACGTCTCGACGAACGGAACGAACCAGCTTCGATCGTCGAGCATGGTCGCTCTCACGTTCACGAAGCTGTCGATCACGTCGGGGCGCGTGAACATCCAGCTCTTGCAGTGGTCACAAAACAGGTGTTTGACCGGACCATGGAGCCCGCCGATGACCGGCTCCCCTTGGGTCACTTCGAAGCCTTGCGTCGGAACGGTGAGCGTGAGCGAGTACGCGCTCCCAGTCATCCGTTGGCAACCGGAGCAGTGACACGCTGAAGCCAGTAGCGGCGTCGCCGTCACGCGAAAGCGAACTCGGTCGCAGCGACAGCCGCCGGTGAGGGGCAGTTTCCAATCTTTCATGTTCGACCTCCGCCGCGAGTATAGCGCTCGGCTTGGAGGTGCCAGCTCAACCCGCGCGTTCAACTCCGTCGTAGTCTTCGCGCAAGCTCTGCCAGATCAGAGCGCGGCACGCATCCACGATCCCACGATCGAGCCGCTCACGCAGCCGAAGTCGTACATGATCACCGTTCCGTCCTTCCGGAACGCGAAGTTGGACGGATTCGGATCGGCGTGAAAGCAGCCCAGCTCGAGGACCTGCGACCTGGATCGCGAGGCTACCGCGAAGGTGGCGAGCCAAGTTCTAGCGGCGATGACCGAGCTCGATCCAGCTGCGCATCGAGCTCGTTGAAGCTCTAACCCCATCAGGACGGGCGCGGGGCGATGAGGTTGAGGACCGGCCCAGCTCCGAATACACCTGCCAGGGATGAGCGAACGCACCCTGGTGATCGCAGCCACCAACCTGCTCTCGCGCGGGTTCCTCGTGGTCCCGACCGACCGCAAGTCACGGGCCGGCGCGCCCGTAAATGGCCTGTATGCCGTCGCACGCGCGGTGCAGCACGTCCTCGAGTGGAAGGTGCCCGCGCGTGCCGTCGCGATCGTGGACCCACACGGACGAGAATGGCCTGAGCTGCTCGTGCCGCAGCTCGAGCAGCTGCCGGCGTTGCTTCGTGCGCTGGGCCTCACGGTGGTCGAAGCTGAAGAAGAAACGCAGGTCGTCGCCAGCTACACGCGTGCGGCAGTCGCGGCTGGCGACGATGTCGTCATCATCGGCGTCGACAAACGATTCGCGCAACTCGTGACCGACACGGTCTGGTGGTACGACGCGAACAAGGACGCGCGTTACACCCCCGAGATCGTCAGGAAGCGGTTCGGCGTTGCACCGGCCCAGTGCGGCGACTGGTTGGCGCTCGTCGGCGACGACGACCAAGTGCCGGGTGTGAGCGGCATCGGAGCCAAAGGCGCGACGCAGCTATTGGCTGCACACGGCAACGTCGAAGCCGCGATGGCGCCAACGGCCACGCTCGAAGGCCGCGCGCGCAAAGCACTCGAAGCTGCCAGCGGCGAGCTGTCGCAACACCTTGCGCGCGCGCGGCTCGACGGCACTCGGCCGTTGCCGCGCCCGCTGATCGAGTGTGCGTTCACGGCGCCCGAATCGTCGGCGCTCAACGCGCACTTCGATGCGCTCGGATTCGTGGAGCTGCTGTTGAGTGTCTCCGCTCCGATCCGCGTGGAGGTCTGCTCCGCGCCCGGCGATGTCGATGCAGCGTTACGAGCGATGGCGACGGCGACGCCGAGTCTGTACGCGCTAATCGAGGACGCCGATCCCCGAGACGAGCAGATTCACGGCATCGCACTCTCCGCGGGCAACGGCCGGGGTTGGTACGTTCCTGCGGCGAGCGCAGCGTGGCCCGCGCTAGTTGCATGGCTCGAGGATCCGAAAGCACCGAAGTCGGGCCATGACTTGGTCGCGACTCTCGTCACACTTCAGCGCCGAGGCGGGCACGTGGCCGGCATCGTTGCGGACTCCGCATACGCGTCACACCTCACGCAGCCGAGCGGTTGGGCGACCCATGAGTTGCCGGTGGTCGCTCGCCATGTCCTCGGGCGCTCGCTGCCCGACGACGATGAAGTGCGCGGCACCGGCGGCGAGCGCAAGGCCTGGAAGGACTTTGGTCTGGAGCGCGCAGCCGAGGTGGCAATCCAGCGAGCCGACGCCGCCGCGGCGATCATCCAGGCGCTCGTGCCGAACATCGACGGCGCGCTCATGAAGGAGTACCTCGAGCTTTCAGACACGCTCGTGCGGATGGAGCTCACGGGCATCGCCATCGATTCGAGTCAGTTGGATCGAACCGAGGTCAGGTTCGCGGCGATCGAGATCGAGCTGCAAGCTGAAATCGAAGCGATGGCCGGGCACGCGTTCAACATCAACTCGTCCGCGCAGCTCGGCAAGGTCTTGTTCGAAGAGCTCGCGCTACCAGTGGTGCTTCGCACGAAGACAGGCTTCAGTACTTCGAACGAGGCTCTCGAGCGGATCGAACACGCCCATCCGATCGTCGAACGCGTGCTGCGCTGGCGCCGGCTGCGACGCCTGCGCGACAGTTGGGTCAGCTCGCTCCGCCGCTGCATCCACGCGGACGGGAGAGTGCATTCGCGCTTTCACCATGCGCGCTCGTTTTCGGGCGAGCTCGTCAACACCAATCCAGATCTCGGCCGCGTCCCCGGCAGGACTCCCGAGATGGCAGAGATTCGGCGCGCGTTCGTGGCGCCACCCGGGCGCTTGTTGATGTCGGTGGACTTCAGCCAGCTCGGGCTCTACGTGCTCGCACATCTCACGAAAGACCCCGCGCTCGTGGAGCCGCTTCGCCAGCGAGCCGACATGCATGGCCTCACTGCATCGGCGGTGCTGGAAAAGCCGGCCGATCAAATCACGCTCGAGGAGCGGCAGATCGGCAAGGTCGTCAACTTCGCGACCTTTGCAGGCCAGGGCGCGAGCGCGCTCGCGTTGCAGTTGGGTGTTACCGCAGCCGAAGCCAAGCAATACATCGCTCGCTTCGACCGCCGCTACGCGCGAGTCCGAGCGTTTCAAGATGAACAGCTTCGCCTCGCAAAGGAGCAGGGCTTCATCGTGACGATCGCCGGCCGACACTGGCCGATCGGAGGCCTCGAGTCACTCGATTCGCAGTTGCGTTCGTACGCCGAACGAATGGCCCGTCGCGGCACGCACGAAGGTTCGGTCGCGGACGTGTCACGTCGGGCGCTGCTGGAGGCAGACCGTGCGCTCCGTCGGGCCGGTTCATCCGCGGTGCCGCTCGTCGAGGTGGTGGATGAAATCCTCTTCGAGGTGGCGGAGTCCGAGGTCGCGGAGGCTGCACGAATCTGCGCGAACGCGATGACGCATGCGTTCGAGTTGGAGGTGCCGCTGGTGGTCGGGGTCGAGGCCGGGAAGACGTGGGCCGACTTGGAGCCGTTGAAATAGGCGAGCCGACCCACGTGACCCATGCGCTCCAGCGAGCTCAGTCCTGGTAGCCAGTGATGTGCGGATCGTTTGGGAACGCGGCGCCTTTCCCGGTTTCGATCAGCGACTTGATGCTCATCAGATAGATCGCCCACTTGGTGCTGCAGTGGTGCATGAACTCCACCGGCTCCTTCCAGCCCTGGTGTTTGAACAGGATCGTGGTGAAGTCCTTGTTCTTCGCGAGGTCGAAGCTCACCTTCGTGCCGATCCAGTCTTCTGGCCCGCCGACCACTTCCCAGAGCACGCGCTTCGCGGGTTCGAGCTCGAGCACCTTCATATCGAAGCCCCCGAGTGTTCCGAAGCGAAACTTGATCACGCCGCCGACGTTGAAGTCACCTTGTGTGTCTGATGTCCACCAGTCGGCAAGACCTTGCCGACTGCTCAACACCTCATAGGTATTCTTGGGAGACGCTTTGACTTCGATTCTGTGTAAGATGTCTGGCACTTGAATTTCTCCGTTTGGTTTGTGGTTTCTGCCTGAATCGCTCAACGCTGCTCGTATTCGTCGTGGCGGCGAAGCCAAACGCCGTTCTCGTTGCGCCCCTTCGAAGCGCGGTCGAGCCACTGGTACACGCCCCAAAGCGTGTCGACCCCGCGCGAGTACGTGGAATAGGTGTGGTAGACAACGCCGTCCTCGCGCGCGAACGCGCTCACACCCATCCGTTCCCGCACGTAGGCCGGCACGTCCGTTCCGGTCATGGCAGCGAACTTCGTCGCCCCGTCGGGTGTCGTCCGAGAGGCTATCGTGGGTCCCTCAGCGCTGTCTGAAGGCAACCCCGCGTCGCGCGCATAGTTGAATTCGATGCGCCCATCACGCTGCTGCGCTTCGGTAAACGAGACGTTGAAGTCGAAGTTGAAGTCGCTGCCGAGCGAGGATGCCCAAGGAAACGTCCACCCCATTCGCTGTTTGAAAGTCTGCAGCCGCGCGACAGGCGCCTGCGAGACTGCCGAAAACGCGACATCGTGATTCGCCAGGTGCACGAACAGGCCGTTGAACCCATCCGCGATCGACGAACACGATGGACACCCGGAGGTGTAGGTCGGTCCAAACATGAAATGGTAGATGAGCAGTTGCGAGCGCCCTCGAAAGAGATCTGCGAGCGAGGCCCTTCCCTCGTCGGTCTCGAATCCATACTCCGCGTCGATGCGGACCCACGGCAGCTCTTGCCGTCGACGGGCCAGCTCATCGCTGCGCCGTGTGAGTTGTTTTTCGGCCTCGAGCAGTTCGAGCCGCGCTGCGAGCCACTCCTCGCGTGTTCCGGTTGCGTGTGAAGTCATCGCTCCTCTCCCTTCGTTTGTGGTCCGGCGTTCGTCCTAGAGAAGGATCTAGCGCCGGAGGTCGAGGGGGTGGGAGTTACAACTCTGTCGGGATTCGGCTGGGTCGCGCGGGGCAGCGGGTTTTCTCGAGTCTTCGAGCGCTTCAGGCGACCCAGAACCTTCGCATCAGCTTGCCGGAGCGGGGCGAGAGCGCCTCGTCCGAGAGCACGCCGCCGTTGCGTTCGATGACGGCGATCGAGCCGAGGTTATCGGCGTCGCAGGTGATCAGGACGGGGCGAATTCCGCGTGCGTGTGCTTCCGCCAGTCCCAGCTGTAGCAGCCGAGTGCCGTAGCCGCGCCGACGCAGCGAGGGCCGCACGTCGTAGCCGACGTGACCGCCTTCATCGGTAAGTGCTGGGGTCAAGCGCGCGCGCAAACGCAGACAGCCTACGGCTGCGTCGTCATCGACCAACCAAAAACGTCATCTGAGGAACGACGCCGACAGCGGCATCCTCAACGTTGCGGTCAAGGTCGAGTTTACGCAGATAAGCAGCGAAGTCTGTGATTGCCGGAGCATAGCGAGTCTCGCCAGCGGCAAGGCTTTCGCGGGCCATGGCAACGAATGCAACCTCCCAGTCTGCCGACGGTTCAACGAGTTTCACGGCGTGGTCCAACGGTTCTCAGACCTAGCATACTCCGTCTGACCTATCCCACGTCGCCGCCGTGCTATAGCTCCCCGCCGCCCATGGGTAAGCGCTCCAAGCGTGCCGCACGCTGTCCTCGCTGCAGAGTTCATCTTGAAAGTTGCCTGTGCGCAGAGTTGCCGCTCATCGCGCTGGACACTCACGTCGCTCTCGTCATGCACCATCGCGAACTGGTCAAGACCACCGCGACCGGACCACTCGCCCTCGCCTGCCTGCCAAACAGCACACACCATCTACACGGCCTGGTCGATGCCCCGCTCGACCTCACACACCTGCACGAAGACGGCAAACGCCGCGTGCTCGTACTGTTTCCCGTCGAAGGCGCACGACCTCTCAGCCAAGCGCTGAAAGACGAAGACAGTCGACCCATCACACTGGTCGTTCCAGATGGAAACTGGCGCCAAGCTAGGCGCATCCCCGTGCGCGTCCAAGGCCTCGCAAACGCTGAGTGTGTTGGATTGCAACCCGGACCAGCCAGCGCCTGGGGCGTTCGCCACGAACCGATGGAGGGCGGCCTCGCAACGTTCGAAGCCATCGCGCGCGCCATCGGCGTGCTGGAGAATCCCGACGCACAAGCGCGTCTGGAAGCCGCGTTCGCTCGCATCGTGCGCGTCACCCTCGCAGCAAGCGGTCGGGCTGCTGCAGTAGACTCCACTGCCGCTGAGACGATGCACGAGCCACCCGCAGCCATCAGCGGCGGCGAGCCAGACGCACTGGAAGTCGTCTATCGCGACGCACATTTGGTTGCAGTCAATAAGCCCGCGGGTGTTCCCTCTCACCACGGATGGTCGCGCGACGTGCTCCCCGCACTGCAGCGCGTCCGCGATCAGATTGGGCAACCCGTGTATCCGGTTCATCGGCTCGATCGCGCCACCAGCGGTCTGCTGCTATTTGCACTGAGCTCGGAAGTCGCGCGGGACATGCAAGGCGTTCTGGCTGCGAGCGACAAACGGTATCTCGCACTGTGTCGTGGCCACGATGAAGAGTTGACGCAGGTCGATCATCCGCTCGCCAAAGAGCCTGGTGCCGAACGACGGGCCGCCGTGACGGACTTTCGTTGGCTCGGCACGTTCGAGCGGTACGGCTTGTACGAAGCACGGCCGCGTACCGGGCGAACGCATCAGATCCGCCGCCATCTCAAGCATGTCTCACAACCTATCGTGGGGGATGTCCGGTACGGCAAAGGGGAACATAACCGGCTCTTTCGAGAGCGCTTCGGGTTCCATCGGCTCGCGTTGCACTGTCACCACATAGCCTTCGTCCACCCGCGAGGAGCCCAGCGAATCGAGCTGAACGCGCCGCTCGACCAAGACTTCACGCGGTTGCTCGAATCGATCGGTCTGAAGCCGGGCTGAGGCCCACCACGGGTCGCCAAAAACAAGCACCGCGCCGAGCAGCGGATGGCTGCGGGCGCGGCGCTTTCATGCACTGCAGTATCCGGAGGATCGAACGAGCCTTCGCCGAACCCAGCCGTCAGCGGCTAGTTTTCCGCGTTCTCAACATCGAGCTCGTTGACATCACCCGAGTCGATCTCGGGGATTTCGTCCGAGTCGAGTGGACCGGCGTCGCCCGCGTCGATCGCAGGGCTTTCGCCCTCCCCGAACAGAGGTTGAGGTCCAGCGGACAGCGGCTTCATTCCCAACACGTCGACGCTCGCTCCGGCGTAGTTGATGTTGCCGCTGGCGTCGCCCAGCGCGAGCTCCAGCGTGTAGAACAGCGTGCCGCCACTGGCGTCCGGCGCACGCTCGAAGCGGAAGTCCGTGATCGCTGCGCCCATCTGCTCGACGTGATGATCCGTGCACAAATAGCCGAGCTCCCAACCGGTCAGTATCGGCACTGCATAGGCGTAAGGCACGTTGTCGATCCGAAACTGCTGGACCGTCGGGGTGCTGTCGCCCACTGCGGTACAGAAGGAATCCGAAGCCATCGGGGTCAGCGAAACGGAGTTCGTGCGCGTTTTGACGCCTTGCGGTGTTTGGACGGAGACCTCGACGGGGTGGTACTGCTGCGGACTCGAATACGTCATCGTCGAGACCAGCTCCGCCGCGTAGTAGTCATTATTGTCACCGTTGTCTTTGAACAGCGCGCGCGAGGTCCAAGCCATTTCACCGGTGCCGCTCGAGTAGTGCTGACCGTAGTCGAACCCTGTCTGAATGACGTGCCGATCGCCGTGATCGTCCCACATCATGGCGAAGCCTTGAGGCAGCACGACTCCGCTGCCGTACGAGTTTCGAGCTGCGCCTGAGATCAGGTGCAGCGCCGTACTGTTGCCTGGATCCGAAGGCCGAATGAATGCACGGCCCCGCTCTCCGGCGACTGCGTCGAAACCGCTGCTCGATCGAGTCCAGCCCACGATCGTATACGAGTAACACCACTCGTAAGGGTCGTCGCCATTCTGATCGCTCAGAACGCCGCCGGCTTCCCACTGCAACTGCAGGCCGTCGAGTTGCCGAGACTCATTGATGTTCACGATGGCGGAGCCGAAGCCTTGGACGTGGTGGTCGCCGTTCTGGTAGCGCAGTTTCCAACCGTTCATGAACACGGTTGCACTGTCCGCGTACGCAGCCGGCAGGGTTTCCGACTGTTGGATGCGAAATGCGAACTGTTTGCTGTCTGCCGCGCGCGGTGCACTAACGCAGCTCTGACCGTGCAACACGCGCAACTTGCCCGGGGCTTGGTAGACGATCTGACGGGTGTCGGAGCCAGGCTGGACAATCGGTGCCATGTTCAGCGCACACGTGATGAAGTCCTCCGTCGCGTTAGGTCCACATGCCGCCGCGACGGGTGAGCTGAATCCGCAGCCGCTCGCTGCAGCTCCGAGTGCGCCGAGGCACGCGAGCGCAGTCCAGATCGTGCTGGAGTTACGCAGGGTTCGCGTAGAAAGGATCTGTGCTCCGCCGTCCTCAGCCGGGCGTCGCGCGTGCAACTGATAGTCTCGCATTCGAGTGTCTCCAAGATGAGCTCCGGCGTCGTGCCGTCTCGTAAGGAGACAAACGTAAAACCGCGCCGAAACCGGACACGGCTCGCACAGCCATGTTGCTCAGCTCACTGGCCTGAAAAATATATGCGCCGCAACGCGCGGTCCTGGCCGGCATCGAAGTAACCGGTTCCGGGCTCGATCCAGCTCGCGTCTTCGAGCAAGTGCTTGGTTCGTTCAGCTGCGACGCCAGAGTCCGCACCCGCAAACGTCAGTGACTCACGAAACGCGTAGTGCGAAAACAACCGCATGAACTCGCCGAGGTAGATGTCCGCGACCGAAGCATTGCCGCGAATGATCAACATGTTTTCGTCATTGTCGGTCGTCGATGCAGCTGAAAAATTCGCGGACCCTACGATCACGATCGGTTCCGACCCGAGCGGATCGATCAGCAGATATTTCGTGTGCACGTACAACACGTGCGCCTCGACCACGATGCGATCGAGCTCCTCGAGCCAGCGATCGAATGCATTCAGCTCGATACGATGGCCGACTGAGACCACGACGTTCGGCAGCTGGCGGATCCGATCGACGTCGTCGGCCTGCTGCTTGTACTGCGCGCCGTTGCCTTTCTTCTCCATGAGGGCAAAGCGCAAGACGTTCGACGGTCCACCTTCGTAGGCACGCACGAAGCGGTCGTTCATGCCAAACGCGAACGTTCCGAACATCGCGCGCTGCGCTTCGGTCGCCAGCTTCGCGTACCAATCGAGGGCCTTTAGGTCTGTGCGCGGCGAAAACACGACTGAAGTCTCTCGACTCCAAGGATCGGGCGGCGCCTTCGAGATTGCCTCCACATCACCCGAAGTCGGCTTGCGCGTCTTGTCCGCATCGAGCACGCGCCAATACTTCAAATATTGATCGGCCACGTCCGTGTCTCGCACCACGTGCGCATTGTTCGAGTGTCCGTAAATGCCGTTCTGAGTGAGGTTCGTCGATCCCGTCCAGACTTCACGCGCTTCATCGCCGCGACAAAACACGAGGAACTTGTTATGCGCAAAGCCGCCCGAGTGCTCGCGCGGCTTCACGAGCGCGTCGATGCCCGCACCGGCGAGCGCCTCTTCGTTGGCTTCGGCCGCACTGTCGCTGTCGTAACGAACCTGTACGGTCACGCCGCGCGCGGCTGCAGCCGCAAGCGCATCGAACACCTGCGAGTTCTGAAACTCGAAGAACGCTCCGTACAACGCGTCGCCACTTTGCGTGCGCGTGATGAACGCCATCAGTTCTTCGAACAAACCGCGCGACAGCCAATCGAACGCAGACTGCCCGATCTCGTCCGGTGGCCGGTTTTGAAAGCGCCGTGCGTACTCTTGCGACGCGACTGCACCGCGATTGAAGAACACGGCATGCTTGCCGACTTCGATCGATTCAGTCGTGACTGTGAGATTCACCTCTGCGTACGCTTTCGTCTGACCCGGCATGCCCTTCATCGCCACGATGCGATACGTGTAGGTCTGTCCGGGCGACACCGTGAAGTCCGCCCACTGAAACGTCTGGAACGGATGCGTGAACGACGAGACCTGCACGCCAGGTGCCGGATCGGGAGTCACGCTGGCAAAGGTCTTCGTGCCTTTGAGCCAGTTCGTCTCGCCATCAGAGTTGCGCGTGCGACGGATCCCAAAGCCCAACACCGGCTCGCTGCGGATCACGTCCGCGGGCAGGTCCCAGCCCAACAACACGACGTGGTTGCCAGCCACTGCCAACGCGGTCAACCCGTTACTCGCTTCGCGAACGCGCATGTCGACTCTCCGGGACGGAGTGTGGAGCAACAAACATAGCGCCTCGCACGACGCGAGAGGTGGTCGACCTCACATCGCTACAGATCTGTAACTTGTGTCCCGGGGACGCAACACAAACAGCTAGTTCCCGCAGCCATCCGCGGCAGCTTCGATGCGAGAGCGCCGAGCCAACTCTAGCCCGCGCGCGCGTAGCGACTCGGAGGCTGGCCCACGTGCCGGCTGAACGCTGTGCTGAAAGTGCTCGCCGAACCGTAGCCGACGCGCTCGGCGACCTCGGCGATTCCGACATCTTGACGACGGAGCAGATCCCTCGCGACAGCCATGCGCCACGCGAGCAGGTACTCCATCGGAGCCACGCCCACGGTGCGGCTGAACCGCTCGAAGAACGCGGAGCGCGAAAGCGCCGCAGTCTTCGCCAGCTGAGCGACCGTCCACGGACGCGCGAACTGGGCGTGCATTTGCCTTATTGCGGGGGCGAGCCGCGTGTCGGCCAGCCCGCGTAGTAGCCCCGGCGGTGCATCTTCAGCTGGAGCCGCCCGCAACGCCTCGATGAGCAACACCTCGACGAGGCGCGTGAGCACGAGGTCGCGACCCGCTCTCTTCTCGATCGATTCATCACCGACGAGCCGCACCAATGTCGACAGCCGCTCGACACCGCGCACGTGCACCAGCGCCGGCAGCAGCGACACGAATAGTGCTGCGTCAGGCGAGTCGAAGACGAAATAGCCACCGAGGATCCGCACATCCGGCCGGCCTCCGCGCGTGCCGTGGCGAACTTCACCAGTCGCCGCAGCCATCCGCTTCGGGTCGACCGGCTGCGGCTCGACCGGCTCGAAGCCCGTCATCGTGAATCCCGGCGTCGCCGGCAGCAGCACGAAGTCGCCCGCCTCGAGCGCGAGGACACGCTGGCCGTCGACCGCGAGACGACAGCTGCCCTCTAACACGGCACAGAAGCTCGGCTGTCCAAACTCCGAATAGCGAACACCCCAGCGGCCAGCGCCGCTGATGCGCTTGGAAAACACAGTGCGCGGCTGTAGCAACGCGATGACTTCCGACAACGGATCATTCATGGTCTGGACTCTCGCAAACGAAATGTGGAGCTTCCATCATCGATAGTCCAGCCAGCTGCCACTACGTTTCTCTCATGGACGCCGCGTTCCTCGCGGCAAAGGAGAAACGCCATGAAGACGGTACTGATCACGGGTTGTTCTTCGGGCTACGGCCTCGAGACCGCGCGCCACTTCCACGCGCAAGGCTGGAACGTGATCGCCACCATGCGCACGCCGCGCGAGGACGTGTTGCCCCGATCGGACCGGCTACGTGTCGTCGCGCTCGACGTGACGGATCCCGGCAGCATCGCGGGTGCGATCGCTGCAAGCGGCCCGATCGACGTGCTCGTCAACAACGCCGGCATCGGCCTCATGGGCGCCTTCGAGGCGACGCCGATGCGCACGGTGCGCACGGTGTTCGAGACCAACACCTTCGGCGTGATGGCGATGACTCAGGCCGTCCTGCCGCAGTTCCGCGCGCGGAGATCGGGAATGGTGGTGAACGTGACCTCGAGTGCGACGCTTGCGCCGATGCCGTTGGTGGCCGTGTACACCGCGAGCAAGATGGCGATCGAAGCGTTCACCGCGTCGCTCGCGTTCGAGCTCGAGGAGTTCGGTGTGCGAGTGAAGCTGGTCGAGCCGGGGTACGGCCCAGGCACCAGCTTTACGAGTAACGGCGGGTCTCGCATGGAAGGGCTGTTCCCCGAGGCGTACGCGCCGTTCGCGCAGCGCATTTTCGCTTCACTTGGCCAGCCGACCGCGGTGACGAGTCCGTCCGACGTGGCCGAGGTGGTGTTGCGTGTGGCGAACGACGCGTCAGCCCAGCTGCGTTTCCCGGCCGGTCCGGATGCGGTGGCGCTCGCGCAGGCGCAGGCGCAGGCGAAACACTAGCCGGTTTGTCTCGAGGCTCTCAGCGCCGGATGCTGGGAGCATGGAAACGACAAATTCGAAGGTATGGTTCGTCACGGGCAGCTCTCGCGGTCTCGGTCGCGCAATCGTCGAGGCCGCGCTCGACGCAGGGCATCGCGTCGTCGCCACCGCGCGCAAGCCGGCCGATCTCGATCACTTCCTCGGGCGCTACGGCGATCGCGTGAAGGCGGTCGCGCTCGACGTCACGCAACCCGAGCAATGTGCGCGCGCGGTGGACGAAGCAGTCGCGGCGTTTGGCCGCCTCGACGTGGTCGTCAACAACGCGGGCTACGCGAACACGGACTCGGCAGAGAACATGTCGCTCGATGACTTTCGCGCCCAGCTCGAGACCAACTTCTACGGCGTGGTGAACGTGACACGCGCCGTGCTGCCCGTGATGCGCAAGCAACGGAGCGGACGCATTCTCCAGATCAGCTCGATCGGCGGACGTCGTGGCGGCACGCCGGGATTGAGCGCATATCAGGCGGCGAAGTTTGCCGTCGCGGGCTTCAGCGAGGTCGTCATCAACGAGGTCGCGCCGCTCGGCATTCAGGTCACGATCGTCGAACCGGGCGGCTTTGCCACCGACTGGGCCGGCAGCTCGATGAAGGTCTACGACGTGAAGCCCGACTACGAGGCGACGGTCGGCGCGACGACCAAGCGGCTCCGAGGCAACCCCGGCGCGACGCGTGGTGTGGCCGCGAAGGCCGCGAAGGTGTTGCTCGAGCTAGCGTCGATGGAGAAACAACCGCGGCGCCTGCTCCTCGGGAGCGACGCGTACGTGCTCGCGAAGGTCACGCTGCAGGAGTTGGCCGAAAGCGACGATGCGAACCGCGCGCTCAGCGTGAGCACCGATGCGGATGGGGTGCCGGATTTCGCCGAGACGGATGTGGGGAAGCAGATGTTGAAGCTGCATCGGGCGTGAGAGGTGGGTGCTGGTTTTGGTTTTGCGTAGGGAGTCAGGCGAGGCTGATCGGGCCTCACGGACGTGGCACGCCGCGTCCGCAGAGTTGCGAGCCGCGGCGCGGCTCGCTGTTGTACAGTCCCAGGATGCGCAGAAGAATGAACGTGCCTCGACCCGGGCACCTCGATCTGTCGAAACTTCTCCCCGGACTGCTCGCGATTTTCGCCGTCGCTTCGAGCGTCGCCGCTCTCGGCTGCACCGTTCGTTCGCGGCGACCCGACGGCCCGCAGCGTGAAGCACAAGAGCTCGCCGATGCGCTGAGCGACGAAGCGGTCGACTGCACGCGCGAACACACACCCGAAGGAAAGGGCCAAGTGATCATCGCAGCGGATATTTCACGCGCGGGTGAGCGGACGGAAGTCCGTGATGCGGGCAGCTCGGCTGGCTGCGACGCAGTGATCGAATGCATTCGAGGACGCGCGAGCGAGAAGCTCCGCAACCCACGCACCACACCTGCGCCGTTCGTGCGCATCAAGCTTCCGCTGCCGCTCGTGACCTCCGAGATCACGTACGCGTTCGTGCAGGAGCTACCCAGCGCGGAGCCCACGCCGTAACTGAGCGACGCCAACGCTACGCCGGCTCACTTCACGATCTTGCAGAAGCTCGGAAACCCCGCTGGCAGAGCTGATACGTAGGGGCTCGGCTTGGTGTTGTACGGATGGTCGGCCAAGAACTGCAGGGCCTTGCCGCCAACGCCCGCGCGCGTGAACCAGCCGCCGATGTGATCGCCGTTGTCATCGCAGTCGATGGCGAAGCCGCCGAGCTTCACGATCTCACCCTCGATCGCGATGGTGCCGTCGTGGAAGTCGAGCCCGAGCGAATCTTGTCCCTGCGCCCCGTGCGCACCAATGATCGCCGGTACGTGACTCGGGTCTTGAAGATTGCCTGCGCCGAAAGGCTTGCCGCCGGAGTAAACGATGCCGCTCGCGACGTAGTTCGACCGAGCGAAGACAGCAGCACCCGTCTCCAAGCCACCAGCGCTGTACCCCGAAACGTGGATGCGAGCGGTGTCGATGATGCCCTTCTCGACACCACATGCCACGAGCTGATCCATCCCCTCGAGGTCGCCCGTATACCAGATGGTTCCGGTGTTAGTTCCCTTGCCGTTCGAAGTGTCCCAGGACCCCACGAGACCGCCTTTAGTTCTGACACCTGACGTCGCGCCGGGGAGCCCCTGGTCGACTTCGCCAGGAACGGTGCCGGTGCCGTGGAAATAGAAGTACGCGGGACCGGGTGAGCTTCCGACCCAGATGCGCACCTTCGCGCCGGCAACAGTCACTGTGCCGTCGACGAGCATGGGGCACGTTCCGCTGACTTTCGGCAGCTTGTCCGTGGGCGGCTTCGTCGCATTCGGATCCGTCGGTATCGGAGGCATGCCAGCCACCGGAATGCCGGCTGCACCGCCTCTGCCTGCGGGCGGCAACCCTGCCATGCCCGACGCACCGGCAATCGGTGCAGGAGGCGTCGCCCCCGCTTGCGGCGTTACAGGCGACGGATTCGTGGGCGTCGTCGGCGTGATGGGTGGGATGCCCGTAGTGCCGGCGCCGCCAGTGCCAGTCGGCACGGGAGTGATCACGCCGGCCGTGCCGCCCGTGTTGGGCAGCACCGATCGACCAGCCGTGGCTCCGTTGCTCGCAGACGAGGGCGTCATGCCGGAGTCGGGACTGCAGCCGTAAGCGGCCACCAGAATCGAAACCAACAAGACGATTCGGACCAATCGCATCAAATCACCCTCGCCAAGTCTGTGTGAACGCGTCAGCCGAATCACACTGATGCAATCGCAGCACTAGACCGTCATTACGAAACTTAGTGAGCGCGTCCAGCCGAATCACACATTGGATCGCAACGAGTCGTAACAGCACTCGCGCAACGACATACGCCAGTCGTCGAATGCGCTCGCGCTCAGCGCCAACCGCCAACACAGCGCCAACGACGAGCGAAGCGGTTCCGCGCAGGAAAACACCACGGCGCACGCGGACGCGAAAGTTGGCAGGTCAAGCTTGTCCGATGCCGGCGCCGTCACCATCACGGAGCGATTGCAGAGCGCAGCTGTCGGCGGCCAAACAATTGAGGTGTCCGAGTCATAGACCGGCTTGACCTGCCGAACCTTGCACCATGGGTGGGTGAGTTGGTAACGGATGTGGGTGCGGCCGCGGAGGCTGCTTTGCCAGACTCGACACGTGGGAAACATCGGTCGGGCTGATTTCTTCTCACAATCAGCGGGTGAGCGCACGGAGCATAGCCCGTGCTGTCCAGCCGGATCGATTGCAGCGCTCAACCTGAGTTGCGCTGCGCTGCTACTCGTTTACGCGCGCCGCTCCTGCTCGCCTTGGAGGCGCCCCCGATCGCCCTCATAATCACTGAGGGCGCGCAGTTAGACCGTGAAGCTAAACGAAGTTGTCCTCGCACTCTCGTTGATCGCGGTTGCCCGTTCACACGCAGCGGCCCAAGAGAGTCTCGAATTCACGCTCGACGAAGTCGACGCAGCGGACGCACCACCCGCCGCCGCAAAACGAGCGCCCGTCGTCGATACCAAACAAGTGATCGAACGAGCGCTCGGTGAACTTCGCTGGGGCATGTCGAAGTCGGATCTGCTGAAAGTACTCAAGGCACAGGTCCGCGCCGAGTTCGAGCAGCGCATCAAGATCGAGCGCGACATCATGCGGCAGGACGCGCTCTATCAAGAAGCCCAGGAAGAGTATCGCCGCATGAGCGAAACCTTCATCGCGTTCGACGGGCAGAAAACTGGCTGGGACGTATCCGCGGTAGGCCCCGAGTTCACTCAAGGCAATCGCGAAGCGATGCTCGTCGTGGCCGGGAAAAACTCGCGGGACTTGTACTTCTTCATCCAGGGCAAGTTGTGGAAGTGGTATCGCGAACTCTCTCCCGAAGCCCTGAACGCCGCGGATGCAAACGAAGCGCTCGTGGTGCTCAATGCTCGTTTTGGCCCTGGCAAGTCACAGCAAGACCGACGCAACGAATCGAATAGCCCCTACCCCGGCTCGACCTGGTCAAACGGATCCACGCACGTCACCACGCTCCGCCGCGGCAGTGATGTCTGTCTGATCTTCGAAGACGCTCGCGTGCTCGAACAGCTTGCGGTCCTGCGCCATCACGTGCAGCCCAAGTCAGACAGAGACCGCGCGTCAGCAGCGATTGACTCAGTGTTGCTGAGCGGTGCGGAGCTCGAAGCTCGCCACTGACGTTCGGCGACGCGCACGCGCTCGGCTGCGCCGAACGCGATCGCGTGGACACTTCTTGCAGTAAGTCGAAGGCGCAACGTCCGCCGTTCGGCCGCTGCCTGTTCGGCGGACGATCGACTCCCGCATGGACGCGAAGTGCCGCAGCGCGAGGAGCCGCACGAAACATCGCGCAGCGCTCTACGTCGTACCGAGCCCGTACTGCGAGCTTGGCACCGTCGTTGCGATGTACCCAAGGGCGCTGACACTTCAGTGTGGCGGCGTTGCGCGACTACCCGCGTTCATCGCAGTGCGAGCTCTTGGACGAGTCCTCCGTGCCCCACACGACGCATTCGCGAACACCGCTGCTGACTATCTACGAGGTCCTGCGCCGCTCCGTGGGCAGCGATGGCGTCGATGGTCGGGCCGTGCAGAAAGCACTAGGTCTGCG
>Ga0193753_10001443_pt1 | contig 20264 bp, 16 predicted proteins | sample H1c2metaG_FD_144925 | JGI IMG/M metagenome (GOLD analysis project Ga0193753, IMG submission 144925) | Soil microbial communities from a riparian zone of the East river system, Colorado, United States - H1c2 | ecosystem: Environmental > Terrestrial > Soil > Riparian zone | place: USA: East...
GCCGTGCGCACGGTCAATGTCACGGTCTCGGCCGCGGCCACCGGCTTGACGACGCGCACGGCCGCCATCGCGCTCACGATCACCAGCGGGCAGACGGGTGGGGTTGTCACCGCTACCGGTGCAGTAGCCAGCAACAGTCCGTGGTTCGCCGAGGAGCAGGTGCGGCTCGGCAATACGGCGACTCTCACCGCGCTCACCGTCACGATCACCGTCGCGCGCAATCCTGCGGCGCTGGCATCGGGCGGGCAGTACAACACCATCGGCGGCAGCGCGATCACGCAATCCGTCGGCACGACATCGACGCAGGTGGTGTACACGTTCACGCTGGCCGCGGGGCAATCGCTGCCAGCCGGCACTGGCCGCACGTTCGCCGCGCAGTTCAGCCCGGGCGGCAACCCGCATCCGACGACCGGGGACAGCTGGACGGTGACTGCCACCAGTGGAGGCACGAGCACGACGACGAGCGGGACCTTCTGAGGGATTTCGTCAAGTTGACATCGGGCGGCAGCATCCCGCTGCCGCCCGACTTTCCGGGGCCAAACCAGTCTTACGCGCAGGCCGGCTCGGCGCGCACCGCGGCCAGTGCCCGCGCAAGCTCGCCGAGCTTTCCGCGCGGAGCCAGAGGATGCGTGGCCAGAACGTCGGCGAGCATGGGCGCCGTCGCAGATCGCGGCAGACCGAGTGCCGCGCGCTCGAAACCCAACAGCGCGCGGGTGAGTGCCGCGGGGCCCGCCGGCAGCGGCGGTACCGGCTTTGGCCGGACGCCGCTATTCGAAACACTGCAATCGATCTCCACGATGGCATCCGCGGCAGCGCCCGGCATCGCGGCGGCGGCGGGCACATTGAGCGGAAAGGCTCCGGGCTGCGACTGTTGCAGCGCTTCGAGAACCGGCACCACTCCCTCGTCGAACCAGTCCATGCGCCGCTCGCCTAACAACTGATCGACGCGCGGCGAGTCGGGGCCTCCCGCTGCGCACAGCGCCTGTTCCACGCGCCCGGCCCAGTCGGCGAGCACGCGACCGCGGAGGCGCGTGCCCTTCTGCTCGGCCCTGGCGCGCCGCGGGTGAAAGTACATGCGCAGGTAGTGCACGGGAATCGCGCCGAGCTCGCGAATCTTCGCAGTCGTGACGCCTAAGCCCGAGTCCGCCGGCAGCGCCGCGAGCACCTGCGCGGTGATGTCGTGACCACGCGCGTCGCGAAACGCGTACAGCCAGCTCTGGTGATTGAGACCGGCATGGCTGTGCGAGCTCCAGCGCAGCCCCGCCGCCGCCTCGACCAGCACGCCGAGCCGTTGCGCCGTGGTGCGGGGCAGCTCGCAGACACCGACTACGCGATCGCCATGCGCCCGGCGCGACAACGCAACGTTGAGCCCGAGCGGGCTGGACATCTGCAGTAGATAGGCGCGCGGCGCATGCCGGGCGCAGGCCTGCGCCAGGCTTTCGATGAGCTCGCGCCCGCGCAGATAGCAGCGCAAGCCGCCGACGCCAAGCCCTTCGTCGGCGACGGCGTTCGCACGACGGGCGAGCAGTTCATCGTCCGCGCGGCCGGACATTCCGCCCGGGCGCACCATGCAAAGGATATGAGTTGCGCCGCGCAGCGCCCCGGCGACGTCCTCGCAGGCTGCCAATGACAAAGAGGGTAGTTTGGCTGTGCCAGGGGCAACCTCGGCGTAGTCGCAGATGCGTTGCAGCCGCGTGCGGTTTCGCCCGTAAAGCCGCAGCTCGATCGTCCCCAATCGTCCGGCTGCCTGCGCGCGGCGCAACGCGGTAATCAACACCGGAGTCGCAGGGCTGCTGCCACCCAGCACTGTCAGCGTGGTATGCGCAATCGAAGTCACGAGCCGTTCGATCCGCGATCTACCGGCGCGTTCACGTCGAGCACCACCATGCGCAGGGGTTCGGTGCCGATGTTCACGAGTCCATGCGTGCCACCGGGAGCGTTCCTGATCACGTCGCCGGGTCCCACTTCGAATTCCCGGGCCTCGAGCCGCATGCGGCCGCGCCCGCTGACGATCACGTAGATCTCCTCGTCTTCGTGGCCGTGGGTGTGCACACCCACCGAACTACCCGGCGGGATCTCGGTCAGGTCGATGAACCGGAAGCCACTGCCGTCGCTGGGTGACACTACGCGCGTGGTACGAACGCGTCCGGCGCCGTCATGGGCAACGACCTCCGAGAGCCGCTCGGTGGAAAAGCTAAAAAGCGGCCGAGCCATGCAGCGGCTCCTGCAAGCGAGGCGGGCGCGCGGCGTTTTCGAGCGAGATGGCTGCCGCAAAGCGCGGAAGCCTGGCGAGCGCGCGCTCGAGCACGCCGCCTTCGAGCGCATCGTTGCCGACAAACGTGGCCTGGCCGATGCCGCAGGGCAGGACGAGATTCAGGTTTCCGCCGCGATGCGCGGTCGCGCAGGCCATCGCTTCGCGGCAGAGTTCCGCGGACAGCAGGCGCGAACCCACGGGCAGGCCCACGCGCTCGAGCAGCGCGATGAATCGTCGCGCCGCGTGGGTGGACATCAGTCCCAGCTCGACGGCGATGACGCAGCTCAGCGCCATGTCCACGGCGACCGCCTCACCGTGGCTGAGCTTGAATCCCGACCGCGCCTCGAGCTGCGGACTGAAGGTGTGCCCCATGTCGACGAGGCGCTCGAAAGTCTGGTCCTCGAAAGGATTGCGCGCGAGCTCTTCGACCATGAGCGAGATCGCGCGCGACACGATGCGGCGCGCCGTGGCCGGTTCCTGGAAACGCTTGGCCAGCAGCGTGCTGGCATCTTCTTCCACCAGCTCGAACAGCGCAGCGTCGCGGATGAGCGCCATTTTCAGGATCTCGGAGAGTCCCTGGCGGATGCGAGCCACGGGCAGTGTGGCCAGGAACCGCGGATCGATGAAAACCGCCGCGGGCGGATGGAAAGTACCCACGAAGCTCTTCTGGCCGGCGAGGTTGACTGCGCCCTTGACGCCGATGCCGGCGTCGATCTGCCCGATCAGCGTCGTGGGAATGCGGATGTGATCCACGCCACGGCGGACCATGGATGCAGCGACAGTGACCACATCCGAGCAGATGCCACCGCCGAGCGCTACGAATACGCCGCGCCGGTCCAGGCGAAATTCCGCCGCCAGCCGGCACAGGCGCTGCACCACCGGCAGCTGCTTGCGACGCTCGTCGAGCCGCACGACCGAGAAACAAAATTGCGCGCTGTGGGTTTCCAGGAGCTGCCGCAGCGTGTCGCCGTAAAGTCCGTCGACGGTCGGCGTGCTCACGGCGATCACGCGCCGGCCGGCGATGGCAGCCGCGAGCGCCGTGCTGTCGCCCGACGTCAGGCCCTGGGCGAACGCGATATCGAAAGCCCGCGCGCGCGTGCATTCGAGCCGGGCGATTCCCGGCTCCCGTTCAAAGGGTGCTGGCATATTCGCATCCCCCTAACAACCGCCGGCCGCTGGCGTCGAGCGTGGCGGGCACGCGCGCTGCCAGTGCTTCCATGTCCGTGGCCCGGTCACCGCCCAGCAACAGCAGTGCCTGCAGCGATTCAGTGGCGCCCGGTTCGAGGCGAGGCAGCGCCGTGCCATCGACGGCGAAACTGTCGACCAGCGAGTCGATGTATCCGACCCGGGCGCCGCGCGTACGCAGCGCGCGCACCAGATCGATGGCCGCGGAGTTCGTGACGTCCGGCGAATCCGGCTTGAAGCCGACGCCGACGATGCACACCTGCGCGCCCTCGAGCCGCACGTCGCGCGAATGCAGCAGCTCTTCGAGCTTGCGCACGACCGTCCCGGTGAGCTGGTCGGCGGCGTGTTGCACACCATTCAGCATCGGGCTGTCGAGTCCAACTTCCGCGGCCGTGGCGCGCAACATCTGCAGGTCGTTGATGAGGCAATGTCCGCCGATACCCGCGCCCGGCCGGAACGCAAAATAACCGTGCGGCTTGCTCGCCGCGGCGAGCGCGACTTCCTGCGCGCTCACGCCGAGGCGATGCGCAATGCGCGTGACTTCGCCCATGAGGGCGATGCCCGTGGTCAGGAACGTGTTCTCCAGCAACTTGGAAAGCTCAGTGGTCTCGGGGCCCGACGTGCACACCGGTGTGATTCCCAGCTGGCGCAGGAAAGCGGCGCCGAGCGTGGTTGCGGTTTCACTCAAGCCCCCGAGCAGGCGCGGCGTCGCGCGGATGGATTCGATGTCGTCACCGACCCGCAGTCGCTCGGGACAATGCGCCACGAGCGCAAACTGGGGCGAGTCCGCACCGAATATCCCGGCGGCGAGCGCTCGCGTAGTCCCCGGTGGAACGGTGGACTCGAAGAGGATCAGCGGCAAGTTGCGCGCGTGCGTGCGAAGGGAATGGAGCGCCGCGCGGGCCGCGGCGAGGTCGCTGCGTCCTTCGTGGGACTCGACACGGACGGCAACGAATACCACGTCCACGTCCGCGAGCGCCGCGGCATCCGCGGCGAGCTCGATGCCCTGGAACTCCGGCAGCGAGCGGACTTGCGCGAGCCGCGAAGCGCTGCGATCGACGCCGATGACACGAAAGCCGCTGGCGGCGATGAGCCGGGCGCTGATCCCGCCGACCGCCCCGAGGCCCACGACGCCTACGAGCGCGCTGCGGGCTTCGATGCGCCGCGAAAGCCGTTCCACCGCGGTGAGCGCACCGTTCAGCATTCGAGCGCCGCCCCGATGTCCTGCGAACCGAAGTGCAGCGCGCCGGACAATCCTTCGTCGCATCCGGACGTGCCTGACAGAATCATGCGATCCCAGTCCTGTCCCACGTTCCACGTGAGATCGCGACACAGTCTCACCAGCAATTCGCGGTAGTCGTCACCCAGCGCCTTGGCGAAACCACCGACGATGATGAATCGCATGAGACCGATGCCCAGGTGCAATGCGCAGAGCGCCAGCGCCAATGGTTGCGCGCCTGCCTCGACGATGCGGGCTGCACGCGAGTCGCCGGCGCGGAACGCCGCGACGAACGCCTCGCTCTCCGTAAGCGTGATGGGTTCGTGCGCGAGGTCCGCGCCGGCCGGAATGTCCCAGCCACGAGCCAGCCACAGAGTTCCGCGCCCCGAGGCAAGCGCGCCGAGTTCGTCGCAGCGGGCGGCCGGTGCTCCGGGTCCGGCGTTCATGCGCAGATGTCCGATTTCCCCACCGTATCCGTGCTCGCCGATCTGCGGCTCGCCACCGAGAAATACCTTGTTGCCGATGCCGGAACCGACCGTGACGATGCAGAAGTCGAGAAACCCGCGCGAGACGAAGTAGTACCCCGCACAGGTGAGGTCATTGAGCACGTGAACGCGCGCGCCGGGGAAATGCGCGCGCAGCTGCGCACGGACGTCGTGGCGCCGGTCGAGCTCCGGCCCGAGGATCGTCGGTGAACGCAGCGCCATCCCGTCGATGACCGGGCCCGGCCACGCGATGACGACGACGTCGGCGTCGGCGGCCCCCAGCGTGCGTGCCGCGTGCACGATCTGCGCCGCGAGCAAGACGAGGATCTCCTGGGCGTCGGCGCCCGGATGCGTCAGATAGTTAGGCGTCGAAATCCGTTCGATGCGCGGCTCGTCCTGACCCGGAAGCAGGGACGCGACGCGCGTATTCGTGCCGCCGATCTCCACCGCCAGCACGCGTGGCGCGCCCGCCCGCAGGCGGGCGGTGCGTAGATGAGTGACGGGCGTGGCCATGCGCATGTTCAGTCCCCGATGAAAGCGGTCTGTGCCACGGCGAGCGCGCGCGACAGCCGGCGCGATGGCAACCGGCGCAGCAGCGAGTTGGCGATCCGTTGCCAGCGCAGCAGCGCGCGCAGGCGGGCGCTGTCCACCTTCGCCGCGGTTGACTCCGCCGTCGGGGTTGGCCGCCATCGCTCACGCGAGCTCAGCTGCGTGTGAGGCTCGTAGAGGCCCACGGTGCCAAGGCAGTGGCGGCAGGATTCGAGCGGGGTACCCGACCCGAGGTATGCCTCGAGACGTTCGAGCAGCCGCGGCTCGTGCAATGCGACGCCGTCGGCACGCCTTAGATCACGCGGCGGCTGGGCCATGCCGGCCAGGAACGAATCCGTGTAGATAGGCCGGGAGCACAGGTAGAAGCTCCCGTCGTAGATCGTCTGGCACGACCACGCATGCGCGATGAGACAGGAGCGAAAGATGCCGTCGAGCAGCTTTGGGTCGTCGACCGGAGTGACCGTCTGGGTCTTGCGGAACCGGTCTATCCATTCGACCCGCATGCGCACCGAGAATTTCCGGCAGCGCTCGCGCGTGACTTCGAGCAACGCGTCGTCCGGGCGGCGGTCGGGATAGACGCTGACGGCGAGTGAATCGATGCGATCGAGCAACTCGTCGGAAACGCGCGCCAGCAACACGCCGTTGGTGACGACTTCGACCTCTTGCGTGATGCCGCTATTGCGCGCGGCCGCGACGAAGGCGCAGATGTCGTCGTTGAGCAGCGGTTCTCCACCCACGAAACGCAGGCGCTGCACCTGGTACACCTCCGCGAGCCGCGTGAGGTCGCGCGCGAAAGTCGCGAGCGGCAGCGCATGGGCTCGCAGGAAGGGCGAGTAATGACTGCATTCGCGACACGCGAGATTGCAGTGGTCGACGAGGTTGTACTCGAGCTTCTGCGCCTGGATGCGTCCCTTGCTGATGGTGACGAACGGCATGGTGGCAGCCCGCGGTTCAGGGTGGCGACGCCGCGGTCGCGAAGCGCATCGGCAGCAGCTGGCGGTAAACCGACAGCAGCGCCGACTGCTGATGTTCCCAGCAGAGTACGTTCTCGATGCGTTCGCGAGCGCGCGCACCCAGCTCGGCGCGGCGCACCGGATCGTCCGCGAGGCGAGCGATCGCTTCGGCGAGACCGGCTGGCTTGAAATCCGCGGAGTCGACGTAGAACACGGCGTCACCGCCGCTACGGCGCGTCTCGGGCATGTCGTAGGCGATGGTCGCCTTGCCGAGCGCCATGTACTCCATGAGCTTGTTCATGGTCAGGTGGCGATTGAACGCCGTCGGGGGATCGGGCTGTACGCAGATGTCGGCGCGCGTCAGGCCGCTGATGACCTCGGCCCACTCGATGGTTCCCGGCATCTCGACTGTGTCGTGCAAGCCCAACGAGTCGCGCAGCGCGCGCAGCGAATCGTAGGCATCGCCGCTGCCGATCAGCAGGAAGCGGATATCGGTACGCCCCATCTCATGGCGCAGGATGTGCGCCGCGCGTATCAGGTGGTCGATGTGGTCCTGCGGATTCATGATGCCGATGTAGCCCACGAGCACGCCGGGCGTTGCGGGCCGGTTCACGGGGACCGGAAAATCGCGGCTCAACCACGGGCCGTTGCGCACCACCGTGACGTCGCGGCCCTCCTTGCCGCCGCGCGTCATCGCAAACGCGCGGAAAGTGTCGTTGGTGCAGATCACGTGGTTTGCGAGGCGGATGCTCATGCGTTCCAGCCACAGGACCCCATGCATTACGCCAGGCGCCTTGTCGCGATACCGGACCTGGAAGAGCTCGGGCACGAGGTCGTGGTGATCGAAAACGAAGCGCTTGCCTAACAAGCGGTAGGGAGCCGCGACCAGCCACAGCAGGTCCGGTGGATTGGCGACGTGCACGACGTCGAAGCCGCGCCGCAGCGCAACCCAGGCGGTGAGCACGAAATGAAAGAACAGGCTCACGAGGTATTCGCCGACGTGGCCCATGAAGCTCGCGCCAAGCGCGGGCTTTGGGTACTGGTATACGCGAACGCCGTCCATCTCTCGCACCGCGCCGCGGCCGTCGCTGGGGCAGATGACCGTCACCTGCGCGCCAGCGGACATGAGGGTGTGCGACTCGCGGCGCACCCGCGTGTCCAGGGAAAACGGGACGTTCTCGATGAGGAACAACACGCGGAAAGATTGCGCCGTCATGGTCGGCCCGCCTGCCTGAGGAGCCGCGAATCGGGGCTCGTGGCCGGCTGCGCGGCGCGCTCCGCGTCCTCGCGCGCGCGCGCGAGCAGCTCTGGCGTGTTGACGTCGATCCAGTACGCGCGATGTTGCCAGTGCGTCACGCTGCATCCGGCGGCGAGCGTTGCGAGCACGAGGTCGGCGAGACCAAAGGGGCGCGGCAGCGCACGCGCCACGCGCATGGCGCGCGCGTCGAACAAGGCGATGCCGCTGCAGATCAGAAAGGCCTTGCGCGGCTTCTCCAGGTAGCCGTGCACGGCGTCGCCGTCGACGACCAGCTCGCCGAGCGTGAGCTGGTGATGTTCGAGGTGGCTCGTGAGCGTGACGTTGCATCCACGCTGTGCGTGAATTTCGCAGAAGCGCGCGAAGTCGAGATCCGTGACGAGATCGGCGAAGCACAGCAGCACGTCGGCATTTTCCGTGCCTATCTCGCCGAGTGCGCCCGTGTTGCCGAGCGCTGCTTGTTCCTCGAAGAAATCGAGCTGAAGCGAGCGTGGCAATGACTCCGCCAGCCGCAGGACGCGCGCTCGGATGCCTTGGCCGTTCGGGCCAATGACCACGGTTGCGCGACGGATGCCGGCATCGGTGAGCTGCTGAAGGAGCCGTTCGACCATCGAGGTTCCACCTACCGGCAGCAGCGGCTTCGGTGTACCGGGGGCAACGGAGCTTATTCGCTGGCCCGCGCCGCCTGCCTGAACGATCACGTGGATGTCGCTCATTGTCCTTCCCTGACTACCTGATCCAAAACGGGGCGGCAGCCTTTCCGAAAATGTGCCAGAGGGACGTGAGTCCGGGTGGCAGGGAAAGCGACACTGCGCGCGGTCCGAGCGAAGTTCGCCCGGGGTCCTACGTGGCCCGGGGGGCATTCTCGAACCGGTCGCCGCGCATCGGCGGCGTAAGCCTTTTCCTACGCGATGTAGGCGAGCCGCTGGCAAACAATGCCTGCAAACGTGATTAAGCTTCGCATCAACAAGCCGCTCAACGGCCACGCAGGTTCCCATGAACGCATCGCTCTCGGTAGTCGAAACGACCGCTGGTGCCTCCCGACTCGCGCGCCGTCCACAAACTCCTGCGCTGAGCGAACTCGCCATTGCCAATCGCCAGCGCGACGCTCTCTATCTTCTGAGCGAGCAGCTGCATCGAGCCACCAGCATCGATGAAATCCACTCTGCAGCCATGGAAGCGATCGAGACCGCGCTCAACTGCGATCGCTCGGCGATCCTGCTGTTCGACGAAGCCGGCGTCATGCAATTTGCTGCTTCGAACGGACTGTCGGATGGCTACCGCACAGCGGTCACCGGCCACTCTCCGTGGACGGTGGACGAAACGGAAGCGCAGCCGATTGCCATCGACGATGTGGAAGCCTCGGATATCGATGAGCCGCTGAAGGCGACCATCCTCGGCGAGGGCGTCCGCGCCGTTGCCTTCATTCCGCTGGTCTCGGATGGCGCGCTGATCGGCAAGTTCATGGCCTACTTCCGTGAGCCGTGCGCGTTCACCCAGGACGATGTGGCCGTGAGCCTGGTGATCGCGCGCCAGCTCGCGTTCGCGATTCAGCGTCAGCGCACGAATGAGCGGCTTGCCGAGGAACTCAATGCGACCCAGATGCTGCAAGCACTCAGTCTCGAGATGGCGCACGAAGTGGATGTCGATGCGCTGTACGCCAAGCTCGTGGGTGTCGCGAAAGCCCTCATGCGTTCGGATTACGCGAGCATGCAGCAGTATTTCCCGCATCTCGGCGCCAGGGGCGAACTGAAGCTCATCGGCCACTACGGCTTCAGCGAAGAGGCGGCGAAGTTCTGGGCCTGGGTGCGTGCGGACTCCCGCTGCACCTGTGGCGTCGCCATCGTCAGGCGAGAGCGCGTCATCGCCCCGGACGTGGAAAAAACAGATTTCATGGCGGATACGGCCGACCAGAAGCAGCTGCTCGCCGCGGGAATCCGCGCCGCTCAAACTACTCCGCTGCTGTCACGCCGCGGCGAGCTCGTGGGAATGATCACGACGCACTGGAAGGTTCCGCATGAGCCATCGGAGCGCGACCTGCGGCTGCTCGACATCCTGGCGCGTTTGGCGGCCGATCTCATCGAGCGGAAAACCCAGGACGAAGAGTTGCGGCGGCGAGAAGAAAGGTTGCGCACGCTGAATCAGTTGCTCACGGATGTTCCCTGGCAGGCGCAAGGCGATGGTGCCTTTGCCCAGTTACAGCCGGCCTGGGAAAACTACACCGGGCAGTCATGGGACGCGCATGCGGGACACGGCTGGTTCGAAGCCATACATGCGGATGACCGCGGCGAGGTCCAGGAGTCCTGGGCGGCCGCATGCTTCTCGCCGCAGCCCTATGAATGCCGGGCCAGGCTCTGGCATGCGCGCAGCGGTCAGTATCGGCCGGTCGTGATTCGCGCCACGCCCATTCGCAACGAGGACGGCTCGTTGAGAGAGTGGGTGGGTGCGTGCACGGAGGCGAAGGTGCCTCCGGCAGCGTCAGCGTGATTCCGGGAAGCGATACGTCGGCGCGATGACGAATAGATAGCCACCGTCGAAATCGGCCCCGCGCGTGGGATGAATCAGAGCTCTGGCCCGCGTGCGACCGCGGGCCAGAGTTTCCCTCATCAATCTACGATTGCGACCGACTCACCAGGCGTACAGGCTCGCCCAGGCGAAGCTGCCCGCGGTGACCGAGAAGTAGTAGTAACCGTCGGCCGATCGCGTGAGTGGCAGCTGCCCGCAGGTGCGAGCGACTCCACCCACCGTGAGCGTGCGTCCATCGAAGTTCGAGCAACCCCACCCCTGGATGTTCATGTTGGTCCGATAGCAGACCGCACCCTGGGTATTGAAATTGCCCGTCTGGTTGGTGAACGTGACCGGGTTGGCGCAGGTGCCGCCGGTTCCGCCGCCACTCGTGTTGAACGTCGCGGTGACCGACCGTGACGCGGTCATCGACAACACGCAATTGCCCGTGCCGCTGCACGAACCACTCCAGCCCGCGAACGAGGAGCCGCTCGCCGCCGCGGCCGTCAACGTGACCGACGCACCACTCGCGTAGTTAGCCGTGCACGAGGTGCCGCAGTTGATGCCGCTCGGGTTCGAGGTGACCGTGCCGGTGCCCGTACCCGCACGCGTGACACTGACCGCGAACGTCGAGGCCGTGTTGAACGTGGCCGTCACTGCGCGCGCCGCGGTCATCGACACCGTGCAGGTGCTGGTGCCCGAACACGCGCCGCTCCAGCCCGCAAAGCTCGCGCCGCTGCCGGCCGCCGCGGTCAACGTGACCGAAGTGCCGCTGGCATAGCTGGCGCTGCACGTGCTGCCGCAGTTGATGGCTCCCGCGTTCGAGGTCACGGTGCCCGTGCCGCTGCCGGCTTTCGTGACGCTGAGCGTGAAGCTCGCGCCCGAACTGTTGAACGTGGCAGTGACATTGCGCGCCGCTGTCATCGACACGGTGCACGCCGTGGCCGTGCCGCTGCACGCGCCGCTCCAGCCGCCGAACGTCGAGCCGCTGGCCGCCGCGGCGGTCAGCGTGACAGACGTTCCGCTGTTGTAGCTGGCGTTGCAGGTGCTACCGCAATTGATGCCCGACGGTGACGAGGTGACGGTACCGGTGCCGGTGCCGCTCTTCGTCACCGCCAGCGCAAACGTGCTGCTGCTGCCGCCAACGCCACGCATGATGGCGTTGACGCCGTTCGCATCGACGATCGCGCCGCTGTTGCGGTCGAACAGCGCGAACACGTCGCTGGCGCCGGATTGCGCGCCGTTGTCCCAGTAGAACGTCTTGATGCCATTGGTGGTGGCAGTGCGGTTCAGGAACTCGAGGTAGTACTGACGCGCGGCATCATTCGCGCTCGAGCGTCGCGCGACGCCGTACTCACCCATGATCACCGGGATGCCCGCCGCCACCCACTTGTTGCGGATCTGCGCGAACAGGTCGGTGTGATAGGCCTCCTGCGCCCACGAGCACTGGCTGTACTGCGTGAACTGCGCGCCCCAGGCGAGGCAGGGCCCGCTCGGGTTGATCGTGTAGTCGTACGGATCGTAGTGGTGGAACTCGACGATCAGGCGGTTCGCGATCGTGTCCGTCGGCATCGTGAAGAAGTTCAGGCCGTGCCAGGAGTTCGTGTTGTACGTCTGCACGACGAGCGTACGGGAGGCGTTGTTGCCACCCGTGGCGCGTACCGCACTGACAAACGACTGGTTGTACGACTGCTGAACCGTGAGGTGCTCGGACGTGGGCGTGTTGTAGTCCGCGTGCACTTCGTTGGTACCCGCAAACAGCAGCCGTTCGTTGTAGCTCGCGAACGTGTTCGCGATCTGCGTCCAGAACGCGCGCTGCTTGGTGTTGTTAGCCGTCTGGAAATCGAACGTGGGATGGTCCTGCAGCCAGCCGCCATCCCAGTGGATGTTCAGCACGACGTACATGTTCTGGCTGTAGGCGTAATCGACAACTGTCTTGACGCGTGCCATCCACACGGGATCGATGGTCGTTCCCGAAGTGACGTGACAGTTCCAGGCTGCGGGAATGCGCACGGCATTGAAGCCGGCCGCTTTCACGGCGTTGATCAGCGTTTGCGTGGTTGCCGGATTGCCCCATGCGGTTTCACCGCACTGGGCTTCGAGAGTGTTACCAAGATTCCAGCCGGTCCGGATTGCGCCGGCAACGGTCTGCGCGGTCGGGAGCTGGGCCTGGGACGGAGCGGAAATGGACGCGAGCAGCAACGCGCAAAGCGCGAGGCCACTGCGCCATTTCGCAGCGGAAGGTCTGCGAAGTGACATGGGTTCCCCCTGATGAGTTGATCATTCCATCGATCGTCGAGCAGCAGGGCGAGCCCCCACTCTTCCGCATGCCGACCGGCGATTCTATGCGACGTCGCCGCAAGAAACGCAAGCCAGAACGGGCGGTGCCAGCCCGCCTTTCCGCGAAGGCGGCCTAACACCTGATTACGTCAAGCTACCAGCTGAACAGCCCGGCCCACGGAAACTGGCCGGCGGTCACCGCGAAGTAGTAGTACCCGTCGGCCGCGCGCGTCAGCGGCGTCTGGCCACAGCTGCGAGCGACACCGCTCACGGTCAATGTGCGGCCGCCGAAGTTGTAGCAACCCCAGCCATTGATGGTGGTGTTGGTGCGATAACACACGGCGCCTGTAGTGTTGAAATTGCCCGTGTTGCCCGAGAACGTGACGGGGTTGGCGCAGGTTCCGCCGGTGCCGCCCGAACCATTGAATGTGGCGGTTACATTGCGCGCCGCCGTCATCGACAACGTGCAAGTCCCCGTGCCGCTGCACGCACCGCTCCAGCCCGCGAAGGTGGATCCGCTGGCCGCCGCGGCGGTCAGGGTCACGGAGGTACCCGTCGCGTAGTTAGCGCTGCATGCGGTCCCGCAATTGATTCCGGTGGGCGTCGATGTGACGGTGCCAGTGCCGGTGCCCATGCGCGTGACACTGAGCGGGAAGATGGTCGCGGCGTTGAATGTGGCCGCCACCGCGCGCGCTGCGGTCATCGTGACCGTGCAGGCTCCCGTACCGGTGCACGCGCCGCTCCAGCCCGCGAACGTCGATCCGGTCGCAGCCATTGCTGTTAGCGTGACCGACGTACCGCTGGCGTACGTGGCGCTGCAGGCGCTGCCGCAGGTGATTCCGGCGGGTGTGGAAGTGACTGTGCCCGCTCCGGCACCAGACTTCGTGACGGTCAGGCCGAGAGAAGTCGAGGGCCCCAGAATCTGCGCCACCACCGGGAAAAAGCTATTGCCCATCTTGATGAAGCCGGAAGTCACCGGGTGCACGCGGTCGAAGGTGTCCGCAACCACGTCGAACCCGGTCCACACATCCGCCAGCAGGATGGGCGATTGCGCAGTAGTCAGGCCGGCAGCCCACGCGGGCAGCGCGTTGTTGAACGCCACGACGTCGGGCGCGCAGGTGGGGCAGTCGGGCGGACTCATCGGGATGATCTTCGCGACGACGATCTTCATGATCGGATTGTTAGCCCGCATCTGGCCGATGAGTTTCGTCAGCGCGGTGATCTTGTTCTGCAGAGGGATGAACCCGCCCCACATATCGTTCGTACCAAGATGCACGATGACGACGTCCGGGCGCGCGGCAGTGAGCCAGGGTGGCAGTTGATTCTGGTCGGCAATGCCAGTGATCGAGAAGCCGCTATGGCCTTCGTGGTCGAAGTCATAGGTGAAGCCCGGGTTGCACCCGTCGCCGTTGTTCACGCCGCCGACGAAGTCGATGTTCGTGAAGCCGGCGGTTTGCAGCCGGTTCCAGAGGTAGCCACGCCAGCAGCCCGGCGAGGCGGTGATGGAGTCGCCGAGCGGCATGATGCGCACGGGCGTCTGTGCGAACGCGTGCGATGTGACGCACGCGGCGATCACGGCCAGCAGCAGTGCGCGAAGGGAAAGCAGGTTGAATCTGCGGGACATGAGACCTCCTTGTAATGGCGCGGCGCAATGCGCCGGCCAGCCTTCAGCAGCTCCTTGCCGCTGGATTCGCGCGTGATGATGAGCCGGAAATGATGGGATGGGAAGGCGGGAAGTGCGCAGCGGTCATTGTCCTGCGACGGCATCGGCCAAGGGCGAGTCATCCGAGTCGCCGCTGAGCTCCCGTTTTCCTAACAGTGCGCTAACAAGGCGACTGCTAGTTTTGGTCGCATGAGGAAACCATGGAAATCGTGATCTTCGGAGTCGTGCTGCTGTTGAGCGGCGCCACCTGGCTCGTGTATCGCGTGGCCGTCGCGCTGCAGGTAAAAAAATGAACTTCATGGACTGGCTCGGCCTGCTGCTCTCGATCGGGATTCTCGTCTACCTGGTCGTGGCGCTGCTCTACCCGGAGAAATTCCAATGACTGTGCAGGGCCTGTTCCAGGTCGTCTTCTACGTGGTCGTGCTCGTCGCGCTGGCGAAACCGCTGGGCGCGTTCATGGCCTCCGTGTATGAGGGTCAACGCACTTTTCTCTCGCCCGTGCTCCGGCCGCTCGAGGGGTTCATCTACCGCGTAGCCGGCGTCGACGAGAACGCCGAAACAGGATGGAAGCGTTACGCGCTTGGCGTGATGCTGGTCAACCTGGCCGGCTTCGCCGTCGTCTATCTATTGCAGAGGCTGCAGGGTGTGTTGCCGCTGAACCCCCAGGACTTTCCCGCCGTCGGTCCGGACTCCTCGTTCAACACCGCGGTGAGCTTCGCCAGCAATACCAACTGGCAAGGTTACGTCGGCGAGTCGACGATGAGCTACTTCACGCAGATGCTGGGCCTGGCGGTGCAGAACTTTCTCTCGGCCGCCACCGGCATGGCGGTGCTGGTCGCCCTGATTCGCGGCTTCGCGCGCCGCCAGGCGGGCGAGATCGGCAATTTCTGGGTGGACTTCACGCGCAGCACGGTCTACATCCTGCTGCCGTTGTCGGTGATACTCGCCATCCTCCTGGCGACGCAGGGCGTAGTGCAGAGCTTCCAGCCGTACCGCACGGTGGAATTGCTCGACCCGGTGACGATCCAGGTGCCGGATGCGAATGGCGTGACGCAGACGACCAAGGTCACGGAGCAAGCCGTGCCGCTCGGCCCGGCCGCGAGCCAGATCGCCATCAAGCAGTTAGGCACGAACGGTGGCGGCTTCTTCAACGTGAACTCCGCGCATCCGCTCGAGAACCCGACGCCGCTGTCCAACTTCCTGTCGTTGCTCGCGATCCTGCTGATTCCCGCGGCGCTGTGTTACACGTTCGGCCGCATGGTGAAGGACACGCGCCAGGGCTGGGCGGTCCTCGTCGCCATGCTGGTGATCTTCGTGCCGCTCACGCTGGGTTGTGTGGCCTTCGAGCAGTCGGGAAACCCGGCGCTGACAACGCTGGGAGCCGACCAGGTGGCGTCGGATCTGCAATCCGGCGGCAACATGGAAGGCAAGGAGACGCGCTTCGGCATCGCGAACTCCGCGCTCTGGGCCACGGTGACCACCGCGGCGTCGAACGGCTCGGTCAACGCCATGCACGGCTCGTTCACGCCGCTGGGCGGGCTCGTGCCGCTGTGGCTCATGCAGCTCGGCGAAGTGATATTCGGCGGTGTCGGCAGCGGACTGTATGGAATGCTCATGTTCGCGCTGGTGGCGGTGTTCATCGGCGGCCTCATGGTCGGGCGCACGCCGGAGTACATCGGCAAGAAAGTCGAGAGCTACGAGATGAAGATGGCTTCGCTCACGCTGCTGCTTCCGCCGGCGGTGGTGTTGATCGGCACGGCGATTGCGAGCGTTCTGCCAGTGGCCACGGCGAGCGTCGGCAATCCTGGCGCGCATGGGTTTTCCGAAATCCTCTATGCGTTCTCGTCCGCCGGCAACAACAACGGCAGTGCGTTCGCGAGCATTTCGGCGAACACGCCGTTCTACAACATCGCGCTCGGCATCGCGATGTGGATCTCCCGCTACTGGCTGATCATCCCGGTGCTGGCAATCGCCGGCAGCCTGGCGGCGAAGCGCGCCACCGCCACCACGGCGGGAACGCTGCCCACGCATACGCCGCTCTTCATAACGATGCTGGTCGGTGTCGTGTTGTTGGTCGGGGCGCTCACGTTCGTACCCGCGCTGGCGCTTGGCCCCGTGGTCGAGCACCTGCAGATGATCGGTCATTGATCGAAGTACCAAGGTAACCATGAACGCGGCAATCAGCACCGGCGCACGCGCCAATTTCCTGACCGGCCCCATCGTATCCGGGGCTCTGCGCGACAGCTTTGCGAAGCTCGATCCGCGGGTTCAGTTCCGCAACCCGGTCATGTTCGTGGTGTACGTCGGCAGCATTCTCACGACGTTCATTGGAATCGCGGCTGCGCTCGGGTTTGCGAGCGAGGCCGGGCGTCCGGCATTCGTGCTGCACGTGTCGGCGTGGTTGTGGTTAACGGTGCTCTTCGCGAATTTCGCCGAAGCCGTGGCCGAGGGACGTGGCAAGGCACAGGCGGCAACCTTGCGCGCCATGCGCAAGCACGTGCACGCGAAGCAGATCATCGGCAAGGATCGGACGGAGTACAAAACCGTCGAGGCGAGCGCACTCAAGCGCGGCGATCTCGTGCTCGTGGAAGCCGACGACACGATTCCGGCCGATGGTGAGGTCGTCGAAGGCGTGGCTTCCGTCAACGAAAGCGCCGTGACCGGTGAATCCGCTCCCGTGCTGCGCGAGGCAGGCGGCGACTTCTCCTCGGTCACCGGTGGCACGCGCGTGTTGTCGGACTGGCTGGTGGTTCGTATCACGAGCCGCGAAGGTGAAGGCTTTCTCGACCGAATGATCGCCATGGTGGAGGGGGCTTCGCGCGCGCGTACACCCAACGAGATCGCGCTCGCCATCCTGTTAGCCATGATGACCCTGGTCTTTTTGCTCGCCACGGCAACGCTGGCGCCATTTTCCCAATATGCGGTGACCAGCTCGGGGGCAGGATCGGTGGTCACCGTCACCGTGCTCGTGGCGCTGCTGGTGTGCCTGATTCCCACCACCATTGGCGGGCTCCTGTCCGCCATCGGCATCGCTGGCATGGATCGCATGGTGCGCGCCAACGTCATCGCGACCTCGGGCCGTGCCGTGGAAGCCGCGGGCGATGTCGATGTGCTGCTGCTCGACAAGACGGGCACGATCACGCTCGGCGATCGCAATGCCACCGAGTTTCATCCCGCGCCCACCGTGGACGCGCGCGAGCTGGCCGACGTCGCGCAACTGGCGTCGCTCGCCGACGAAACGCCCGAGGGTCGGTCGATAGTCGTGCTCGCCAAGCAGCAGTTTCAGCTGCGTGGCCGTGATCTTGCCGGCAGCGCGCACACGTTCCACAAGTTCACGGCGCAGACACGCATGAGCGGCGTCGACCTCGATGGCCGCAAGCTGCGCAAGGGCGCCGCGGATGCAATCCGCAACTTCGTCGAATCGGAAGGTGGCTTGTGGCCCGGGCCCGTCAGTGAGCGCGTCGACGCCGTCGCGCGCCGCGGCTCGACGCCGCTGGTCGTGGCCGAGGGCCGCCGCGTACTCGGCGTCGTCGAGCTGCGCGATATCGTCAAGGGCGGCATTCGCGAACGCTTCGCCGAGTTGCGGCAGATGGGCATCAAGACGGTGATGGTGACGGGCGACAATCGCCTGACCGCGGCGGCCATTGCGGCAGAAGCGGGCGTCGATGAGTTCCTGGCGGAGGCAACTCCGGAAGCCAAGCTCGAGCTCATTCGCCGTCATCAGAAGGAAGGCCACCTGGTCGCGATGTGCGGTGACGGCACCAACGACGCGCCTGCGCTCGCGCAGGCCGACGTCGCGGTCGCGATGAACACCGGTACGCAGGCAGCGAAAGAGGCCGGCAACATGGTCGATCTCGACTCCAACCCCACCAAGCTCATTGAAGTCGTCGACGTGGGCAAGCAGATGCTGGTGACGCGCGGCGCGCTGACCACATTCTCGATTGCGAATGACGTCGCGAAGTACTTCGCCATCATCCCGGCGGCGTTCGCGACTACCTACCCATCGCTGAATGCATTGAACGTGATGCGCCTGACGAGCCCGGAAAGCGCGATCCTGTCCGCCGTCATCTTCAACGCGCTGGTCATCATCGTGCTGGTGCCGCTGGCACTGCGCGGCGTGAAGACGCGGGCGTCTTCGGCCGCGGTGCTGTTGCGCCGGAACATGCTGGTATACGGTCTCGGCGGAATTCTCGTGCCCTTCATCGGCATCAAGTTGATCGACGTGCTGCTGGCCGCGGTCGGACCGGTTTGAGGAATGACAATGTTGCGCGAACTGAAAACAACGCTGCTCGTATTCACGCTCCTGACGCTGCTCACCGGCGTGGCCTATCCAGGCGTCGTGTGGATCTTTGCGCAACTGGTCGTTCCCGACCAGGCGACGGGCAGCGTCATCGAAAGGAATGGCAAGGCAGTGGGGTCGAAGTTGCTCGGCCAGCCGTTCAGCAGCCCGGGATATTTCTGGGGCCGCCCGTCCGCGACGGGGCCGTTCCCTGACAACGGCGCCGTGTCTTCGGGGTCCAACCAGGCGGCGACCAATCCGAACCTGGTGGCGGCCGTCCGTGACCGCATTGCCGCACTGAGTGCCGCAGACCCCGGCAACATCGCCGCCGTGCCGATCGACCTGGTCACCGCCTCCGCCAGCGGCCTCGATCCGCATATCTCGCCGGCAGCCGCGGAGTATCAGGTCGGTCGCGTGGCGCGAGCCCGGGGCGTCGAACCCTCGCGCGTTCGTCAGTGGGTTTCGGCCGCGACCGAAGGCCGCACCGGAGGCTTCCTCGGCGAGCCGCGCGTGAATGTGCTGGAATTGAATCTCGCGCTCGACGAGCAGGCCCCGCAGGCGAAATAGGCAGTGACCGAACAGCGGCCGGATCCCGATCAGCTGCTGGAACACCTTCAGGCAGAAGATGCCAGGGCGAGGCGTGGCCGGCTGCGCATCTTCTTCGGCGCGACGGCGGGCGTTGGGAAGACCTACGCGATGCTGGAGGCGGCGCGCGCGGCACGTGCGAACGGTATCGACGTCGCCATCGGCTATGTCGAGCCACATGGCCGCATCGAAACCGAGCGGCTCATGGAGGGCATCGAGCAGCTGCCGACCCTGGCGGTGAAATACCGCGACATCGTGCGTCAGGAATTCGGCCTCGACGCGGCGCTGCTGCGGCGTCCCGCCATCCTGATCGTCGATGAACTGGCGCACTCGAACCTGCAGGGTGGCGAGCCCGTGCCGCGCCACCCCAAGCGCTGGCAGGATATCGAAGAGTTGCTCGAAGCCGGCATCGACGTGTGGACCACCGTCAACGTGCAGCATCTCGAAAGTCTCAACGATGTCGTCGCGCAGATCACCGGAATCAAGCAGCGCGAAACGATGCCGGATCGTGTGTTCGACGAGGCCCACGAGGTCGAGTTGATCGACCTGCCGCCCGACGACCTCATCGAAAGGTTGCGCGCCGGCAAGATCTATCTACCGCAGGATGCGGGCACGGCCACGGACCGGTTCTTCCGCAAGCCCAACCTGGTCGCACTGCGCGAGCTGGCGTTGCGGCGCATGACCGACAGGCTCGAAGTGGCGTCACGCCAGGCGCTGCCGGCGGACGACAAGGCGCGCGGCTGGCTGGCGCGCGATCGGGTGCTCGTGGCCACCGGCCCCGATCCGCAGTCGGAGCAGACCATTCGTTCGGGCAAACGCATCGCGGATGCTCTGAATGCCGAATGGACCGTGGTGTACGTCGAGACTCCGGCGCTGCTGCGCCTCTCGGAAAAGGAACGCGACCGCCGTGTGGCGTTGCTTCGCCTGGCGGAGTCCCTCGGCGCCGAAACGGTGACGCTCGATGGTCCTTCCGCGGTGGACGCGCTGCTGGAATACGCGCGGGCGCGGCAGTTCACGCGCGTGGTGCTGGGCGCGCCGAAGCGGCGCGGCTG
>Ga0193753_10001444_pt1 | contig 20256 bp, 17 predicted proteins | sample H1c2metaG_FD_144925 | JGI IMG/M metagenome (GOLD analysis project Ga0193753, IMG submission 144925) | Soil microbial communities from a riparian zone of the East river system, Colorado, United States - H1c2 | ecosystem: Environmental > Terrestrial > Soil > Riparian zone | place: USA: East...
GCCGATAAAATGCCATCGTATATCATTAGGCAGCAAGAGTTGTTTTTCTATCAGTTCCTGTACGTAGTTCTCACCGAAATCTCTGTGACCAAGCCGATAGAGGTGTTTGATCTCATCTGCATTTTTCATTTTTGAAACAGCTACCAGCGTAGTGTTTTTGCCCAATGAGTCCCTCAGCTGCTGATATTGGGTTTTATTCATCCACTAAAGATACAGAATATGGAAAAAATTATTCCAGTACGAAGCGACTGATCACGATCCGCTGCACTTCACTGGTGCCTTCGTAGATCTGTGTGATCTTTGCATCACGCATTAATCTCTCCACATGATATTCTTTCACATATCCATAGCCGCCATGGATCTGCACCGCTTCAGTAGTTACCCACATGGCGGTTTCGGCAGCAAAAACCTTGGCCATGGATGAACTGAGGTGATAGGGCAGATTGTTATCTTTTTCCCACGCCGCCTTGTAACACAGAAGTTTCGCCGCTTCAATGCGGGTGGCCATATCAGCTAGTTTAAACTGAATGGCCTGGTGTGCAGAAATCGCCTGACCGAATGATTGTCTTTCTTTGGAGTAACTGGTTGCGAGTTGAAAGGCGCCTCCTGCAATCCCAAGCGCCTGCGCGGCAATGCCGATCCTTCCACCCTGCAATGTTTTCATTGCAAAGGTAAAACCACTTCCTTCCGCTCCTATTAAGTTTTCTTTGGGAACCATCACATCCTGGAACATCACGGAATGCGTGTCGCTGCTCCTGATACCCATCTTGTTTTCTTTTTTCCCTATCATTACCCCGGGCCATTTTTTTTCCACAATAAAGGTGCTTATGCCCTTTCTTCCTTTAGATGGATCAGTCTGCGCCATTACCAGGTAGACCGACGCAGAATTGCCATTGGTTATCCAGTTCTTGGTTCCATTCAGCAAATAATGGTCTCCCATGTCAACTGCTGTCGTTTTCTGCGCCCCCGCATCACTGCCGGCTCCGGGTTCTGATAGCAGGAAGGCGCCGATGAAAACCTTATCGTTCGCAATTCCTTTTGCAAGTGGTACGAGGTACCGGTTTTTTTGATCTTCGGTTCCAAAATTTTCGAGACCCCAGCAAACGAGGGAATTGTTAACGCTCATGCATACACTCACACTGGAATCGATCTTGCTGATCTCTTCCAGGGCCAGCACATAACTAATCGTGTCCATACCGGAACCGCCATAGTCGGGACTAACGGTCATGCCCATGAATCCCAAGGAGGAAAGTTTCAGGATTTGTTCGTGTGGAAAGGCCTGGTGCTCGTCTCTGTCAATGACACCTGGAAGACATTCGCTTATTGCAAAATCGCGTGCGGCCTGCCGGATGAGTAAATGTTCTTCAGTCAGATTAAATTCCATGGATTCAGATTTGCCAAAGATCAACTATTTTCGCATGGCTTTTAAAGAAAAACCCAATACATGAATCTGCACGAATACCAGTCCAAGGAATTATTGAAGAGATACAATGTACCCGTTCAGGAGGGATATCCTGTTGATTCAGCCGCTGCGGCCGAAGAAGCCTACCGGAATCTCAAAGTACAGTACAGCACCAACTTCGCAGTGGTCAAGGCCCAGATCCATGCAGGAGGAAGAGGTAAGGGCAAGATTCGTGGAACAGAACAACGTGGCGTTGCAGTTGCGAAAAATGCGGATCAGGTTAAGGACATTGTGCAGAACCTGCTTGGCGGCACACTCGTGACCATCCAGACTGGTGAAACGGGCAAAATTGTCAATAAGGTGCTTGTTGCACAGGATGTATATTATGATGGCCCTAATCCTGTAAAGGAATTCTATCTCTCCATCCTGCTTGACCGGGCAAAGTCAACCAATGTGGTCATGTATAGTACCGAAGGAGGAATGGACATTGAAGAAGTGGCACACAAGACTCCTGACAAAATATTTAAGGAATGGATCCATCCTTCCGGTAGCATTCAACCCTTCCAGGCAAGAAAGATCGCTTTCAATCTCGGTCTGAGCGGTGCGGCTTTCAAAAGTTGCGTAAAATTCGTCACCAATCTTTACAATGCCTATGTGGCACTTGATTGCAGCATGGTAGAAATCAACCCGCTATTCAAAACGTCTGATGAGAGGATACTGGCTGTGGATTGTAAAATGAATCTCGACGACAATGCACTGATGCGTCATCCCGACCTCGAGACGCTCCGTGATATCACCGAAGAAGATCCTACTGAGGTCGAAGCCGGAAAATTCAACCTGAATTTTGTGAAGCTGGATGGCAATGTTGGTTGCATGGTCAATGGCGCGGGACTGGCGATGGCCACAATGGATATGATCAAACTTAATGGTGGCGAACCAGCGAACTTTCTTGATGTGGGCGGAACCGCCAATGCGCAAACCGTTGAAGCAGGATTCAGGATCATACTTAAGGACCCAAAAGTGAAGGCCATCCTGATCAATATCTTTGGCGGCATCGTCCGCTGTGATCGTGTTGCTCAGGGCGTCATCGATGCCTATCAGAAAATTGGCAATATCGCGGTTCCAATCATCGTGAGGCTGCAGGGCACGAATGCAGAAGAAGCCAAAAAACTGATCGAAGACAGTGGTCTGAAAGTGCAATCCGCTATTCTGCTGAGCGAAGCGGCCGCGCTGGTGAACAAAGCGGTAACCAGTTAGTAGCGATTTGTTCTATTCGCAGTCATTGAATAACCTTCCTATGGAATTCGAAAGTATTGCAGATAAAAAAAGACTTGATTTCATTATTAATGCCATTCATTCGGCTGCAGCCCCCGGTTCCAGTATCCTGGATTTTGGCTGTGGCAATGGTATTATCTCCAAAGCCATTGCCAGCAAGGGTTTTACCGTAAAAGCCATTGACGTAAGTCATAAAACGATCACCGAAGCCAGGTCAACGAACGCCCATCCCAATTTAAACTACCAGGTTGTGCCTGCGGGCAAATTTGTTGCAGAACCCCGCCGGTACCAGGCAATTATTTGCAGCGAAGTGCTGGAACACCTGGATGATCCGGCTTCACTATTGAAGGCGCTCAGGACTTCGCTGTCGGACACTGGCAAACTGATAGTGACAGTGCCCAATGGTTATGGACCCCGCGAAGTGCTTGTCACCAAACCAGTACAGTATCTGCAACAACAAAATAGACATGGATCTTCTGTTTTGAGTAAGATAAAAACATGGCTGGGCTATTCAGGCACCACTGTACAGTCGAGCGCTGACGACCTCAGGCACAAGCAGTATTTTAGCACCAGTTCCCTTAGAATTCTAGCCCTCAAGACCGGTTTCACCATTGCCAGCATCCGATCTTCGAATTTCATCGAGCAGGTCTTTCCGTTTTCCCTTTTGACGCGTCGTAGCCAAATCCTGCAAAAGATTGATTCTCAAGCCGCTGACCTGCTCCCCCTTTCGTTTACCAGTGGATTTATGATGGTCTGGAAAAAGAATTAAATATTGTCAATGGCATGTAATAACAGGACGTTGGGAAGCGTTATAGGGGTGTTAAATTTCCGTTCTCATGAAGAATGCTCACAAGGCCTTTTTGCTTGCCACATTTGTTTCCTACGTCGTTTTATACAGCCTTATTGCTCTTCTTAGCTGACCTGAGGACCTGACTCGATCCGTTTTACCTCATACACCGGACTGAACAAAAATGTTCTTCCCGTGCTCACTTCAGTACATTCAAACCGCTTGCGGAGCCGCTTTCCCTTACGAAATAATTGACTCTTTCCCGATTCAAACAGTGAACCTTCGGAGATCTCTTCCACTAACACCAACCCCCTGCTGTTCGTATCGTATAGTCTCAGCGCGCGCATAAGATGGTCATCGGAACAGCTGCTCGCGGGCAGATTGTGCATTGACTTTTTCAGTTCAAGCTGGAGTTCGGCGGGAAATATATCTATGATGAGAAAATCGCTGAGAAGGCGCGCATAAACTTCCTTCCATTCGCGCCCGTGAGGATCTACCCTGTTGCGGAATTGCAGAAAGGTGACGAGATGGGCAAGCTCATGGATCAGGGTAATCAGAAAACTGTATTTATTGAGATTGCCATTAACGCTGATACGATGGGTGTGCGCATGCGTGGCATGCCGGTAGTCGCCCAGAACGGACTTGCGTTCACGAGTGATGGTCAGATGTACATTATACTGGTTCAGTAATCCAATGACCTTTGCAGCGGCCGGAGCTGGAATATAGTGACTGATCGCATCGAGAGGGGCCTCAGTTTTTGACATATTTGTTCTTCCTGCTCAGTTTCATGATGATCGCTATCTCAACGAAAGTGTACACAAAATAAAGAAACATGCATCCAAATATCGCTCCCTTGCTTACTCCTTTTTTGGCGATGCCTATGTAAAGCAAGGCGGCGAAAAGGCAGATCATCAGCCTGATAAACATCCCGCCATAGATCAGTCGCAGGGAAGCTTGCGCGTTGTTGTTTTTCAAGGATTGTACAAAGAGGTAAAATGATATGGCGGTTGCGATAAAGAGTATGCAGTTTCCTGCGATCATTACGCTGGAACTCATATTCCACAAGGCATCCAGGGGCACACTAAAAAAAATGATAGTGGTAATGAAGAAGATAATTACCAATGGTAAGAAAGCTCTTAACATAATTTGGCACCGCGGATTACTTCAATGTAAATGCGGGCTCGATCACCACCGGCTTGTCTGACTTCACTTCGGAACTTCCGTTGGATGCTGCTTTTGACGTGCTAGGACTGGAACTATTTGTCATGTGACATTGACCATTGAAATTGGCGCTGGTTTCAATATGAAGCTTGGAAGCATGGATATTTCCGGAAACACTGCTGCCACCTTTTAGTTGGAGCAATTCTTTCACTTTGATAGTGCCATTTACTTTGCCCATGATGTCGGCCTGCTGACCGGTGATGTCTCCTTCCACAATTCCATTGGCGCCGATTACCACCTTCGCGCTGCAACTGATATTGCCATTAAGGGTTCCATCGATCCTGATATCGCCCGTACTCGTGATATCGCCTTTCAGGGAGGTGCCGGAGGCAATGATGCTGGCGCCGCTTACGGGTATTGCGGAATCCAGGGAGATGTCTGATTTAGATTTTTGATTGAACATGGCAACGGTTTTTATTCATCATCATTATCGGGTTTAGGAACATCGATTTTTACGGTATCCAGCTTCAAAGTTACGTCTCCCTGCAACACTGTTCTGATATTGTCCAGGTATTGTTCTTTATACCTGACAGCCTGTTCAAGTGAATCGGTCTGAACTTTCAATGCCCTCAGTTCTTTGGTAGCGTTATAATCGCCGTAACCGGGAATATACAACCTTAACGGGGTAAATACAATCAGGGCAACCGTGAGGCTGGTTAAAAAGACAAAAAGTGTGCTAAGTGTGATATAAACACTCATCCTCGACAATTTAAAAGTTACCACCTCCTCGTAAGTATCGTCATTCATCACTACCAGCCTGTACCTGTTCTGTAGTCGTTTGAGAGTAGAATTTGCATCGAATTTGGCCATCGGGGGAAATTAGGATTTTAAAGGTAGCGACAAAATAAATTTCTTGAAAATCAGTTATTAAGGTTTTAGCTTGTGGCTGTCATGTTCAAGGTGTTTTCCAAGATATTCTTTGTAAGCTTTTTCCTGATATCCTGGTTTCCCGAAATCAACGGCCAACCTGTGCTCCCCACTGATCTTAAGAAACCCAAAAAATACGAAAATAAGCTACTTGGCGCCGAGAAATCGGCCGACAAGAAATTCGGTCTTAAGCGCAAATTCATTCAAAACACGGTTACGCACTATAACTGGTTTTTTAATGCCAACAACAAACTCAATGAAGTAATTGAGCGGGCGAAGCTTGCCAACCGTGATGATTATGGGGACCTTCTCCCTTTTTACAACTACAGCCTGGAAAAGACCTCTGCGGAGAAGACGGAACTCGATTCGGTGATATTCAAGGCCAATACCGGCATCCTGATCCATGACCTTCGTAACAACTGGATGGACAATCTCTTCATGCTGATTGGCAAGGCCTATTACCTGAAAAATGATCTCGATTCGGCCTACATCACTTTTCAATACATCAATTACGCGTTCTCACCCAAGGACGATGGTTATGACCTTCCCATTGGCAGTAATGCCAATGAAGGTGGAAACAACCTCTCAGTAGCTTCGAAAGAGAACAGCAAGCTCGTCCACCGTTTCTTCACCACCCCTCCCGACAGGAATGAATCCTTTATCTGGCAAATCCGTACGTGGATCCAGAAAGACTACATGCCCGAAGCGGCGAGCCTGATACAGACCCTAAGGAACGACCTTGCTTTTCCCGAAAGACTGCAGAACGATCTTAATGAAGTCCATGCCTTCTGGTTTTATCACGAAAACAGGTATGACAGCGCAGCCTATTACCTCGAAAAAGCGCTGGGCAATGCACAAAACAAAAAAGAAACGTCCCGTTGGGAATACCTCATAGCCCAGTTGTATGAACTTTCAAAAAGACGCGAAGATGCCATCGTCTTCTACAACCGTGCCATTAAGCATACTCTTGATCCTGTTCTGGAAGTGCACGCCCGACTAAATGCTATCAGGCAGAATAAATCAGATTCCAATGCGATAAAGAAAAATATTGCCCAGCTGGTGAAAATGGGCCGAAGGGACCGATACGTGAGGTATCGTGATATTGTTTACTTCACCGCCGCTCAAATTGAACTGGAAAGAGACAATGTTCCGGGAGCAAAAGCCATGTTGCTCAAATCAACGACTGCCTCCGCCGACAATCAGAATCCTGGACAAAGAACCCGGTCCTTTCTCTTACTCGCGGACCTCTATTTTCAGGACAAACAATTTGGCGAAGCCAAACGATACTATGATTCGGTGAACAGTAATGATTTGGGTGTGAGGGACCCTGCTGCCCTGGATCAGCGAAAAGAAATTCTTCAGCAGCTCGTTATGCAGACCGACATCATACACCGGCAAGACAGTCTTCAGCTTCTTGCGGCAATGCCTGCAGCACAACGGGATGCACTGCTCAAAAAAATCGTCCGTCAATTAAGAAAGAAACAGGGATTAAAAGAAGATGAGCAACAGGGTAGCAATGCTGCGGTGGGTCTGAACAACCGCAACGCGCCACCGGCGGACCTTTTTGAATCCAACGCCAAAGGCGGTGACTGGTATTTCAGCAATCCGTCTATCAAATCAAAAGGGTTCACAACTTTTAAGTCGGTGTGGGGCAACCGGCCAAATGTTGACAACTGGAGAAGACAATCGGCGATAAGTCAGAATGCGAACGCTCCGAGAGGCAACCGGCTCAACCAGGAAGACGCCAAAGCACCTGATTCCGCGGAAAATCAGATATCAGTTGCCGCATTGCTAAAGGGTATTCCGCTTACCCCCGACAAAATGCAGCTGTCAAAGGATTCCATCGGTAATGCCACACTGGAACTGGGCATATTGCACATCAACAAACTCGAGGAATATCCGGCCGCCATAGTTTATCTCGAGAAATTCATCGACTCCTTTGAATATAGCAGCAGGGTGCCTGAAGCCATGTATTACTTGTATTTTGCCTACCTCAAAACAGGTAAAAGTCAAATGGCGGGTGAGATGCGCACCTTGATGACGCGCAAGTTCGCTGGTAGCCCCTTTGAAGTAAAACTTAACGAGGCCATCAGTGGCAAGGGCAGCAAAACCAAAGAAGAAGCCACAAAAGAATACGATAAAATTTATAATCTGTTCATAGAGGGAGATTTCGAACAGGCACTCGCCCGTAAGGCGGTTAGTGACAGCACCTATGGCACTGAATACTGGACACCACAGCTTTTGTACATCCAGGGAATCTATCACATCCATAAGAAGGAAGACCAGAAAGCGCGGGCGGTTTTGCAAAAAATAGTTGAACTCTATCCCAATGAACCGCTTGCAAAAAAAGTACAGACCCTGCTGGATGTGCTGGCCAGGAGGAAAGAAATTGAAGACTACCTCACAAAACTGGAAATTAAGAGAGTCGAAGACACCGTATTCGTTGCGAAGGAGCCACCCCCTGTTCCAAAGAATCCACCGGGCAAACTGGTTCAGGACTCTACCACGCTAAGACCAGTTAACCCAAATCCTTACCTGCTCAAACCCAAGGCAGATACCGCAGTGGCCAAGGGTGTGGACAGTACCAAAATCCGCCCGGCACCTGCTTCTGAATACAGCTACAACCCCGAAACTCCTCACGACGTGGTTCTGATACTGAACAAGGTAGATCCCGTTTACGTGACAGAATCCAGGAATGCTTTCAACCGCTACAACAAGGAAAAATATTTCAATCAACCTATAGAAATAACCCATGAAAGCATAGATGACACCACCAAACTGGTCATTATGTCGGGTTTTGCAAATGCCGCTGCTGCCCTGGACTACCTCGTCAATACAAAACCTGTGGCTGCCACCCAGATCGTCCCCTGGCTGCCCGCGAACAAATATTCGATCTATGTCATCAGTCCGGAAAATGTTGAAGTGTTAAAAAACAAAAAAGACCTGGATGAATATCGTAAATTTCATGAACGTTATACTAACGGGGCAAGGCCTGAGCCACACTAGGCTCCTGGATATTTTCACGGAATAACAGGTTGTCAGTCTCCAATGCCAAAGCTGGTTTGAGTATGGTTTTTGCACAGAACTGATCACGTATTCCATTAAAAACTCACTATGACCCGATCCGTCAAAATTTACTGGACTGTTTTTCTTTGGGCATTTGCGGCACTTGTGCTGATACTGGTGCTGATCAATTTTGGCGTCTTTGGCAAAATGCCTTCACTGACGCAGCTCGAAAACCCGACAATCACCCTGGCATCGGAAGTCTATGGCGACGATGGAACCAGCATGGGTAAATACTTTAAAGAAAGAGGCAACCGCAGCAATGTGCCATATAAAGAGATATCGAAACATGTGATCAATGCACTGATCGCCACTGAGGACGAACGGTTCTATGACCACTCCGGCATCGATGGCAAGGGTTTTATGCGGGCCCTGCTCTTCCTGGGCACCAAGGGAGGAGGATCTACTATAACCCAGCAGTTGGCGCTGAACATGTTTGCTGAACGCGCATCCAACCCGGTAGTCAGGGTGATTCAGAAACTGAAGGAATGGATTATCGCAGTCAAACTGGAAAGAAATTTCACCAAACAGGAAATCATCGCTCTTTATCTCAATACAGTTCCCTATAGTGATAACGTATATGGTATTCGGAATGCTTCCAGAACCTTTTTCTCAAAAGAGCCAGACCGGCTCAACGTGGAAGAATCAGCGGTGCTGATCGGCATGCTCAAGGCCACAAATACGTTCAATCCCCGCACTAACTACAAGTCTTCTTTCAATATCCGCAATTCCATCATCTCCCAGATGGCAAACATCGGCTACCTCAATCCCGTCGAATCTGCGACAATTCAGAAAAACCCCATCCGGCTGAATTATAAGAAGATGGACCAGAATAATGGTATTGCTCCTTATTTTCTGGACGTGCTGAGGGAAGATTTGAGAAAATGGTGTGCCGAGCACGAGAAGTCCAACGGCGACAATTATGATATCTATGAAGACGGGTTGAGGATATACACTACAATCAATCCGAGGATGCAACTCTATGCAGAAGAGGCCGTGGCAAGAAATGTACCCAACCTGCAAAAAGTGTTGAGCGCGCAAAAAAGCCTCCGTACTGATGCGGTCTGGAAAGGACACGACAATGTGCTGGACCTGGCGATGAAGGCAACCGAACGCTGGAAAACATTAAAAGAGAACGGGCTGACCGAAAAGGAAATAAGGAAATCCTTTACACAAAAAGTTCCGATGAAGGTTTTCGCCTGGAATTCGAAGAGAGAAAAGGACACCGTGATGGCGCCGCTTGATTCGATCAAATACACCCGCGAAATGCTGCAGACGGCATTTATGGTTATGGATCCACTGACCGGCCAGGTCAAGGCCTGGGTGGGCGGCATCGATTTCAAAAATTACAAGTATGATCACGTCAACCTGCGTACCAAAAGACAGGTGGGGTCGGCGATCAAACCATTTCTTTACGCACTGGCCATTGAAGAATTCGGATTCACGCCCGAAACACAGTGCGAAGCCACTGCCCAATACTTTCCGGGGTCGGGATGGGTGCCCGCAAAAAATAGAGGTACAACTGGCACGAGAAGCCTTGCCACCGGTCTCACATGGTCGATCAATGAAGTGGCAGCCTACCTGATCAAACAAACCACACCACAACGCTTTGCTGACTTCATCGGCCAGATCAACATACCTACGAAGGTGGCTCCCTACCCTTCCATCAGCCTCGGTGCCTGCGATCTTTCGCTCTTTGAAATGATGTGGGGTTATACCATGTTCGCTGGCAACGGATTCAGCACAAAGCCATTTTATATTACCCGTATAGAAGACAAGAATGGCAATGTGCTGGCAACTTTCGACACCCAGCGAAAAGAAGTGATCAGCCAAACCACAGCCTATACTATGGCCAGGATGTTACAGGGACCTGTTGACATTGGAACTGCTGCCGGTCTTCGCTCACGCCTTGGGGTAGCTGAAATGGGCGGTAAAACAGGAACAACGAACGACAATTCCGATGCCTGGTTTATGGGATTCACACCTCAGCTTTCAGCGGGTGTGTGGATTGGTTGCGACAATCGCTTTATTCGCCTGGATGGAGGCCTTGGTATGGGTGGACAGGCAGCAAGGCCGATCTGGGAATATTTCTTCAGAAAGGCATTCCAGGATAAAACACTTGGTCTCGACAAGCAGGCGAAATTTGTACAGCCCGAAAACATGCGCAACGAAATGCTCTATGATTACATGCACATCACTGAACAGAGTTCGCCTGGTGCTGAAGGCAGCGACGAAGGCAATGGTGGAGCAGATGCCTATTTTGATAATCCGGATGCCAACAACGACGTGCCTGTGGAATCCAAACTGTCGATGGATGAACAGAATGTGTTGAAAGAAGCCAAGGGCAGGAAAATTGATTCCCTCGCTCGTAAAAATCCACCTCCAAAAGAAGAACAAAAAAAGAAGAAAGGATTTTTCAGGAGACTGTTTGGAAAAAAGAATGAGTAACCCTGGTCGACAGACTCTATTGGCCAATATTTCCCACCAGACCAATGCTGTGGACAAAGTGATATTTTGCCGATTCGGTCACGGCGATCCTGTATTGCGTGTCGATACGCAGGTAGGCCTCGCCAAAAAATCCGATCTGCAGCCCCAGTCCGGCCGGTATGAAGGCATTCCAATACCCCTGGTATTTTGAGAATCCCACTCCTGCCTGCACATAAGGAACAAACCAGGATTTATCTGAAAACATTTTTCCCCTGATGCATGCATCCATCTCAAGCAGGGGAAATTCACCGGTGGAATTATTACCATCATCCCCCGGATAGGCAAGTATGGAACCCAGCAAGGTAGAAGTGAAATCATAATGAGCGGAGAGACCCTTGCCATAGCTGATGGCCAATCCCTGCGACATGTCTTTGATCTTGCCGAACTCATGATTGGCAAGTACAGTCGACAGCGATGTTGTCCTGATTGCGGCAGCAGTTTTAAAATCCACGAAAACAAAATGGATGCCGAGTGTTGCAGGTTGCACCGGGCCTCCATCCTGGGTATTCCCTTTAAAACCGAATATTAAAATTGAAAGAAAGGCCACTAAGGCTTTTGCCATGTCTGATCCGTTGATCTGACAATTTAATCAATCCTTTAATACCTCCACTTTAACTTTTGCCAATCCTCTTCGCAGATATCCGAGTTTTGCTGCAGCCGCGCGGCTAAGGTCAACCAGCCGTTTATTCCGATGATGAAGCCGGTCGTTGACTTTCACGATTACAGACCTGTTATTCCTGAGGTTTGTTACCCTGATCCTCGTATGCATGGGTAATCGGTTGTGCGCTGCCGTCATAAGGTGCTCATCGTATTTTTCTCCGCTCGACGTGACCCTGCCCTGGAATTTGGAATTGTAATAGCTGGCTGTGCCGGTCTGCACACGGGGTACCTTAGGATTGTTGGCCTTGCGAATTTGGTTGGCTCCCGATTGCGCAATGAGCAACGAAGCACCCTGAAGAAGCAGCATTGAAAGCAACAAGGTTCTCAAATCGATATCAATTGAGTTTGCTGGAGAAATATTTCTCTGCTAAGTATTTATCCTCGGCATATATATCCTCATAGAATCGTAATCGACCTTCCCTGATCTCACAGGTATAATACCTTATGAAGATCGGCACTTTTTTGAAACCCGTGATGACATGCTTTTCCTGCCTGACAATCCAGCTGGTCAGCGTATCTGGCGAATACTTTACACTGTCGTTCCTGACGAGGAAATTGGCGAGGTGCTGCCAGTCCTGTACGCGCACGCAACCATGGCTCAGGGCCCGGTCTGATTTTGAAAAAAGCCAACGGGCATTTGTATCGTGCAGGTAAACTGAATGTTTATTCCTGAAATTGAATTTCAGCACACCAAGAGAATTGTCATCTCCTTCTCTCTGCCTGATGAGATAAGGAAATTTGGTCTTACTCAGCTTCGACCAGTTTATTGTGGAAGGATAGAGCACGCTGTCATTTTTGTCTACCACCATCAGGTTCTGGGACCTCAGATAATTGGTGTCCTTCTGAATTTTCGGCAGCATTTCCTTGAATATGATACTGTACGGAACCGTCCATTGGGGGTAGGTGATAAAATTCGAGATGTCTGAATTCAATTCGGGTGTCCTGGTTGCGGCGGCGCCTACGATTATTTTCGATTCCAGAGCAGTACTGTCGTAATTGTCGATCACCCTCATGCGGAAGGTTGGAATATTCACCCACACAAAAGTAGCAGGCATAGAGTCGGGTAGTTGCTTGTATTTGTCTAGCGTAATGGCAAGGCGTTTAAAGCGCTCCCACTGTGTATCATTCAGTCTCCTGACGGTTCGCTCATTTATGTGTCCGGTTGGTTTAAGGTCTCTTTTTTTCTGGTACCTCGTTATTGCTTTTTTGAAGGCAATCGTATCCATAGGTTGATTGGCACTGTCGATGATCTTCTCTTCCAGCAAACGTTTCTCCAGCAACCCGAAGAACTGAACACTGTCTGCGTATGGATATGCCAGGTAGGTATAATCCCGGAATTTTACCGAATCAAGAAAAGGCCCGATGCTGCCCTTAAGGTCGTGGTATGCCGGGATGGATGGTTCCAGGGCGTCAAGTGTTTGAGTCAGCTGACTGGAATCAAAAATGTGTTTGAATACTCCGACGTAAAAGTCATCCGGAATAACAGTGTCCTTCCTCAGTGTAAGACTGTCGTATGGCAGGCGGCCCTGCTTCAGGTGTCTGCTGATCTTCAGCACTGCATCCGTGAGAAAGACGTCCGCCCGCGACCATAGTGCTGCATCCTTTCTCGAAATGGAATCTTTCTCTACCTGGTTTCGGATGCCTTTGAGTTCCGCTTCATGATAATCGGAGGGGAACAAACCATATAATTTTGTTCTGCTGATGAAATGAAATACAGAATCACTCATGGGCGCCCAGCGCCCATCGGCTGACCAGATGGCGGCATACTTGTTATTACGATAAATCTTGTTTATAGAATTGCGCTCATCAAGCGAGGAACTGTCGTTAACCCTGCCATTATTCTGCAAAGCAAAATTGATAACAGATTGAAGGTTTTTGCTGACCCGGACACCTAGTTTTTCGGGTTCTTTGACGATGTCTTTTTCTTTTGGTTCTTTCTTTTCTTCCCGGCAGGAAAAAAGAAAAAATGTGGAGCAAATGAGTAAAATGGAAAATGATACGGTTTTCCGGCACAATGCGGACTTAAGATCTGGATTCATTGACTCAATAATAATAAAATGAATCGAATAAACCGATATTACCTTCAACTTTCGGGGCGTTTAGCCCTTTAATATCCTGGGAATCCACTGTTCTGTCATCAGAAGGTCTGCCAGAACGATCGCTGTCACCGATTCCAGTACTACAGGCACCCGAAGCGCAATGCAAAGGTCATGTCGGCCCTTAACTGAAAATGGTTCCTGATGACCCGTTTCGAGATTAAGGGTTTGTTGTTCTTTAGGTGTTGAGGAAGTAGGCTTAATGGCGATCCGGAAAACCAGGTCGTTGCCATTGGTAAGCCCGCCCACAATGCCACCGGCATGGTTGGTGGAAGTTTTCCCCGTGGCATCAATTATGGGATCATTGTGCTCGGTGCCAAACATGGATGCTGCTTTGAAGCCCGTACCGAATTCAATGCCCCGCACTGCCGGTATGGAAAAAACGGCATGACTGATCAGCGATTCCGCTGAATCAAAGAACGGCTCTCCAAGGCCGGCGGGCAGTCCGGTCACCTGGCATTCAACAATTCCACCTACTGAGTCCTTGGAGTCGATTGCCTTCTGCAATCCTTTTTCCGGATCTGTTTCCCCGCCAATCGCAGTGATGTTTGCATTTATCGCAATGCCACCATGATCCCTGGTATGTGTAATCAGTTTTTTTGCAATGACACCTGCCGCCACCAGGGCAACAGTCAACCGGCCACTGAAATGGCCTCCTCCCCTGTAGTCTTCAAATCCCCCGAACTTCTGACTGGCTACGAGATCGGCATGTCCGGGGCGTGGTACAGCCCTTTGTTTTGCATAGTCTGCAGACCGCGTGTTTTTGTTTTCAAACAGGATGGTTATCGGAGCGCCAGTGGTCTTATCATTGAATACGCCACTCTTGAAAAAAGGCAGGTCGTCTTCTTTTCTTGGCGTGGTTCCTTTCTGTGTCCCGCCTTTTCTTCTTTCGAGATCGGGCAAAAAATCGTCCAGCACTATGCTAAGGCCCGCAGGGCACCCGTCGATCGTCAAGCCTACGCTTTCTCCATGAGATTCTCCAAAAATGTGAACGCGGAAAAAACGGCCGGTGGAATTCAAAAGAAAATTATTTAGTTGGACGAAATTGAAGCGCCCAGTTGTTTGAGTTGATTATAAAATTCAGGAAAGGATTTATCTATAGCTTCCGCATCATGAACAACTGTCTCCCCCTTTGCCGCAAGTGCTGCCACGGTACAGGCCATGGCAATGCGATGGTCATGCCTCGAATGCACGGCATTACCACGCAGGTCCTTACCACCCAGCACCTTCATCAGGTCTCCATCAAGATCGATGCGTACACCCAGTTTCCCGAACTCTTCTTTTAAGGTGATGCCCCTGTTGCTTTCCTTGTGCTCCAGCCTCGTGACTCCCGTAATCTCTGAAACACCGGCGCCATAGGCAGCCAGCGCAACCAGCGGGGGAAAGAGGTCGGGGCAATCTGTGGCATCAAAATGAAAAGAATTCAATGCCGCCGGTTCGCATTCAATATTGGTTCCCTCGATGGTCAAAGCTGCTCCCGCCGACCTGAGGGCCTGCAGAATGGCTTTGTCGGCCTGTGTGGAGGCCGGATCCAGGCCTTCTATCCTTACCCTACCCGCCACTGCACCTGCTATCAGTAAAAAGGCGCCACCGCTCCAGTCGCCTTCCACCTGGTAGATACAGGGCATGAAAGCTTCGCCCTTCACCGGGAAACGGAAAACGCGGTAGTCGTCGTGTTCAACAGTGATCCCAAATTCCCGCATAACCGAGATCGTTAGATCGATGTATGGTTTACTTTTCAGGTTGCTGACGGTGATCTGTGCATCGCCGGCACCTGCGGCTCCAAAGGCCATCAGCAATCCGGTCAGGAACTGGGAACTCAGGGAACCATCAATGGTTATCGATGCGGGTTTCAGCGGACCCGTGATATCAATTGGCAGGAAACCATTATTCGATCTGATACTTATGCCGAGTGCCGGAAAGATTTCATCAAAAAAATGCAAAGGGCGGGTAAGAAGACTGCCTGTGCCGGTAACCCTGAGTGACTTTCCGCTGGTTGCCGCTATTGGGGTAAACATCCTGATGCCCAGACCGCTTTCACCACAATTCAATTCATCACCAACGGGCTGAACACCTTCACTTGAAATGACAAGTTCCGCGGGACCAATTGATAATATCGAAGCGCCCAGTTTGGTGATCACATCCAGTGCGGCTTTATCATCGTTTGAACTGCCCGGATTAAGAATGGTTGTAATGCCTTTACTCAGCAGCGCGGCGGCGCAGGCACGTTGCATGGAGCTCTTTGAAGCAGGTGCAACAGTAGTTCCAGATATGGTTGAAGGTTGTATGGTAACTAGCATGAATAATCGTTTATCATTTAACCATGGCTGTCAGTTCACTTAGTTGCTCCAATGGGATGGACCTGATCGCTCCTTTTCCCAACCTTTCCAGCAGCACATAGTTCATTGAAGAGTTTTCTCTTTTCTTGTCCATGGTAAGCACCTCGAAGATCCCGCTGTGATCAACATCGGCTTTAACAGGAAGGCCATATTTTTTTAATAGTGCGATAACCCGGCCGGTTTCCCCAAACCCTGTCAGTGTTTCCGAAATACGACAGGCCATTACCATGCCAATCGCCACAGCAAAGCCATGCGGTATACCCAGCCTGGTTTCTACCGCGTGACCCCAGGTATGACCAAAATTCAACAGCTTGCGATCGCCCTTCTCAAATTCATCGGCGAGCACGATGTCTGATTTGATGACGGCGTTCCTCTCCACCAGGCTGGCCATGGCTTTCTCATTCTGGCGATAAAAAGCCAGATCATTTTTTTCCAATTTTTCAAACATCTCCAGGTCGCGGATACATGCATGTTTGATGATCTCGGCGAAACCATTTATCCATTCCTGTTCAGGAAGGGACTGAAGGAAGGTGGGATCAAAAAGCAGGAAGTCGGGCTGACGTATGGTGCCAACAAGGTTTTTGTAAGGACCCACATCCACACCATTCTTGCCTCCGATCGCGGCATCTACCATGGAAAGAATCGAAACGGGAAGAAACCCGAATGATATTCCCCGCATATAAGTTGAGGCAGCATAACCGGTTATATCCGTAATGACTCCGCCCCCTATCCCGATCAGTGTCGACTTTCTTTCGGCCTTGAGTTCAATGAGCTTTGCAATCAACAGATCCACTGTGCCCTGCACCTTATGCGCTTCACCGGCTTTAAGTATCACGGTTTGCCAGCCCTGGAATTTATCCTTGTGATGATGAAAAATATTCTCATCGGTGACAATGATTGCCCTGTCTTTTCTGACAATGCTTTCCAGATCGCTGAAGTGTGCGTTGAAAAAATAGGTCGTTGTTTTTTCTGTGAACCTGTAATTCTTCTGCTCCATACCAGTTTAGGAATTCATGATCCTGTTCTGGTGATTGATGCTCTCCATGTGCACTGCATCCAGGTACTTGGTTATAAATTCATGAGTCAGACCGAGCGCGTCTCCCGTTTTTAACGCACGATCGAGGATCTCGTTCCAGCGGTTGGTCTGCAGAATCGTGATATCGTTATTTTTTTTGAATTCTCCAATCTTGTCGGCGATTTTCATACGCTGTCCCAGCAATTGAAACAGCTCGTCATCCAGGTGGTTGATCTGCTGCCTGAGTTTTTCCAGAGCGGTATGAAAGGCTTCTGAGTTGATGTCTTCTTTTCTCCACACGATATGGTCGAGCATGTCGGCCAGCTGTTCGGGTGTCACCTGTTGCTTGGCATCGCTCCAGGCATTGTCAGGATCAATATGGCTCTCGATCATCAGCCCGTCGAAATCGAGGTTGATGGCTTTCTGGGCTACACTGGAAAGTATGTCTCTGCGGCCGCAAATATGTGAAGGGTCGTTAATCATAATGACATCCGGGTTGCGCCTTTTCATTTCAATGGCCAGGTGCCACATCGGGGCATTGCGGTATTCGGTGTTGCCGTATGAGGAGAAACCGCGGTGGATAAGGCCAATATTCGTGATACCTGCCTTGGCCACGCGTTCAACCGCGCCTGTCCAAAGTTCAAGGTCAGGGTTAATGGGATTTTTTATGAGAATGGGTACGTTCGATCCTCGAAGTGCATCGGCGACATCCTGTACGCTGAATGGGTTTACTGTTGTTCTCGCACCAATCCAAAGCACGTCAACTCCGAAATGCAGTGCGTCTTCAACCTGTTTGCCCGTAGCCACTTCAACGGTGGTAGGAAGACCGGTTAGTTTCTTTGCCTGCTGCAGCCAGGGCAGTCCCTTAGTGCCAATGCCTTCAAAACTTCCGGGCCGGGTTCTGGGTTTCCATATGCCCGCTCTGAGCATGTCTACCTTACCGGTTTTGGCCAGGCGGGTAGCAGTCTGTAACACCTGTTCTTCTGTTTCAGCAGAGCAGGGGCCCGAGATGATCAGGGGTTTTTTTCTGAGTACCTCATCGATTTTCACACCAGAGGTTAATGTCTGTTCCATAATCGTAATTAAAAAATTAATGTTTCATATAGCATAAATCAGCCAGAATTACCTGCTGTTTGCCTCATTCATTCTTATTTTTCTGCCTTTGTAGTTCTTTCCATCAATCGCCCGGATCATCTTTGGGGCAACTGATCTTTCTACTTCAATCCAGCTGTTCATTTCCTTCATATCTATTCTGCCCAGCACATCTTTTTTCAGATCGCTCATATCCAGAATGAACTGAAGGAAGCTGGCCTTATAAAATCCATCCTTGGTTCCCAGGTTAACAAACAATTTTGTGGAATCACCGTTGGTAACATAGTCCCTCGAAACGGTTTCCCTTCTTCTTTCTGTAGTTTCCCTTCTGTCACCGAAACTCCCGGCTTTCTCATATGGTTGCCTGACGCGTTCACGCACATTGAGGTCTTCAGCATTCTCATAATATTTGAGGAAGCGGTCGAATTCCAGTGCAGCGATGCGCTGCAATACTTCGTTTTTGGATATGTCTGCGAATTTCTCTTCCAGCATGGGTACGTAAGTCTCATAATCTCCATGACTGATGTCGGCGCTCAGCAACTTGTCGATGAACTTGAAAAATTGTTTGCGGCAAACGTCTTTACCACTTGGCAGTTCCGTTTTATGAAAGGTCATCTGCACCATTCTTTCGATCTGCCGCAGCTTGCCTATTTCGCGGCTGTGCACAATGGACATACAGATTCCCGTATTGCCCGCCCTCCCGGTTCTTCCGCTGCGGTGGGTGTACACCTCAATGTCATCGGGCAGTTCGTAGTTGATCACGTGAGATATATCCTTCACGTCTATTCCTCTTGCAGCCACATCTGTGGCAATAAGCAACTGAAGTTTTCTTTCCCTGAAATCACCCATCACCGCATCTCTTTGCTGCTGGGTCAGATCCCCGTGCAGGGCATCGATCTCATACCCTTCCCTGGTCAGGCGTGCGGAGATGGTCTGCGCGTCTGCCTTGGTGCGTGTGAACACAATCCCATATATCCCGGGGTTGAAGTCGATCAGTCGCTTGAGCGCCTCATACCGGTGTTGCGCGTTGGTGACAAAATACTGGTGGTCAATGTCCTTGTTGCCGGTGTTCACCTTGCCCACGGTGATCTCCACCGGGGTTTTCATATACTTCTTGCTTACCCTCTTTATTTCCGGTGGCATGGTGGCACTGAACAGCCAGGTAGCCTCCCGCTGGGGAGTGTTTTGCAGTATGAATTCGATGTCGTCCTGGAAACCCATGTTTAGCATCTCATCAGCTTCGTCAAGCACCACATATTGGATCTGACCAAGGTCAATTGCCTTTCTTTCGATCAGGTCGATCAGCCGGCCGGGAGTGGCCACCACAACATGCACACCTCTCTTCAATTCTCGGATTTGGCCCCCGATAGGCGTACCTCCGTATACTGCCAGCACCTGGGTGCGCGGAAGGAATTTCTTGAACAGCTCTACCTCACTAACAATCTGTATACAAAGCTCACGGGTAGGGCAGACAACCAGGGCCTGCGGATACCTGTTCTCCGAATTGATCAGCTGGAGAAGCGGTAGCCCGAATGCGGCAGTTTTTCCTGTCCCCGTCTGGGCTAAGCCAACCAGATCTTTTGTGCCACTAAGTAACACTGGTATAGCCTGCTCCTGGATTGGAGTGGGTATTGTAAAACCCAGGGCATCTGTCGCCTGAACAAGCCTTGGGTCTAAACCTAACCCTTCAAATGTCATCATATCAGTCTAAAATTTTTGCAAAGGTACCTTATTTCAATATTTTCCTTATTTTATTGGCATTACTGACCAGTTCCATCAGGTAGGGAGTATTTTCCTTCTCCAGGCAGCTTTTGAATTTTCTAAGCTGACTGATGTGCTCATTCAGCACATCGAGTATGTTTTCCCTGTTCTGCATGAAGATCTGGACCCACATTTCGGGGTTGCTCTTGGCGAGTCGAACCGTACTCTCGAAACCCGCGCTGGCCATCGCG
>Ga0193753_10001445_pt1 | contig 20246 bp, 19 predicted proteins | sample H1c2metaG_FD_144925 | JGI IMG/M metagenome (GOLD analysis project Ga0193753, IMG submission 144925) | Soil microbial communities from a riparian zone of the East river system, Colorado, United States - H1c2 | ecosystem: Environmental > Terrestrial > Soil > Riparian zone | place: USA: East...
CACGGAATCGGCCTTTCGCTCGTTCACCTCGGTTTTGCCGCGACGCTGAACCTCGTGGCGAGCTCCGCCCTTCCGAAGCTGGAGCTCGCATCGCGTGCGCTCAGCTGGGCGTCTGTGCTGATTCCGCTCGGGTTCTTTCTCGGCGGAACGGTCACCTACGAGGCGGATCCCGGCGTGGGCGTGTTTCTAGTGCCATTTGGAGCTCTAGCTCTCGTGATCGCGCTGGGCCGGATCGTGTGGGTATTGGTGAGCCAGCGCGATTGACCCTAGAAGCGCGGAACGAGAGAGCGAGCAGCCGCCTTGCCGCCACTCGGATTCAAGCTTAAGGACTCAGTAGAAGCAGGCTCGCGATGATGATTCGCGCCACCACAGAAAAGACCGGCCATTGCACTCGGTGCCGCGAGGACGTGCGAACCGTCCGGCCGTGGCCGCATTGGCGGAAGGTCCGCTACGGCTACTTCGGCGTGCTCGGGTGCGCACTGCTCGGTGCGCCCGTCGTGCTTGCCGACGGGTTCATTCTGATTCCGACGCTCATGCTCTTCATGGTTGCGATCGGCCCGCTCAATTCCCTGATCGCAAAGCCGATCACGTGCGCGCAGTGCGGTGGCCCGGTCGATGGGCTGCGTCGCTTGCGCGTGATTCCGGGTGAAGCAAACGGCGGCATTCTGCCGCGCATGTTCCGCAAGCGCAGCAGCGACGTGCCGCCCACGAAGGGCAAGCTCGTGCCCCTACGAAAGCAGAACGTAGGCGATGGGAACCGCCGCGCCGAGGGAAACGAGAACGAGGCCGCGCCCAATCAGGCCTTGTCGGCCCTTGATCATGAATAAGCCGGACACTGCCAGGAATAGCAGCACGACCGCGTAGGTATCCGCGACGTAGGTCCACGCCTTCTTGCCGCGGTTCAAGTGCAAGTAGTTCGCCGCGCGCAAGAAAAACCGCGGCTCTTGCCCTTGGTCGAGCACGCTGCCCTGACTGAGCGTGACGTGCAGCGTGCGCTTGTCGAACGTGATGTCGAGTGTGTCGTCGGTCGAGCGATACACGTCGCGCGGTGTGTCGTGAATCTTCAGCGCATCGAGCACGCGTTGTGAAATCTGCGAGTCTGACCCACTGATCGGGCCGCCCAGCTGATGCGTCCATTCGTAGTTGTCGAAACTCGGATCGCGATCGGCGACGTGATTCACGGCCAGGCCCGAGAGCGCGTACACGAACGTCAAACCCACGACGAGATAGCCAGCGTCCCGGTGCAAGCTTCGCAGAAACGCACGGCCGAAGAAGCGCCGCGGTGCGCGCCTGGTCTGGGCAGTTGCGCGGGCAGGGCGAGCGGGGCCATCACCCATCGCGCTCTTCTTTCCAAGGATCGGCATGATTGCTGTACCCGCGAACTTCCCAATACCCCGGCTCGTCGCGCGAGCTCAGCCGGATTCCCGTCAGCCACTTGGCACTCTTCCAGAAGTACAAGTCAGGCACCAGCGCGCGTACCGGAGCACCGTGTGCGATCGGAATCGGACGCTTCTCGGTTTGGTGCGCGACTAGGACGTTCGGTTTCGTCGCGTCGGTCAGCGACACGTTGCTGGTGTAACCCAATGCGGCCTCGAAGATCACGAAGCGCGCGGAAGGTTTCGGCGCCGCGCGCGCGATCAAATCCGCCACCCGAACACCGCGCCAGTGGCTGTCGAGCAAGCTCCAGCGAGTGACGCAGTGCACGTCGCAGGTCTGATCGACTTGCGGCAACTTGAGCAAGGACGCGAAGTCGAGCTCGTACGGCGCAGCGACTTCGCCGTGCACGCGCAGCTTGAATTTGCCGTAGCTCGGATCACCCTCGCGACCGCCCATCGGGCGCAGGTACTGGATCGGGAATTGGCCCGGCGGCAGGCGCGGCCTTCCATCGGCGCGCTTTTCCGCACGCGCGCGTCGCGCAGTGTCGTCGTCGGCGAGCGCATACGTTCCGCCGAGAACGCTCAATAGACTGCCGGCCGCGAGACCTTGAAGAAGATCCCGCCGCGACATCGAGGGCTGAAGCGGTGGGTTCGAGTGGGATGAGGAGGAACGCGACATGGACTGGAACGGGCGGCAACGCCCGCTCTCCAGTGTACGCGCGAGGCCCCGAATTAGTTTCAGGGGCCGTGTCTGGCCGCTACATGCGCGCGCTCAAGGCTCGCAAGCCACGCGTTTGTTCACGGTCCAGACGAGCCCGGGAATCGGCATGTTTTCGATCTTCCAGACCGACGCCCAAGCCGTGATGTACAGGGTCTTGCCGTCCTCGCCGCCGAACTCGCAGTTCGTGACGCCGTTGTTCGTCTGCATCGAGACCGTCTTCACGCGCATGCCATCGGGTCGCGCGATCACGAGGCCTTGCGACACGCCGATGTACACGTTGCCTGCTGCGTCGACACACATGCTGTCGGGGTTGGTCAGCCCGCCGAGAAACGTCTTTCTTCCGCTGAGCGATCCATCGGCAGCGACATCGAAGCGGGCCACTGCGCCTCCCAGAAACTCCGCTACGTAGAGCACCTTTTCGTCCGGCGAGAGATCCACGCCATTCGGCAGCGACAACGTGTCTTCGAGGATCACCGTGCCCGGCATCCCGGCGGGGATCCGATACAGCGGCTTGCCCGTGATCGAGACGGTCGCGCTCGGGCCGTGCGGGATGATCGGATCGGAGAAATAGATCGTGCCGTCCGAGCGTACGATCAGGTCGTCAGTCGTATTGAGCTGCGCGCCGCGCGGCGTCTTGTCCGCGAGCACTGTCAGCGTGCCGTCCTTCTCGATGCGTGTGACGCGGCCCCCGTCGCGCCCGCCCATCTCGGCTTGCACGAGGCGGCCGCTCATGTCGAACGCGAGACCGTTCGTGAAGTTCGTGTCCATGCGGAACATGCCGATGGTTCCGTCCGGCTCGATCGTGTGGATCGCTTTGTGCTCGACGTCGGTGAACAACATCTTCTTTCGGCAGTGGTCCCAGAGCGGACCTTCGGCGAGTTCGTGGTTGGCGACCAACCGCATCGGCATGCCGATCTGAGCGGCTTCCAGCATCGGGAACAGCTCCGGCGTGGTCGGCACCATGTTGGGCTCCATGCCGCTGCCAGCTGCACCGACGGCGCCGCTCGCAGCGGCAGTACCAGCTGTCCCCGAGCCGCCCATTCCACCGGGCGCGGCTGGCGTCATTGTCGGGCCGCCAGTACCCGCAGGCGTCGCCACGCTTGCGCCCGCACCGCCGACGCCGGTCGCGTGCGTGCCGCCGATCGCTGCAGTCTGGCCGGCTTGCGATCCCGAGTCTCCGCTCGCACCGGCAGTTCCGGGCGGCAACGCTTCGCCTGCAGTCGCTGAGTTCGGCAGTCCGGCGGCAGCCGGATCCTTCGTGTCGCAACCCAGCTCGAGTTGCAGCAGAGCCGGCCAGAGAACTGCCGTGCGCAGCCAAAACGATGTGCAAAAACCACGCATCTCGCGTGGTCATCTCACACGGAAAATCTTTGCGCAACGTTGTTGGCCTAGGCCGTCCCGCCGTCTAACCGAATCTAAACGCTGACTTACCTAGATTTCGAGCTGAGCCCGTTGAGACTCGAGCCACGCCAAGTAGTACTCATCCTCGCGCCTGGCCTCGAGGGTCCCCTCGGCAATTGTCGTTTCCAGGACGCGCTTTAGCTCGCCGATGCGACGCGACGGCGGCAGCGCGAAGTGAGCCATGATGGCATTGCCGATGCCCTTCGAGAGCGGCGGCAACCGCGCGTCGTCAGCCGTCAGTTTTTCGATCCGGCCGCCGAGCTCCGAAATCTGGCGCAGGCCCTTCTTCCGCCGCTCGGGCCGCTTCGTGGTGATGTCGGCGCGGCTGAGATCGAGCAGATCGATCAGCCCATCGCCCATCTCACGGCTGAAACGCCGCACAGCCGAGTCGGTCCAGCTGCCGTCGTACTGGCTCGCGCGCAGGTGATACAGAATCAAATAGTGGATGCGCTCGTAGAGCTCACCCGTGAACGCGAGACGCTTGCCGACGCGTTTGCGGAACATCGCGGCGCCGACCTCGCTGTGACCGAAGAAGTGCACCTCGCCGCTCGGCTCGATCTTGCGCGTCTTCACTTTGCCGATGTCGTGCAACAGCGCGCCCCAGCGCACCTCGACCCGAGGCACCGACTGCCACACGACTTGCTTCGTGTGTTTCCAGACGTCTTTGTGACGCCACTCGCCGTCGCCGAAGCCAATCAGCGCGAACACTTCAGGCAGCCACACCTCGAGCACGCCACTGACGTGAAGCGCATCGAGGCCTTCTTGGGTGTGCCTGCCGAGCAACATTCGATCGAGATAGTGCCGGAGCGTCTCGACGCGCAGCGTGCGTAGCTCCTCCGCCGTAGGTACCTCGGGTGGCACTGCGAGCAGCTCTGGATCCTGGGTTCCCACGAGCGTCGCCCACTCGAGCGCAGTGATTGCGCGCGGGGATTCGGGGCCCGGGACGAGCGGCGTCTTGATCGTGACTTTATCCAGCATGGCGAAGGGCCGCCCAACCTATCCCCAGACGACCCATCGCGCAAACCGAACGGATTACTTCGTGATGTGTATCATGCGTGGCTGCCGCCGCTCGCGATCCGAGCTCGCCCTGGCCCATGGTCCATCCCAAACGATCCCACATCCGCATCTGGTTGATCCCGTTGTCGGTGTTGAGCGGCGCAGCCGGCGTTTTGCTTGCGGGCACGCTCGCGATAGACGGCTGGCTCGGAGGCTCCGGCGCGCGGCCGTATTGGACGCTGCTGTGGCATCCGACCCCGGCGGCTGCTGCGAACACGCTGAGTAACGCTGGCGAAGTCGTTGCTGCCGTGCTCGCGATCGCGCTCACCGTCGTCGCGATCATCGTCGAGCTCGCGAGCAATCGCTACACACATCGGGTGACCGAGCTGTTCGTTGCGGAGCCGACCAACTTCATCGTGATGGGGTTGTTCGTCGTGACCGCGGTTCAATCGCTGTGGGTCGTGATGGCGATCGACGCAGCCGTGAGCGGCGGAACGATTCCGTACGTCAGCATCGGCGTGACGATGTTCCTTCTCACGATCTGTCTGTTGATCCTGCTGCCGTACTTCAACTTCGTGTTCGCGTACCTGAACCCGATCCAAATCGTCGACCGGATCTCGTCGCACACGTTCGACGTGATCGCTCGCCCGGGGCGGCGCGCGACGCTCGATCAGCGCAAGGGTGAGGCGGTGCGCGGCGTCGAGCAACTCGCGGACGTCGCAGTGAACGCGATGGAGCATCGCGACAAGGGCGTGTCGATGGCGAGCGTGAATGCGCTGCGCCAGCTGATCATCGACTATCAAGCCGTGCGCGGGCAGCTCCCGACGGCGTGGTTCGGTTTGGACGAGGAACTCGCGCGCAATCCGGATTTCGTGTCGCTCGATGCGCGTGCGCTCGGTGAGCTCGCGCAGCACCAGAGCTGGTTCGAGATGAAGGTGCTGCGGCAGTATCAGACCGTCTACGCGGAAGCGCTGCATCGCAACCGCGACATCAACTACGTGATCGCGATCAACACGCGGTTGATCGCGGAAGAAGCGATCCGCTGCGAGAACGTCGAGCTCCTGCACTTGTGCATGAAGTTCTTCAACAGCTACCTGCGCGCGGCGATCAACGCGAAAGACGTGCGGACTGCGTACAACGTGTTCAACCAGTACCGATTGCTCGCGGAGACGCTGCTCGGTTGGCGGACTGGGACGTATTCGGTCGAGATCGCGCGCTACTTCAAGTATTACGGATTGGTCGCGTACGCGTGCGATCTGCCGTTCATTCTCGAGACCGTCGCCTACGACTTGTGCGTGTTGAACGAGACCGCGTTCGATCGCAAGGCGACGGTGCAGGACGAGCTGCTCCGAATCTTCCTGCGCGTCGACAAAGAGAGTGACAGCGCGGTGCAAGAGGCGAGCTTACGCGGCGTGCGCAAAGCCCAAGTGAAGCTCGCGACGTATTACCTGGTCCAGGGGGACGAAACGCGTGCGCGGCGCGTCTACGAAGACATGGCGAGCGAAGACCCGACCCGCATCGGCTCGATCCGCGACGAGTTGTTTGCGGTGCACACGCCCGACTACTGGGAGATCATCGACCGCGGTTTGAACTTCGACTACTTGCCGAAGGACCGGAAGCGAACGCTCGAGCAGTTCTTCGGGTGGTTCAGCGAGCTCCCGAAGCGGCCACTGATCTACGCGAGTCAGTTGCCTGCAGCTCCAGGCGGCGAGAGCGCGGATCGGACCGTCAGCGTTCCGTCGGTTGCACCTCGACGCGCGCAGTGAGGTTCGTCGATCGACGCGAGCCACGCTCGACGAGATGTGTCTCGCCGCCAATGGCGTCATCTATCCGAACGTGAATTGAGTTGAACCGATTTGTGAGGCCCGCGATACGGGCCCGTGGGCCTCGTTCGCGCCAAAATCGTCCGATGTTTCGGACGTGCGCAGCTGGGCTCTCTTTCGGACAGAGGTCGACTCTGGCAGACTCCCGAGCCGTGGTTTACGCAGCACGCCGTCTTAGTTCGTGGGTACTTCTGTGTTGCAGCGGGTGCGCACTCTCGCTGGTGTCGTGGGCAGTTGCGGGGCGTGCCTCCGCGCAGCCGAGCCCGGGCGCGATACCAGCTGCGGCCCCCGCCGTGTTGTCCACTCGCGATCCCAGCGCTGCGTTTCGGCACGAGGGCCGCGTGTCGGTTGCCTCGATCACGAAGCCCGCGAAAGCGACACAGACGGCCGCTGTGAATGCTGCCGCGGCGGGCGCATCCGCGTCGGAGGGCACCGGCAACATCAAGGTCAAAGGCATCAGCGGAACGCTGAACAAGGGCGACGTGCACCAGACGATGGAAGCGCGTCAGGAAGCGTTCGATGCATGCATTCAGGAGAGCCGGCGCAGCGTGCGTTGGGTGAGTGGCGCGATCAAGTTCGGCTTTCGCGTGGATGCGGAAGGGCGCATCTCGGAACTACGTCCACTCAGTTCTACGATCGGCCATCGCGCGCTCGAGCAGTGCATCACCGGCGCGGTGCTGGAGACGCAGTTTCCAAAACCCGCCGGGCGTGCGACCGCGGAGTTCGACTGGGGCATGAGCATCGATTCGGTGGGTCCGAAGGCGTTCGAAGACACGGATAAGAAGAGCTCGAAACCATTCGCGCGGCTCGCGCGGAAAGAAGCGCGCGACTTGTTCGGTACGTGTGAGATCAAGCGCCGGCGCGCGCGCTTCCGGCTCACGGCGTACGTCGCAGCAGGCGGGAAGCTGCTGTCTGCCGGTGCGGTGCCGCTGCCGGCAAGCGCCGACGACAAAGTGGACTGCGTGCTCGAACAATTCGGCAAGTGGCACCTTCCCAAGGTGAAACGGGCGAGCAAGATCTCTTTCGACGTACGCTGATCGCGTTCGCGAGAGGGATTGCCGATGCCTGCTTCTGCCGCTCGTTACGAGCTGTTCTATTGGCCGATGATTCAAGGGCGGGGCGAGTTCGTCCGGCTTGCACTCGAAGACGCTGACGCTTCGTACGTCGATGTCGCGCGCGCGAAGTCGGGCATGCGCGAGCTCGAGAAACTCCTCGCGGAGCACGGTGGTGGATTCGCCGCGCCGTTCGCACCGCCGTTCTTGCGATCAGGCAAACTTCTGGTCGCGCAGACCGCTGCGATCTTGCACTACCTCGGGCCGCGGCTCGGGCTCGCATCGAAGGACGAGAAGAGCCAGCTCGCCGCGCTTCAGTACCAGCTCACCATCGCCGACCTCGTCTCGGAAGTGCACGACGTTCACCACCCGATTGGTGTGGGCATGTACTACGAGGACCAGAAGACGGAAGCGAAGGCTCGCGCGGAGCAGTTCATCGCGGAGCGCATGCCGAAGTTCCTCCGCTACTTCGAAGCCGTCCTCGCGAAGCAGCCGCGAGCGCGGCGTACTTACGTCATGGCGCGGCACAGTTATGTCGACCTTTCGCTCTTTCAAGTGTTCGAAGGGTTTCAATACGCGTTTCCGAATACCTTCAGCCGGCTCGTGAAACGCTTGCCGCTTCTGACGGGGCTGCATGATCGTGTCGCTACCCGCCCGCGTTTAGCCGAATACCTCGGGTCGCCGCGGCGCATTGCGTTCAACACGATGGGCATATTCCGGCACTACCCCGAGCTCGATGAGCCAGCGGCGCGTAAAGCGACGAGCGCGCGGAAACACAAAAGCTGAACGTGTCCCCGCGACGTTGTTTGCTTTGCAGGACGCAACGCTGAGCTCTGGCTCAAAATGCATTCGATCCCTAAAAGATCGTTAGTTAAGCCAACTGTTAGATTGGCTGAACATTGTCAGTCCCAGTTCGTGTGGTGTCGCGAAGTTTTGTCACCGTAGCCAGAGACCTGGCGAGTAACAGGGCGAGCTAAATTAGCCGGTTTTCTCATCAGTAAGCGCCAACTCCCAGCACGGTGAGCGAATCGAAAGATCGCGCCGGCCGATCCTGTGCGAGCCGCGTTCCATGTTATTTGGAACCACGGTGTGCGAAGCGAACTCGCTCGCGCGATCGGAGGGCAGATGTCGACTCGGGTGCAGACACGGAATGGGCGCCTCGAAGGCGAGCAGCGTGGCGGTCACATCGCGTATCGCGGCATTCCATACGCGAAACCTCCGATCGGAGCTCTTCGCTTTTGCGCACCAGCGCCTGCCGAGAACTGGTCGGGCGTTCGCAATGCGCATCGCTTCGCGCCGTCGGCGCCGCAAGGCAGCTCCGAGACGCCGTACATGGAAGCGAAAGGCGAGCAGAGCGAAGACTGCTTGTACTTGAACGTCTTTACGCGCAGCTCTGAAGGCAAGAAGCCCGTGTTGTTCTGGATCCACGGCGGTGGATTCATCCTCGGATCGGCATCGAGTGAGCTCTACGACGGTGGTCCGCTCTCCGAGCGTGGAGATGTCGTCGTAGTAACGATCAACTACCGGCTCGGTGCGCTCGGCTATTTGCACTTGGGCGCGCACGGCGGCGATTCGATCGGCGCGAGCAGCAACCTCGGTCAACTCGATCAAATTGCTGCGCTCGAGTGGGTGCGCGACAACATCGAAGGGTTTGGTGGCGATCCCGACAACGTGACGATCTTCGGCGAGTCGGCCGGCTCGATGGCGGTCTGCACATTGCTCGTGATGCCGGCTGCGCGCGGCTTGTTCCACCGGGCGATCGCGCAGAGCGGTGCATCGCTCGAAGTGATGCAGCCGGAAGCTGCAGCTGCGATCACCGGAAGGGTGCTCGACGTACTCGAGATTCCGACGAACGACCTCGAGCGCATTCGTGACGTCGACGTGCGCCGGCTCGTCGCAACGCAGATCGTCCCGGAGGTTCGTGCGAGCGGTGGCATCGGCTACGCGCCGGTGATCGACCCGGCGACGTTGCCGATGCATCCACGCGACGCGATCTCGAGCGGCGCGAGTGCGGAAGTGCCGCTCATGATCGGCACGAACCGCGACGAGATGAACCTGTTTCGAATGGCGTCGCTCCGCGAGCTCGACAAGCCGATGGAGCCTGCCCGGACGCTGGAGGTGATCCAGAAGGGATTGCCGCGTCGCGCCGACCAGATCTCCACGTTGATCGAGACCTATCGCGGGTCGCGTGCGGAGCGCGGGTTGCCGCACGGCAATCGTGCGCTGATCGGTGCGATCCAATCCGATCAACGGTTTCGCATTCCGAGTATTCGGTTCGCGGAAGCCTACCGCGCGAAGCAGCCGCGGACGTTCATGTACTTGTTCACGTACGAGTCGCCGTCGATGCGCGGTGCGCTTCGTGCGTGCCACGCGCTCGAGCTGCCGTTCGTATTCGGCACGCTGAGCGCACCGTTTCAAGATCGGTTTGCCGGTACCGGGCCTGCCGTGACTACGCTGAGCGAGACCATGATGGATTGCTGGCTGTCGTTCGCGCGCAGCGGTAATCCCAACAACCTCAATGCGGGCGATTGGGTTCCGTACGACTCAGAACGGCGTGCGACGATGGTGTTCGATACGAAGACTGGTCTTGAGGACGCCCCGTACGAAGAGGAGCGGGCAGCTTGGGATCGTCTCGGCGACTTGCGCGAGGTTCACGAGCCGGCCTGAGTTGCGGCGTGTGTGAGTAGGGCGCGCGTCGAAGCGGCCATTTTGCGCTCCGCCCAACCTGGGAAGACTCCGGCGAGCCAGACGAACAGGCGGAAAAACGGGCTCGTCGTGTAGCTCCGCGGCGTGTGGTCGAGTGCGTGGAGCAACTGGCTGACCGTGTACGCGAGCGGCAGGGTATACACGCCGTCGAACCGCGAACGGTCGCCGCCTTCCGTATCCGTGTGACTCGGCATGAACACGACGACGCGCACGCCGCGGTCCGCCACTTCACCGCGCAGGGCGTGTGACCAGGCGTTCAACGCGGCCTTTGCCCCCGAGTAGTTCGCCGTCGTCGGGCATGGCACTGCGCCGAGTATCGACGACACGTTCAAGATCGTGCCCGCACCGCGCGTGAGCATCGCTGGCAGCAACGCGCGCACCATCCGTTGCGCGCCGAAGTAGTTCACGGACATCTCGTATTCGAGATCCGCCGCCGCGCGCTGCAGGAACGGCGCTTGCTCGCAGCTGCCGGCGTTGTTGATCAGCACGTCGACCGGACCTTGGGCCAAGATTCGTTCAGCACCCGCTACGACGCTCGCTTCGTCCGTCACGTCGATCGATACGATCTGGACGTCGCTGGCCCCGCCGCTGCGAGCTTCAGCCGCGACGGCTTCGAGCGGCGCCAGTTGGCGCGCGACTAACACGAGACGCGAGCCACGACTAGCGAGCGCGAGCGCGGTCTGCCGGCCGATCCCGCGAGAGGCGCCGGTGATCACGATGCGTTGACTGGGGCGGTGAATCGAGGCTGCACACACGCTGAAGCTCCTTGCGCGTGCCGAGCGACTCGTCCGGCACTCAGAAAGCCTAGGCGCGCTCGTGCAGCGCTGCTTCTCCCAGCCTGCCGGCGACTTCTCCTAGCTTGCTATTTGCGTCGGGCGCGCACCTTGATCCAGATCTCGAACGCGACGTGGCCATCCACGGGCCAATCGTGGATGTAGTGATCGACTGCGGTGAAGTCGTCCGGCGCGACGCTCGAACGTGGAAACCAGTCCGCGTAGATCGCGTGGTAAATGGACTCCACTGCCGCGACATCGCCCGAGTAGACGAAGACGGCGTAGCGCCCTTCCGGAATGCGCGCGCGAAAGAGCGGTGCGGGCAACTGCTGCTCGAGCGGACACGGAATGCAGGCGTGGTAGCGGCAGAACTCGGGTGCCGTGAGCTGGGGGCTATCGAACGCGATCCCGTACGCGTCGACTGGGCCGTCGCAGATGCCGAGCTGGCGTGCGCGGTCGATCAGTTCCGCCCAAGTCGCGGACACGGTCGCGACGTCGTAGCCTTCGGAGCTTGCCAGACAGGCGACGTCGATCCCATCGCAGGTCTCGAAGCGCGCCGGCTCGATGCGGTTGCCATCAGCTGCACTGCTATCACGAGCTGGTAAGGCGTGAAGGTCGAGCGGGTGGAACTGCTTGCCGTAGCTACGCGTGAGTTTGCCCAGCGCGACAGGCAAGTCAGGGTCGGGGCGCCGCACGCGAGTTGGGCTCACCCCGAAGTAGGCCGTGAACGCTTTCGTGAAGTTCGAAGTCGACGAGTAGCCGCAGCTGTCGCCGATCTCGGTCACGCTGCGTTCCGGTTCGTATGCCAATCGTAATGCGGCGACCTCGAGCCGCTTGCGCGTGATGTAGCGGCCGACGGCTTCATCCATGACCGCGGAGAAGATGCGGTGAAAATGAAACTCGCTGAGGCGTGCCGCCTTGGCTACTTCGGCCACGCTGAGCGGCCGTTCGAGATGATCCGCGATGTAGCGTAGCGCGCGTTCAACGTGTGGCCGGTAGCTCTCCGACATCTGCACGAGGATACCGCGTCTTCGAACATTGCGTGCATGCGGTGTGGCATTTGTGAGAAACGCCCGCGACTAAACGCTCGTGCGTTTGTCTCTCCGCGCGTGGCGCAACCGATGCCGGATCTGCGCCAGCGAAATGGCGGCAACGAACAATCACGTGCGCGTTGACAGTCGTCGTCGAACTCGCGCTGAATCTGCCCTCGAGGTGAAAGCAAATGCCGAAGGCTAAGAAGCTGAAGTGGGTACAGCGGAAGAAGACTGAGCCTGAAGTGCCGTACACGCCGCCGATCTGGTTGGGCAACCTATCGAATGGCGAATTCTTTCTGCCGGCGGGTGAACGCGAGCGGCAGTTACACGACACGATCTTGCGGCGCTGCGACGAAAACGCGCGCAAGTTGAACATGGATCGGCGCGAGTTCATCGCGAGTGCGATGGGCATGGCGACCTCGCTCTCGGTGCTCAACCTTGCAGCGGGTTGCGGCGACAAGGACGGCATGATGGACGGCAACACGATGGACCGCATGCTGGATGCGGCCGCGAATACGCCGTACGACGGTGGAACGCCGCCGGGGAATGGTGATCCGTCGGACCCGGGGATCAAGAAGCCGCCGAGCATGAGTGGCGGAAGCGACGGTGGTTTCGTCGTCACGCCCGAGGCGTGTCTGAACGGCGAGCTCGCGAATCGACTATTCAACACCGACTACTTCATCTTGGACTTCCAAACCCACCACACGCGGGACGGGATGCCGGGGTTGTGTCTGACGGGGGATCAAACAGCCGAGTGTACGAGCCCTGCGACGTACATCCGTCAGATCTTCGAAGAGAGTGAGACGACGGTTGCGGTTCTGTCGGGTCTACCGTCGATGATCGACGAGTCGATCAACGACTTGACCGGCTTTCGCAACATCGACATGCGCCAGTCGCGCGATCGCGTCAACGAGGCGGCGCGTCTGCAGCCGATGGCGGGCGAGCGGATGCTCGCACATTGTCAGATCTCGCCGAAGCAAAAGCCCGAGGCGAACGCGGCGATGATGACCGAGAGCAAGCGCATGTACGACACGCGCGGCTGGAAGTGTTATCCGCCGACTGAAGGTGGGTGGTTCTTGCACGAGAACGACTCGTTCATTCAAACGGCGATCGAGCTCGGCGAGAAGCTCGTCTGCGCGCACAAGGGCTTTCCGTTTCAGGGCTGGAGTCGCGTCCACGCGGATCCGATGCCGGACGTCGGTGAGGTCGCGAAGCGCTATCCGGACGTGACGTTTGTCATCTATCACTCGGCCTACGACTCGGGTCACACCGAAGGGCCGTACGATCCGAATCCGAGCCCGGAGGATGGTGGCGTCGATCGGCTTGCGAAGGTCGTTTCGGAAAACGGTCTCACCGGCAAGAACGTGTACGCCGAGATGGGATCGGCGTGGGCGATCTCGATGCGTGATCCGGTCGTCGCGCAGCACTACGTCGGCAAGATGCTGAAGTACGTCGGGATGGATCGTTTGGTGTGGGGCTCCGAGTGCGTCTGGTACGGAAGCCCGCAAAACCAAATTGAAGCGTTCAAGGTGTTCAAGATCTCGACCGAGTTCCAAGAGATGTACGGCTATCCGGAGTTCACCGATCAGTTGCGCCGGCAGATCTTCGGGCTCAATGGTGCGAAGTTGTATCGCGTCGATCCGAGCCTGTGTCGCTACAAGGTCGATCGCAGTTTGTTTGCGCAGTACAAGCAGGAGCAGGACGACCGTTGGGGGCCGAGGCGGCACGCGATCAATCCGCCGGCGATTCGGACCCGCCGCCAGTTGTTCGAGCTGTGGCGCGACCGCAAAGCGCGCGGCGAATTCGCGTAGTCGCGGGCTTTGAAGCGGGTTTGTCAGGTTCGCATGCGATCGGCTAAAACGCGGATCGCATGCGGCCGGACCTCCCATTGCACGCTTCGCAATCCGCTGCGCTCGCGCACGTTGCGAGTCTCGCTCGTTCGCGCGGCGTGCATGCGCGCAAGGTCCTGGACGAGGTTCGAGCCATGTCGAACCTGTCGGCGGAATCATTCGAGCTTGGCGTCGCGAACGTCCTGAAGCACGCGCGTGTGGCGCTGCACTTCCATCCGGACCGCCCGGATGCTCAGCTGCGGACCGTCGCTGAGAATCTGCTCGCAGGTGGCATCTACAAGAGCCAGTTCGAGACGTTGTTGTCGAACGGAAGTGTGTCGGCGTTTCCGGGGGGTGCGCGGGATCTGTGGGAGCAGAAACTCTTCGGCGGTGCGTATCAGTCTGAGGGGACGAGTGCGGCGCATCGTCCGAAGTACGGTGCGCTCGATCTGATGCGTCACGCGGACGGTGCTGCGCCGCGGTTTGGTTCTTGTTATTTCTTGCTCGCGCCGGAGGTCTCGGCTCGTTCCACGTTCACGTATCTGGATTCTTATTACGAGCCGATCGAGAAGGGGACGTACGAAGAATTCGAGGACGTCCTCGCGGCATTGTTCAAGGATGCGTTTACGCGAGAGTGTGCATTGGGTGAGCCAGAACTGACGCCTACGAAGCTGCTCGAGCACTTACTGACGAATCTTCCGAAGCCGTATGGCGATCCCGCTGCGGGCGAACCTCGTCGCAATCTCAACCACTACATCGAGGCGCAAGTGCATTGCGATGTCCGGTTGAAAGAGGACGTGGATCGTTTGGTTTGTGATCCGTCGTTCCGGGGCACGGCGACGGGCAGGTTGCTCGAGGCGTGTTGTGAGCGGTACGGTATCGAGTGTGCGTGGCACGGCGGCTTCGAGCTGTCTCCGCAGGAGGTCCCGGTGGACTTTCGTGGTCCGAAGATGCCGTCGTTGGCTGCGCGAGTCGCGGTGAGCGGTGTGGTGAACGCGGCTGCGATCGGTGAGTCGGTCGCGAGCTTGGTGCGAGATTCAAGTGCCTGGTCGGACCGAGGGTCGCAGGCCGAGGTGTTGCAGGAGCTAAAGCTGCTCTGGCACGTGTTGGTGCGATTTGGTCGCCGCACCGAGTGAGAGACCTCGCGCGACCAAGACATGACCTCGACTGTCAGCGCAGCAGCGCAGCTCTAGGAGCATCCCCAGGGCCGCCGACGTGCTTAATCATCGAGCACGGAGGCCACATGGATGCACTTCAGCTCGAATTTGCGATGACGTATCGACTCGATGTTCGCGGACCCCTGCAAAGCACGGATGAGTCCGCGGACAACCCACACACGCAGTACTGGGAGATGACTCGCGCCACCCTCGAAGGGCCTGCGATTCGCGCGACCACACCGATGGCCGGTATCGATTGGTTCACTCCATCTTCGGACGGCTACGGTCACCCACACGTCCGTCTCCCATTTCTCACTGACGACGGCGCGCTCGTCCTGCTCGAGTATCGCGGCGTCGTTCACGCCTCAGCTGCATTCATGAAAGCCGTCGAGCAAGACACACCGACGCAATGGTCCGACCAATACATGCGAATGGCGCTGAACTTCGACACCACGTCCAAACGCTACGCGTGGCTCAGGCAGAACCTGTTCATCGCTCGAGGTCGCTTGGTCGGAGCGAAGCGCCTCGAATATCAGGTCTTCCGCGTCCAATGATCAGAGAGCTCGGGCATGCAGCGGCTAGCGCTGCCCCGCGGCGCAAGCGCGCCTCGCACCGTATCGCGCAACGCTCCGTCTCTTGGAAGCCCCGGAGCGGCCTCCTCCGCCACCGTTTCGACGACGCCACGTGGAATACGCCCTGGCGCTCGCAGCGGCCGCCGCCAGCTTCCATTTCGGTCTGCCGCCCGCAGCTGCATGCGCTGCGTCGAAGAAAGCCGGCATCTTCCTGTGGGGCTCTGCGACTACGGTCGAGGAGGCCAAAGCGCAACGAAGCCGGCGGCTTGGATGCCGTGATCGCACAAGGTTTCGAAGCGGGCGGACATCGAGGCACGTTGAATGAACCGTTCGAGCTCGGCGAAATTGGCCTGTTTTCGCTGCTACCGCAGGTCGTGGATGCGCTGCGCATTCCCGTGGTGCCACGGGAGGTATCGCGGAGTGGCGAGGTATCGCAGCCGCACTCGCGTTCGGCCCCAAAGGCGTCCAGCTCGTCACGGCGCTTCTCGGCGCTCCGGAAGCCGTCATCGATTCGATGTTTCGGCGCACGCTGCACGAACCTCGCGCTGCGCACACGCAGCTCACGCGCTGCATCGGCTAGCTCGTCCTTCCGCGTGAAAGTCACCTCGCGGACATGTGGGCACATGACCTAAACGAGCGTTTGAACGCGCCTGTCCGACTAAACACTGCAAAGATCCTCGGGCGACGCGATCAGCCCGCTTTCTTTGTGCCATTGTTACGGCACTGCAGTTTTGTCACCACTGCACTGCTACGCTGCATCATGTACATCCTGATCCTGGTCGCTGCGACGGTCCTGGTGCTGTTCCTCGTGCAGCGTCCGCGTCGTCGCGCCGGCGAGGCATTCGACTGGACGTACAGGCGGCCGTGGTACAAACCGCGCTGGATCTTTCCTGACGACCGCTGAGCGAGCTGCGTAAGCATCCGCTCCATGGAGCTCAGGTTCCGTTTTTTCGCGCTTCATCCGCGGCTGGTCGCGATGACCCGCATTCGTGCGCTTCTGCGAGGGACAACTCCCCGCGTTCACTGAGAGACAGGTAACGAACATGGCTGCCAAAGACATCGTCTACGAAAGCAAAGCCCGATCACAGATCGGCAAGGGCCTCAACATTCTGGCCAATGCGGTCAAGGTCACGCTCGGTCCCCGCGGACGCAACGTGGTGATCGAAAAGTCGTTCGGTGCACCGGTGATCACCAAGGACGGTGTGACCGTCGCGCGAGAGATCGAGCTCGAAAATCGTTTCGAGAACATGGGCGCGCAGATGGTGAAGGAAGTCGCGTCCAAGACGGCCGAAGTGGCCGGCGACGGAACGACGACTGCCACCGTGCTCGCACAAGCGATCTACAGCGAAGGCGCGAAGCTGATCGCCGCGGGTGCAAACCCGATGGATCTCAAGCGCGGGATCGAAACCGCGGTCGAAGCCGTCGTCGCGCAGCTGAAGAAGCTCTCGAAGCCGACGAGCGACAAGAACGAGATCGCGCAGGTCGGGATCATCAGCGCGAACGGCGATGCGACCATCGGCAACTTGATCGCGGAAGCGATGGAGAAGGTCGGCAAAGAAGGCGTAATCACGATCGAAGAAGCGAAGAGCATGGACACCACCCTCGAAGTGGTGGAAGGCATGCAGTTCGATCGCGGCTATTTGTCGCCGTACTTCATCACCGATGCGGAACGCATGGAAGCGGTGATGAACGATGTGTACGTGCTGATTCACGACAAGCGCATCTCCAGCATGAAGTCGCTGTTGCCCGTGCTCGAGCAGGTCGCGAAAGCCGGCAAGCCGCTGTTCATCATCGCGGAGGATGTCGATGGTGAAGGGCTTGCGACGCTCGTCGTCAACAAGCTTCGCGGCTCGCTGAATGCGGTCGCAGTGAAGGCGCCTGGCTTTGGCGATCGGCGCAAGGAGATGCTCAAAGACATCGCCGTGCTGACGGGTGGCAAAGCGATCACCGAGGAGCTCGGGTTGTTGCTCGAGAACGTGACACTGGCCGATCTCGGGCATGCGAAGACGATCGTCGTCGACAAAGACAAGACGGTGATCATCGATGGCGGTGGCAAGAAGGATGAGATCGCCGGCCGCGTGAAGCAGATTCGGTCGCAGATCGAAGAGACGACTTCCGACTACGACAAAGAGAAGCTGCAAGAGCGGTTGGCCAAGTTGGCTGGCGGCGTTGCCGTGATCAAAGTGGGAGCGGCGACCGAGACCGAGCTCAAGGAGCGCAAGGCACGCGTGGAAGATGCGTTGCATGCGACGCGTGCGGCAGTCGAGGAAGGCATCGTGCCTGGCGGTGGAGTCGCGTTGATTCGCGCGCTTCCTGCGCTCGATTCGTTGAAGCTCGAGGGTGATCGCCAGTACGGCGTGACGATCGTGCGTCGCGCGCTGGAAGAACCGTTGCGTCAGATCGCGGCAAACGGTGGCGTCGAAGGCGCCGTGGTCATCGACAAGGTTCGCGAGGGGAAGGGCGCGTTTGGCTACAACGCTGCCACCGGCGAATATCAAGATTTGGTGAAGGCGGGCGTGATCGATCCGACGAAGGTCGTGCGCGCCGCGCTTCAGAACGCAGCGTCGGTCGCTGCGCTCATGCTGACCACCGAGGCACTGATCGCGGAATCAGGCCGAGCTGAGTCGTCCGCAGGTGGCGGCGGCATGGGTGGCATGGGTGGTATGGGCGGCATGGGTGGTATGGGCGGCATGGGCATGTAGCTCGCGTCGGGAACGCTTTGGCCGCTGCGAGCTCGCTCGCAGCGGCTTCGTAGCTTTCCCACGATCGCGGCGCGGTGACGGTTCGAGCGGCGGAACTAGCTCATCGTCGCCGGCGGCCGCCGCGTGCTTCTGGCGCGTAGCGCGTTCAGATGTGTGCTCAGGCTGGTTTTCGGCTGGTATCGCCGTTGCAGAGAGGTCCGCTCGAAAGGATTTCTCGATGCAACCTTCATTGAAATGTTCGTGGTTCACGGTCGCGCTGCTCAGCGCGTGTGGTTCGCCGGCTCCATCGCTCGTTACCGACCGCGGCTCGGAGCTCGACTACGAGCCGACGTGCAGCGAGGCCGACGCAGGAGACGAAGTCGAAGCCTGCTTGTTCGGAGAGCAGTTCGCTGACATTCGCACTAGTCCTGCGTTGCAGCTCACGGGCGAGATCTGGATCGACTCTGTCGATGGGTTGTCGGAGCTCGAAGGCGAGCAAGTGCTGCTCGCAGTGCATCAGTCATCGCATACGGATGTGACCACGCCGGGCGAAGCGTTGGAGCGTGTCGATCAGCAAGAGATTCGCCGAATCGACTTCTACGAGATCGCGAGTGGTCGCGAGTTCGTCGTCTTCGAATACGGCGTGGGCGACAACTCGTACGGCGCGTTCTTCGAGCGTGAGTCGGTCGAAGTTGTAGGATCAATTCACGACGGGGATGTGCTCGGCTGCATCCGCTGACCGGGGCGCTGCTATGCCGCCACCTCGCGTCGCGCGGCACGTGGCGTGCAAACGACGAGTCGCGTTGGACGCGGTACTGAAACTGTGTCGAACCTGTCAGCAGAATCGTTCGAGCCTGGGGTCGCGTGTATGTCCGTTTCCACCGTGTGCCACACGCGCGACCCTGCAAAATGCTGCGCCTCGTTCGATCGTGCCGCAGATTCTGCGCGCAGACGCCGCTCCGGGCTGCAGCGCGCTATCATGCACACGCGTCGCTTGGCACACGTTTTACGGCGGCTTCGAGCCGGTGTCACGCCTCCAGTGAGGAGTCATGTTTCGTCAGCAAGGTCCAGCTCGCTCTGCGCGCGACAATCGCCACGTTGCCGCGTACTTGGCCTTCATCGGCGGTTTCGTGAACTCGGGTGGATTCGTTCTCATTGGAGTCTTCACGTCGCACGTCACCGGCAACGTCGGCCGCTTCGCGAGCGACGTGGTACGCCGCGACGTCTCCGCATCTATCGCTGCGCTCGCCATGATCGTCGCGTTCTTTTCGGGCGCGTTCATCGCGAGCATGATCGTAGAGAGCAACTTCTTTGGCCGCCCTTCGAACGCGTACGGCATCGCGATGTTCGTGGAGGCGGGAATACTCGCCGTGTTTCTCGCGACGACCCACCTCGGAGCGGTGAACGATCCGCGGCATCAAGATGCGAAAGCGCTGCTCCTGTGCGCGGCGATGGGGATGCAGAATAGTCTCGTGACCCGACTCTCCGGCGCAGTCGTGCGGACCACGCACCTCACGGGTGTGGTGACGGATCTCGGAATCGAAGCCGCACGTTGGTTCAGGTATTTGAGCGGTCGCGCGTCGGTTGCGCTGCACGTGAAGCTCGCGCTCGGGCACAACCCAGCGGAGCGGCCGCATCCAGACCGGGTTCGCTTGTTGCTGACGATCGCGGGCGCATTTGTGGTCGGTGCCGTGTTGGGCGCGAGCACGACCGCGGCGTTCCATTCCGATGCGATGCTCATTCCGATCATCGCGGTCGCATTGGGTGGGGCGTACGCGTTGTTGCGCGGGCGGTCTCCGACCGGCCTCTCGAGCCGCCCGACCCCGCGTACGTAACGCTGATACGGTCTCGTCGTGTACGCGCGCAGCTCCGGCGCGCGCTACCATTCGCGCATGCGAAGCATTCTGAGCTTCACGTGCTGTGTAATCGCAATCTCGGTCGCTTCAGCCGGTGTGACTTATGCGTACGACTCGTGGTTCGAGCGCATCCGGCCGGAGCGCCCACTCTCGCGACTGTTCCCCGCGTCGGAGAGTCGCGCAGACGTGAGCGACGGATTTCTACTCGGCACTGGGAGTGAGATCATTCGCCCGCTCGCCGACGGTAGATTGCAGATCGAACGCACTCA
>Ga0193753_10001446_pt1 | contig 20239 bp, 17 predicted proteins | sample H1c2metaG_FD_144925 | JGI IMG/M metagenome (GOLD analysis project Ga0193753, IMG submission 144925) | Soil microbial communities from a riparian zone of the East river system, Colorado, United States - H1c2 | ecosystem: Environmental > Terrestrial > Soil > Riparian zone | place: USA: East...
CTATGGATCAAATCGTCACGGTCACTTTATTGACCTAATAACCTGTAAATCAGTATGTCAAAGAACAATTTTAATATTTTAACGGGACGCTAATGATGGGTTATGAGTTATGAGTTAGGGGGGCCCCGTGTAGGGGGCCTCAGGCCGCTGGCCTGTAGTTGGGCTCAAGGACTACATTTAATTCTAGCGTTGGTTGCCAGACCGTTGCGTTGCGTCGAAGACAGCAACGGATCGACACTTTTCACTCTTTCTTCACACTGTCATGATTTCGACTTCTTTCTTTTTCATTGAGGTGTCGATCCTGGTGATGTAGTCGTTAGTCATTTGCTGAACGGATTCTTCGGCATTTTTGACGTCATCTTCAGAAGCACCTTTGATCTTTTTGAGTTGCTCATTAGTTTCCTTCCGAACGTTTCTAACGCTGATCTTGCCCAGCTCGCATTCCTGACCCACCTGCTTTACAAGTTGTCTCCTGCGCTCTTCGGTAAGCATCGGTACATTGATAATGACCTGTTGCCCGTCGTTCTGAGGGTTTAGTCCAATATTGGCGTTTTGAATAGCCTTTTCAATTTCTGGAATGGTGCCCTTTTCCCAAGGCTTAATAAAAATAGTCCTGGCATCGGGGGTTGTTACGGACGACATCTGATTTAATGGCGTCATCGCACCGTAGTAGGAAACCATAATTCCGTCCAGCATCGAAGGGTTTGCCTTTCCTGCTCTTATTTTGGTAAGCTCGTGCGCGACGTGATTGACGGCCTTGTTCATCTGATCGTTCGCGTCTTCGAGATATAATTCTATTTCATCCATGGTCACACATATTGTATGGTGATTTGCAAATTAACTGATCAGCGTGCCGGCCGGTTCGCCCTTTACGACCTTGAGCAAATTCCCTTTTTTGTTCATATCAAAAACAATGATTGGCAATTTATTCTCCATGCACAGCGTAAACGCAGTCATGTCCATGATATTGAGGTTTTTCTCGTACGCCTCCTGAAACGACAACTCGCTGTAGCGCACGGCGTCGGGATACTTTTCGGGATCTTTTGTATATACACCGTCGACTCGGGTACCCTTGAGCACAACGTCAGCCTGCACCTCTATGGCGCGTAGACTGGCAGTTGAGTCCGTCGTGAAATAAGGATTTCCTATGCCTGCTCCAAAAATTACGATGCGTCCTTTTTCAAGGTGGCGGATCGCCCTTCGCCTGATGAAAGGCTCACAAACCTGTTCCATCTTTATGCCGGCCATCAGCCGTGTATACATACCGTGCCGTTCAAGTGCGCTTTGTAACGCCATGGCATTGATAACGGTGGCAAGCATACCCATGTAATCACCCTGCACCCTGTCTATTCCAAGCGATTCGGCCTGTCCGCCGCGGAAGATATTTCCGCCTCCGATCACAATTGCAATTTCTATTTTTTGATCCCGCAGGGCCTGTATCTCAGCACAGTATTGCTCCAACATGTTTGGATCAATGTTAGTGCTTTTTTGGGGTCCCTGAAGTGCTTCGCCGCTTAGCTTGAGAAGGATGCGCTTGTATTTCATTCAAGAGTAGGATAAAAACGGGTGCAATATATTCATATGACCTTCAAGCTGCAAGGCAAAGCGAGGGCGGTCAGAACTCAATGAGCACCTGATTTTTTTCGACCGAATCGCCCTGCCGGATTCTTAACGTTTTGATCACGCCTTCTCCTGGCGCCTTGATAACATTCTCCATCTTCATCGCTTCAAGGATCAATAAAGGGTCTCCTGCCTTGACGCTCTGGCCTTCACGGACACGAAGGTCGATGATAAGTCCGGGCATGGGAGCTTTAACATTGTTAAGTTTCCCTGATGCGCTGCCATTCATTCCCATTTTTTCGAGCAGCAGGTCAAACTTGTCCCTGAGTTCTACTGAATATTGCGTTCCGTTAAGCTTGAAAGAAAATGTCTTTAACGCGCTGTCACTGGCGACAACCTCAAGATTGTAGCTTTTGTTATTGCGGACGATATGATAATGTCCGTGTGAAACTTCTACCAGATCAAGCTCAAATGGCTTACCGTCCACGCGGATCATGTCGCCGGACGTGGAGACTTCATGTGCGATTAAGTTGTTGATACGCGCGGTGTACATGGCTGTAGGCTTATTTGTAAAAATGCAAAATTGACAGACATAAACCGCACATGGATTCCAACAAACACCCTGGCATTTTTAAATAGTTTCTTAAAACTTTGGCAATGTAAAAAACACAAGCATACCTTTGTGTGTCCAAAAGACAAGGGGTGCCATAAAACAACGGGCTGAGATCATACCCAACGAACCTGATGCCGGTAATGCGGCCGAAGGGAAAGGCAAGGTTAAACGTAAGCAGGTGCATTCCCCTGTGCGCTGCAGGTTTAAACCATAAATTCAAATGTTCAGATTATTCATCCTCACCACGGCATTGCTGTGGGGGACCTGCGCTTTCGCGCAACAATTTACTATTTCGGGCAGCGTACAACGGAGCGGCAGTACGCAGATATTGCCGGGCGCAACCATCGCACTAAAGGAACTCAATAAGCATGCGTTGGCAGACGAGTATGGGAATTTCCGGTTCGATAAAGTGGCGCCAGGAACCTATACACTGACTGCAAGATTTCTAGGCTATGCGGAGAAATCTCAAACCATCGACGTCAGAGATAACGCCATGCTCACCATCAGTCTTGATGAGTCATTTCAGCTGACCGACGAAGTGGTCATCTTTGCAACCCGGGCGAGCGAAAAGACTCCGACAACTTACTCGGAGATGAACAAGCAAGCTATTCAGAAACAAAACTTCGGACAGGATCTTCCAATGGTGCTGAACTGGACACCCTCCCTGGTGACGACATCAGATGCGGGCGCCGGCATAGGGTACACCGGATTGCGGATCAGGGGCACGGATGCGACGCGCATTAACGTCACCATTAATGGCATTGCCTTGAATGATAGTGAATCGCAGGGGGTGTTTTGGGTGAATACCCCTGATCTTGCATCGTCTGTTCAAAGCATTCAGGTACAACGAGGCGTGGGGACTTCCACAAACGGTTCGGGCGCATTCGGCGCCACTGTAAGTGTGCAAACCGATGGCTTGAATCCAGATCCGTACGCGGAAGGAACCGTTTCCGCAGGTTCTTTCAACTCAAGAAGGTATACGCTGAAAGGAGGAACGGGATTGATGCACGACCGATGGGCTTTTGACGGAAGAGTTTCAGCCATTCGTTCCGATGGTTATCTCGAGAGAGCAACATCCGATCTTAATTCCTATTACTTCAGCGGCGGATACTACGGCGACAAGACCATCGTAAAGGCAATCATGTTCGGTGGTCATGAAAAAACATATCAGGCATGGTATGGAGTAGATCCGGCAACGATGGCGATCGACCGACGTTTTAATTTCGCGGGAGCGATCTATGACAGCGATGGAAATATCGAGCGGTATTATGACAACGAAGTTGACGATTACAGACAAGACCACTATCAACTCCACCTTTCCCATAAATTGTCGTCAGCATGGAATGCCAACCTTTCCTTCCATTACACTTACGGCAGAGGATTCTTTGAACAGTATCAACAGGATGAGTCATTCACAAACCTGGGATTGCCTAACGTGGTGATAGGAAACGAAACAATAGAATCGTCGGATGTCATCTTAAGAAAATGGCTTGACAATGATTACTATGGAACGACCTTCTCCGCTAATTATGATAAGGGAAATTCATCACTTACGCTGGGAGGCGCATTCAGCCGGTACGATAACGCCCGACATTATGGAGAAGTTCTTTGGGCCGAAGTTGCCGTTAATGCCCCGGCACGATATGTTTATTACGATGGCGAATCGAGGAAAAGCGATTTCAATGTATTCGCGAAATGGAACTATGCGCTTTCGCCGAAGCTCGGCTCTTATGTCGACCTACAATACAGAACAGTGAATTACAAAACAGGCGGGATCGAAGACGGACAAGTGCCTTATTCAGTAACAGATCAGTTTGATTTCTTCAATCCAAAGATCGGCCTAAACTATGCACTAAATGAAAACAGCACATTGTATACATCGTATGCAACCGCAAATAGGGAACCTAACCGTTCCGACTATCTTGATGGCATCGGCAGACCGAAAAGTGAGCGTCTTGGCAATCTTGAAGTGGGGTGGAAACGCAGCGCTCAGCAATTCACGATGAATGCCAATTTTTATCTGATGAACTACACTAATCAGCTTGTGCTTACAGGAGGTGTAACAGATACTGGCTATCCAATACGCGCCAATATCGGTAAAAGCTTCAGGACCGGCGTTGAATTATCGGCGGCTGTAAAGATCCTTCCAAAGTTAACCTGGAATGCTAACGTTACGTGGAGCGTCAACAGGAACAAGGACTACGCCTTCATCAATGAAAACAACCTTCCGGTACAGCGAAATACGGCCATCATTTTATCGCCGTCGTGGATCGGTGGAAGTCAGCTGACATGGTTGGCGTTCCCCGACTTTCAAGCTACGTTCCTTAGCAAGTACGTTGGAAAGCAGTACCTCGATAACACTGAGAACGAATCCATGAAGCTAGACGCATATTTTATCAACGACCTGCGCATGTCTTATCGATTGCCCCTCCGGTCGGTAAAGCTCGTCGAACTTAGCCTCCTGATAAATAACCTCTTTGACGTGGAATATGCATCAAATGGCTACGGATATGGCGGTACACCGTACTATTTCCCGCAGGCAGGTATAAATTTTCTGGCCATGGTAACTGTTAAGATATAAGGCCCATAAACGACCTAAAAAACAGCGTGTCGTTTTGGCAGAGTTTGGTTTTTGGATCAAAGCTTGCATCTTTGAATGCGTTCAAAACAACAAAAAACATGGGTATTGGAGCATTATTGATAACGGGATTTTTTATGCTGGTCGGTTGGATAGTGAGTTCACGACTGAAAGGCAAATTCCACAAATATTCACAAGTTCATCTCACAAAGGATCTCAGTGGTGCTGATGTAGCGCGTTTGATGCTGGCTGATAACGGCATTCATGATGTTGATGTGACTTCGGTAGAGGGTCAGCTTACAGACCACTACAATCCTGCTAATAAGACAGTCAACCTTAGCAACGAGGTCTATAATGGTCGCAACGCAGCATCTACTGCAATTGCAGCTCACGAATGCGGTCACGCAGTGCAGCACGCGAAGGCATACAGCATGTTGCAGTTACGCTCGGCACTGGTTCCTATTCAGAACGTAAGCGCCAAAGTCATCAACATGGTTTTTCTGGCGATGATGTTCGGTGCTTTCGCTGTTAAAGGATTGTTTTCGGTCAATACAGCGCTGCTAGTAGTAATAGTCTGTTATGCGGTGTTTGCCCTCTTCGCGCTGATAACACTGCCAGTTGAATTTGATGCGAGCAAACGAGCTTTGGTATGGATCGAAGCCCGTGGCATTGTCAACCGCCAGGAGCACGATATGGCAAAGGATGCGCTTAAGTGGGCCGCCATGACTTACGTGGTTGCGGCTATAGGTGCTATCACAATGCTGTTGTACTACGTCATGATCTTCATGGGTAGAAGGGACTAAATAGAAATTACCATTTTCCACAGGCCTGCGGTTTCTTACCGCGGGCCTTTTTTATTGAAGCGAATCAGATAAATTACAGTATGAATTTTAAGCTTACTGAAGAGCAATTAGCAGTGCAGGCAGCAGCACGGGGATTCGCGCGCGCCGATCTTCTACCGGGCGTCATCGAAAGGGACACGCATCAAAAATTCCCCGCTGAACAGATCAGAAAAATGGGCGAACTGGGCTTTATGGGTATGATGGTCGACCCGGCCTACAATGGAGGAGGTATGGATTCTATATCGTACGTGCTGGCCATGGAAGAGATCTCAAAGATAGACGCCTCTGCCTCTGTATGCATGTCTGTTAATAATTCACTTGTGTGCTGGGGCTTGGAAAGTTATGGATCGGAATTTCAGAAGGATAAATTTCTAAAACCGCTGGCATTGCAAGGCATAGGTGCGTTTTGCTTATCAGAACCGGAGGCGGGATCGGACGCAACAAGCCAACAGACCACCGCTGAAGACAAAGGAGATCACTACCTGCTCAACGGTACAAAGAACTGGATCACAAATGGCAGCACGGCCAGTGTATACATTGTCATTGCCCAGACGGATGCATCAAAAAAGCATAAGGGAATCAATGCGTTAATCGTTGAAAAAGGAATGCAAGGTTTTGTCGTTGGAAAGAAAGAAGATAAGATGGGTATACGCGGATCCGACACGCACTCGCTCATGTTTACAGATGTGAAGATTCCAAAAGTGAATCGCATTGGAGAAGAGGGATTTGGATTTCAGTTTGCCATGACGACCCTAAATGGCGGCAGGATCGGAATTGCTGCCCAGGCGTTGGGCATAGCTTCCGGCGCTTACGAACTTGCTTTGAATTATGCTAAGGAGCGCAAGGCGTTTGGCAAGAAATTATCAGAACATCAGGCCATTCAATTCAAATTGGCTGAAATGGCCACGAAGATAGACGCCGCCAGGTTGCTCGTTCACAAGGCTGCCTGGCTGAAGGATCAAAAACAGGATTTTGTCAAAGCCGCAGCCATGGCAAAGCTCTATGCCTCGCAGATAGCCCAGGAGGTAACAACAGAAGCCGTTCAGATCCACGGTGGATATGGTTATGTTAAGGAGTATCACGTCGAGCGGCTTATGCGTGACGCTAAGATCACGCAGATCTATGAAGGTACGACCGAGATACAGAAAATGGTTATCTCAAGAGCACTCCTGAAGTAATGCGTGCCAGTAGCCTAATAGTTGAAGGTTCCCTGGGGTCCCTTGATCACGACAGCCTTGTGATCAGAAGCTTCAACACGACCGATGATCTTGGCCTCCATATTAAAATGTGAAGCTATGGCAATTGTGGCTTGCGCAAATTCAGCGGGAAGATAAATTTCCATCCGATGTCCCATGTTGAAAACCTTGTACATTTCCTGCCAGGGCGTATTGCTCTCCCGTTGGATGATTTGAAATAGCGGCGGGATTTCGAAAAGGTCATCTTTGATAACCTTGAGGTTGTCGTCAATGAAATGCAACACCTTGGTCTGCGCCCCACCACTGCAATGAACCATACCGTGAATGTGCTTTCGCAGATCTTTAAATACTTCAATGATAACAGGGGCATAGGTTCGCGTTGGCGAAAGGACAAGCTTGCCAATATTCACGTCAACAGATGGAACCGGATCTGTGAGGTGGTACTTTCCTGCATACACCAGCTCCGGATTGATCAAAGCGTCAAACGACTCCGGATATTTATGAGCATAATCCTTATGGAAGACGTCGTGACGTGCCGAGGTCAAACCATTGCTTCCCATTCCGCCATTATAACTGTCTTCATAGGTGGTCTGACCATACGATGATAAGCCAACAATAACATCACCAGCACGGATGTTGCTGTTGTCGACAACATTCTTTCTTTTCATCCGGCTTACTACAGTGCTGTCAACCACGATCGTTTTGACCAGGTCACCAAGGTCGGCTGTTTCTCCTCCTGTACTGTGGATATCAAGGCCATGGACACGAAGCATTTCCAATACCTCTTCAGTCCCATTGATGATGGCTGAGATCACGTCGCCGGGGATCAGGTTCTTGTTTCTGCCGATAGTTGATGATAGCAGCAAATTTTCCGTTGCGCCTACACAAAGCAGATCGTCAACGTTCATGATGATGGAGTCCTGGGCAATGCCTTTCCAAACGGACAAATCTCCCGTTTCCCTCCAATACATGTATGCCAACGCCGATTTAGTCCCTGCCCCATCCGCATGCATCACCGTGCAGTAACTGTTGTCATTTCCCAGGTGATCCGGGACTATCTTGCAAAAGGCTTTTGGAAATAGACCCTTGTCCAGCTTGTGGATTGCTTGATGAACATCTTCTTTGGAAGCGGAAACCCCGCGTTTTGCGTACCGGTCAGACACCTGAGAATGTTTTATTTGAGTAGCAAATTTGCAAAATAAAATCTAAAGCAAACTCCTGCACGAACTCCGCTCATCGCACCTGGAGAGCATTCAATTTTTGAGAAATATCCCAAACCACAATACCAACACATACCGATATATTAAGAGAATGCTTGGTGCCCGACTGCGGTATTTCCAACGCGAGATCTCCCTCGCTGACAACTTCTGCATCGACACCATTGATTTCATTTCCAAACACCAAACAATAACGCTCCAGGGCAGAAGGGGTAAAGCTGTGAAGGGGTTGACTTGCTGAAGTTTGTTCGACGATAATGATCTTGTATCCCTCAATTTTTAATCCTTTAACGGCGTCTAACGCCTTTGGTGCGTATTCCCAACTCACAGATTCAGTCGCGCCGAGGGCTGTTTTATGGATCTCGCGATGCGGCGGGGTTCCTGTTATTCCAGCAAGTATGATCTTATGGATGCGGAATGCATCGGCAGTTCTGAATGCAGAGCCCACATTATGCAGGCTTCTCACATTATCCAGCAAAATACAGATCGGGTTTTTGGAGGCCTCTTTGAATTCATCCACAGTGATCCGGTTCAACTCATCCAACGACAGTTTTTTCATGCCGTAAATTAGAAGAAGGAATTGCCAAAGTTTGCCGAGAGGTTGAAAAAAGTTGCTCCCCGGAATCCCTAATACAGTGGTAGCGGCTGGTAAAACACTTGAACTTAATTTAGACCATCTACGTAATCACAGAGATGAAAATGTTCTGGCTGATTTTGAATTTACTCTCATTGAGTGTTGGAGCACAAGACGAATGGAAAAATATCTATCGAGAAAGTGCGTGGAAAGAACGTGACGAATGGCAACGCCCTTCCGACCTCATTAAGCTGCTTGCCGTCAAACCGGGCTACAACGTAGCAGACATTGGTTGCCATGAAGGATACATGACTATAAAATTAGCCAGCGCAGTGACCGGCAATGGAAAGGTGTATGGGGTCGATGTCAAAGAACCAGCGTTGACACTGCTTAAAAAACACCTTGAAGAACGCGCCATCGCTAACGTCACCCTCATCAAAGGCGATTACGATGATCCCAAACTCCCTGCGAACACTTTAGATGGTGTGATAATTCTCGATACTTATCACGAGATGGACGACCATGACAAAATGTTGCTCAAAATTAAGGAAGCTTTGAAACCTGGTGGAAGACTCCTTATCTGTGACCCCATCGCTGAAGAAAGAAGAAAACTCTCCCGCCAGACGCAAGAGAAAAGTCATGAACTGGGGATCGCATATGCGTTGGAAGATTTAAGCAAGGCAGGGTATAAGGTTCTATATCAAAAAGATCCATACGTAGATCGCAAGGCTGTCAAGGGAGACATGATGTGGGTCATTGTAGCAGTTAAGAAATAGTCAGGAATTATTGGCAGGTTTTTCTATTCGATTTCCTTGCCTGCTGCCGGCATTTCTAACACCTAAAGTCTAAATTGCCAACTATGGCAACGATGACCAGCCCGACAGAAACACCGTTAATGAAGCAGTACAATGCCATTAAGACAAAGTATCCTGGTGCGCTGCTGTTATTTCGGGTGGGAGATTTTTACGAAACCTTTGGACCCGATGCGGTCACTTCCAGCAAGGTGCTTGATATCGTGCTTACAAAACGCGGTGCAGGGTCCGCGTCAGAAATTGAACTTGCGGGATTCCCCCACCATGCACTTGACACTTATCTGCCTAAGCTAGTTCGTGCTGGTCATCGCGTTGCAATCTGTGATCAACTTGAGGATCCAAGAAGCGTTAAAGGGATTGTAAAGCGGGGTGTGACAGAGCTTGTGACACCGGGACTTTCATTTAACGACAATGTATTGGACAGGAAGCAGAACAATTTTCTCGCTTCTATTTTCGAAGGCAAGAATTCCTTCGGCATTGCATTTCTTGACGTATCAACGGGAGAATTTTATGCTGCGCAGGGGGATGAGAAGTACGTCCTTAAGATCATACAGAGTTTTGCGCCTTCAGAGATAATCTATAGCAAAAGATCAAGGGCGCGTTTTGAATCATTTTTTGATGATGCTTACAGTACATTCTGCCTTGATGACTGGATCTATGGATTTGACTACGCACACGAAAAACTGATCACGCATTTTAAGACGGCCTCTGTAAAAGGATTTGGCATTGACGGAATGGGTGAGGCTGTTATCGCTGCCGGGGCGATCTTACACTACCTGGAAGACACGGAGCACAAAGATACTTCTCACATCACAGCCATCTCGCGCATCGATGAAGACCGGTACGTTTGGCTGGATAAGTTTACGATCAGGAATCTCGAGCTGGTTGCTACACAGCAGGACGGTGGTACATCACTAATAGAAATCCTGGACCATACGCTCACTGCCATGGGCTCGAGGCAATTGCGCAAATGGATGATCCTCCCATTGAAGGAAAAAGGACCAATCGATGAGCGGCTTGCGATCGTTGATATCTTTTACAAGGATCCATTGCTGTCGGAAAAGCTGAGAGAAGCGTTACGGCACATCGCGGACCTGGAGCGGCTAATTTCTAAAGTTGCAGTCAATAGGATCAACCCTCGTGAATTGATTCAGCTAATGCGTTCTCTGCGATGCATGATCCCAGTAAAGCAAACGCTGATGGCCCATCACTCAGCTGTATTGAATAAGCTTGGTGACCAATTGCATAACTGTGAATTTCTCGTCTCCAAGATAGAACAACAATTGCGTGAAGATGCACCCATTGCTTCGCACCAGGGGGGCCTGATCAAAACGGGTATTGACGAGGAGCTTGATGAACTTCAACGGATCGCTTTTTCGGGAAAGGATTATTTGTTGCAAATACAAAAAAGAGAGATCGAACGCACAGGGATCAATTCGCTGAAGATCTCATACAACAAAGTTTTCGGATATTATCTTGAAGTAAGCAATGCCAATAAAGACAAAGTTCCCTCAGATTGGATCCGAAAACAGACCTTGGTTAATGCCGAGAGATACATTACAGAGGAGCTGAAAGTTTATGAGGAAAAGATCCTGCATGCTGAAGATAAACTCGTCGTCATTGAACAAAGAATATTCAATGCCCTGGTGACTGTCGCGTCGGAATTCATTCCACACATCCAGCAAAACGCGCGTGTAGTGGCACAGTTGGATTGTTTGCTGAGCTTTTCGACCATAGCCCGCCTCAACCGGTATATTAAACCCGACATCAATGAATCACTGACGTTGGATATTAAAGGCGGCCGTCACCCTGTCATCGAGAGAAAGCTCGGCGTTGGCGACGCATACGTTCCCAATGATATATTTCTCGACAGCGACAAGCAGCAGTTGCTGGTCATCACCGGACCGAACATGGCCGGTAAATCAGCCCTGCTCCGACAAACAGCGTTGATCGTGCTGATGGCTCAGATCGGAAGTTTTGTTCCCGCTGAGTCAGCCGCTATTGGCATCGTTGATAAGGTCTTCACCCGTGTGGGTGCTTCCGATAATCTCTCCCGGGGTGAATCCACATTTATGGTTGAGATGACGGAAACGGCCAGTATCCTCAATAACCTTAGTAACAGAAGTCTTATTCTGATGGATGAGATTGGAAGAGGTACCAGCACATACGATGGTGTTTCCATCGCGTGGGCGATTGTAGAATACCTGCATAACCATAAAGATTGCAAACCGAAGACGCTATTTGCCACGCACTATCATGAGTTGAACCAGCTGGCGGAGGACCTGGTCAGGGTAAAAAACTACAATGTCTCCGTTAAGGAAGTTGGAGACAAGATCATCTTCATGCGAAAGCTTAAGGAAGGTGGCAGTGAGCACAGCTTCGGAATACACGTTGCTCAACTGGCAGGGATGCCGAACAAAATAGTACTGCGCGCCAATGAGATCCTACATTTTTTGGAGCGTGACAAACACAAGAACGAGTCGTCAAAATTGCAAGACCTGCCACCGCCAATCCATCAATTGAGCCTGTTCGCCAGCGACCCGCGATTTACGGAGATTCAATCTCTGCTGAATGCAGTTGACATCAATACGATCAGCCCGGTTGAGGCATTGCTAAAGCTCAACGAAGTGCTTTCCGCTTTGAAGAAAAAGTAACCTACTTTTTGCGTGTATCGCGGCGAAAGGGACGCCTGTGTTTTGGATCAATGCTTTTTTTGGAGCGGGGTTCATACAGCGGCCCCTCCCCAATTGATGCAGGCAATGGCAGCTTTGAGATAATATTTCCAATCAGATTTTCAATGCTATGAAACTTGTTTTGATCGCGTTCATTGATAAATGTGATCGCGGTACCGGTTGTTTCCGCCCGTGCCGTTCTGCCAACGCGATGTACGTAGTCTTCCGGGTCGGGTGGAACGTCGAAGTTGATGACAAGGCTAATTCCTTCCACGTCGATCCCGCGGGACAGCACATCTGTGCCGATTAGCATATTCACTTGTCTATTTTTGAATTCACGCAAGATCATTTCACGTTCAGGCTGTTCAAGGTCGGAATGGAATGCCTTGGCAGGCATACCAGCGCGTTGAAATGCGATATCCAGTTTCTTTACAGTTTCCTTCGTGGCAGCAAAGACAAGCACACTATTCCAGATCTTTGCTTTCAGCAGATGCTTGATCAGGGCTGGTTTCTGTGCGTCGTACACCACGTAGGCCTGCTGCAAGATGCCGGCTGCCGGTTTGGCAATCGAGATGTTGATCTCCACAGGTTTGTTCAGAATCTTGGTCGCCAGCAACCTGATCTTTGGCGGCATCGTGGCAGAGAATAAAACGGTCTGCCGCACTTTGGGTAGATATGTAATGATCTTTACAATATCATCGTAAAAGCCCATATCCAGCATCCTGTCAGCTTCATCCAGTACAAGGTGCTCAAGGTGATCCAGGATTATTTTGCCGGTTGCCAGCAAGGCTATCAGACGTCCTGGGGTAGCAATAATAACATCGGCTCCTTGCTCCAACGCTTTACGTTGCTGATCCCAGGTTGCGCCATCTCCCCCGCCGTAAACGGGGATCGAGCTTACGCCCACGAAATAGCCTATGCCTTCGATCTGCTGATCGATTTGCTGTGCAAGCTCCCGGGTCGGCGCAATGATCAATGTGTTGAGGTGACGTTTTTCGGCGCGTATGATCTTGTCAAGAATAGGCAGGAGGTACGCTGCAGTTTTCCCCGTTCCAGTTTGCGCGCAGGCAATGAGATCCTTTCCTTCAAGGATCACAGGAATTGCCTGTTGCTGAATAGGTGTAGGGTTGTTGAAACCCATGGAGGACAGCCCATCCATGAGTTTGTTGTCAAAATTAAAATCGGCGAAGGTCAAGCACTAGGTGTGTTTACGATGGGAATTACTACTAAATGGTTTTAAGGTTTGTGAGAGCGATCATGACAGCACCTTGGATTTATCAGATTCGTATTGTTTTCGCAGGATAGCGGCCTCTTCTTTGTTCTTCGAATCGCGAATGTGCTTTGGCACCTCCTTAAGATCCCAGATCAATCCAACGGCGGCTAAACCACGAAGTATGTAATAAGTTATGTCGATCTCCCACCAAAAGAATCCCTGCCGTGCTGCTACTTCATAATAATGATGATTATTATGCCAGCCCTCACCCATCGTAACCAATGCAAGCCATATGCTATTGCGCGACTCGTCGTTTGATTCGTATCGTTGATTCCCCACTTTGTGCATGATGGAGTTGATGGAGAAAGTAGCGTGATACAGGATAATAGTGCTTAAGAAGAAACCGGTGAATAATGTTGAAAAACCTGCCTGGGTGAACATGGTGGTAACGCTACCGCCATTGACGATCCCGCCCAATGCCATGACAAATACGGCAAGCAGTACAGGAGGCACAAGATAGTATTTGTTTAACCAAACTAGTTCGGGATACTTGGCGTAGTCGCCAATGACCTTATAATCGGTTTCCTTAAAGTCAGGTCCTACGATCCAGCCTATGTGCGAATACCAAAAGCCATATATTTTCATTGAGTGCGGATCTGCGGGAGTATCGCTATGCCTGTGGTGATGCCGGTGATGAGCAGCCCACCAAAGTGCGCCTTTCTGCGCGGTAGTTTGTGCCATAAAAGCAATTACAAATTGAAACCATCTGGAAGTCCTGTAAGACTTATGGGCAAAATAGCGGTGATAGCCTCCCGTAACCCAGAACATCCTGAAAAAGTACAGAAAGATACAGACCATCCAATCAAACCTAGTGGCACCGGTAAAGAATGCGCCTAACGGCATCAGGTGAACAACAGCAAAAGTGATCTCCTGAGACAGAATTGGCTTACTCCGCACTTGGGGCGATAACGTTGATTTTACCATATGCTACTAAACCAAGAAAAGATAAAAGTAGTGCGACAACATGGTCAGTTCTTTCTTTAGCAACACAAATGTAATGGTTTAACGCTGAAGGTTCTAGTTCAATGTTTCAGACGGCAGGCAAACGACTGATCGGTTGTCACGAATCGACGTGTAAAAGGGATGGAAAGTTATTATCATTCCACTCTCATACCGTATCTTTGTAAATCCTATGAGTCTGGAGCAAACAATTACGCTATATCAACCCTTGTTGCATACCATTGCATACAACATTGTGCGGTGTAAGGAAGATGCTGAAGACATTGTACAAGAGACAATGTTGAAGTGGCTAAGCCTGGGACCAAAGAAAGTAGAAAATACAAAAGCATACCTCATCACAGCGGTTCGGAATAATTGCCTGAACCATATCAATGCCCTCAGGCATAAGAAGGAGGAGTTGCTTACCCAGCATAATATTGCAGAAATCATAAATCGTTTCAAGGAAAGTAGTTTTGGACACCTTGACCTCGAAAAGGATCTGGCGAAAGCCATGAAAGTCCTCCATTTGAAACTGGAACCTCTCGAACGGGCCATTTTCTTACTCAAGGAGGTCTTTGATTTCGACTACGACGCCCTCCAGGAAACATTCGATAAAAAGAAGGAACATTGCCGCCAGCTGTTATGCAGGGCAAAGAAAAAGCTGAGTGAGGAAACATCCAGAATGCATTTTGACCTCCCAGATACATCTGCGTTCATGGAAAATTTCAGGAAGGCCTGCGACTTTGGCAACGTCTCAGAACTCATCAGCAATCTCAAGCAAGATGTAGCTGAGGCACTCACAAAAAAAAACTGATCTTTTTCCCTGAAAACTGTCACAAAACCTGAATCATCTTGTCTAGCAGATAAAGTGTCCCACAAATCGGGCATTTTTGTAAACCTATTAAACTAACTTTCATGACCATTATTCTGGTATTTTTCGTAGCGCACTGGTACCTGTCTCTATTTTTTCAGACTTTTTTCCTTCACCGCTACGCGGCACATAAAGCCTTTACGATGAGTAAATTCACCGAAAAGGTATTCTTCGTACTCACCTGGATATTCCAGGGCGCCAATTATTTGAGCGCCTATGGATATGGTGTGATGCACCGCATGCATCATGCTTTCGCCGATACGGAGGATGATCCACATTCACCAAAATACGATGAGACGATCTGGAACATGATGTGGAAAACCAAAACCATCTATTCCGACATCGCGAACAAGAAATTAATTCCGGAAAAGCGGTTTACGGAAGGCGTTCCCCAATGGGAACCCTTTGACAAATTTGCCAGATCATGGCCGTCGCGCGTGTTCTGGGCGGCAATTTATATCAGCATTTACGTCCAGTATGCCAATGTATGGTGGTTGTGGTTGTTACTGCCTTTTCAATTTTTGATGAGCCCTATCCATGGCGCGATCATCAATTGGTTCGCGCATAAGTACGGATACAGGAATTTTGAAGTGGGTGATACGTCAAGGAATTTTCTACCCGTTGATTTTCTGATGATGGGAGAAAGCTATCACAACAATCACCACAAGTATGGCTCACGTCCTAACTTTGGCGGCATTCGCTGGCACGAAATTGATCCCACGTATCAGGTCATCAAGATTCTCAACAAGCTTAAGATCATACAGATCTCAAGGCACAAAGAGATAAAGCTTGAGAACGTTCAAAAACAAAAAGCAGCTTAAGCGCTATTGCCTGGATCAACCGGCATGTACACATAAACAAGAAGGGCTGTCATAACGACAGCCCTTCTTTATTTTTACCGGCTACACAATGAGGACAGTAGTCAACAGAGAAATCCTCGCGACAGCTAATTCCCGTCGCTCTTGAAATATTTGTCTTCGTCAAACACATCTTCGCTCTCAAGCGTTTTGGGAATAACGCCAACTTCCAGGATCTTGAATTCAGTCCTTCTATTCTTTTGTCTTCCAACCGGGTTATCCGTTCCATCAGGGTTGGTGTTTCGTGCAATTGGTTTCTCTTCTCCGTACCCTTTGGCTACCAACCTGTCTGGAGCAATGCCATGCTGTACGATGTAACGAACGGCCGACTCAGCACGACGCTGAGACAATTGAATGTTGTAGGAATTGTCGTCAACGCTATCGGTATGGGAGCCAAGCTCGATACGTATCTCAGGGTTATCTGCAAGCAGCTGCACAAGCTTGTCCAGTTCCTTGGCTGCATCTTCGCGGATATCCGATTTGTTATAGTTATAGTAGATGTTATCCAGCACAAAGATCTTGTTGAGATCGACCTTGTCGAGCACCAGCAAAGTATCAAGCGTGATGTTGGTGATAAGTTCTTTTAAAGTTTTCGGGTCAATGGATCTGCCTTTGGTTGAATAGAGTTGTCTCTTCACAAGGTATCCGTCAGTTTGGCCAACCATGTTATAGTCTTCGTTCTCGTAAACGCGAAACAGAAATTTTCCGTCGTTTCCCGTCACGAAATCCTGCATGAGTTCACCCTTTTCGTCTAGTAGGCTCACCTTTGTGTTAGCCAGTACTTGAAGTTTATCTTCCTTGTCATGCGTATAGGTGATGCCTTGGAGATAATAGTTAACAACCTTGAGGTTAGGATCCTCATTGATAAACGTGTAGATATCGTCATCGCCTTTGCCGCCGTCCCGGTTGGACGTGAGAAAGCCTCTGTCTGGTCGAAATAAAAAGATTCCAAAATCATCGCCTGTAGAGTTGACCGGCTGCCCCAGATTTTCGATCGTGGTTTTGCCATTCGAGCGCTTGACGACGAAAATATCAAGTTCTCCATAGCCGGGATGCTCGTCCGAAGAAAAGTACAGTTTCGCGTCTTCAGCCACATAGGGAAAATTTTCATTTCCCGGCGTGTTGATCTCTGGGCCAAGATTTCGTACCCGCGAAAATCTGCCGCGCGTATCCATTTGAGCTGAATAAATATCCGTTCCCCCATGCCCGCCTTTGCGATTGGATGCAAAGTATAGCGTTCTGCCATCCGGACTGAATGCGGGAGCAGAGTCCCAATATTCCGGTTGATTAATATTGATCATTACAGGCTCAGTCCATACGTTATTTCGGTAACGCGACAGGTAGAGGTCCACGTCGTAGCCCCCTTTCTTTCGTCCGGAATTACCTTTGGCGAAGACCATTGTCTTTCCGTCAGGTGAAAAAGTTATGCAACCGTCATTGATGCTCGAAGAATTTATGCCCGCCGGAAGTGGCGCTACCGTTGCGAGGTCGACGTTGGCACCACGGCTTGCTACTTTATAAATGTCAGTGAAAGGCGTCCCAGTCGCCTCGTACAACTTATCGCTGCCGCGTGAAGATGTGAAGTACAATTCATTGTTGAGGAATACCGGCGAATACTCGGACGCATTTGTGTTGATGAGGTCCATGTTCTTCACACGGTAGTAGCTCGGCTTTTCGTTGAGCGCACTCAGATAGTCAAGGCCCTTGATCTCCGCGCGCGTACGGTCTTTCAACGCAGTGTTAGCGGTCGAATTAGAGACCTCTTCAAGTTCAGCTTTGGCCTCTGCGTATTTTCCATTGGCCTTGAGCGATTGCGCATAATAAAGTTGAATGCTATCCTTGTCTACGCCCTTTGCTCCGCCAGCCTTTGCATAAAAAGGCTCAGCCTCTTTGACGCGATTGGAAAGCCTGAACGATTCTGCCACGAAGTAATTAGCGCGCGCGTTGTTCGGATTGCTTGCCAGCATCTTCTTATACATCGCGATGGAACTTTGATATTTTCCAAGGTTAAATGCCTTGTATGCTTTCTTCTCAGCACTGCATGCTCCCAATAAGATGGGGATTACCAATGTTAAAATTCTCAGCCTCATGATTCTCAATAATACTTGCTATAAAGCTACAAATTCCTGACTAATGGGCTATTTTTTGATGGGGTAAATAACGTTTGAGCCATGTCGATGCCGCAGGCACGAGGAAATTGTTTTGCATTTCCTTCTTGTTGGCCACCAAATTATTTATGAATACACTTTCGTGATTCCATATTCCATTTTCATATGCTGTCTTCAATTGACCTAACGGTATAGTTAGAACATCCTCACCCTGCTTATTAAATGCAATAAGACTTCGATCAAACAGATCTATGCCCAGCGTATCACCCAATGATTTGATTGTTCGAACCGAATCATCTATGGAGCAACCGCTGGCGGAATTTGATGCCTCATCAACAGCGAGTATAATAAACTGCTCCATACGAATCTCAAAGGAGGCTAGTAAAGGCACGCCATGTGCATTCCAACTATTGCTAAACGCTGAGAGCGTCTCGGAAATTATGTCTGTCTCGGCAGAAGTGAATTTTCTGTTCGATTGGTAGACCCAAAGCCGCGCGCGGTCAGGCAGTGATTCAAATGGTACGAACATACATGTATATTTTCAGGATAAACCCTGTGATTCAGCAATAAGTTCGGAGATATCCTTGACCTGGATCTCATTCTCCTTGTCTTTGTTTTTGATCCCGTCGCTCATCATGGTCATGCAAAAAGGACAGGCAACGGCGATGGTTCCGGCATTAGTTGCAATGGCCTCTTCTGTGCGTTCGATGTTGATATCTTTATTTCCTTTTTCTGGCTCCTTAAACATTTGTGCACCGCCAGCACCGCAGCACAATCCATTGCTTCGGCATCGCTTCATTTCCACAAGGTCCGCGTCCAGTGCCGCAAGCACTGACCTGGGCGCTTCGTATATATTATTCGCGCGGCCCAGATAACAAGAGTCATGGTATGTGATCTTTTTCCCCTGAAAAGAGCCTCCTTCTTTCATCCGTATCCTCCCCTGCTCAATCAACTGTTGAAGAAACGTTGAATGATGGATTACCTCATATTGGCCACCCAACTCCGGATATTCATTTTTAAGCGTATTAAAACAATGCGGACAAGCTGTAACCACTTTGCTAACCTTGTAGCGATTCAAGGTCTGAATGTTGCCCGCGGCTTGCATCTGGAAAAGGAACTCATTTCCAGCCCGGCGCGCAGGGTCACCGCTGCAGGTCTCTTCAGTTCCAAGTACGCCAAAACGGATATTGACTGCGTTCAGGATCTTAACAAATGCCCTGGTGACACGCTTGTTGCGATCATCGTAGGACCCTGCGCATCCAACCCAAAAGAGGATCTCAGGCTGCTCTCCGCGGGCCTCCCACTCAGCCATTGTCATAACAGTTTCTGAAGACATATTTTAAGGCTTATTTAAATCATTTGCCCAATTGAATCGATCTCCAGGGGAGAATTTCCAGGGAGCGAAGTTGGTTTCCACGTTCTGAAACATCGAATTCCATGACGGCGGCGATCCTGATTCTTCCATAGCAACGTATCGTCTCAGCTCCAGGATGATCTCGAGGGGATTGATCATCACTGGACAAGCTTCTGCGCAGGCATTGCAGCTCGTGCAGGCATTAATTTCTTCCCTGGTGATATAATTGTCAAGCAAGGCCTTTCCGTCATTCAGACCCTGACCGCCTTTTGCCAGACTCCTGCCTACTTCCTCCAAGCGATCGCGCGTATCCATCATTATTTTACGCGGCGACAGCTTTTTACCCGTGATGTTCGCCGGACATACTGCGGTGCACCGGCCACATTCAGTACAAGAATACGCGGCCATCAAATTGTTCCAATCCAGGTCGTTGATATCCTTGGCGCCAAAACGTCCCACCGGGGCAACTGTTGGGCTATCTGCAGGGTTCAGACCAAGCATGGTTTTTACCTCATTGGTTACTACAGGCATATTTTGCATGTGCCCTTTGGGCCCGAGGTTAGCAAAGAAGGTATTGGGAAAAGCAAGGGCAATATGCAGGTGCTTCGAGTAGGTGATGTATACAGCAAATCCTAGTATACCGAGAATATGAAACCACCACGCTGTTCGTTCAACGACGACAAGTGTGGAAGTTGACAGCCCGGCAAATACCGGCATGATGAAACCACTGAAGAATAGATTTCCAGTTGTTGCATAAGATAACCTTTGCTGCA
>Ga0193753_10001447_pt1 | contig 20236 bp, 17 predicted proteins | sample H1c2metaG_FD_144925 | JGI IMG/M metagenome (GOLD analysis project Ga0193753, IMG submission 144925) | Soil microbial communities from a riparian zone of the East river system, Colorado, United States - H1c2 | ecosystem: Environmental > Terrestrial > Soil > Riparian zone | place: USA: East...
GGCACGGTGGCCATTGCCGAGACGCTACTGGACTCCAAGGCGCTCTGGCTGACCCCGAACACCGATACGGTGTACGCGGTGAGCTGGATCGATCTGAAGAACGGCCCGGTCGTCATCGAGAGCCCGCCTGATGCCCTCGGCATCTTCGATGATTTCTGGTTCCACTATGTCGCGGACTTGGGGCTGGTAGGCCCTGACAAGGGGCAGGGCGGAAAATTTCTCTTTCTCCCGCCAGGGTACAAGGGCGAGGTACCGGCGGGATACCACGTGTACAAGTCTCCGACCTTTGGCAACTGGTACCTGTCACGCGGGTTCCTGGTCGACGGCTCGCCGAAAGGGAGGGTCGAAATCATCAAGAAGCACACGCGCATCTATCCGCTGTCGCAGGCGGCCAATCCGCCAGTGCAGAAGTTCATCAATATTTCGGGCGTCCCGCACAACACGGTTCACGCGACCGACTACGGGTACTTCGAAGAACTCAACGAACTCGTGCAGGAAGAGCCGAACGAGGCGATGGACCCCGAAACGCTCGGTCTGCTCGCTTCTATCGGCATCGAGAAGGGCAAGCCGTTTGCGCCCGACGCCCGGATGAAGAAGATCCTCACCGAGGCGGCTGCGGTGGGTAACGCGACGGCGCGAACTCTCCTCGTGAAGCCTCGGGACAAAGCGAACTTCTATTACCCGGACGGCTCGTGGCGCAACCCGCTCCTGATTGGCGGCTACGAGTTCCTTCAGCAGCCCGGCGTGCGCAGTCTGGATTCGCGCAGTAACTCTTTCTATTACTTCACGGGCAGCACTCCGGCGATGTCGATGAAGATGATTGGCAAGGGTTCGCAGTACGCCTACACGTTCGTGGATTCCGAGGGCAAACCGCTCGACGGAGCCAAGACCTACAAGCTGCACCTGCCGCCTGACATCCCGGCGAAGAACTTCTGGTCGATCATCCTGTACGACAACCAGACCCGGTCCGACCTTCAGACCGACCAGACTTACCCCAGCCTGGGGAGCCAGAAGAAGACGCTCGTCGTCAACCCTGACAAGTCGGTGGATGTCTACTTCGGCCCGACCGCTCCCAAAGGACATGAAGCCAACTGGATTCAGACACTGCCGGGTAAAGGCTGGAACCCGATGCTGCGCCTCTACGGCCCGCTCGAATCCTGGTTCGACAAGACCTGGCGACCGAGTGAAATCGAATTGGTGAAGTGAGTAACAGGAGACCCACAATGACCACTAGCTACTCAAGACGCGATGTCCTTGCTGTCGCCGCGCTCGCGGGCGTCGCCGCCACAACGGCTCGCGCCGCCGTCCAGAACTCCGGCCCGAGCACGGCGATAAAGACTCGAGTCGCTTCGTGCAATTGCGGTCAGCTCCGCGTGACCTGCACCGGCCCCGACCCGGACCGGGTTGTCATGTGCAACTGCTTCTTGTGCCAGAAGCAGACGGGCAGTCCGTTTTCGCTACAAGCACGATTTCCGAACGAGCAAGTCAAGATCGAGGGTAAGTCGACGACGTGGAAGTTCCCCATCGACGGCGCGCAGCCGACCAGGTACCGCACCTGCGCCGGCTCGGATGGAATCAAAACCGGCTCTGATGCTGATCTGGTGACGTCTCATTTTTGCCCGACGTGCGGGTCGACCGTTTACTATTTCCGAAAGTCCGATCCCGCCCGCACCGGCGTGAGAGTCGGCGCCTTCGCGGACCCGACGTTTCCGCCGCCGATGGGTTCCGGCTTCGAAGAGTATGCGCATCCGTGGGTGGCCAACATCGCGGCTCTACCGATGCCGCTGGGTCACCACAAATGAAAGTCGCTAAACCCGCATGAAGCACAGTTGCTTGGTGATCGCAGGCGCGGCGGCGGTTATTTCCGCAACCGCTCATGCGGACGAAGGCGGCGTGAGTTTCTGGCTGCCCGGGCAGCAATCCAACTTTGCGGCGACACCTGGTGCGCCGGGCTGGTCGATACCGGTGGTGTACTACCACACGTCTTCCGATGCCGGTCTGTCGCGCGAATTCGTCGTGGGCGGAAATCTCGTCGCCGGTCTCGAGGCGGAGGCTGATCTCTTCTTTGCCGCGCCCACCTATACGTTCGCCAATCCGGTCATGGGAGGGCAAGGTTCGTTCACGATGACCGTCGCGGGCGGGCACATGCGTGTCGACGCGCAGGCGACTTTGACCGGGCCTGGCGGCAATCCTGTCTCCGTGAACCAGTCCGATTCGCTGACTGGCATGGCCGACCTCTATCCGACGGGAACGGTCAAATGGAGCAAAGGCGTCCACAATTCAATGGCGTATGTGGCGGGCGGCATCCCCGTTGGCGCCTATGACGTTGGAGAACTTGCAAACCTCGGCTCCAATCACTGGTCACTCGACGCGGGCGGTGGGTACACCTATCTCGACGCCGAGAAAGGCCGCGAGTTCTCCGTGGTCGGCGGCCTCACGTACAGCTTCGAGAACGTCGACACTAACTACCAGAATGGCGTTGATGGCCACATCGACCTGGCATGGTCGCAGTTCCTCAGCGAGGCCTGGCACGTTGGCCTCGTCGGTTACGTCTACTACCAGCTATCGGGTGACAGCGGCGGGGGCGCGGTGCTCGGTGATTTCAAGGCCCGCACCTATGCGGTGGGCCCGCAGGTCGGTTATTTCTTCCCGGTCGGCAAGAGCAAGGGCTACGTCAGTCTGCGTGGCTATTTCGAGTTCGGCGCGGAACATCGTACCGAAGGCTGGAATGGCTGGCTGACCCTGGCGATTCCGCTGGGCTCCGGCACTTAACGCGGGGAGCCGGGCCAGGCAGGCATCGGCCCTTGGTCCCATTTCGCGCGGCTGGCCCACTCGCGGATATTCGCCTGCATGAACGAAAAGCGCTTGTCTGTGCCGCACGCCATCATTTGGGCGGCGTTGCTCGCCTGCTCGATCGCATTCGCACAGAGCAATCTCGGCTACCTGCGCGACGCACCCAGTGGAAAATTCAATGCGCAGGATTTCGAATTGTTCTGGGCGGCCGTCGACGAGGTCGCCCGCGGCAAGACACCCGGCATTACGAAGAGCTGGGAAAACGCCGCCACTGGCAGTGGCGGCACGATCAAACTACTGAACGTCTTCACCAGCACTGATGGCCGCGACTGCCGCCGGCTGCGCGTCGAGAACTACGCCAAAACCCTCAAAGGTTCGTCGACACAGAACGTCTGTGCGCACACCGATGGCACGTGGTTGCTGGATGCGGACGCGCGCCCGGCGCCGAAGCCCTGAGTTCAGTAGATCAGACTGAGCGTCAACCCAATGCCATTGGCGTATTGCGTGGCGGACTGTGAATCACGCTGCCGGCCCACGTACACATCCCATTCGAGCCGGCGTCCTTGCGGGATCACGACGCCGCCTTCAAAGCGATATCGGCTCACGGAATCGTGCCGGCTGTCGTAATAGGCCTCGAGGCTCGCGTAGGGATTGATCGCGACGTCGCGGAGCTTCGTTTCGTATTCCAGGCGCAGGCGATTGCGCACGCGCCAGGAGTCGTCGCCATCCCTGTCGCGCAAATCGAGACGGGATCGATCCACCAGTAGCGCGCACTCCGACAACCGCCACCGATAATTGAAATCGAGCACCAGGCGATTCTCGATGCTGTCGGTCTCGCCTGGCTCCGTGGCAAGGCCACGCACATAGACGTAGCCCGCGCGGACGGAAATGCGGTCTGTGCTGCGATAGTCGAAGTACGCGCCGAACGTGCCGTCAGTCTTCTCACCATCCTCGCGATCGCGCGTGCCGGCAAAGGTAAAAAGAAGGCGAGTCGGCTTCGAAAGCTTCACCCACAGGTCGAGCTCTGGCCAGAACTCACGCGTGGTGTCGCCGTGGGCAGCCATTGGCAGCGCCAAAACCGCCATCAGCAGCGATACGAGGCGTTTGCGATTCAATCTTCAGCCGACAGTGGCGGCTTTCGGCGGGAACACCGCTTTAGCGTTGCGCACGAACAGCGCTCGCAGCTTGTCCCAGAAATCCCCGCCCAGCACGAACAGGCTCAGGATCTGGAGCATATCCCCCATCTTCTCGTAGCGGGGTTGCGCCTCCGCCCCGCCGGGTAGCACCGGACCGAAGTAGGTGAGCAGCAAGCCGAGGAAGAAGGGGAACAGAAACATCACGAGGCCGATGCGGTACCGCCACGGGCCCACCTCGGAAGGCGGCGCGGCTTTCTTGAAGAAGCCGAAGACCACCGACTTCAAATGCATGAAGCCCGGCTTGCCCAGGATGGCGATCGCGCCGACGAGAAATAGTTTGGGGACGACAACCACCAGCAACGTGGTGAGCGTTGCCTTCGCAGATGTCGCCAGGTCAGAGCCGGTCACGAACGGCACCAGTCCAAGGCCGATGATCCAGCCCGCGGCGAAGACGGCTACGCCCGCCCAAAGTCGGCCGGTGGGCGGGGCGACCGCCGCGACTGTATTGCTTGGCGCATTCACTTGTTTGACTCCAGTGTCGGTGTTTGTGGGGCTTCACGTGGCCACAGCAGCGCCATCATGCCGACCGAGAAAGCACCGGCGATGAGGAAGTGCGTGAGCCGCGTCAACCAGATTGAAAACGTTCCCGAATCTGACCCGATGCTCGAGCTGAACACGATCAGGCAGGCATTAAATGCCACCACGACGAGGGCGGCCATTGGATCGCCGCGCGTGATGCGCCAGCCGATGATGAGCGACCCCGCCAGCACTACCAGTGTGAAAGTGGCGAGCGAGGGATTGAGCACCAACATGAGGATCAGCGCGAGACTCGCGATGCCGCCGGCGATGTTGGCCAGCACCAGCCCCAGCGCTTGCTTGCGCCCGCCCTGCAAATTGAGGCTGGACACGATCATGACTGTTGCAATCATCGCGGGAAGAGCCTCGGCGAGGCCAAACATGAGGCATGTGAGCATCAAAGGCGCCACGATCGCGGTGCCCAGGAGTGCGCTGCGAAGTGCCAGTTCGGGTGGCATGGCCGCGGCCTTGGGCGCGGCCTTCGGCGGTGCGACCTTGGGCCAGAATAGATAGACCAACCAGACGACCATCACTGCGACAAAAGCGGCTCGCGCAAGCGCATACGCGAACTGGCCGGCGACGTAAGGCGATTGAAGGGAGACCACCGGGATGGCGGTGATGCAGATCATCAGCATCAGCGGACCCGGCGCACCCGCTCCGTGTGCGAGGGCGTACAGCGCACGGAAGACGACCAGCGCCGTGATGCCAAACAGGATTACGGGAGCACCGCGCAACGCGGCACACAGCAGCAGCGCAATCAATGCGGATCCGCCGACCAGGATGATGAAACCGAAACCGACTTTCGGCGGCGGCCGCACGGGAATGTTCGTGAGCAGCACGGCGGTGAATACGGGTGGCAGAAACGTGGGTGTCCATTGCAAGAGCTCGGCGACGACAAAAGCAAACGTCACGCCGAACGCGAGTCGCATCACCGCATGAGCGCGCGCGTCCATCATCCTCAGTAAAAGTAGCTCATCCAGGACACGATGCGCAGCCACATCCGTCCGAGCGGATTGAGCAGCCAGGAGTTCTCGCTGGTGAGAATCAGCACGTTGGCTTGCGCGCCGTTGCGCAGCGGCAGTTTGCCGAGCGCACTGCTGGCTTCCGCCTCGAGCGCGATGCGCACCGGGAACCTCTGCGGATCGCGGAGCCAGCCCTTCGCCGACTGCACATCGGGCAGGGTGCCCGCGGGCGCTTCGCCGCCGCGCGTGACGCCCCAGCCGACGCTGTCGACCTTGCCATCGAACACGCGTCCGGGCAGCAGGTCGAACGCCACACGCACCTTGTTGCCCGGCGCGACCTTGCCGAGCTGGTTCTCGCGTAGATAGGCCGAAAGCCACACGCTGTTGCCCTCGATGAAACTCATCACCGGCTGACCGCGATTGACGTATTGGCCCACCGACAGGCGCAGGTTGGTGATCATGCCGTCAGCCGGCGCGATGACCGTGGTGTTCTCGAGATCGAGTCGCGCCTGTTCGAGCGCTGAACGCGCTTGTTGTACTTTCGGATTGGCGTCGCCGGACGCCCCCAGGCGCTGACGCGCACTCTCGACCTCGGCCTCGGCGCGCGTCACATCCGCCTTGGCGCGTGCGATTTCTGAGCGTGCCCGGATGGCGTCGGATTCGGACAGCGCCTTTTCCTTCGTGAGTCCGAACACGATGTCGGAGAGCTCCTGGGTTGTCGCGAGCTCGGTCTTCTGTTTGGCAAGTGCGGCCTGCGATGAGAGTACCTCGGCGGTAGAGACGCCGATGTTCTGTAGCGTGAGTGCCAGATTCGCTTCCGCCGCCCGCGCAGCGATCTCGAATGGCACCGGGTCGATGCGATACAGCACCTGTCCCTTCGTTACATGTTGGTTGTCGTGCGCACCCACTTCAACGACGGGCCCGGCGATGCGCGGCGCAATCTGCACCAGCAGCACTTCGATGTTCGATTGCGAGGTGTACGGCGTGACGCGGTCCGAGACCACGTGATAGATGAACAGTACCAGGAGGGCGATCAATACGCCCTTGGTGATCGTGCGCACCGGGTCACGCGGCTTCTTCGTCTCAACCGGCGGAGGAGGCGGTGCTTCATTCATCGGTGCGCTTTCTATGGGAGTGGCCTTGGCGTCCATGGGAGCTCTTCAGGGAAAGGGTTTCGGGTCGTGTGTGAGGCTGACGCGCGGCTGCGGTGCAGTGGCTGCGGCGTCGATGACCCAACCGCCGCCCATCGTTTTGTAGAGATCGACGAGCGCGAAATAGGTTTCGCTCTTGGCGCGGGTGTAGTCGAGCTCGGCGGAGAACAGGCCGCGCTCGGCATCGAGCACTTCGAGATAGTCCGAGTAGCCGTTGTCGTAGCGCAGGTTCGCGAGGCGCGCGTAGTCGCGCATGGCAGCGACGCGCTGCTCCTGCGCCGCGAGGCTCTCGCGCGATTTCTGGCCCGCGATGAGCGCGTCCTCGACTTCCAGAAACGCGTTGCGAATGGCGCTTTGATAGGCGAGCAGCACCTGCTGCTGGCGCGCTTCGGCGACGCGCACCTGGCCGGCGACGCCGCCACCGGTGAAGATCGGGCCGACGATGCCCGCGCCGTAGCTGTAGAGCTCGGCGGGATTGGTGAACAGCGTGTCGAGAGAGTTGCTGGCGGTGCCAAACAATCCTGTCAGCGAAATGCTGGGGTAGTACAGCGCCTTGGCCGCACCGATGCGCGCATTCGCGGAAATGAGGTTGAGCTCGGCCTGACGGATATCGGGCCGTCGCTCGAGAATCTCCGACGGCAACCCTTCGGGCACCCCCGGCAAAGCGAGAGCTTCGAGCGGCTTGCCGCGCGCAACAGGTCCGGGATTACGCCCGATGAGCACCGAGAGGGCGTTCTCAACCTGCGCCTGGGTTTGCTCGAGCGGCGGAATGGTTGACAACGCGATGGCGTACTCGGCGCGCGATTGGGCGAGCGGAATTTCTCCCGTGGCGCCGCGCCGGAAACGCGCCTCGAAAATCTTGAGAGCACCTTCGCGGCTCTTGACCGTCCGCCGGGCGATGTCGAGTTGCGCATCGACGGTTCGCAACGTGATGTATGTATTGGCCACAGCCGACACCAGCGTAAGCACGGCGAAGCGCCGGCCTTCTTCGCTCGCCAGAAGATCCGCGCGGCTGGCTTCGGTGAGGCGCCGCAGTCGCCCGAACACATCGAGCTCCCAGGAGGCGAAGGCATCGACGCGCACGCTGTCTGAAGCGTTGGCGGGAGGAGTGCGGCCGGTGCCGACGGCGGCTTCAGCACCAACTTGCGGGAACAAACCCGCACGCGTGGTGCCGAGCGCGCCATAGAACTCTTCGACGCGTGCGGCGGCGATGCGCACATCGAGATTGTCGGCGAGCGCGGTGGTGATCAGCTCGTCGAGTGTCGGATCTCCGAACTGCTGCCACCACGGCGTATTGGCCAGCGCCTGGGTTTCCGTCGCGGCGAAACGGAATCTTTCCGGAGCATCAATTTCAGGCCGAACGTAGTCGGGCCCGACCATGCATCCGGTTTCGAGGCCGCCGGCGAGCAGCATCGCAGCCGCGGTAATACACAACTTGCGGCCGGAGAACCTCAGAATTCCTTCTCCAGTTGGCCGGCCTCGCGCAGCTTGTCGACCTGGTAGAACTTCGCCCAGCTGTTCGTCAGCGCGAACAGCGCCGGCTTGCCGATGATCTTGCCGAGGCTGCTCGGCAGCGAGAACTTGCGATCGTTGGAGAAGTAGTTGAAGTACTTCTCGTAGTCCGCATCCGCGGCGCCGAGGATGTTGCGCGCCGCGAAGCTGCCGGTGAACGCCGCCCACGGAATACCCACCGCACCGAAGATGAAGCGCACATGCGGCATTTCGGGTGGCTTGGCGATCGTGGGCAGCAGGTCGCGCGTCGCGTCGATCTGCCCCGGCCAGAACTGCATGAACGACACATTGCTCAGCTGCGGGAAGTGATCGTGAAAATCCTTGATGATCTTGCGGATGATGCGCGGACTGTTGAAAGCGTCCTTCAGATACGTGGTGATCGGCGTGCCCCCACCAAGCAGCAGCCGGTTGTCACCGGTCAACCGGAAGTAGGTGTACACGAGCTTCGAATCCCAGCACTGCATCTGCTCGCCGGACGGAAAGAGAATGTTCAGCTCCTTGTCCGTCAGCGGCTCGGTCATGCTGAGGAAGGTCTGTGCATGGAACATCTCGTTTGCCAGCGGACTGATGGATTCATCGAGCTTGTCCACCGCAATGATGATCTTGTCGGCCGTGATGCTGCCGCCGTGCGTGTACACGGTGTGATCTTCGAGCCGCTCCATCTCCGTGCTCTCGTAGACCTCCATGCCATTGTCGACCAGCAGATTCTTGAAACCCTGCAGGCACGCCAGAGGGTTGACGCCGTACGTGCCGCCGTAGCGAATGCCGGCGGCGTAGCCCTCGGCGCCGAGGATTCCCTTGAGCTGCTGATGGTCGTAAGTGCGCTGGTCGGTGAATCCCACTTCCTGTCGGCAGTGAAGCTCCTCGTCCACCATTTTCTGGCCGCCTTTGCCGAGCCCGAGGAACAGCGAGTCCTGCTTCTGCAGGCCGCACTTGATGTCGTATTTCTGGATGGCCGCGACCAGGCGTTCGATGCCGGAGAGCGGGGCGGCCCAGATTTCGCCGGCCGCCTTCACGCCATAGCGACGCACGAGCTGGTGCAGCTCGAGCTCGCTGTCGGGCGTGAGGAATCCGGCGCTGCGCCCGGAGGAGCTGCCGCCGACGATGTTCTTGTCGATCAGCACGACCTTCTGGCCGGACTTCAGGAATTCGATGGCGGCCGCGACGCCGGCGAATCCGGCGCCAACGATGACCACATCGCACTTGATGTTGCGCGTGAGCGGCGGGCAATGCCGATGCTCGTTGACGAGCAGCGTGGTGAACCACCAGTTCTGATTCACCAACCGGAATTTTTTAGCCAATGTGCACCTGTCTTGTCGTAATTCTTAAAGGGCGGCGAGCCAGTCCTGGGCCGCGGCCAGTTGTTCCGGCGCGAAAAACTCGATCGGGAAAGGGCGAAGTCCCTTGGCGGTGAAAATCAGCGACAAGTCTTGCCATTTGCGCTCGCCGACGATCGCCATGCGCTCGATGCTGGCGTCACTGTCCGAGGACGAAAAATCGTTCCACGTGCTGCCGCGTTCCCACCCGTTGAAATTCTCCGTCAGCACGAGAACGCGCCATTTGCCGCCGGTGGCGACGATTTTCGCGGCCGCTGCCTGCATGCTCGTGAGCTCGGGCTCGGTCAGCGTGCCGCTTACTTTTACGGTCAGCACATGTCCGGCCACGCTGGCGATTTCCGCGCTCATGAGAGAAACCTCGCATAGGTAGTTCGCCGCGATGCGGCAGCAATATCGAACTGCACGCCGCGAACGGGAATGAGACCTTGGTCCCATGATCGAAAGCGCGTCATCCGGTATCAAATCAACTAATAAATCCCTGGGGTACGCAATGATTGTTGGACCATCGCACGACCTGACGCGGACGACGCTGGGCGTGCTCATCATCGGCGTGCTGCTCGTGGCCAGCGTATGGACCATGCAGGCTTTCATCGGGCCGCTGGTGTGGGCAACGGCAATAGTGGTGGCGACATGGCCATTGCTGCTGTGGGTCCAACGTCACGTCGGCGGCAGTCGCGCGTTGGCGACGACCGTCATGACGCTCGTCATGCTCCTGATCTTCGTAGTGCCATTCTGGGCAGCGCTCGGTGCGATGCTCGATGCGTCCGTCGACGGCGTCGACATTGTTCGTTCGTATCTGAAGAACGGCCTCGGCCCGCCGCCGTCCTGGCTCGTGAAAATTCCGTTTGCAGGCGAGCGGCTCACCACGGAATGGCTGGCGTTATCCGCCGGCGGTCCGGAACAATTTGCCGAGACGATTCGTCCCTACGTCAAGTCCGTCGCGGCGTGGCTTCTTGCGGTCACCGGTGGATTCGGCGGGCTGCTCGGGCACTTCCTGCTCACGGTGATCATCTCGGCAATTCTCTACGCGCAAGGCGAAGCCGCGGCCAACGGCGTGCGGGCATTCGCGAGCCGTCTTGCGGGACAGCGCGGTGACGCGGCCGTGATCCTGGCCGGGCAATCAGTGCAGAGCGTGGCCCTCGGCGTCGTCGTGACTGCGCTGGTGCAGACCGCGCTCGTGGGGCTCGGATTCTTCGTCGCCGGCATACCGCATCCCGGCCTGCTCACTGCCATCGTGTTCGTGCTCTGCATCGCGCAGCTCGGGCCGTTTCCCGTGCTGATACCCGCGATCATCTGGATGTATTCGCACGCCAGTGGCGTGTGGGCGACCGCGTTCCTGATCTACAGCATTCCGGTTGGGATCCTCGACAACTTCCTGCGCCCGATCCTCATCAGCCGCGGCGTTGAATTGCCGCTGATCCTCATCATTGCCGGCGTCATTGGCGGACTCATCGCCTTCGGTGTGATCGGCCTGTTCATCGGTCCGGTGATCCTCGCGGTGGCGTACTCGTCGCTGGGTGTGTGGATAGCGGACAAGCCGCCGCAGGAACCCGCGGCCACATGATCTCTTGTCCAAAGTGAGTAACTCAATGACACGCTCAGTTCGCCTGGTGACGATCGGCGCCGCAATGCTGGCCTGGCTCTCGGGCTGCGTGGTGAACGCGCCGCCAGTCTCCGAGCGAACGCCAGACGGCCTCGTTCGCGTGCAATCCAAACAAGTGGACACGGTGTACGCGGCGCCCGGCGTGACACTGGCGCGTTACAAGCGCGTGATGCTCGATTCCGTGGACCTCGCCTTCAAACTCGATTGGCAGCAGCGGCATCCGGAGGTGAGCGAGAGCGACGTGACGCGCATCCGTTCGCAGGGTTCGGCGGTGTTCTACGAGATCTTCTCGTCTGCGCTTACGCTGAACAACGGCTATCCGATCACGACGCAACCCGGGCCCGATGTGTTGCGCGTGACCGCATCGATCACCGAGCTGGACGTGGCCGCGACGCCGGGCACTACCGGCACCCAGCGTATGTATGTCGTCTCGCCGAGCGATCTCACACTGCTCATGGAACTGCGTGATTCAACGACCGGCGCGCTGCTGGTGCGCGCCATCGATCGCGAGAAGGGTCGCGCGGTCGGCAATCTCCAGGTCGAAGGCGCGGTGTCGAATTCCGCCGAGGCACGAAAGGCGCTCGAGATGTGGGCCGGCCTGTTGCGCGGAGCGCTCGACGGCGCCCGGAACGCCGCACCCGCACCGTGAACATACGGATCCGGTTCGAATTCCCAAACTACTGCAGAAGGAATCTGAAAATGAAACGTTCGATCTGTTTCGCCATCATCGGCATCATTACCACGCTCGGTTGCTCGGCCAAGGAGCCCTTCCTGAAACAGGAAGTGCAGGAAGTTTCCGCGACGGTCGAGGCGGTCGATACGGAGAACCGCCTGATTTCGTTGCGTGCCCCCGGGGGCACCGCCACCATCCTGGCGGGTCCCGAAATCGTGAATTTCCCGCAGATTCACGTGGGCGATGAAGTGAAGGTGAAGTACACGGTCGCTGTCGCGGCGAACATCACCAAGAGCAAGGCCACTCCGACCACGACGCTCGACACCCAGGCGCACACCGCGCCCGAAGGTGCGAAGCCTTCTGCCTCGGTCGGTGCGACGATCTCGACGACGGTTCAGATCGAGTCGGTGGATACGTCCTTCGAGACCGTGACCTTCAAGCGGCCGGATGGCTTCGTGCGCACCATTGCGCCGGCGTCGCCCGAAGGAAAGAAATTCATCAAGACCCTGAAGAAAGGCGACATGGTGGACGTGTCGTACACCGAGGCGCTGGCGATATCGGTGGAGCCGGCCAAGAAGTAGAGCCGGGGAAGTAGAACGAACAGTCAGAACGGTCGCCCTCGCTCGCAGCGGGGGCGATCGTCAGACCGCTGGCCGCTCGCGCTTCATTGCCGCTACCAGCTCCTTCGATCCAGTGCCCCAGCGTGAAACGGCCTTCACGGCCTGCGTGAAAGGAACGTCGACAGGATGCACGCGGCGACGCGCGATGATGTAGACGGCTCCGGCAAACGGCGTCGGTGCCGATGGCACGAACACGGTAACCAGATCTTCGTCGATGCCTTCGACGATGAAACCCGGAACCAGTGCTTCTTCGATTTCAACCAGGGCGGGTTGCCAGGCGCTGGTATCGCTCTGGCCCGTGGCTCGCTGCCCTAAGGTTCGAAGCAATTCGTAACCCGGAATGCGCTCAAGCACCGACCTTTCGATCGACTTCTTTGCCGCGCGACCGATCGCGGTGTGCACGAGCACACCGATCAGTAGGCAGACGATGAGCACCAGCAGTATGGACAGTACATTCGCCGCCGGAAACCAGTCCGGCAGTAGTTTGGCGATCGGATGGACGATGCCGATCAGCGATTTCGCCGCCTTGAGCAGCAGCAGAATCGCGAGATAGACGGGAACGACGATCAGCGCGCCGCGTACGATCGCCTTCAGCAGGAACGTGCCCAACCGCTTCATGTGCGCATATGGTGGCACCGAATCGGGCGGCGGCAACGTACGACCAAGGCCCCATATCGGGGCCCTGGCCGCCGTTGATCAGGTCAGTCTTTCGTACCGCCGTACGAGCTCTTGGCGCGATGGGCCTTGCCGCCCTTGTACGAGCCCTTGGCGCCCGCGGCCTTGCCGACGTATTTCTTCTTGAAGCCTTCGGGCTTCTTGTCGCCGAACGAGGGCTTGCCCGCGAAGCGAGGCTTGTCGCCCGAGGCGAAGCGGGGCTTCTCCGCAAAAGTTGCGAACCGCGCCGGCTTGCTGCCTTCGAACGTCGGCCGATCGCCGCCACCTTCGGCGGGAGGCGGGGCGCTGTCATCACGCTTGAAGCGCGGCGAACCTGCGTAGCTGCGCGGCGGACCCGAGTAGTTGCGCGTTTCGGAACGGCGGCTCGCGTAGGGACGCGGCTCACCGGCCTTGTCGAAGCGATTGCCACCACCGATGTACGGCTTCTTCTCGCCGCTTTCGTAACGCTTGCCGGCGCTTCCACCGCCACCGGCGTAGGGACGGCGACCGCCGTCTTCTTCCTGCATGCGATCAGGACGGCGCGACTGACCCGAGAACTTCGGCTTGTCCGGCTTCGAATCCACGCGCTGGATGCGAATGGCTTCGCCGCGAACGCGCACGTCCTGGAGGCTGGCCATCATTTCATCGGGCAGGCCGGGCAGGTCCACGTAGCTGTGGTCTTCGCGGATGTCGATGTGGCCGATGTTCTTGCCTTCGATGCCGGCTTCGTTGGCGATGGCGCCGACGATGTTGCCCGGCAGTACGCCGTGGGCATGGCCCACTTCGATGCGATAGGTCTGCTGCGGAACGCTGCCGTCGATGCGCGGTGGCGCCTTCGTCTGTTCGGACTCGGGCTTTGCCGCCAGGAACAGCGGTGTCGAGCCCTGCACCATGCTCGCGAGCGCGGCGGCGATCTCGATGGCGGGAATGTCGCCATCAGACTGCACCTGCTCGAGCATGCTCTGGAATTCCTTGCCAGCGCCGCTCATGACGGCGGCGGTGATCTTTTCCTTGAACTTGACCACGCGCAGCTCGTTGACGTCGGCGACGCTCGGCATCTTCATTTCTTCGAGCTGCTGCTTGGTCACTCGTTCGATGACACGCAGCATGTTTCGCTCGCGCGGGCTCACGAACAGGATGGCATCACCGGTGCGTCCGGCGCGGCCCGTGCGGCCGATGCGATGCACGTAGGTCTCGGAGTCGTACGGGATGTCGTAGTTGAGCACGTGCGAGATGCGCTCGACGTCGAGACCGCGTGCGGCCACGTCGGTGGCGATGAGGATGTCGATCTTGCCGTTCTTGAGCTGCGCGATCATCTGCTCGCGCTGGCGCTGTTCCATGTCGCCGTTCAATGCGGAGGCGGCGAAGCCGCGCGCTTCGAGGCGCTGCGCGAGATCGACGGTTTCGATCTTGGTGCGCACGAACACCAGCATGGCGTCGAAGCGTTCGGATTCGAGCACGCGCGTGAGGGCGTCGAGCTTGTGCAGGCCGCTGACCATCCAGTAACGCTGGCGGATCTTCGGCGCGGCTTCGCCGCGTGACTGCACGCTGATCTCGCGCGGATCGACCATGTGGGTCTGTGCGATGCGGCGGATGGAATGCGGCAGCGTCGCGGTGAACAGCGCCACCTGCTTTTCTTTCGGCGTCTGCTGGAACAGGAATTCGATGTCATCGACGAAGCCCATCTGCAGCATCTCGTCGCCTTCATCGAGCACGAGGAACTTGAGCGCATCGAGATTCAGCGCGCCGCTCTTCACGTGATCGAGCACGCGGCCCGGTGTGCCGACGACGACATGCGCGCCGCGCTTCAGTCCCTTGAGCTGCGGGGTGTAGCTCTGGCCGCCGTAGATAGGCAGCACGTTGAAGCCCGGCATTTTCGCCGCGTACTTCTGGAAGGCCTCGGCGACCTGGATCGCGAGCTCACGCGTGGGGCAGAGAACCAGCGCCTGCGTGGCGCGCAACTCCACGTCGATCTTCGAGAGGATGGGCAGCGCGAACGCCGCCGTCTTGCCGGTGCCGGTCTGGGCCTGGCCCAGCAGGTCCGCACCGCCGAGAAGGGCGGGGATGGTTTGCGCCTGGATGGGCGTGGGGGTTTCGTAGCCAACGGCCGCCAGGGCGGCAACGACGGCATCACTCAGGCCGAGCTCGGAAAAGCTGGGCAATACGGCAGATTCAGACATTACGGGACTCATGGTGCCGGGTGAGGAAAGTGGGGAATTTGTCGTTGGGCGACACAGCGTTTGCCCACTTTCCTCACCCGGCACCACTTGGCGGGGGGCGGAATGTACGCGAAAAAAAGGGGACTGATCTATTTATTTGTGATATTGGCGCCGCCGCGGCCCCAAAACGGTCGATAAGCCGACCTGACGCCTTTCTTACTGCTTCGCCTGGGCGAGATTCCCGGCCGGAGCGTCGTTGTCGCCACCCTGGACTTCTTTCCAGTCATGGTCCCAGGAATCCACCTCGTAGCGCCGGGTCATGGGAAAGCTGGCCGGACGCAGGTATTCGAAGCGTTTGTCATAGTCGAGCTTGGTGGCATACCGCGGCTCGGTCTCGAGGATGGTCCCGGCCGTCAGGCTGCCGTAGATGAACATCGTGGCCGGCTTCTGGTGATCGACCGACTCCGTATAGAAGCGCCGCCGCGCGAACAACGCCGCGTGTATGTTCAGGTCGCCGGGACCCGTGACTTCGCCGACGGCGATGCGGATGTCGCGGCCCGAGATCAGCGCCAGATAGTCCTGCGACACCAGCGTCTGCCGCGGATCCTTCAGGTACACGATATCGTCTTCGATTTCGATGTCGTTGGGTGAATAGACCGTGAAGATGCCAGCCACCGTGCCGCGCACATACAGCTTCGCGTCCTTTTCGCCGATCAGGTACTGCGGCTTTTGCGAGGGTTCGCCACGCTGCAACTCTCCCTCGCCATTGGCGAGGCGCCACACATAACTGCCATCCGGATTGAAGATGATGCGCGTGTCGTCGGTGAACACGCGCCGCTCGCCGTCGTCACCGCCACTGACCACGTCGGGCATGTCGCGCGGCAGCGTGACGCGATCGGTCTTGGTTTCCGCGCCGCCCTGGAACATGTCCTTGGCGCGGCGGGAGCTGAAGTTGCCGTAAGTCAGCGTCGGCGCCGCGGTGGTGACCTTGCCGAAGAACTTCGGGCTGACGCCGCCGATGGTAGTCAGGCCGAACTCGGTGTTGCTGTGGAAGCGGCCGTCGATCACGTCGTCGTGCATCTGGATGTTCGGATCCCAGCTGTTCACGAGCTGCGTGAAGTGCGAGAACGCGAGGCGCTTCATGCTCAGGTGGGTCTTCAGCCGCTTGCCATCCTTGCTGGTCATGATCTCGGCGATCACCTGCTCGAGCCCTGTGCTGTCGCGCGCGGGCTGGCGCAGGATCCGCGCGGAATATTGCTGGCCGTCCTCCTGCCAGCTGATGGTGCTCGCCGTGGTGTTGGTGTCGAGCAGCTTCATCGCCACTTTCTGCATGTTGCGCGTGAGCATGACCTGCTCGGGTTGCGGCATGACATCGGCGGCGCCTTCAGGAACCGGCTCGGCGACCAGCGGAACCTGCATGCCCGATTCGGCGGTGGTAGTTAGTACGGAGCCGGCGGCGGGCGCGGATTCGACGAACGCGGCGGACTCGTCGAGCTGCGGGAGGTCGGGAACCTGCTCCTGCATCGGCGTGGCGTCGGCCAGGGCGGGCGCGTCGAGCGTTTGTTCTCCGGTTCCCGGATCGTCGATGACTTTCTCGACGGGCTCGGGCACGGGCTGCGGCAAAGCGGCTTCGGTGAATTCCTGGCTGTTAGGCCCTTCGCGAGTCTCCAGCTGCACGGACAGCTCGGGGATGTCCTGGTCGTCTTCGCCGGACTCGTAGATGGCGCTGCCGATGCCGAACAGGATCAGCAGATGCACGGCGGCGGAGATGGCGAAGCAGGAGGTGGAGTCGCGGTGGGGGCGAAACGCGGTCCAACACCGGTCCGACGCCCGACGCATGGTGAGCGCTGCATCTCGATACGCGACGGCGTATACGGGCGTAAGCACCCGAGACCTCCGAGAATTCCCCTAAGGCCGATACTGCTCCGTTCGCGCGGTCAGGTCACGGACTTTACGGCGTCTTTTGCGCGGGCTTTTGAGCGCTCGGATCGCCCGTGGGCGGTGGAGCATGGTCCTCGGCCGCCGGCGTCCCGAGAATTTCCGTGAAGATCGGCTTCAGCGCGTCGGCCCAGACTTGGTACGCCCTGGGTGTCAGGTGCAGGCCGTCGTTGGCCATGCCTTCGCGTAACTGGTTGTCGGGAAACGCGAGTTGCTCGTTGATGTTTACGTAACGCACCTTCCTGCCGTCCGCGAGGCGCGCGATTTGCACATTCGCCTCGTTGATGACGGGCATGACGGCGATGTTGTCATTGCGCGGCGTGATGCCAGTGACCACGACAGTGGCTTCTGGCGCGCGTTTGCGGATTTCTCCGACAACCGCGGCCACTCCGCGCGCCACGTCGGCGGCGCGTTCGCGGGCGTCGCCCAGCGGCGTGGCGCGGCCGACATTGTTAGTGCCGGCCAGCAACACGACGATCCTGGGATTCACGCCATCGAGCTCGCCGTTCTGCAGGCGCCACAATATGTGCTGCGTCTTGTCGGCGCCCCAGCCGAAATCGGCGGCGTTCCAGCCGTGGAAGTTCGCGCGCCAGTTGGCCAGCAGGTCCTTGTAGTTCTCGTCGCTGGCGCCCCAGCGCCGCGTGATGGAATCGCCCATGAAATACACATCGATCTGCCCGGCCTTGCGCTTGGCCAGCAGTTGCTCATGCGCGAGTTTCGAGTTCGTGTCGGTGCGCGGCGTGGCCACGTCCGCCGGTTCGAAAGGCGGGCGGCCGGTGGCGACCAGCGCGTTGAGCCAGGCCGCGCTGCGTTGCGTCCACGGCAGCGACTGTTCCGGCGTCGCCAGGTGATTGTGCGGAGACTCGATCATGGGCGCGGCTTCCTTCGGCGCCTTGATCTGGTTGAACGCGGCCCAGATGCCGACGGGCGGCGTGACGGTGTCGATGAAACCCATGGCCACGAGCGAGGGCACCTTGATGCGCGCCGCGCAGTTCACCGTGTCGAAGTACGCCGCGGTTTTCATGACCTGCGCGTCGTTCACGTCCCAGAACGGATAGCCGATCTTGCGGCCATGCGCGTTGCCGTTGGCGTCGGCGCCCGCGGGTACGTTGATGAGCATGTGCGTGACCTTCGGATTCAGTCCCGCGGCGCACAGGCTCTGCTGGCCGCCCATGCTCGTGCCCATGACCACCAGCGTCTTGCCGTCCCAGTCCGGCCGACTGGCGAGGTAGTCCACGGCGCGGACGTCCGCCAGATACATATATAAGAAGTAATTCTTGTCGCGGTTGCGGGTTTCGATGGAGTTGTAGCTCTTGAGCTCGGCGGGAAGCGCGTCGTAGTAGTCCTTGGGCTGGTCGGGCATCACGTCATGCGGCTCGATGTTGACCGCCAGCCAGCCTTCGGCGGCACGATCCGTGACCCAGGATTTCTGCAGCGGGTAGGGCGGGCTGGCCCATTGCAGGATGACGAGGCCGGGATACTTCTTCTTACTAGTAGTGTCGTGCGGCCTCGCGACCTGTCCCCAGACGTGTTTGCCGTCCAGGTGATTCATCTTGAGGATGGCGAAATCGACGCCGTCCTTCTCGCTGGGCTTTGCGGTGAGCTCAGGTTTGGCGGGAACCTTGCGCAGCGCTTTGATCCTGGCGGCCCAGAAGGCGCCAAAGTCGGCGGGCTCAGGAACCGCCGCGCCGATTTTCTCCGGCGCCACCGCGGCGCCGAGTGCCTTCGGCTTCGCGCCGGGTGTGTTCTCGGTGACTTCGACGTACACCATGCCGGGCTCGTCCAGTCTTACTTCGATCTTCGAGGGTTTGCCGGGCGTGAGCGTGCCGTGGCCGATCTCGTCAAGATTGTTCTTGCGGATGACGTAACTCACCGTCGGTGAGCTCCACGGCAGCGTGACGTTCCAGCCTGCGGTCTCGCCGAGCGCGTAGATGCCCGAAGACTGATAGGGCACGTAGGCGGGCCCGGCCGCTTCGTCGGCCAATGCCGGGACACACAGAAAGAGGGCCGCAAAGAGCGACGCGCGTTTGAAATTCATGTTCCCCCTCGATGGACTTTGCTTTGCGATGGATTCTCGACGGATTTCGCCTGCGGCGCCAGATTCCACTAAAGTCGAGGCCGAAATACGGAGATCGGCATGAACGCAAGAGTCGTTGCTGCATTGACGGCACTGGTGGCAACGTCGGGCGCCATCGCAGCGGAGGCGAAGTATCGGATCGCTTTTACCAGCTTTGCGCCCTTCAACACCGAGCTGTTCATCGCCGATGGCGATGGATCGAACGCGCGGCCATTCTTGCCGGATCCCGGGCTCGACTTCGACGCTTCGTTCTCCGTGGATGGCAAGTGGGTGATCTTCGGATCCACGCGTTCGGGCCAGGCCGACATTTACCGCGCACATCCTGACGGCGGCGGGCTCGAAAAACTCGTCGACGATCCCGCGTACGACGGCCAGGCAGCGTTGTCACCTGACGGGCGGACGCTGGCATTCGTTTCGAGCCGTTCAGGTCAGGCGGATATCTGGCTGCTGGACCTGCGCACTCGCAAGGTCCGCAATCTCACTCACCACGAGGCTGGCGATTTCCGGCCGGCCTGGTCGCCCGACGGAAAGTGGCTGGCATTCTCGACCGATCGCGATTCCAGCGTTCCGCGTTTCTCGAGAAGCAATTTCGTCGTCCGCCTATCCACTGAACTCTATGTCGTGAGACCGGACGGAAGCGGGCTGCGTCGTATCACCCAGGACAACGAGTTTGCCGGCAGTCCCGCGTGGTCGCCCGACGGACGCTCGCTGGTGTTCTATACGGCGCCGGCGGCGGAGGTGTTCAAACTGGCCAGTGTGCAGCGCCGTGGCGGGACAACGCAGATCGAATCCGTGAACCTGAAAGACGGCCAGCGTCGCGTCCTCACCACCGGGGCCGGCGAGAAGTTTTCGCCGCGTTGGCTTGCGGCGGATCGCATCGGCTATGCCGCGGCCACCAACGCGGGTGGAATCGACTTCGCGTCGGCAATGGGGGGCGCCGTCACAGCCGGTGCGCGCGGTGTGTTTCGTCACGCGAGCTGGTCGCGCGACGGGAAGCGAATGGTCTTTCAGCGCGATGCCGACGAAACGTGGCCGCCCAATCAGG
>Ga0193753_10001448_pt1 | contig 20226 bp, 16 predicted proteins | sample H1c2metaG_FD_144925 | JGI IMG/M metagenome (GOLD analysis project Ga0193753, IMG submission 144925) | Soil microbial communities from a riparian zone of the East river system, Colorado, United States - H1c2 | ecosystem: Environmental > Terrestrial > Soil > Riparian zone | place: USA: East...
CCACCCAGCGCCAGTCGCCGTTGCGGTGCTTCATGCGATGGACGCTTTCGAAAATCGGCGACTTGCCGGCGACGTGATCGCGGATCGCGGACTGCACGCGCGACATGTCTTCCGGATGCACGAGGCTGCGCCAGTCGGGCGAATCCAGCAGCGCATCCACCGGGTAGCCCAGCATCGCCTTCCAGCGCGGCGAGAAAAATACTTCGTTGCTCTCGATGTCGAAATCCCAGAGGCCGTCGTTGGCGGCGCCCTGCGCGAGCTCCAGCCGTTCCTCGAGCTTGTGCAAACGGCCTTCGACGCGCAGGCGCTCGAGACCGGCCGCCAGCGAGTTGCCCAGCAGCTTCAACAACAATTGCAGGTTCACGTCCCAGGCGCCGCGCGGCAGCGCGTTCGCCAGGCCCAGGATGCCGGCCGGCACACCGCCGACGCGGAAGGAAATCATGAGCACGGAGCCGATCTGCAGCTCCGCCAGGCGCTTGCTCTCGATGAGCTGTTCCCGGCGGGGCGCGGAACTGTCGCGAATCTCGGAGAGGCGCAGGTGCTCGAGACGGCCCTTGAGCCATGGGTAGGTGTCGAGGGTGGCGCTGCGCCAGGCTTCCACGCGGCACTGCGCGAGCGCGCCATGCGCCGAATACACCTCATCGATGGTCCCGCCATCCGGCGAGAACAGCCACACGAAGGCGGTGTCGACGCCCGAGGAATCACGCAGGGAATTCAGGCTCTCGCGGATGGAGTTTTCGACGCCACCGCGACGCATGTTCTGGAGGTCGATGGCGATCTTGGTGCAGGCGATATCGACGCCGAGGGCGGGCTTTCCGCCGCGCGCCGACCAAACGCCCGTCGCGAACACGTCGGACGCGGTCAGATCACCAGGATGTTCAGGTGCTTGAGCCACTCTTTATTCAAGCTACAGCGTAGATCCATGTGCCGCACCGAACCGGGCCACAGATTCCAACGCCTGCCTCCTCCCAAAGTTGCGATGCATTCTGTCATAAGAATCGAAGAACACAAGCTAAGTGCATGGCGCGACGAGAGAATGATTCACAATTGGTTGAGATTTGAACAGTGTTAAGTCTCACTGGCCCGGCGCATACGCGATGGCCCGCGAAGAATCGCCTTGTCCGGCGCAAGAACGTTCCGCCGGAGCGCGTACCAGGAACCACTCTTCGTCCGAACTGCGGCCGGCGGGCGTCACCGAGACGAGGAAGCATGGGTACTTCTTCACGGTGGATTCGGGCACCAGCAGCACTCGATTCGGTGCCGCGTTGAGCCACAGCGCCGCGTCGTACGACTCCTGGGCGCCTTCAAGCCAGCGCCGGTGACCGAAGTTCACCGTGGGCCGGTCGAGGTACAGCAGGAACTGCTCCTTGTAAGCGACCAGCGCGAGTTGTTCGTCGGGCTGCAGCTCCGCAAGCACGGCACGCGTGAAATCTTTTCCCGAGCGCTCGCCATTCATCGCCGGAGCGAGGAAGCAAGAGAACACCACGGCGAGCGAGCCGATAGCCACCGGCCATGCCGCGAGTGGTGCACGCAGCGCGGCGTAAGTGAGCCCTGCCCCGCATAGCGCGAGATAGACGTACAGGAACGTAACGTCACCGAGATTGGCCGCGGCGATGGCCTCCCGCGCAAACTGCGCATGCACGGCGAAAGCGATGGCGAACACGGCCGCGGCGACGAAGAAAGCACCGCCGAGCACGAAGCCCGCGCGACGCACGCCGGCGCGCGCCAGCAATGACTCGAGGAACGGCAGCGCGGCGATCGCCAACGCGGGCAACGCGGGCAGGATGTAGATGCCGCGCTTCCCGGGGCTCGCCGAGAAGAACGCGAGCACGACGAGCACCCAGAACAGTGGCAGCCACACGCGTGCATTGCGTTCGTGGAAAGCCGCCTTGAAGCGCGGCGCCAGCCAGATCAGCAGCAGGCTCCAGGGCAGCCACAGCGCGGGGATGACCTCGAGGAGGAAGTAGTACCAGCCTTTGACGTGGTGCCACGCCGCCGCGTATCGGCCGACGGTCTGTTTGAACAGGATCTCGTCGCGATACGCCGCGTAGTCGGCGGACCCGCTGGCTGCGACGGTGAGCAGCATGGGCACGAACCACAACGAAATGGCGAGCAGCATCGCGAGCGGCGCCAGCCACCAGCGCCAGCCGCCCGTGCCCGCGTCGATGGACGGCAAGCCCTTCCACCGCAGCGCGCGCAGCGAGAAGTAAGGAATGAGCAGCAGCACGGGCAGGAAGCCCACGCCCTTGGTGAAGACGCCGAGGCCCGCGACAAATCCGCCGAGGAAGTACCAGCCCCACGACGGGCCGAGCAGCAGGTGGCGCAGCAGCGCGTACAGCGAGAACGTCGTGAGGAAACACAGCGTCGCGTCGATCTGCGCGCCGCGCATGACCATGAGGAACTGCAGCGTGCAGACGCTGATCAGCGCCGCGGCGAGTCCCGCCTCGCGGCTGACAGTGCGGCGGCCGAAATCGTAGATCACGAACAGCGTGCCGCCCGCGGCGAGGAACGACGGAATCAGGAAAGACGCTTTCACGGAACCGAACAGCGAGTAGCAGATGGCCAGCAGCCAGAAATACAGCGGCGGCTTGTCCTGGTAGAGATCACCGCCCACGCGCGGGAACAACCATTCATGCGAGAGCGCCATGTCGCGCGCCAGTGCCGCGAAACGCGGTTCGTCGGCCGGCCAGGGATCGCGAATGCCGAGGCCGGTGCCGATGATGATGGCGAGCGCCAGCGCGAGCCAAAGCAGGTCGCGCGCGCGAATGGGCAGTGCGCCCGCGGGCTGCGTCGGTATTGCTGCCGCGCCCTTCCCGCTCATGACTGGCGCTACAGGCTCGGGCGGTGACGCGACCCGCATGGCTTCCGGTCTGGCGGGGCCGGCCACCGCGTCGGCTACGGTTTCGGCGCTCGATTCGGCGACCGTTTCGGCTGCCGTTTCGGTTATCGCTTCTTCAAGCGGCGCACTAACTACCGCCGTGACCACGGCGATGGCGCTGTCCACGGGGGCCATAAACGGCGCCGCAGCCTCGTAGTCGGGCACGGACGCGGGCGCATCGGCTTCGACGGCCGGCACTTCGAGCGGAGGTACGGTGCGCGGGCGCGGCGCGCCGCCCTGGAGCAAGCCGATATCAGGCATTTTGACCTGCGCGGCTCACCCGGATGTCCATCACGAGGTTGTAGAACGCGACCCCGGCCGGCAAGAGATTCGTGAGAACACCCACCGCGTCGTTCTTGCCCCAGATGAAGTACGACGTGACCATGCCGCTGCCCAACAGGCTGATGATCCAGAAACTGCGCGGGATCATCGGCCGGCCGGCGCGCTTCGTCGCCCAGGCCTGCACGATCCAGCGGCCCGCGAACATCAGCGCGCCGATGAACCCGACCAGCTTCCACGGCGTCACCACGACACCAAAATAGACGCCAACTATGCCGCTCATCATGGGTCGCTCCTCAGGATCAATCTTCGCGCACGAGCAGGCCGGACTTGTAGCGCCGGCGCAGCCACATGACGCCGACGATATCGATGATGCCCACCCACAGGCGATTGAGCATTCCGTACTTCGACGTGCCGCGCGTACGCTGCCGGTGGCTGACCGGAACGGAAATAACCCGCGCACCGTGCCGCTGGAACAGCGCCGGCAGAAACCGGTGCATGTGATCGAATCGCGGCAGGTCCATGAACACGTCGCGTGAAAAAAGCTTGATGCCGCAACCCGTGTCGGGAGTGCCGTCACCTAACAACCCGCTGCGCACGCCATTGGCGATGCGCGATTGCAGCCGCCGGTACGCCGTGTCCTTGCGCGACGCCGACCGGTTGCCCATGAAGAGCTGCACGCCGCGGCCTTCCGATGAATCGCGCGCCGCGATGAGCTTGGGAATGTCGGCCGGATCGTTCTGGCCGTCGCCGTCGAGTGTGGCCACCCACGGTGCGCGCGCGGCGCGCACACCACTGGCCACCGCCGCGCTCTGCCCGCTGCGAAAGGAGTGGCGCAACACGCGCAGCGCGGGCAGCGCGCTCTTGAGCTTCAGCAGGTTGGCCGCCGTTTCGTCGGTGCTGCCGTCGTCGATGAAGATCATCTCGTACGAACGCCCCGCGAGCGCGGCGTCGATCTCGCGCGCCAGCGGCTCCACGTTCTCGGCTTCGTTGCACACCGGCACGACGACTGAAATCTCGACGCTCATTTGGCCGCCAGCGCATCACGCGCTACCCCGAACAACCTCTTGAGCTCCGCGGTCATGTCTTTCTGCCACGCCTCGAGCGCCGCGGGCTGCAACGTGCGCGGCACCTGGCGCGGCGGGCCCACCGCGATCACGATGCGCGAGAACGGCCACGGCAGCACGAACTTGTCCCACTGGAACAAGGTGGCGCGGCTCGCGCACCAGGAGATCGGCACCATCGGGCGCTGCGACATCTGCGACAGCAGGATGGCGCCGGGCTTGAATACGAATCGCGGACCCTTCGGCCCATCCGGCGTGATGGACGGAGACAGGCCCTGCTTCACGAGCGCATCGTAGTAGTCACGCAGCGCGCGCGCACCGGTATGCGTCGTGGAACCCCGGATGGAATGACCGCCGAATTTGGCGACCACCATGACGCCGATATCGCCGTCGACCGAAGGACTGATGAGGAAGCCTAACTTCAGGCCACGCGCTTTCTGGTCGAACAGATACTTGGAACAGAAAATCTGGTGCTGGTGCCAGTAGACGGGAATCAACGACGGCGATGCCGCCAGCGCCGCTGCCATGTGCTCGTCGCCGACGATGCGCACGACGCGGCAGCTGCGCCAGAACGTCTTGATGAGGAACACGCCGATGGCGGCGACGATACGCCAGGCAAAGCGACGCGCCGGAGTCATCCGACGCTTTGACCGGGTCTCCTTCTTATAGAGGGTGTTGCGCAGTCCGCCTGCGTCTTCGGGATCAGTTGGCATCCGGTGGGGCCGGCAAAAAGAGGCGCGAATTGTCGGTGAATCGGTCCCCGCCTGCAATGAAATGCGCGCAGCGATGCAGGGTCCTCCCGGCCGCCGACGTCTAACGGCCGTGGGCTTGCTATATCATCCGGGCGCATGTCTGCGACCCCCCAAGAAGACGAAAAGGACGACCAGAAGTCCGCGCGACTGCCCCCGAAGGCGGACATCCAGTTCGACATCGGCGAGGCCGACGACGCCATCCGGCACACCACCGAACTCGCGGCCATTCACGGCGATATCTTCCGTTTCTATTCCCCGTCGCGTCGCGCGGATCTGTGGCTCATCAACCATCCCGACGATGTCAAGCGCGTGCTGGTGTCGAACCACAAGAACTACACCAAGGGCCTGGGGCTGGACCGCGTCAAGATCCTGCTCGGCCACGGCATCATGACCAGCGAAGGCGAACTGTGGAAACGCCAGCGCTACATGATGCAGCCCTCGTTCCATCGCCGCGTCATCACCGAATTCGCGAAGCTCATCGACGCCTGCAACGAACGCTTCATCGCCAAGTGGGAAGCACAGGCCGCGCGCGGCGAGCTCGTGAACATCACCGACGACATGAGCGAGCTCACGCTCGAAATCGTGCTGCTGTCGATCTTCGGTACGGATCTCGACCGGCTCGAGAAAGACTTCGGCAGCAACCCCTTCGACATCGTCACCAAGGAAACGGTGCGCGATCTCAAGTTCGCGTACAAGTTTCGCCAGCTCGCCAAGCTCGTTGGCGCGCTCGCCAGGCGCCGCCAGGTGGAAAAGACCGAGCATTTCGATTTCCTGCAGATGCTCATCGATGCGCGCGACAAGGAGACCGGCGCGGCCATGTCCGAGCGGGAGCTCGTCGACGAGGCCATGACGCTCATCGTGGCCGGTCACGAGACCACCGCGAGCGCGCTCAACTGGACCTGGTACCTGCTCTCGCAGAACCGCGAAGCCGAAGCGCTGCTCCACGCCGAGATCGACGCGCGCTCCTTTACCGACCCCAGCCTTTCCGACATGGAATCGCTGCCGTACACGAAGAACGTGGTCGACGAAGCGCTGCGTCTGTACCCACCCGGCTGGATGCTGTCGCGCCGGACCATCGCCCCGGACGTGCTGTCCGGCTACGACGTGCCGGCCGGCACCGACGTGCTGCTGTCGCCCTATCTACTGCACCGCCACCCGCGTTACTGGAAGGATCCGGCCGCATTCCGGCCCGAACGCTTCGATGCAGCGCACGAAAGTGAACGCCCGCGCTTCGCCTACATGCCGTTTGCCGCGGGTCCGCGCCACTGCATAGGTGAGACCCTGGCCCTATATGAAATGTACATGCACCTATATAAGGTTGCCCGCCGGTACCGGCTGACTTACGTCCCCGATCGCCCGCTCGAACTGGAAGCGCACATCAACCTGCGCACCAAGTACCCACTGCTGATGAAGCTGGAAAGCAGGTCCTGAAACACATGATGACGAACGCAGAAACCCTCGCCGAGCTGCTCACCAAACATCGCAGCATCAAGCGCGAGATCAGCTACCTCGAGGCCGAGAACAGCGAGCGCGTGGTCAGCTATGAAGAGCTGTATCAGCGCGCGCTCGGAATCCTGTTCCACCTGCAGAAGGTCGGCGCGAAACCGGGCGACAAGCTCATCATCTATCTCGCCAACAACGAACAGTTCCTCGACGCGTTCTGGGCGGGCATGCTCGGCGGCATCGTGCCGGTGCCCGTGGCGCTCGGCATCAGTGACGAGCACAAGCACAAGCTGCTGCGCATCGCGAAGAAGTTAGGCAAGCCGTACATCTACACCGACCGCAAGACGCTGGATCGCATCGGCGCGTTCGCAGGCACCGCCGGCGAACAGGCTACGTTCGATGGCCTGCTCTCGCGCGCATTCTTCGCCGAACAGGTCGATGACATCTCGAAGGCCGGCAAGGTGCACACCGTCGGCCCCGACGACATGGCGTTCATCCAGTTCTCCTCCGGTTCGACCAGCGAACCGAAGGGCATCGTGCTGACGCACCGGAACATTCTCGTCAACGCGCGCGGCGCGGGCGAAGCAGCCAACTGGAACGAAACCGATACCTGCGTGACCTGGATGCCCCTGACCCATGACATGGGCCTCATCGGCATGCACATCATGATGTTCGCGCACCGCATGAACGTGCACATCATGCCGACGGACCTGTTCATCCGCCGCCCGCTGCTGTGGATGACGTTCTGCACGCGCAAGCGCGCCACCGTCACCAGTTCGCCCAACTTCGGCTACCGCCACTATCTCAAGGTGCTGGGCGATCGCGAACCCGCGGACCTCGACCTTTCGTCGATACGCCTCATCCACAACGGCGCCGAGCCCATCTCGGTCGAGCTGGCCGATGAATTCATGACGCGGCTCGCGCCGGCCAAACTCAAGCGCACGGCGATGTACCCGGTGTACGGCCTCGCCGAGGCCACGCTGGTGGTGAGCTTTCCGCAACCGCCGGAGCAGATGTACGAATACATCGCCGTCGACCGCCATACGCTCAGCGTGGGAAAGATGCCGGCGGCGCTGCCCAAGGATCACCCGGATGCGCTGACCATCATGGCGGTGGGCCAGCAGGTTCCGTACACGAAAGTGCGTATCGCCGGCGACGATGACCAGGCGCTGCCTGACAACCATGTCGGCCACATCCTCATTTCAGGCGACAACGTCACCAAGGGTTACTTCGAGAATCCGGAGGCGAATGCCAAGGGCTTCGCTGCTGACGGTGCGCTGCGCACCGGCGATCTCGGGATGATCCAGGACGGCAAACTGTTCATCACCGGCCGCGCGAAGGAAATCATCTTCGTCAACGGGCAGAACTACTACCCGCACGACATCGAGAGCATCGCGATCCGCGCCGAAGGCCTCGAGCTCGGCAAGGTCGTGGCCGCGGGTGTACGGCCCAAGGGCGCGAGCACCGACGATCTCATCCTCTTCGTGCTGCATCGCATGGACATGAAGGAATTTCTGCCCACGGCCACGCAGGTGGCGCGGCTGGTCAACGAACACACGGGACTCGAAGTGGCCCACGTGGTGCCGGTGAAACGCATCCCGAAAACCACCAGCGGCAAGATCCAGCGTCACCTGCTCGAAGCGGATTACCTGGGCGGCGTGTATGCCGCGGAGCTGGCGGAACTCGCAAGCCTGCGTGCGGCGTCGGAAGCGGCTGGCGGGGTGAAGGTCACCAGCAACCAGATCGAAAGTCAGATCAAGGACATCTGCGATGCGGCGCTGGAACGCAACATCAGCGTCGACGACAACCTGTTCGAAATCGGCGCGAGCTCGCTGAAGCTCATCGAGATCCACGAGCAGATCGATCGCGCCTGGCCTGGCCTCGTCGACCTCACCGAGCTCTTCGACTTCCCGACGATCGCCGAGCTGTCACGTCATCTCGAAGGCAAGTTGGCCGCGACGGTCTGATCGGCGCGTCCAGATTCTGACTGCGCGTCAGCGGTCTGTTCCCGCGCCTGGTTGGAAAACAGCACCACGGCCACCAGCAGCGCCAGCGGCACGAGGACGGCAAGGGCGGATCGGTCGAAGGCGAACATGGGTTTTTTCTCCGGGAGGTCGGGTTAAAACTTACCCGACGCAGCCCGCTCGAAAAACCGGACAAAACCGAATTCATTGTCTGTCCCTGCTTGACAATCATCCCTAGAATGTCCGGCCATGGACCAGCTTCAGGGCATGCGCGTGTTCACCCGGGTGGCGGAATTGGGCTCTTTTGCCCGAGCCGCCAGCACGCTCGACCTGTCCCGGGCCATGGCCAGCAGCTATGTCGCCCAGCTCGAGAAGCACCTCGGCACCCGCCTGCTCCACCGCACCACGCGCAAGGTCTCGGTATCGCCGCAAGGCGCCGTATACCTGGAGCACTGCCAGCGCATCCTCGCGGAGATCGACGCGGCCGACGACCTGCTGCGCCTGGCGCGCAACCGGCCCCAGGGCAAGCTGCGCGTGGACGTGCCGGTCGCTTTTGGCAAGCACCTGCTGCTGCCGGCAATCCCGGCGTTCACGCAGCGCTACCCGGACATCTCGCTGGAGGTTCGCTTCAACGATCACTACGTGGACATTGCCGCGGAGCACGTCGACGTCGCGGTGCGCATGGGTAAGATCACGTCACCGGATATCATCGCCAAACGCATTGCGGCCTCGCGCCTGCTCACCTGCGCGTCACCGAAATATCTGGCGCAGCACGGCATGCCGCGCACACCCGAGGATCTTCGCAAGCACCGCCTCCTCGGCCACCTGCGCGGCGAAGCCAGCCGTCCGGCGGAGTGGCAGTTCCGGCTCGACAGCGGAACGAAATCGCTGCGCCTGCCGATGGCGCTGTCATTCAACACCGTCGATGCGTTGACGTCGTCCGCGCTCGACGGACAAGGGCTCGTCCAGCAACTCGACCTGCTGGTGAGCGGCTACCTCAACGAAGGCAGGCTCGTGGAAGTGCTGCGCGAACATTCCTGCGAGGGGCCGCCGATGAGCGTGATCTACCCGAAGGCGACCCAGCATCTCGCCAAGGTTCGCGTATTCGCCGAATTCGCCGGCGATCTCATGCGCAACTACGAGGCCCGCATGCGCCGCAAGGCCGAGCCCGCCGCGCGCTGAGGTCTGCTATCTACCGGCCGCGCTCGTTCCGCGCGAACGCAGCCCCGTTACGGCCGCGACATCCCTCGAAGAGATCCCGCTTGGGCTTGTAGACCTGCGTCTGCACGTCGAGCAGTCCGAGCACGGAATGAAACAGGTTGTCATGTGAAAGTTCGTCGCCGGCCTTCGCCCGTACGCAGGACGGGTTCACGCCTTCGGCAGCGGAGAATCCGGGCGACAGCCAGGCGATCATGGGCACGTGCGTTTGCGTACTCGGCGCGATCGAGTAAGGCAGGCCGTGCAGGTACAGGCCGTTCTCACCCAGGGATTCGCCATGGTCGGAGACGTAGATCATGGCCGTGTCGAGCGCCGAAGCATTCGCGAGCGTGCCGACGATGCCCGCCAGCACGTGGTCGGTGTAGAGAACCGCATTGTCGTAGGCGTTCACCACCTGTTCGCGCGAACAGTTGCGCAGTTCCGCGGTGGCGCAGTCGGGCGTGAAGCGGCGGAACTCGGGCGGATAGCGCAGGTAATACGCCGGCCCGTGATTGCCCATCATGTGCAGCACGAACACCGAGTCCTTGTGAACGTTGGCCAGCTCTGACTGCAGCCTGCGCACCAGGACGCCATCGAAGCACTCGTCGGCGCGGCACAGGTCCGCCGCGGATTTCGGATCTATCTTCTGGTACTCGATGCCCGCCCCCTGGCAAACACCCTTGCAGCCGGACTGGTTGTCCAGCCACTTCACGGCATAACCCGCTCGCGCCAGGACATCGAGGAGGCCCTCGGAATTGCGGATGCGACGCTCGTCGTAGTCTTCACGGCCCCACTGCGAAAACATGCAGGGCAAGGACACCTCGGTGGAAGTGCCGCAGGAAGTCACGTTACGGAATGCCATGACGTCGAGATGCGCGAGTTCAGGCGTGGTGGGGCGCGCATAAGTGCCCATCAGCGAAAAATTGGCGGCCCGCACGGTCTCGCCCACCACCAGCACGAATACGCGGGGCCTGTGCGTCGCCATCGCAACCCGGACCAGCCGCGCGTCAGTGCCCACGGGCTCGCGCGGAGCGCGCGAATCGCGGGCGCCGCGCGCCAGGTTCCCCACCAGGCCGTAAATGTAGTTGCCGGGCGTGATGAGGTAACGCAGCTCGCGCTGATTGCGCATCAACGATGTCAGGTCGCGTGAGACGAGCAGCACCGCCAGCACGGCCACCAGGAGCGCACCTGCCATTTGCGCGGTTCGCAGCAGGAACGACTTCAACCACGGCCGATGTTCTATGCGCACCCACCACACGAATGCCACCGGCAATGCCGACCACAGCAGTACCGAGCCCACCATCGACCAGGACATGAGCTCTTTGGCTTCGTGCGGATCGGTCTTCAGGATGTTCCGGATCATGGTCGGATCCATCATCACCGAGTAGGTACGCATGAAATACGCGGCCGCGGCGCTGATGATGATGATCACCGTGAGCAACGGGCGCACCGTCCAGCGATTGGCCACCGCGCCGAGCAGGACGAAATGCAGCGCCACCAGCGCTACGAAAACCGCAATGACGAAGAGCCAGTTCGAAGGGTCGGTCCAGGTTCGGCCCGCGCCTACCGCGTCCCACCAGGCACCATTGACGGTGGCGATGAGCCAGGCGGTGACTACCAACAGCACGGTTTCCACGCGAAACATCGGACGCAGGCGTGCTCTCACGACATTCATCAGAAGCTCTTCTTGGTTTCGACGAGGAACTGCACCTTTCGCACCGATGGGTCGCCGTCGAGTGGATAGGCGACGTCGATGTGCAGCACGTTGCCGAGCGCTGACCGGGCAGTGCCGAGGCGCAGCCCGAAGCCCACGTCGCGAAGCAGCCCCTGCGATGGCGTGCCCAGCGGATCGCGGCCGAAGCTCGCGCCCATGTCGTAGAACACGGCGCCGCCGACGTTGAACAGCTGGAACGGATACCAGTTGGTGAACAGGCGCTGCTCGGCGGTGAACAGCCAGCGGCCTTCGCCCGACTGGTAGCGCAGTGGATAGCCGCGCAGGCCGTTGTCGCCGCCCAGCAGGACTTGCTGATCGGCATCGAGATTCGCGCCTGCCGTGGCCGACAGATTCAGGAACAGCAGCCGCCGCGGCGACTGGCGGAAGTAGTAGCGTGCATCGGCGGTGAGCAGGCTGCCCGCGACCTCGCCATCTTCGAGGCGGCCGCGCGTGTCGATGCCAAAGGACAACGTCTGGCGCTCCGACAACTCGAGCCCCTTGCTCACCGTGGCCGCCAGCATCACGGCATTGCGATCGGAGCCCAGCGATTCGGTGGCGTAGCCCAGTTGCGCGCGGGCGCGCCAACCCAGCGAATAGTCCTCGGTCTTCTCGATCTGGTTGCGATTGCGCGCGGTGTAGAACGCGTCCTCGACCCACTCGGCGCCGATCCACGGATACACGAGCGTGCGGTCGGCTGGCAGCAGCGCCGGCGCAGTCTCCGCGCCCGGAACCGCGCCGAAGGCGTGATCCTCGTAGGTCAGGCCGAACGACAGCCGGCGCGACCAGCCGTCATGCAGGCCTCCCGACCGGCCCCAGTAGATAGTCGAGAAGTTCTCGTGGCTTTCGAACTGGTCGACGACCTTGCCCAGGTCGTAACGGGAATCCGTGCGCTGGTCGTCGAGGAACGACACGCCCGCCGCCCAGCGGGTATCGAGCGAATAGAACGGATGGTCGAGCGAGAACTCCGCCTTTCGGCCATCGCTGTTGTCCGCGTAGCCGGTGTCGAGGTCCCACCAGGACGAGCCCAGCTGGCGATCGCGGAAATGAATCAGCTTCGAATCGCGATCGACGTCCGACTTGAAACCGACACCCAGCTGCGTGCCGGTGCCGAGGAAGTTGAGCTCCTCGAGTTCAAAGCCCGTGCTGTTGGCGCCGCCCTTGCGGCCGAAGGAGATTCCGGGGTTGAAAGTCCAGACGTCCTGCGTCGTCACTTCCAGGTCGACCACGCCGTCGTGAAACGCGACGGGGCGGACCAGCGCATCACGCAGGTAGCGCGTGTCACGCAGGATGCGAGCGGACTCTTCGATGAGCCCCGGCCGGTACAGATCACCGCTCTTGAACAGCAGCTGGTCTTCGATCGTCGACTGGCGCGTCGTGATGTGCAGCTTGTTGCCAAGACGCGCCATCGACGTGTCTTCGTCCGAGGCTTCGGTGTCGAACAGGTCGCGCTCGTCGAAGCGGATCTCGCCGATGCGCGCGCCCAGCCTTTGCAGCTCTGCGTCCGAAGGCAGATCGGAGGCACGCGCGGGTTCCGGTGTCGGAGCACGCGCCTTGACGCTGGGAAATACCTTGGCCTGCGCTTGCCCGGCGCAAAGCCCGACCAGGGCGAACCCTAGTGCAAATACAACGAGATAAGAGCGATCCGGGCGCCTGATTCCGACCATGCGCCGTTAGACGTCACGGCGGCGGCGGCCCCGTCGGGGTCAGCGTGAACTGCGCCAGCGGTAGGTGACGCCGAGATTGATGATGGTGGGCAGCCAGTTCTCGACTCCCGAAGTCAATCCGGGCGCACTTTCGTCCATCTCGAGAACCCGGCAACACTCGTTGCGCCGGTTGGTGGCATTGGTCAGGTCCACGACCGCCGTCAAATCGCCGCTGGCGTAGTCCCAGGTCCAGCTGCCACGCAGATCGAGCGAGATGAAGTCGCCCCATCGGCGCGAGTTTCTGGCGTCGACTTGCAGTGGCGAGAACTCGACGGGCGTACGCGGCCAACCCGCGTGCCAGCCGGCCAGCGTCGACACGCTAGCGTTCGAGCCTTTCCACGCCACGCCCGCCGTCACCGACAGCGGCTGGTCCCAGCTGCGCAGGACGTCGCGCGGCGGGAAGTCGTCCGCGACACGCGACCACGCCAGTGTTCCCCAGCCTGTGAACGAATCGGAGATGGGCTTGCGCACACTGAGTTCGAGCCCGGTGGCTTCGGAGCCGTGCGGGTCGAGACGAATCCGATCCGGCGACAGGTCGGGCACCAGCGCGAGCGGATCGAGCTGACTGTCGAAATACGGCACCACCGTGGTCCAGCGTTTGCTGTAGGCCTCGAGCCCGATGCGCAAGCCATCCGCCGTGTCGTACTCGAGGCCGATGATGGAGTGGATAGACACCTGCGCGGCATCGGGAACCTGCTGGGCTTCTTCCGCGCGCCACTCCTCGACATGCTGCGCCTGCGTGAAGCGGCCGATGGAGCCGTACAGGCGCCACTCATCGGCGAAGTCGTAACGCAGGTTGAGACGTGGACTCACCTGCGTGTGGTTGCTGTCGTCTCCGCCAATGTAATGTTGCGCATCCAGCCGGATGCCGAGCTCCGCCTCGAAATGCTCCCACTTGCGGCGGTTCGCGGCATACAGAGCGTAAGTCACGATTTCCGGACGCACACGGTAATCCAGGTCTTCGACCAGCCCGCGCGAGAACGCCGCGGCGACTTCGGGAGAGAACTCCGAATGGCGCGTGTACCGATAATCCGCGCGGGTCGCCGCGGCCTGGAAGCCGAAGGTGTAGGTCGACGTGTCGCTGCGCCTCAGCGTCCAGTCGCTGGAAAAATCGAGGCCGTTGAAGCTGCGCGTTTCGTCGAGCGATCCCGTCGCCACGCCGGGATTCAGCAGCGTGCCTTCGCGGCCGCGTTCCGCGGAAGTGATCGTCAGGCTCGCGCGCGTGCGCAGCGAATCGTTGAACCTGTGATCGCGCGCCAGCCACACGTATTCGTCGCGATAGCGCGCGGTGGCCTGCTCTTCGTCGTCCTCCTGGCCGAGTTCGAGACGGTCGTCGAGCAGCAGCCAGCCCACGGTCCAGGCGCCCTGCTCCGTCACCCAGCGCAGGCGGCCCAGCGTGTCGCTGAATTCCGGCTTGCCGAAACTGTCTTCCACCGGATCGACCATGTCGAGCACGCTGTGGCGGATGGCGCCTAACCACTCGATCGGCCAGCGTTCGGATTTTCCGATCGACGAGACGCCGGCGGAAATCAGGCTGGCGCTGGCGCGGAATTCGTGACCCTCGGCATACGACGGCGCCGTGATATCGATGACCCCCCCAGAGCGCGTGCCGTACTGCACGGGAAAGCCGCCACTGAACACTTCGATGCGCTCGATGCCGGCCGGATCGATGGCGCTGATGAGGCTCTGAAAGTTCTTGAGATGAAAGGGATCGAGCAGCGGAATGCCGTCGTAGCGAACCAGCACGTCTTCGCTCAGCGAGCCGCGAATGTAGGGCCGCGCCGAGGCGTTGCTGGCGATGCCGGGTAGCGAGTGCAATGCGCGCAGCGCGTCATCGTGGCTGCCGGGCACGCGCTCGATGTCGGTGGGCGATAAATCACGGGGTTCGGCGAGTCCGCCGTCGATGGCATAGCGGCTTGCGTACACCGACACTTCGTCCATGGGCTCAGCGGAAACCGCGGGTGCGGGCGGCGGCGCACTTACGACGACGTAGGTATTGGGCCGCATCGTGCGCAGCGTGAGTCCGTTTGCGGCGAGAGCCGCGATGGCACGTTGCAATGGTGTGTCGCCGGCGCGCGCGGGAGGCGCCGCCATTTCGGGCGGCACGAGCTCGGAGCTGTAGATGACGTCCGCACCGCTTTGCCGGAGTGCCTGCAGCACGGCCTCGACGGTTTGCGCCGGCGCGGTAGATTGTCCGGATGCTGTAGTTTGTCCGCCCGCAATGGCGCAGCAGGCGAGCACCAGACAGACGAGTTGGAGGCGTGCTCTAGGTGGACGGGCTCGTGGATTCACGCGCGGAGCTTACCCGGATCACGCCTTCCGGTAATTCAAAACGCAGCGTCGTGGCGGACATGACGGCGGTCAGCGCCTCCATTGCCGTCAACCCGCGCACATTGCCATGCATGAGGATGGTCGCCGACTGCTTGCGCGCTGCGTCGTCCGCCAACTCCAGCTTGCGGCCGGTCTCACGCGAGAACCAGACCAGGAACTCCTGCAACGGACGATTTTCGATTTCGAAATCGGGCGCCATGGACTCCGCCCAGGCCCATTCACGCCCGGTGGTGGCGATGGGCCTGCGCGTCACGGTGCGGTTGCGGTCGATGACCACTTCCGTGCCGGCGTTAACCGTGGAATCGCCTTCGGTCGCATGCCACAACACGCTTCCTTCGCGGACTCGCAGACGCGTCATGCCGTTGACGATGGCCACGGCAAACTGCGTACCCACGTGTCGGAATTCTCCGGCCGGTGTCACCACCATGAACCGGTCACTGCCGCGCGACCCGGGCGGAATGTCGACATACAGCTCACCGCGATCGAGCTTCACGGCATTCGCGGCCACGACTTCGAACATCGATGCGCGCGCGACACGCAGGTTGCCGCCACCGGCCAGCGCGATCAGGGAGTCACCCCGTACATCGAGCGTTTGGCCGGCGTGCAGTGACGCCCCTTCGCTGAGGACCTCATCGCGGCGCAGGTAACGGGATTCCACGACGCCCGGCGCTTCGAAGCGCGCGAGTTTCCCGACCACCGCGCCGTTGGCCGCAGGATCGACCATGAATGCATTCCAGCCCACGACACCCGCAAGCACGGCCACAGACGCAGCGACCGCGAGCGACAGCCAGCGACGCGCGGGCGCCCGCACCGGCTCGGCCGGATGCGCCGCGCGCCATTCCTGCTGGGCAGCGGCACGAATGCGCTGCATCGCCTCGGCGGACAACGCGGGCGCGCGCAGCCCTTCACGCAGCGCGTGTTCCGCGGCGCCTTCATCTCTAGTTGTGTCGTTCGACTCGCTCATGGAATTTCTCGCAAACCTTGCGCGGCCGATACTTCGCCGCCACTCCAGCTTTCACGAAAGGCCTGCCGTGCCCGCGATAGTCGCGACTCGGCGGCACTCTCTGAAAGCTGCAGAATCTTCGCAATCTCCGGCACCGTAAGGTCATCGCCAAAACGCAGCTCGAGAATGCGCGCATACGTTGCCGGCAACCGATTCACCGCGCGCCGCACGGCGCTGCGTGTCGAATCGTCGGCGACCTCATCGAGCGGGTCGCGAAAGTCCGTCAACTCCACCACCGTCCCCGGCGGCCTGGAAGCTTCGAGCTGTTCCAGACTCTGCACCCTGGGCTGACGCTCCGCCTTGCGATGCACGTCCGCCAGGTGGTTGCGGCAAATCTGGCACAGCCATGTGAACAACGCGGAGCCGCCGCGAAAGGTTCCAAGGCCGCGCATGGCGTTGATCATGGTGACCTGCACCACGTCTTCGAGTCCCGCGGCACCCATCGAGCAACGCCGCGCCGCGAACGCGGCCAGCCTCGATGCGAAGGCGTCGAAAAACTGATCGAAGGCTTTCTGTTCACCACGACGCATCCTGTCAATGAGGTCTTGCTCATCCAGCACTGACACACCTCGCCACCTTAGACGTCGTCCTTTTGCCAAACCCGTCGCGACGGAGCCGCACGGGAGATTACGTCTAAGTTCTGATGGACCAAAGCCTGAATCTCCGACTCCCCGCCCTGGGGGCCCTCGCACGGGCGTCGCCCGCCTACGGCAGCCCCGAATTCTGGCGCCTGCATCTGTGGTGGCCCCTGCTCGCCTTCACCCTCCTCTTTGGCGCGCTTGAGGTCTTTTCCCTCGACCGGATGATTGCCCGCGAGTGGTATTACAACGTCCACACCGCGCAATGGCTGGGCACCGGCAATGGCGAATGGTGGGCCCGTGGCCTGTTGCACACCGGCGGCCGCTGGGTCGTTCGCGGCGTGGCCGCTGCGGCGCTGGTGCTGTGGGCGCTGTCGTTTGCGGTTGCGAGTTTGCGCACCTGGCGGAGATCGGCCGGCTTTGTGCTGTTGGCGATGCTGCTCGCCACACTGATTGTCGGCGGACTCAAGACCGTCACCAACGTGGACTGTCCGTGGGATCTCGCGGGATTTGGCGGCCAGAGTCCCTATGTCGCGCTTTTCGCGGATCGTCCCGATGCGCTGTCCCACGCCCAGTGTTTCCCGGGCGCGCACGCGTCATCGGGCTTCGCATTGATGTGCTTCTACTTCGTGTTTCGCGACCGCTCGCGCCGCGTGGCGCGCTGGATGCTGGTCGCGGGACTGGCGGTCGGCATCGCGTTCTCGATTGGCCAGGAAGCGCGCGGCGCGCACTTCCTGTCGCATGACCTTGCGAGTGCCGCGATCGTCTGGTTCGTGCAGCTCGGGTTGTATGCGGGGTATCGGCGAGTCGGCCCGCCGTGATATCAGGCGCCCGCGCTCGCACGCAGCGGCCGCTGCATGCCGCAATCGAGGAAGTCGAAAGTCTCGATGTCCTCGGGCCGGTGCACGCGAAATCCTTGTGCGTAATCCACGCCTAACTGCAGGACGGCGCGCAGGTTGCCCGTGGAATCCACCTGGCTCGCCACGGTGCGCATGCCGAGCGTGTCGGCCATGTGCACGAGGCCGTTGATGAGCGCGCGCGAGACGATGTCGTCGGACGCGCCCTTCACGAGCGAGCCGTCGATCTTCAGGATGTCGGCGTTCACTTCGCGCAGGAAATCGAAGCGGCCGGTCCCGGTGCCCGCATTGTCCACGGATACTTCGCACCCACGATCGATCAACGATCGGGCCAGCGCGGCGAACTCCTGCGGCGCGATGCCGGCATCGAGCTCGGCCACTTCGAAACGGAGCGAGTCGAGCGGCAGGCCCGACTTGTCGAGGCAGTGCTCGAGGTAATTGCGGAAGTCCGGGCGCACCACCGACTTGCCGGACAGATTCACCGAGAACACCGCGTGCGCGTCCGCCCACCGGTCGCGATTGCGCTGCATCCACACCAGCAGCGCGCGGATCACCCAGCGATCGATGGCCGGCATGCGGCCGTTGCGCTCCGCCGTGTCGAGAAACTCATGCGAAGACAGGACGCCGAACTCCTGCGTGGGCAGGCGGATCAGCACCTCGACGATGAGCGGCCGTCCGTTGGACGAGGCGTCGTCGCGCAGGGAAACGATGGGCTGCAGGTGCAACGCGAATTCGTCTTCCTTGAGCGCCGAATCGATGAGGCCGAGCAGCTGCTCTTCACGCGCCAGCGTCGCCAGGTCCTTCGCGAGCGAGTCGTCGTGCCCCAGGTTTTCGAACTTGAGCTCCGCGATGATGGTGGTATCGGGCGTGTCGGTCTCACGGAGTCTTGCGGGCATCACGATCTCGTGCGCGTCGCCGGCCGAGTGGCAGATGGCCTTGGCCAGCACCGGCATGACCGGGGCCAGCTCCTGCACGCGCAGCACGCGATCTTCTTCGCAGGTCGTGAGACCCGAAAAGGCGACCAGCGCGACGCCACAGAAGGTTCCACCCTCGAAGATGGCGAGCGCACAACGTGCGCGGGCGGTATCTGCGCTCTCCCACCACAGGCCGCAGCTTTGCCCGCGCACGTCATGCGGGTCTTCAATCACTTCGGCGATCAGCGCGTGATCTTCCGCGAGCAGGAAGTCCCCACTCGACCAGAGCGCATGGCCGTGCCGATCATGGATCGACAAGGAAAGAATTTCGGGTTGGCGGCGCAAGAGGCCGCGCGCCAGCGGCGCAAGCATCGCAGCGGTAGTTTCATGGGTCGTGTGTTGCGTCATAGGTGACCCCACGATAGGGCCGCCCGCAGGCAATCGCGCCGTCGCGATGACGCGACGTGGGGTTCGGGCGACGGACGCTAGATAGCCCGTGTTAGGTCAAATCGGAAATGGGGGCAGCCCCCGTTTACCCATATAACGATTTCTTGAGCTTCCAGCGCTTGTGCGACCACGGCCAGTCGGCCGGCGCGGCGCGAATCTGCTCTTCGACCAGGCGCGCGTAGCGGGCGGTGAATTCGCCGGGCGACAACTGTTCGCCCGCCGCCGCGATCCTCACGAACTCCACCTCGTAGTGGCCACGCGATGTGCGCTTGATGGCCAGGAAGAACGCGGGATAACGCGTGCTGCGCGCCATCTCCTCGGGCCCGACGTAGAAGGCGGTGTCGCGATTCAGGAAGCGGACCCACTGCTTGCGTTCGCCGGTCTTCGGTTCCTGGTCGGCGAGGATGGCGATGGCGCGCGGCGTGCCGCGCCGCTTGATGATGTCACCTAACAACTCTTGCGCGGGGATCATGCGCGCGCCGAGCCGCGAACGAAGCTTGCGCAATTCGCTTTCCGCCCAGCTGTCGCCGAGCGGCTTGTAGGCCGCGTCGACCGGCACCCCGAGCTGGTTCGACAGTGCGAGCAGCATCCACTCCCAATTGCACTGGTGCGCACCCAGCAGGAACACCGGTTTGCCGCGCGCGGTTTCCTCGAGCACGACCTCGGGGTTCTTCAGAACGACACGGCGCGCGAGCTCTTCGCGCGAGAGGCGCAGTGAGCGCAGCACCTCGATGAATACGTCGGCGAAGCCGCGGTAATAGTCACGGATCACCCGATCGCGCGTGGCGTCGTCCCATTCCGGAAATGAAGCCTTGAGATTGCCGTCGACCACGTGACGGCGATACGGAAAAGGCCGCCAGGCGCACCAGGCCGCGAACCGGGCGAAGGGGTACCAGAGCGCGAACGGAAGCCGCGAGAACACGCGAATCCAGGGGGAGCTGGTGCCGGGGAGAGGAATCGAACCCTGTGACTTCATAGACGAAGCCAATTCTAATCGTCGAGCATTGGCCGACTGACTCCACTTCGAGCCAGCGACAGAAAAGGCCGCATCGAGCGGCCTTCTCTTTGAACCTGGTGCCCTCTATCTGATTCGAAGAGAAGG
>Ga0193753_10001449_pt1 | contig 20222 bp, 16 predicted proteins | sample H1c2metaG_FD_144925 | JGI IMG/M metagenome (GOLD analysis project Ga0193753, IMG submission 144925) | Soil microbial communities from a riparian zone of the East river system, Colorado, United States - H1c2 | ecosystem: Environmental > Terrestrial > Soil > Riparian zone | place: USA: East...
TCCCGCGGTGGCGCTCGAGCCAGAGATCCCAGCCGCGCTTCATGTCGGTCCCGAGCGGCGCGTACACGCCAGACTGCGGGATGACCAGGCCCACCTTCACCCGCTTGCCGGAGCCGGTCGATCGGGTCGCGTCGCCGGAGTCGTCGCTGCGCTTGCGACAGGCCGGCAGCGCGGCCAGCGCGCCCGCCGTGCCGATCGCACCGAGCATGCGGCGCCTCGTGATCCGCTTGGTCGTCATTCCCTGCCTCCTCGTCGGCTGGTGGCGTACGGTCGGAGAGCCTGGCTGCGTGATTGTTTGTGGACCAGCTCGCGGGTGTCAATAGCGGGTTAGACTGGCCGCGCATGGCGCTCTATCACCTGGTGGGACGGGACGAGTGGGCGCGCGCGGAGGCGGCCGGGACCTACGCGCCGGCCACCCTCGCGGACGAGGGCTTCATCCACTTCAGCACCGGCGAGCAGCTCGCGCGCACTGCCGATCGCTTCTTCGCCGGCCGCGCCGATCTCCTGGTCGTGACCGTGCTCGAGGATCGGCTGGCCGCGCCGGTCCGGTTCGAGGCCGCCGACGGCGACGAGTTTCCCCACCTGCACGGCCCGCTCAACCTGGACGCGGTGGTCGACGTGACGCCGTGGCCGCGGCAAGCGGCTCCGGCCCGCCCGTCGGCGGAGGATCGACTGGTCGAGCTCGAGGTGCGCATCGCGTACCAGGACGACGTGATCGCCGCGCTGAACGACGTGGTGCGCGAGTTCACCGAGCGAGTCGCTCGGCTCGAGCGCGAGCTGGCCGAGCTGCGCAAGAGCCAGACCGGCGTGGCGCCGCCGATCGGGCCGCCCGACGATCCGCCTCCTCACTACTGACCTGGTTGCTCGGGTTGCTCTCGGGTTGCTCGGTGTAGGGAGTTGCCGCCCACCGGCGCGCCACCGTCGGAGAAACGCGCGAGCGTCATTCTTCGTCGGCTGCGACCGCGAGCCCGCATCGAATGAACCGTTCTGCGCCGGCTGTTTCGGGGTGCCCCGTCGCTCGTTTGGTTATCATGGATCCCGAGAGGTGACCCCCATGAACCATCGTGCGCCACACACCCTCCGTCCGGTGGCCTACGGCCGTCGCGGCGTCATCGCGAGCGCCAGCCCGCTGGCCAGCCAGGCCGCGCTGCGCCTGTACGCCGCCGGTGGCAACGCGGTCGATGCCGCGGTCGCGGCCGCGTTCGCCTGCACGGTGGCGGAGCCGTACTACTCGAGCATCTGCGGCGTGGGGACGATGCTGGTCACCCTGCCCGGCCAGACGCCGCGCTCCCTCGATTACCTCGGCCGCGCGCCCGCGGCCATCGACGTCGATCGGCTGCCGCGCCAGGCAGGTCAGCGCGGACCGGATCCGGACAGCATCTGCTCGGTGGCCATCCCCAGCGCGCTCGCCGCGTGGGCCCGGGTGGTCGAGGAGCACGGCACCAGGCCGCTGGCCGAGGTGATCGCGCCAGCCATCGAGCTGGCCGAGGCGGGCGTGCCGCTCCAGCGATTCGACTTCGAGGGCTTCGAGGTCGACGCCGATCGACTCCACGCCGGCTACTCGCGATCGAACTACCTGCCCGACGGGCGCCCGGTGCGGCCCGGCGACGTCCTGCGCCAGCGCGACCTGGCCGCCTCGTTTCGCCGGATCGCGGCCGAGGGCGCCGCGGCGCTCTACGAGGGCTCGCTGGCCGACGCGATCGTGCGCGAGATGGAGCAGCGCGGCGGCCTCGTCACCAGGAAGGACCTCGCCGACTACCCGGGCTCGCTGGCCTGGGGCGAGCCGATCGCGGTGAGCTATCGCGGCCTGCGGGTCTACACCTCGCCACCGCCGACCAGCGCGTTCCAGCTGCTCGCCAGCCTCGCGGTCGCCGAGGGCTGGCCGCTCGGCGACATGGAACACCTGGGCCCCGACCACCTGACGGTCCTGGCCGAGTCGATCCGGGCCGCGCGGATGGACACCGAGCGATGGGCCGGGGACCCCGACTTCGTCTCGGTCCCGGTCGCCGAGCTGCTCTCGCCGGGCCACATCGCCGAGCTGCGCAGCCGGGTCGAGGATCGGCTGCGCACCGGCGGCGGCGCCGGCGCGGCGCCCGCGCCCGGCCCGGCCAAGAGCTCGACCACCCACGTGGCCGCGCTCGACGCGTCGGGTCTCGGCATCAACATGACCCACAGCCTCGGCTGGGGCTTCGGGTGCGGCGTGGTGGTCGAGGGCACCGGCATGGCCCTCAACCACGCGCTCCACTGGGGCCGGCTCGAGCCCGGTCACAACAACGAGCTCCGGCCCGGCAAGCGCCACGAGTGGCCGATCGCGCCGGTCCAGATCTTCCGCGACGGGCGCCTGTGGGCCGGCCTGGGCACGCCGGGCAACTACGGGATCCTCGCCACCAGCGCGCAGGTCATCTCCAACCTGGTCGACTTCGGCTTCGACATCCAGCAGGCGATCGAGTCGCCGCGCTTCCGCTGGACCGACGACACGACCGACGTGCTGCCACCCCGGCGCCTGGTCGCCGAGACGCGCATCCCGGCCGCCACCCGCGACGCGCTGATCGCGCGCGGCTACGACATCGAGTGGGTGTCCGACTGGACCTGGCGGGTCGGGGGCATGCACGGCGCGGTGGTCGACCCGACCAGCGGCTGGCTGAGCGCGGGCGCGGATCCGCGCCGCAACGGCTACGCCCAGGGATGGTGAGGCGGTGACTTGAAGTACGCGTTCTCGGAGCGAGTGCAGCTGCGCTCGTGCCAGCGGCCGCACGACGCGGCGGTGTCCGGCAACGGGCGCGCGCGCCGGCTGACCTGGGCCGAGCTGTGGACCAGGTCCCAGGCGCTCGCGCTCGCGCTCGCCAAGCACTCGCCGCGCGCGCGCGTGCTCGGCTCGTTCGACGACGGGGCCTGGCTGGCGCCGATGCTGGTGGCCTGCTCGGTGCGGCGGGTGCCGTTCGTGCCGCTGGCTCCGTCGCTGGTCCGCGCCGAGGTCGAGGCGATCGCGCGCCGGCTGGCTCCCTCCATCCTGGCGGTCGACCGGCCCACCGCGAAGCATCGATCGACCGAGCTGCTCGACGTCACCGAGATGGTCGGCGGCGCCGGCCTGCGAGCGACCGCCGAAGCGTCGGCCCCGCCGGCCGAGCCGGCCGCCCTGGTCCTGGTGCCGTCGAGCGATCTGACCCGCTTCAGCATGCTCGACGAGCACGCCCTGCTCGCCACCGCCGACGCGCTCGCCGAGCGGCTCGGCATCGGCGAGGCGGACTGCATCCTCTCGCTCACCCCGTCCCAGGGGCGCCACGCGTTCGCCGACCTCGCGTCGCTGATCCTGCCACTCGCCGCCGGCGCGTCGACCGCGCTGGCCGACGAGACCGCCTCGGACGTCGACACGCTCCGCGGCTTCATCGCCGAGACCCGCGCGACCGTCGCCTTCCTCACCCCGCAGCAGATGAGCTCGCTCATCGCCCGCGGCGCGCCGCGCCAGGCGCTACCCGACCTTCGCCTGGTGGTGGCGGGCGGCGCGCCGGTCTCGTCCGACCTGTGGCGCCGCTTCGAGGACGAGATGTCGGTCCCGGTCCACGTCCTCTATGGACTGGCCGAGAGCTGCGGCGCGGTGTCGGCGACCGAGCCAGGTCACCGCGGTCGCCACGCGGTCGGCCGGCCGCTCGGCACCGAGGTCCGCATCGACACCTCGCGCATGCGCGGCGGCGAGGTGGCCGCGTTCAGCGATCGGCGACGGCCGGCCCAGGATCGGCCGGCCCAGGACCGGCCCGACATGCCCGAGCGCCGCCGCCCGCGCGCCGATCCGCCGCCGCTGGGCGAGGTGCTGGTGCGCGGTCCCGGCCTCATGCTCGGCTACTACAAGAACCCGCGGCTCAGCCGCTCGCGCTTCACCGAGGACGGCTTCCTGCGCACCGGCGACATCGGCTACCTGGACGACGCCGGCGATCTGGTCATCACCGGCCGCCTGTCCGAGGTGATCATCCGCGACGGGGTGCGCATCCCGGCCCCGGCCATCGACGCGGTCCTCGCCGGCCATCCCGAGGTGAGGGAGTGCAAGTCGTTCGGCGTGCAGGACCCGGCCCGGGGCGAGCAGGTCCACACCGCCTGCTCCCTGCGCGGGGCGTTCGACCCGTCGCGCGCCGCGCCGCTGGAGGCGTGGCTGGCCGAGCGACTGCCGGCCGCGCGGCGACCGGACGCGGTCAGCGTCCTGGCCCAGCTGCCCCGCAACAGCGCCGGCACCATCTCGGTCGCCCAGCTGCGCAGCATCGCCACCGGCGCGCTCCGCGACGAGATCTACGCCGCGCTCACCAGCCAGAGCAATCGCCGCGCGCTGCCCCCCGATCCCGAGCGGGTCAAGGACACCATCGACGGCGCGCTGCGGGCCGCCTCTCCGCTGCGCTTCGCCTGCTTCTGGGGCGTGGGGAGGCGCGGCGACCTCCTCGAGGTCGACCGGATGGCGCTGGATCGGCTGCACCAGTTCGCGGCCGGAGCCCTGCGCACGGGGTTGCCCGCGGCCGAGCTCATCATCCTGCTCGCCGACGTCCACGGCCGGGTCAACGGCGCCCCGACCGAGCTGATGCGCTCCTACTTCGAGGCGGTCCGGGACCACGCCGCGCGGCTGTCGTCGAGCGCGGTGACGATCCGGTTCCGCGTCCTCAGCGACGTGCGGGTCGCCAGCGGCCTGCCCGACCACGCCCGCCTCGACCCGGTCCTCACCGCCGAGTTCGACGCCTCGCCGCTGCGCGAGGACCTCATCCAGCAGGCCGGGCGCCGCGGACACGCCGACGCGACCGCGATGGCGCGCCTCTACTACGCCGCCTGCCGCAGCGAGGCTCCGGCGATCAGCGCGGCCTGTCGCGACCACATCTGGCTCACCTACGCCGACCCGAGCGCGGCGGCGCTGCTGCCGGATCTGCCGATCCTCTACGTCTACTCCTATCACCAGGGGCGGTCGGAGCGGCCCTGGTTCGTCGACGAGGCGCACCCATGACCGCCCAGCCGCTCGAGCCCACCCGCACCCGTCAGATCATCCTCGACGTGTACCCCGCGTTCGGGCTGCTGGCCGCGATCAAGGTCGGTGTGTTCACCGCGCTCGGCGAGGGGCCCGCCACCGTCGACGAGGCCGCCGCTCGCCTCGGGCTCGAGCCGGTCCGGCTGACCCAGCTCATGTACCTCATGGTCGATGCCGGCATGCTGGAGCACCGCGACGGGCGATTTCACAACACGCCGGAGTCGGACCAGTTCCTGGTCCGCGGCAAGCCGACCTACATCGGCGGGATGCACGAGCTGTGGGAGCAGATCTGGACCGGCGCGCTGCAGACCGCCGGCTCCATCGTGGAGGGCGCGCCGCGCCGGCGGTGGATGTCGCTGCCGGACGCCGACAAGGAGTCGTACCTGCGCGGCCTGGGCGTGCTGTCGCGGACGATCGGCGTGGAGCTCACGTCGCGCTGGGACCTCGGCCGCTACCGCAGCGTGGTCGACGTGGCCGGTGGGTCGGGAAAGCTGGTCCAGGCCGTCATCGAGCGGGTGCCGGGCATGCGCGGGGCGGTGCTCGAGCATCCGATCACCGTCGAGGTGACCCGCCGGCTCCTGGCCGAGGAGGGCGCCGGCGAGCGGATCGAGGTGATCGCCGCCGACGCGGTCGACGGCGAGCTCACCGGCACGTGGGACGTCGCGGTGGTCCGCAACTTCATCCAGATGCTGGACGAGGTGGAGGCCGAGCGCGCGCTGGCCAACATCGCCCGCATCGTCGCGCCGGGCGGCTGCCTGTTCGTCTGCGACATGATCCTCGACGACGACCGCCTCGGCCCGCGCGCGGTGCTTCGCCTGGGGATCATCTTCGTCAACTTCTTCGATCGCACGCCGATGTACACCGAGTCGCAGTACCGGCGCTGGCTCGAGCGGGCCGGCTTCGTCGACATCGAGCGGGTACAGAGCCCGATCGGCCACGTCATCCTGCGGGCCGAGAAGCCGGCGTGACGCTCCGGGCCGCGCTGGCTCGGTCCGCGGCGACGGTGGCCGTGGCGGGGCTGGGCGGCTTCATCCTCTGCTTCGCGCCGGTCGTCCAGCCGGATGGCGCGGCGCGGGCCGCGGCGCTGGCCGGCTTCCGGGTCGCGTTCGGCCTCCTGCTCGCCTTCCGGCTGCACCGCCTGCGCCGGGCCGCGCCGGTCCTCTGGCCCAGCCAGCGCGGGTCGCCGTGGGATCGCCGCCTGCCGCTCCGGCGCGCCATCGATCTGTGGCAGCTCGGCGCGGTCGCGCTGGCGCTCGGCCTCTGCACGCCGGCGGCGGCGCTGGTCTGCCTGGCGCTCGGGCTGTACGTGTTCCGGCGCTCCTACACGCACTCGCTGGAGGACATCCTCTTCCAGATGACGAGCTTCTTCCTGATCCTGGTCGACGCCGGCGCCGCCTGGTCGATCGACGCGCGATGGGGACTGTCCGGCGCGATCCTCGATCCGGTCCTCGCGCTGAATCTGTGGTGGACCGCCCTGGCGCTGCTCCTGGTGTCGGCCGGGTTCGAGAAGCTGTTCAGCCCGCTGTGGCGGCGCGGGCTCGGGTTCTCGATGTTCATCGGCCTCCCCCACCTGGTCCAGCGGCGCTTTCGCTTCCTCCGCCGCATGCCGGCGCTCGGCTGGGTCCTGTCGTGGACCACGATCGTCACCGAGCTCGGCTACCTGCCGTCGGGCCTGGCGCTGCCGGTCCGCCTCGCGCTCGCGGTCGTGCTGATCGGCTTCGCCTGCTCGCTCTTCCTGGTGGTGGACATCTCCTTCATCGGGCAGACGCTGCTCCTCAACGTGGCGCTGTTCGGGTTCTTCGACGTGGCGCGGCTCCTCGGCGGCGCCGCGGCGCCGGCGTCGCACGGTCCGGGTCTCCTCGTCGCCGTCATGCTGGTCGCGCTGGTCGCGATCCCGACGCTGGCCGCTCCGCTCGGCCCGGTCACCCGGGTGCTCGGCCGGCTGGTCCGCTACACCGTCGGCCTCGAGCCGATCCAGGTGTTCACCGACTCGCAGCTGCACGGCATCTACCTGTACCGGGTGTCGGCCCGCTCCGACGGAGAGGCCGGCGAGCTCTCGCTGGTCCAGACGTTCTGCGACGACGGATCCTCGGGCCCGCTCCAGCGCTGGCACTCGCGCGTGTTCCTCAAGATGACCTACGAGGTCACCGACCTGTGCCGCGTCGCCCTGCGCGACGGATGGAGCGCAGCCGAGAAGACCATCCAGTACCAGGCCGCCCACGACCTCCTGCGGGCCGGCCACGCCGAGCTGGCCGGGCTCGATCCGGCCGCGCGTCGCCGGGTGAGCGAGCTGGTCCTGTCGATCCGCTCGGTCGAGCTCGATCAGCAGGAGTCGTCGGGCCTGGCCCCGCCGCGCTTTCACATCGGCGAGTGGCACTGCCTGCTCGCCGCTCGCCTCGGCGAGGGCCGCCTGGAACCGCCCAGGCTGCTCTCGCTGCCGGATCGCCCGCTCCGCACGGCGCGCCGCTGAGCTACGCGGCCTTGCCGCTCCGGGCCCTTCGATCGTGCAGGGCATACAGCGCGACGCCGACCAGGACCAGGAGGCCGCCCACCAGGTGGTGCAGCTCGATCCGCTCGCCCAGGAACGCCCAGGCCATGGCCGACGACAGCACCGGGATGACAAGCGTCGACATGGACGCGATGCCGGCCGAGAGACGCTTCATGGCGTAGGTCATGAGCCCGTGGCCGATGAGCTGGGTGATGACCGCCAGGCCGATCACGATCGCCCATCCCTGCCCGGTCACCGGGAACACCTGGGAGTGGCTGCCGGCCACCAGCGGGATCAGGAACAGGCAGCTCAGCCCGGTGTGCCACTTGAGGATGCGCCGGGCCGAGACCCATCGCCGCAGCCCCTTGGTCATGATCATGTAAAGCGCATAGATCAGCGCGGAGGACAGGGCCAGCCCGTCGCCGACCAGATGATCGCGCCCGCCGGTGTAGCTGGCGCCGATGAGGACGAGGGCGCCGCCGACCGCCACCACCACCCCGGCCACGCCGATCATCGATTGACGCTCGCGGAGGAACACGTACGCGATGGCGATCACGAACACCGGCGTGAGATTGACGAGGAGCATGCAGTTCGCCACCGAGGTGAACCGCACCGCCCAGTGGTTGGCGAACATGTCGCAGCAGAACAGCAGCCCGGTCAGCACGATGCCGAGGCGGATCGCGGCCGGCCTCGGTCGCTCCTGGTCGGTGGGCTCGCTCGAGGGCTGCTCGCGGCTGGAGCCGAGCGGCACGAGCAGGATGACGAGCGCGATGCACATCCGCAGCCACAGGGTCGCGGTCGGATCCACCTCGCTGATGCGGACCAGGATCGGCGCAACCGCGACCCCGGCGGCGCTGACCAGGAGAATTCCGTAGGACCCGAGCACGAGCTGGCGACACTACTCGAAATCGACGCTGGCGGGAGTCGCCGCCACAAACATCGCGGTCGCCTGTAGAGTCGGGACCAGCATGAAGAAGCTCCCACTCCTCCTGCTCGTGTCCTGCGCGCCGCTCTCGTCGGATCGCGCCCCGGAGCCCGAACGCGCGCGCTGGGAGCGCGAGGCCGGGCGCGTCACCATCGTCCGCGACGACCACGGCATCGCGCATGTCCGCGGCCCGACCGACGCCGACGCCGTCTTCGGGATGATCTACGCCCAGGCCGAGGACGACTTCCACCGCGTCGAGACCAACTACATCAACGCGATGGGCCGCCTCGCCGAGGCGGAGGGCGAGAGCGCCGTCTGGCAGGACCTGCGGATGAAGCTGTTCATCGACCCGGTCGCGCTGAAGACGCAGTACGGGGCCAGCCCGGCCTGGCTGCGCGCGCTGATGGACGCCTGGGCGGACGGGCTCAACTACTACCTCGCGACCCACCCGGCGGTGAAGCCGCGGGTGATCACGCGGTTCGAGCCGTGGATGGCGCTCTCGTTCACCGAGGGGAGCATCGGCGGGGACATCGAGCGGGTCGATCTCGTCCAGCTCGCCGCCTTCTACGGCGACGCCTCCACTCGCCCGCCGCCGGTCGAGGTGAGCCAGCGGCCCGAGGGCCCCGAGGAGCCGTCCGGCTCGAACGGCTTCGCGATCGCCCCGTCGCGCACCGTGGGCCACCACGCCCTCCTGCTCATCAACCCGCACACCTCGTTCTACTTCCGCTCCGAGCTGCAGATGACCAGCGACGCGGGGCTCGACGCGTACGGCGCGGTGACCTGGGGGCAGTTCTTCGTCTATCAGGGCTTCAACCAGCGGGCCGGGTGGATGCACACCTCGACCGGCGCGGACGCGGTGGACGAGTACGCCGAGTCGATCGAGCGGAGAGGCGACCGCCTGTTCTATCGCCACGGCCAGGAGCTGCGGCCGCTGGTGGCGAGCCGCATCCGGGTCCCGTTCCGCACCGCGAGCGGGATGTCGGCCAGGGAGGTCACCGTCTACCGCACCCACCACGGACCGATCGTCCGCTCGGCGGACGGCCGGTGGATCGCCATCCGCCTCATGCAGGAGCCGATCGCCGCGCTCAGCCAGTCGTACCTGCGCACCAAGGCGCGCGACCTGAAGGGCTTCCGCGAGGTGATGGAGCTACACGCCAACTCGTCGAACAACACCATCTACGCCGACGCCGACGGGCACATCGCCTATTTCCATCCCCAGTTCGTGCCGCGGCGCGACGACCGCTTCGACTGGACTCGCCCGGTCGACGGCAGCGACCCGGCGACCGAGTGGAAGGGCGTGCACGGGGTGGACGACAGCCCGCACGCGGTGGACCCGCCCGGCGGCTGGGTGATGAACACCAACGACTGGCCGTACTCGGCGGCCGGGCCGCACAGCCCGAGGCGCGCCGACTTCCCCCGCTACATGGACACCGTCGGCGAGAACCCGCGCGGCATCCACGCGACGCGCGTGCTCGAGGGGCAGAAGCGCTTCACCCTGACCAGCCTGCGCGACGCGGCGTTCGACAGCCAGCTCACCGCGTTCGACACGCTCATCCCGCTCCTGCTCCGCGCCTACGACGAGACACCCGCGTCCGACCCGCTGCGGGCGAAGCTGGCCGAGCAGATCGGCGTCCTGCGCGGCTGGGACCGCCGCTGGTCGGCCGGCTCGGTGCCGACCGCTCTCGCGGTGTACTGGGGGCAGGAGCTGTGGCAGGGGAGCGCGGCGGAGGCGCGCCGCGCCGGCGGATCGGTCCACGACTTCATGGCCGCGCACACCACGCCGGCGCAGAAGCTGGCCGCGCTGGCCGCGGCCTCCGACAAGCTCACGGCCGACTTCGGGACCTGGCGCACGCCGTGGGGCGAGATCAACCGCTTCCAGCGCCTCACCGGCGACATCGATCCGCACCCGGACGATTCCGCGCCGAGCATCCCGGTGCCGTTCACCAGCGCGCAGTGGGGCTCGCTCGCCTCGTTCGGCGCGCGCACCTATCCCGGGACCAGGCGGATGTACGGCTCCAGCGGCAACAGCTTCGTCGCGGTGGTCGAGCTCGGCGACCGGGTGCGAGCACTGGCGGTCACCGCGGGCGGCGAGAGCGGCCACCCCGAGTCGCCGCACTTCAACGACCAGGCGGAGCGCTACGCGAGCGGCAACCTGCGCGAGGTGTACTTCTATCGCGCGCAGCTCGCGGGCCACACCGAGCGCACCTACCACCCGGGTCGGTAGCGCCGCGACCCGAGCCGGCGGTCAGCGGTCGCCGCCGCCGACGTTGAGCGCCAGGCTCTTGATCGTGGCGACCAGCTCCTGCGGCTCGATCGGCTTGGACACGTGGACCTGGTAGCCGGCCAGCATCGCGCGGGTGCGGTCCTCCGAGCGGGCGAACGCGGTCAGCGCGATCGCCGGGGTCCGCCCGCCCTCGCCGGCCTGGAGGCCGCGGACGTCGCGGATGAACTGGTAGCCGTCCCGGTCGGGCATCCCGATGTCGCTCACGATCACGGCCGGCCGGTGAAGCTTGACCATCGCGAGGCCCTCGTCGGCCGACGCCGCGGTGTGAACGACCGCGTCGGCCTCGGTCAGCACCATCTTGACCAGCTCGCGCGCGTCCGGCTCGTCGTCGATGACCAGGACCGTGATCCCGGCCAGCGAGACCTCGGGGCCGCCGACCCGCGGGAGGCCGCGTCCGGTCGGGTGCTCGCACGACGACTCCGACGCGTCGCGGACCGCTCGCAGCGGCAGGCTGACCACGAAGGTCGCGCCCTGGCCCGGTCCGGCGCTGGCCGCCTTGACGTTGCCGCCGTGCAGCTCGACCAGCTGCTTCACGATCGACAGGCCGAGGCCGAGCCCGCCGTACTTGCGCGTGGTGGACGAGTCCGCCTGGCGGAACCGCTCGAACATGTGCGGCAGAAACTCGGGGCTGATGCCCATGCCCGAGTCGTGCACCGTGATCTCCACGTGCGAGCTCACTCGCTGGACCAGGACGTCGATCTTCCCGCCCTTGGGGGTGAACTTGACCGCGTTGGTGAGCAGGTTCCACACCACCTGCTGCAGCCGGTTCGGATCGCCGACCAGGGGGCCGGCGCTGAGGTCGATCGTCTTGCGGACCACGATCCCCTTCGCATCGATCGACGGCCCCACCGAGTCGAGCGCCGCCTCGACGATCGGGGCCAGCTCGAACCGCTGCACGTCGAGCCGGATCTTGCCCGACACGATCCGGTTCATGTCGAGCAGGTCGTCGATGAGCTGGGCCTGCGCCCGCGCGTTGCGCGCGATCGTCTCGAGCGCCCGGCGAGTCTGCGAGTCGTCGGTCACCCGTGACAGCAGGATCTCGGACCAGCCGAGCACCGCGTTGAGCGGCGTGCGCAGCTCGTGCGACAGCGTGGCGAGGAACTCGTCCTTCATCAGGCTGACCCGCTCGATCTCGCTGCGCGCCACCCGCTCGGCGTCGAGCAGGAGGGCGCGCTCGTCGGCCGACCGCCTGGCCGCCTCGTACAGGCGCGCGTTGTCGATGGCGACCGCCGCCTGCGCGGCGATCCCGATGATCAGGCGCTCGGCCCGCTCGGTGAAGACGTCCGGGTCGCTATGGCCGAAGAACAGCCCGCCGATCACCTCGCTGGAGCGCGAGATCACCGGCACGGCCAGGTAGCTGCACACCGGCAGGTGACCCTGCGGCATGCCGCGGTGAGGCTCCCACTGGCCGTAGCGCGGGTCCTTGCGCACGTCGGCGATCCGGATCACCGCCTCGCCGCGGAAGGTCGGGGCGAAGATCGGCGTCGCGCGCGGGTGGCCCAGCTTCTCGAACGCCTCGCGCGGCGCGCCCGAGAGCGCGTACAGGGTGAACACGTCCCCCTCCGGGGTGCTCACCGTGTAGAAGAACGAGCCGAACTCGGCGCCGCTCAGCTCGGTCGCCGCGTCGGTGACCGCCTGCACCACGACGTGGAGCTCGAGCTTGGAGGCGAGCATCGAGCCGGTCCGGTTGAGCAGGTCCAGGAAGCGCGTCTCCTCCTCGAGCGCCTCCTTGGTCTTCACCAGCTCGCTCTCGGCGCGCTGACGCGCGGCGAGGATGCTCTGCATGTTCTGCAGCGCGGCCGAGCGAAGCAGCTTGTCCTCGTCGTCCGACTGCTCCATCACGCCACTCCGAGCTCCGAGGCAGCCAGCTCGGTGCCGCGGACCCGGGCCGCGATCTTCGCAAACGCGGTGTCGCGTGTGGTCGATGTGTCGTCGCTGAACGGCGAGTAGCCGCAGTCGTCGGTGGTGCCCAGCTGGGCCAGCGGGATGTACTGGGCCGCCTCGAGGATGCGGTCGCGGACCTCCTCGGCGGTCTCGATCCGGGGGTCGATCGGCGACACCACCCCGACGAAGATGCGCTGGCCCGGCTTCAGGTGCGCCTTGATCCCCTGGAGGACGCGCGGTCGGTCCTTCTCGCCCGCGAGCGCCACGTAGTAGCTGGTCAGGTTGAGCTGGAGCAGGCTGGGCAGGAGCTCGGCGTAGTCCACGTCGGCGCTGTGGGTCGAGTCGCGGTCGCCGCCCGGGCAGGTGTGGACGCCGATCCGCTTGCGCTCCTCGGCGGTGAACCGGGCCAGCGCGAGGTTGTTGAGGTCGATGAAGCTGGCCAGGAGCGCGCCGGTCGGGTCGAGCTTGATCGCCAGGCGGCCCTCGGTGAAGTCGATCTGCACCGCGTGGGCGCCCTTCTGCAGGCAGCGGCGCACCTCGCCGACGTGCTCGGCGAGCAGGTCCTCGATGAACTCCTCGCGCGAGTAGCCCGGGATCCCGTCCGCCGGATAGAGCAGGCTCAGCGCGGACGGCGAGATCACCGCCTGCTTCACCGGCGCCGTCGCGTAGCGCTTCGCAACCTCCAGGTAGTGATCCGCGTGCTCCTTGTAGCGGAACGGGGCGCGGGTCAGCCGCGGCATCCTCCGCGTGTGGCCGGCCGCGAACGGGATCTTGAAGCCGTCGGACGCCACGTTGGGCAGCCCGTGCACGCAGTAGTCCCAGAAGTTGTGGTACTTGCGCTGCTCCCCGTCGGACACGACCGGAGAGCCGGTCTCCTCGAAGCGCGCGATGGTGTCGCGGATCGCCTCGTCGAACATCGGCTCGAGCCGGGGGTCATCGATGTTCCCGCCACTGGCAGCGACGGCCTCGATGAGGGCGCGGGGTCGCGGGATGCTGCCGATGGGCTCGGTCGGAATCGTCATGGGCCGCGGCCAGCATGACAGATCCGGCCCCGCTTCCGATCAGGGCTTCTTTGCCGGCGAAGGCTCGCCGAGCGGAACCGCCACGGTGATCGCCGGCGCGTCGAACGGCGGCGGCAAGCTCTCGTCCTCGGACAGCTCCTCGCGGAACTTCTTGGAGATGCGTCCCGGTGCGGGCCCCTCGGGGACGAGCCCAACCCTGCGCAGCGCATCCTTCATCGAGCCAGCCATGGCAAAGCCTAGCACGCGAGAGCGGAACCGCCTGTGGCGGCCGCCCGCCCCGAAAGCTCGGTCAGGCGCCCAGGTGATGCCGGAGGAAGCCGAGCACGCCGCGGATGGCGTCGCGGCTGGCCTCGCTGTCGTCGAAGAGATCGAACGCGTGCGGCGCGCGCGACTGGTTGACGAAGGTGAGCGGGAGGTCGCGCGCGATGGCCGCCGCGACGAAGTGGTCGATCGACGGGTTGAGCAGCGGGGTCTCGTCGCCGCCGGCGCGCACGACCAGGAGCGGCAACTCGGCCGGCAGACCATCGATCGAGCGGCCGGCCGACGGGGCCGCGATGCCGAACTGCATGGCGGCCTCGGGCACGTCGAGCATGTAGCCGTAGAGGAGCGCGGCGCAGCGGAAGGCGTCGGGCGGCTCGGTCATGAGCAGGTGGAGCGCGGTGGGCACGTTCCCGGAGGCGGCCCACAGGCCGAGGCGTTCGGGGTCGAGGCCGAGCGCCGGGGCGCTGGCGCGCAGGTGGCGCAGGAGCGCGACCGTGTCGGTGACTGGATCGCGGTAGCTGTACGCGATCGCGCTCATCCCCGATGCGGCGAGCAGGCGCCCCCACGAGCTGTACGCGCCCATGTGGCGCAGGCCCTGGGCGAACAGTGGATCGGGGAAGCCGAACACGAACACCACCGCGGGCGTGCTGGTGCCGGGCTTCCGCCCCGGCGGCGAGTAGAGGTCGAACGTGCCGCCGTCGCCGTAGCGCAGCTCGCGCTCGACCTCCACCGCGTCCATTCCCGGGAGCTGGAGCACGGCCGTCCTCTTCATCGCCTCGTCGCGCCGCTTCTGGTCGTCGTCGCTCACCGCTGGCCTCCGAAGGGTCCCCGGAGAGGGGGAGAGAAGAGGATAGACGGAGAGGCCGCGGATGCCAGCCGGGATGGACGGCGGGCGCCGGCGGCGCGAAGATCGGGTCATGCATCGCACCGGCGCGCTCGTGGTGGCCGTACTCGCCTGCGGGGCCAGGTTCGGGGCCGCCAGCGCGCAGGCCCCGGTGAAGCTGGGCCGCGCCTCGATGCACGTGAGCTACGACCTCGAGCACCTCGACCTCGACCGGCACACCCTCCAGTTCCGGCTGTCGCGCGCGGCCGGGAGCGCGGAGGTGGTCGCGGTCGGCGAGGATGGCGCGGAGCTCGGGACCGGCTCGGCCACGTACGGGCGCGAGCCGGCCGGCACCTGGCTGTCGATCACGTGGACGCAGCCCGACGGCGCGCGCGTCATGACGCTGAAGCTGCGCGCGGTCTCCGCCGACGGGATCGCCACCCGCGTGGAGCTGGTTCCCTGGTCGGTGACGATCGATCACGAGGACGTCCACTTCGACACTGACAGCGCGGTCATCGCGGCCTCCGAGGAGGCGAAGCTCGACGCCAGCCTGGCCAAGATCACCGCGATCGCGAGGCGGAGCGAGCGCTTCATGAAGATGAGGCTCTACGTGGCCGGGCACACCGACACCGTCGGGACCAGCGCGAAGAACCGCAAGCTCTCGCTCGACCGCGCGCGCGCGATCGCCGCGTACTTCCGCCGCAAGAAGCTGGCGCTTCCGATCGCGTACGCCGGGTTCGGCGAGGAGGTGCTCCGGGTCAAGACCGCCGACGGGGTCGACGAGCGCGGAAATCGTCGAGCGGACTACGTGCTCGGCCCGGCCAGCGCCGCGGCGCCGCCGTTCAGGGGCCCGTACCTGAAGGCGCGAGCGAGCTGGCAGCAGCTCCGGTAGCCCTACGGGCCGCGGCGCCGGGCGCGCAGGTACGCGGCGACCGGCAGGCGCTCGCCGGCCCGCAGCAGGTGCTCGAGCAGGTGCGGTGACGGCAGGTAGCTGACCTTGTCGAGGATCTGGGCGGTCAGAAAATCGGCCACCGCCTCGGCTGGATCGTAGTGGAGCGGCGAGCTCTCCTCGCCGGCGGCGACCAGGAGGTCCATCAGGCCGCGGATCTTCATCGTGGTCATCGGCGTGGCGTCGAACAGATCGGTGCCGATGTTGGCGAGGTAGTCCTGGTCGAGGCCGGCCGGCGGCACCGGCTCGCCGTTGAGGGTCAGGCCGCGGTAGATGCCCTGCTCCACCACGTAGCCGATCCGCTCGACCGGCGGCACCGCGTAGTCGTAGTCGGCGATGGCGCCGCGGTCGCCCTGCAAGAGGAACCTGCCGGTGGCGTAGTCGCGCGGCTCGTACATGGTGGCCGACATCCCGTTGGCAAAGGCGAGCTGCTTCTGTCGCCGCTTGCCCCCGAACTTGCGGCCGACGATCCGGCGGATGGGCGAGCGACCGGTCAGGAGCTTGAGGCTGGCCAGCGCGTGGTGCTTGTAGCCGTTGTGGAAGAAGAACAGCCGCTGGAGCTGCCCGACGGCGCCGGCGTCGATGAGCCGCCGCGCCAGCAGGAAGGGCGGCAGCGCGATGCTGTCCTCGGACGCGAGCACGCGGGCGAAGGACGAGAAGTAGCTCGCGGCCCAAAGGCCGGTCGGCGGCAGCACCGGCGTGTCGAGGAGCAGCGCGGCGCGCGAGGCCCCGCGCTCGACCAGCTGGGCCAGAAGACGCGGCACCTCGCCGATGGTCGGCGCGGCGACGATGAGATCGAGCCCCGGCACGTCGACCGAGTCGAGCGAGGTGACCGTGGTCAGCGGCGGACGACCCGGCCCCGCGGGCAGCTCCCTGGCGGTGCGGGACAGGACCGCGGCGACGCGGAACCGATCCGGCAGGCACCAGAGCGCCGGCAGCACCGCGCCGCGCACCCGCCGCCCGGCGCCGATGACCAGTACGTTCTTCACGAGCGAGAGATCGATGCCGGAGCGCGCGCTCCCTAGCCCGCGGTGCGGTCGAACTTGAGCATCTGGTAGCGCACGCTGCGGCCCAGATCGGTGATGCGGAACTCCGGGCCGAACACCGCCGAGATGACCTCGATGGTGGGCGCCAGCATCCAGCCGCGCTTGTGCTTGCGCAGCTCGAGCACCGCGTTCCGCCCGACGCTGGCCTTGAAGCCGCGCCGGAACAGGCTCGACCGGGCGACGTAGAGGAGCGGCCGGGCCAGCCCGAGCTCGATGAGGGCCTGCCCGGCGATCGCGCCGCGCAGCGCGGCCAGGGCGCCCAGCAGGTCCGGGATCTCGGTCAGCACCGCGAAGCAGAGGACGACGTCGAACTGGCCGAGGTCGCCGATCTCCGTCGCGCCGCGGCGCATGAGGGTGATGTCCAGCCCCTCGTGCCGGGCCAGCGCCCGCCCCTGCTCGAGCCGGTTCTCGTCGATGTCGACGCCGACGACCTCGCGCGCGCCGTGGCGCTTGGCCCACAGGCAATACGCCCCCGAGTTGCACCCGACGTCGAGCACGCGCTTGCCCTTCACGTCGAGCGACTCGAGGAAGCGAAAACGCTGGCGCGAGTCGATCTTGCCCGGGGTGACCAGGCCGTCGCTCAGCTCGATGGTCTGGTACCAGTCCTGGCCCTTGACCCAGGATCGAAACTCTTCTTGCTCCATGTCAGGCGATCCTTAGCTTCCGGAACACGTAGCGCGCCACCGGGGAAAGCACGACCACCCCTGGCAGGACCGGCTGGCCGAGCGCCTTGAGCGCCGCCGCGCGGTGGTGGCCGCCGGTCAGATGGACCGTATCGGCGCCGCGAGCGATGCCAATGACCGGATCGGTCCGCGACCGGTCATAGCCCCGCTCCTTGATGGAGCGAAGGAACTCGAACCGCTGCTCGACCCGGGCGCGGATGGCCTCATCCACGATGTCGGTCCGGAACGCCGGCTGCCCGGGCGCCAGCTCGATGCCCAGGCGAGCGTGCTCCGCGACCACGAGCCTGTACAGCGAGCCGTTGCGCATGCCACCGGCGTCCTTGCCAACGCCGGAGTACTTGTCGAACTGACGCCGGTACCAGGCATGAAACTGCGCGCGAGCCTCGTCGGCGCGGCCGCTCTCGTGCAGCGCAAAGAACTGGAACGGCGGAAACAGCTCGATCGGGCGGCCGCCATAACCCTCGGCGACGTGGGCCTGCTTGTCGTCGTGGCGGAGCTGCTCGATGGGAACATCGCGGACGAAGCGAGCCAGCGGGATCTCACGGATCAGTCGGGAGAGCTTGCGCCGAGCCCACCTGGGATTCGACCACTGACGCACCTCCGACCACATCCGGCGGCAGCCTAGCGGAGGCCGCGTGACCGCGCAAGCCACCACGGTCGCCGGGGAGCGGCCCGATGCCCGCCCTCGAGAATCGCCCGGCGAACCCGCGAGGCGAACCGCTCGCGTCTCCCGTGCACTACCGAGCCCCGCGGCGAGGCCGTCCCGCGCCGGGCCCGCCGCCGCGATGGACGACCAGGGCGCCGCGAAGAAGATCGGAACGACATGCACGCGCGACGTCGGTCCCGGGCCCTTCTGGTTGCGCGATTGATTGCGGCAATGTTCCCGGCTGATGCCGCAACCGCGACGCGCCCCAACGGCGGGCCCCCTTTGCGTCGACCGGGCCGGCGCGGCTGACCGAGTGCTCGGTCTGGTTTCTTCAGCTCGGCATCCGGGTCGGAGCATCGCTCCAGGCGAGCCGCAACAGCATGGCCGCCTGGAACGGCTGCACCGCACCCCCCAGGCCGAGACTGCGTCGCCGCCGGCCGCCCGCTGTCGAGCCCCGCAACGCACGTTTGATCCTTGGCGGCGTGAGTACAACCATGAGCGCCCCCACGAGGCTCTCAACATGAAGCGTCCGGCGATGATCTATACGCCCTCGGCTCGCCTCCATCCCCGTCCGCTCGTGAAGGCCGAACTCGACCCGTTCAGTCAGGTGACCCGCATCGAAGCGCCATCCCCCTCGGCCACCTCGTCCGTGGGTAGCAGTGTCAGGGATGTCCGTGGTTGCACTGCCGCGCCGGCCGGCGGTCGCGCGATGTTCCCGTCGGTAGACCACGACGGCCTCGCAAGCGGCTACCCGGCGCCGGGCGCGTCGTCGCGGTCGAGAAGACCGCGGCGTTTCCAGCCGATCGTGAGCAGCCAGACCGTGGCGATCGCGTGCGGTCGAGGGACGCCAAGAAGCTCTCGCTGCCACGCCTCGCACGGTTGCACGCGGGTCTTCCACCCGTCGAACCAGAGAGCGCTCGAGCAGGGGTCGAGCGCCGCACCCGACGCGCCGGCGTGATGGCGATGATTGAGGAGCACGTAGCGGAGGGCGAAGCGGACCTCGGTCGGCGTGCGCAGCGACCGAGCGTGATAGCGCTCGGCGAACAACCGACCGCGCCGACCGAGCACCCGGTTCAGGCGACGCGCCAGTCGAACCTCCAGGCCGATCATCCCGCGGGTCAAGCCGTCGGCACCGCCAGCCTCGACGATGAGATGAAGGTGATTGGACTGCACGCTGAACTCGACGACGCGAAAGTCGGCCCGATGCCCGCCATCGAAAATCGCCCGCCGAACCACCCGCATCGACCGATGTCGGCGAAGTGATGCGACACCGCCCACCACGCGCAGCGTGACGTGCTGAGGAAACCGCGAGGCGAACCGCTCGCGCCTCCCGTGCACCACCGAGCCCCGCCCACGAGGCCGTCCCGCCCCGGGTCGCCATCCACCGCGCCCGGTCGGCTTGCGAGCCTGATCGAGAGTGAGCTGCGCGGACCGCTTTGGCCGCCGCCGTGATGGACGCCCCGGGCGCCGCGAAGAAGATCGGAACGACATGCACGCGCGATGTCGGCCCCGGGGCCATCGTGTTGCGCGATTGATTGCGGCAATGTTCCCGGCGGTGGCATCCGCGCATGCTCTTCATCTCGAGCGCGCTGCGACGCCGCCCGCCACGCGCAGCGTGACGTGCTGAGGAAACCGCGACGCGAACTGCTCGCGTCTCCCGTGCACCACCGAGCCCGGCCCACGAGGCCGCCCCGCGCCGGGCCGCCACCCGCCGCGCCGGGTCGGCTTGCGAGCCTGCTCGAGAGTGAGCTGCGCGGACCGCTGTGGCCGCCGCCGCGATGGACGCCTCGGGCGCCGCGACGAAGATCGAAACGACATGCACGCGCGAGGTCGGCCCCGGGCCCTTCTCGTTGCGCGATTGATTGCGGCAATGTTCCCCGGCGGGGGTTGGCCGCGGGTTCCGATCTGCGGCATCGCTCGCGGCGGGCGGCGGGCGGCGAGCGATGACGCAGGACCGCCTTCCGCCTTCGCCTTCGCCTTCGCCTTCCGGCTCGGCTCGGCGGGCTCGAAGGAGTCGCCTGACCCGGCGGGGCACCGGCCGCCTGCCCGCGCCGCCGCTCATCGTGTTGCCCGATTGATTGCGGCAATGTTCCCGGCGGGGGTTGGCCACGGGTTCCGATCTGCGGCATCGCGCGCGGCGGGGGGCGGGCGGCGGGCGGCGGGCCATGTCACAGGACCGCCTTCCGCCTTCGCCTTCGCCTCCGCCTTCGCCTTC
>Ga0193753_10001450_pt1 | contig 20218 bp, 19 predicted proteins | sample H1c2metaG_FD_144925 | JGI IMG/M metagenome (GOLD analysis project Ga0193753, IMG submission 144925) | Soil microbial communities from a riparian zone of the East river system, Colorado, United States - H1c2 | ecosystem: Environmental > Terrestrial > Soil > Riparian zone | place: USA: East...
GTGCTTCAGGCGGGGATGAAGGCGGCGCCGAACGTGCTCTTCGTCGGCGCCTCGGGCAACGAGGGGACGTCCGTGTCGGAGTCCAACCCGGCGACGCGTTTCTCGGCCTCGAATTTCATGCTGATCGGTGCCGTCGACCGCGCGGGAGCGAAAGCAAAGTTCTCTAATAGCGGTCCGGAAGTCACTCTTTATGCCAACGGATGGCGAGTAGCCGGCCGTTCGCCCGGCGGCATGACGACATTCGGTACGGGGACCTCGATGGCGGCGCCCGTCGTGACCAACGCGGCCGCAAAGATGCTTGCGGTCAACCCAAAACTGACCGGTGCGGATCTGCGCCGGATCCTCGAGCAGACCGCCGACACCAATGCCGCCGGTCTTCGGTTGTTGCACACGGCGCGGGCCGTCGAGGCGGCGCGCGCGGCGGGGCGGTAATGGCAACGAGCGCGTCGCCGACATCGACGCGTAATTCAGTTCCGCTACGATCACCTCGTGGCCGCGCGCGTCGAGACACTGCGCAACCCGTTCGCTCTCGATACTAATTCGGACGTTGGGCCGACATTTACTCACGATGAAAGACGATCCTATCACGAGCGCCTTCCAAACACTCGCCTGCGAGTTCCTCTCGCAACACGGTGCGATCGCGCATCGCTGGACGAAAGTTCCGAGCTTATGGTCGGGCGACCGGCTCGATCTCGTTTGCGCCCCGGATACTCCAGAGGAGGTGTGGGTAACGCTACGGCCGGGAATGATCGCCGTTGGAGATCGCGATGAGCATATGGATTTCCCGGATGACGGAGTTGAGAAGCGCGAAGCGGCTGTGATAGCGAAAGAGGCGTTCGACGAGTTCCTTGGGCTTCTGCGGCTTCATCGACGTCTTTTGTCTGAACCGCTGCGATGATGGTGACAAGAGTGTCCGGAGACATCGGCAACACTCTCGTCAGCCGGTGACGATGTAATCACTTCGATAAACAGCTCCTGCGAAGAGGCGCCGCGGGCGGCGTCGATCCCGGCCGAGCATGCGCGTACATCTCCCACGCGATGGCCTGATAGAGACCCCAGGGTTCGTTGCCGATTGCGTAGAGCTCGAAGTGGCCGCGCCCCTCGACGTAGCAGAAGTCGGTTTTCGCCCCGACCCCTTTCATCGTCGCTTCCAGCAGGCGCGCCGCACCATCGAGAAAGAACGTGTCGGCCGAGCCTACAGTCAGGTGGATCTTGCCATCGAGATCGCGCTTGAGCTCAGGCCAGTGTCTGCGCAACCGCTCGGCCACGTCGTAGTGCTCCTTCCAATAGGAAATCACCGCCGTGTCCACCGCGCCAGTCGTGCGATCGAACGCAGGGACCGGAAGCCCGTCGGCGCCGCGCGGAGAGAAGACCCATTCGAACGACGCCAACTGGCCGCCATACGCACCGACCACGACTTCCCTGCGCGTGTAGTCCTCGAAAGAGACCAACATTTGTCCCTTGTCCTGCGCAAGCGGCCACGGTGTGCCATCGAGCCTGCGATAGAAGTTGGCGCCGGGAGCGTAGACGTCGATGCCCATGAAGTCCTTGAAGTCGCTCGGGTCGGGCGACGTGGGCCACGCGCCGCCGAATAGCTTGGGATAATTCACCTGCAGCCACAGCGCCGCCCAACCGCCGGAGGAGTGTCCGGTGAGAAAGCGGCTCGCGGGCTTCGCGTCCATTCGGTATTGGCGTTCCAGATCTGGAATCAACTCGGCCGTCATTGCCTGACCCCACGGCCCGTTGTTGACGCTGTTGACGAACTCACTCGTGCCGCTGGAGCTCGACTGGTCGATGCCCACCCAGATCATCGCGGGCGCATGGCCCGTCTTCATGTCATTCCAGCGGCCGACGGCGACGTCGTGAAGGGAGCGCATATTGCCGCCGAAACCTTGGGTGTAGTAGACCGTCGGATACCGTTGGCCGGGATGCGCCGCATAATCCGGCGGAGTCACCACCCAACCGCGCAGCGCGACGGGGCGACCCCAGAAGTTGCTGAGCGCCGGGCTGGTGAAGCTGAATCGATGGACGTCACCCGTCGCGGCAGGATAAACCTCTCGCACAGCCGGAGGCACGTTGGGCTGAGGCTGGAGAACATCCGTCTCGGGAACGACGGTCGCGAGCGTGAGGAGTTGAGCAGCGTCGCCGGGCAGGTCCATCTCCACGACGCCGCTCACGAGATCGCCGCCGCCGCGTCCCGTGTAGTTGTAGCTATGGTCGCGATCGAGCACCGCCTGCACGGCGTAATGCCCGGGCTTGAGCTGCGAAAACGGTGTTGGAAATGCCGAGACGTCGGCGTCGACATCGACCGTGGCGCCGGGGGCGAGGCGCGCCACTTCCTGCGCGGCGATGGATGCGGCGTGCGTATCGATCTGGTCCATGTCGACACGCGTGACGGGCCGCTTGTCGTTGGAACCGAGCAGCTTGGCGAAGACCAACAGTCGGCCGGAGACAGGCGTCGCCGACGCTTGACCTAAGCTCACATGAAACACCACGGGAACCACGATCGGCGCGCGCGGGGCCGGCGTGGCAACGAGGATCACCGCGGCCAGCATGTTGTGCGCGCGCCACCAAGGATGAGCGACGGTCGAATGGACGCCGAGCTTCACGATCTTTCTCCGGAATTTCCAGGCGCGGGCAAATCTGCTGGCGCGCACCTATACGTGAAAACGAGTAAATTAGAATAGCGTGGTTCGGCGCGTCCTTCAGCACAACGGACGACCTACCCCGGCGTCACCGCGAAGAATGAAATGCCGAGATGGGAATTTCAATCCGAGATGCGAGCGAGATGCGAGCGAGAGTTGTTCACGGCCTGCGTGCCTCGGCGTTGCTCCTCGCCATTGCGTGCTTCCACTATGAAGAACGCACACGGCCAGTGAGACCGGACGAGTGTGCACCCGAGCCGCCATCTCGAGCCTACGCGCTCGTGATTTCACTCGTCGGCACGTCAACTTGCCCGATCGTTTGGCCACCGAGACACGTTGAGGCTCAATCGAATGCGCACAATCGTAGTTCTATCCGCGTTTCTTGGAATCGGGTGTTCGGCGTTCGCCACCTCGCGCCCAACCGCGTATACGGTGGCTCGCCCAATCAACATCACTGCGCTGAACTTCGCGGGCGAGCGCGTCCCGTTTGAGTTCCGTGTCGACGGCATTCGCATCGTGGACACGACTGTGCGCATTGGCGATCTTCCGCCGGTAGTCCTAGGTCTACAGATGTGGGCAACTCCGGGACGCCATCTATTGGAGTTATACGATCGCCGGAACGGAGAGTATCACAGTCAGATGTTCGACGTGCGTCTCACGGACATGACCATCGAGATTCGGCTATTTAAGGGTCGAGCGGAGTTGAAGACCTACTACACACTGGTCGTCTACGAATAGTGGGATCCTGACGGTCAATCTATTGTCGCGGCGCCTTCGTCGCGGCATGCTATTGCCTTCGCGCGAAGCCAATGCTCGACCTTAGATTGCAACAATCTTCTGGGCGCCACCACAACGGTGAATCTCTATTGGTGACCACACGCTCGATCCCATTCACGACGATCACGGCACGCTCCGCCTTCGCGGCGACAGACCATTCTCGCTCGTTGCGCGTTCGCGCCTTCTCCATTCATGTGGGTTTGATGATCGTCGCTACCGTGTTGGTGACGATGCTCTGGGGCCGGCGCATCCTTGCTGCTGTCTAGCCAACAGTGAGCGCTTAGACCGACAACGATACACGTGTGTCCACCCTATGCCTTCGATCATTGTCCCTCGCGGCGCAGACAACTGGGTCGACCGCGGCGACCCCAGTCTACCACAGCTCGTCACGGTTCTCCACCACTTCCTCGGACCCGATCGGGATATCAGAGACGAGCGACTCGAAGATGCGGCGCGCGATATCCAGGGTTTGGTCTGGGGCGATGCGACGGAACAACATGCCTCCGGCTACCTGCGTCGCCTTGGCGAGGAGCTATCGATCGATGAGAATGAGCTACCACCGCGGCGAATGGCAGCAACTGCACTTTGGTCGATTGCGAAGCTCGCAATGGTCCGCGACAATGCCGTTCGTGCTTTGAACGGGCAGCCGGTCGCCAAGCCAGCGGCCCAACCGCCCCTCAGCGAATGGCTGGCCACTCGGCTGCTCTCACCGGAGGGACTCGCAGCGTGGCGGCGCGAGCGCGATGTGGGTCCGAGTCCAGGAGGCTGACATCGCGGTGAACCACATTTCCCCATTGAAGAAATCGAATGCCTCAATTTGGCGGCGATAGACCGCAGGTCACGGTCGCCTTGCGCAGCAGGAAGAGTGGATGAGCAGCCTTCGCGGCGACATAGATCAGACCCTCAGGCGAAACTCCGCGACGGCAGACGTGAAGGAATCAGCAGCGCTCATGGAAAACCGACTCGCAACACTCAGTGTGTGTCTCGCCTTCGCCGCCGTTTTCGCCGTCAGCTGCCGCGACCGGGCGGCTTCGCGATCGGTACCGCCCGGACAGAGCGTTCGACGCATCGCAACGCCGCGTGCGTGCCTCGACACCGCCGGCGAGGAGCAGGCGCTCGCCTGTGCCCCGCGCACAGTCCGGCGAACGAACGATACGCTGAGCATACGCTTAGCGGACGGTCACGTTCTTACTTTCGTCAACACACCGCCCGGAGAATTTGAACACGGTGTGATGTTTCGCGGAACCATCGCGTCGGTTCCTCTGTACATCATTTCGAGCTTCGGAGGCGAACGTCCGCCGGACTACAGCATGATTGATGGCCGGAGTGGCGCCACACCGGGTTTCGAGGAACTGCCGCTATTTTCTCCGGACAGCACGCGCTTCGCGGTCAACTCGCCAAGCTGGATGGATTGTGATCTCGGCAACGGCGGGTCGCTCGCGATTTGGCGTCTCACCGACGGGCTTCCGACACCGGAGTGGCATGTGGAGTCGTGGGACTGCGGTCCGGGCGCTGGGTGGGCGGCGGATGGTCTCCGCTGGCGCTCACCGGATACGCTTTCGTTTACTCGAAACGAAATCGCCGACAGGGGGCGGGTCCGCGGCGCGAAGCAAATACAACTCCTCGTGAGATCGGACTCGAACTGGCAGATCGTCCCGCCGCCGAGTAAGCAGAAGTAACGCCGAGCTCCGTCGCCGCCGTCTGGAGAACGCTGAAGCCTGCACGACGAGCCATTGAAGAATTGTGATGATGGTCCCCCAGCGGTATTTCCATACATTTCAAGATTACTCACGGCGACCCGCCGGCCGGCTTCAGTCGCCGGCTCGGAATGCTGTAGAAGAATCCCGTGTACTGCATCTCCTCCCAGGTCTGATCGCCCCACCGCACATCCTTCGTGGCATCGGGATTGTGCGTGTTCGACGGCGAGTTGTCATACCAAGCCATCGAGGTGATCTTGCCGCCGGCAGGAACCTCGAGCGGCTTGTCGAACATGTAGTAGGTCTGCCAGTTGAAGTCGTAGTGCGGCACGTCGAGAATGATTTCGGACGTGCCATCCGGCTTCTCGAGCTTGTACTGCCAGCGCGTGCCGCGCAGATGCGTGTGCGGCATGAGCCCCCAAATCCGCACCGGTGCACTCGCACCAACCTCCGCGGGCACCGCGAAGTTTTTCGCGCCGGCCGGAATGGTGAACGAGCCGTTGGTGAAATTCGACGCGAAGATCTGCTCGTCGGGCATCTCCTTCGCAAAGCGGAACCCCACCTTGGTACGATCTCTCATTTCATGGCCGTGCGCCGTGTAATGCATCTGAAACGCCAGCACAGTCCCGGCGCGAAGCAGAAGCGCCGCGCCCTTCGGAAATTCAACGACGTTGTTGCCGGGCGTCTCTGTCCCGATGAGCGTGCCGAGCGCGCGTGGGGTGCAGGTGAAACATGAGGAATCGGTTCGCGCGACGTGCGCGGGATTCCGAATGAAAAGCGGCTGCGGCGCGGGGGTACCAGCCGGTCGTGGTGCCGGCGTCGCTGGAGCGGCACCCGGCGCAGGCGGCACCTTGGCGTAGACCATCACGTGATGCACGGCTTCGCGCGCACCCGGCATGATCTCCATCGCCTGAACCCACTTGTCCTCCGTGAAGTTCGTCGGCACTTCGAAGTACTGGTACTCGACCGCGCCGGACGCCGGGACCACGAACTCCTCGGACATCGCAACGATCGCGTCCGGGTTGCCGATCGCCCAACTCCCCGGGTATTCCGGCTTTGGCGGTAGCCTGTTCAGGTCACCCGGTTTCGCGCCCGCGTCGATCCAGCGAAGGATCGTCTGCTTGTCCGCATCCGACAGACGCCGGTCATTGCGGAACACACCATGCGCCCCCTCAGCGTGCCATGGCGGCATCTGCCCCTGGGCGACGGCGTCACGCATCTCGTCAACCTTCGCTTTCGCGCTATCGAACTCGAGCAGCGAGAACGGACCCATGCCGCCTGGATGATGACAGGTCGCGCAATTCTTGTAGAGAATCGGGGCAACGTCTTCCGCGAACGTCGGCTCCGCACTCCGCGCCGCAAGTGACTTTGGCTCGCGCGCGAGAACAGCGCCGATCAGCGCGAGGCTGATGCCAATGATCTGTGCGACCCACATCCGCAGCGTGCGCTTGCGCACGGTGCGATCGAGTCTGTGTCCTGATGTCATGGAAAATGGAATTGGGTTCGACAAGACGGAGGCGCCACAGAGGCTGCGGCGCAGTTCCGTCATCTGTCGACCAAGATGGAAACGCGGCCTCGCCAATGCTTGGAGGCCGCATGGAGACCGCACGGAGCTTGCGCGGAGACTCAGCGATGCGGCATGCAGTCCGTGTCCTCGGCGAGAAACCGATGGACCTCGTCGGCGAAGCGCGTCCACGCCGGCTCGTGCTCGAGCAGAACGTGGTTCTTGCTCTCGAGCGGCACGAACCGCGCACCGGGAATGAGCGCCGCGAGGCTGCGCCCCTGCGCGAACGACTGAACGGCGTCTCCCGTCGAGTGCAGCACGAGCGTCGGCACGCGCACCTGCCGAACGAGCTCGTTGACGTCGATCGTGGCCGCGGTCGCGAGCAGGCGGCAACCCGTTTCTGCCGACGTCGTCACGCGCTGCAATTCGCTGAACCAGCGCATCTGCTCGAGCGTTCCCTCGGGAAGGAATCGCGCGGCGAAGAACAGACGGTATGCGGGATTGTCCTGTCCCCAGCCGAGCGGGATGGCGCGTGTCACCGTCGTCATTTCGTCGACTTCGGCCTGCGTGCTCGCCCGCGTGAGGACACCTTCCACATAGCCGCCATAGAGCACGAGCTTCGTCACCCGCTCCGGGTGGCGCGCGGCGTAGGCAATCGCCACGGCGCATCCCTGCGAGATGCCGAGCAGTGGAAAGCGCTCGAGCCCCAACGTGTCGACGACCGTCTCGAGATCACGGACCCATGCGTCGAACGAGAGATCCGCCACATCGCGATCGGAGAGTCCGTTGCCTCGCTGATCGAAACGAACGAGGGTGTTGTCGCGTGAGAGTTCGCGCATCCAGTGTCGCCACACCGGGCTTTCCCAGTCGTACTCGAGGTGCGTGATCCAGTTCGCCGGCTTGACGAGCGGCGGTCCGGTGCCGCTCGTCGCGTACGCGATCCGCACACCGTCCGGCGCCGTGCAGAACTGAATCCGCTGCTCGGCGACCGCGGCGCGAGCGGGTGCCGGCGACATCACCGTCCGCCCGCACTCCTCGACGTCAGCGACGACGCGGAAGCCGAGTCCGCGGACCGTCCGAATGACGCGCTGCTCTCCCCCGTCGTCGCCCACCGCCTGGCGCGCGTGCTTGATCCGCGTGTGCAAGGTCGTCGGCGCCACGTGGCGATGTCCCCAGACCTTGTCGAGCAACTCGTCCTTGGTCACGAGCCGGTCGCGGCACGCGATCAGATACGACAGCACGTCGAACACTTGCGGCTCGACGTGTCGCCGATCCCCGTCGCAGCGCAGCTCGTGCAGCTGCGTGTCGAGCTCGAACTCCCCGAACCGGTAAATCCCGCTAGGCAAAGTTGCCGCCACCGATGATGATGTCTGTACGGTGCGAGCGACGCTGCACCATCCCAGTGATTACGCAGAGCCCGGTGAAAAGCGGACACGTCGTGCGGTGGCGCGTGGCGGGCGGCGACGGTACAATCGATGACTATGACGGAACGCCGATACGAGGACGACGAGGTGCGCGAGATCTTCAGTCTCGCGACGACGGGCGACGCGCGCGACCGGTCGCCGCGCGCCGAGTCCGGCGCGATGACCCTCGCCGAGCTTCAACGCATCGGTCAGGAGGCGGGCATCGAGCCCGCGCGAGTCGCACAAGCCGCGGCGAAGCTCGACGCCCGTGGGCGACCCGCACCCATTCGGCGATCTCTCGGGATGCCGGTGGGTCTGTCACGCGTGGTCGATCTTCCGCGAGCTCCAACGGATCGGGAGTGGGAGCAATTGATCTCTGAATTCAGAACGACGTTCGAGACGCAGGGCCACGCGACCAGCTCTGGTGGGCTGCGCCAATGGTCGCACGGCGACCTGCACATCTCTGTCGAGCCGACCGAGCATGGCGAACAACTCCGTCTCGCCCACTTCAAGACTGACGCGATGGCTCTCAACGTACTCGGATTCCTGATGGGCGGAATGTCGATTCTCATGGGAGCGGTGTCCGCCGCGGGCGGGAAGCCGGAGAAGGCGCTGGCGGGTCTCGCTATGTTCGGTGGAATGTCGCTGTTCGCGTTCGGGGCGAACATCGTTCGTCTGCCGCGGTGGGCGCGCGAACGCGCCAAACAAATGGAGACCGTTGCCGAGCACGCGGTGAAGCTGCTTTCGAAACCGTGATACATTCGTATGTCCCTACGACGGCCCCTGTCATCGCAACCGTCGCGTGTCTTGGCGTCGCACTTCCTTCACGTGCGCAGATCGCTCCAGCCACGCCCGTCAGCTTGGACGCAAGTCAGATCAACGTCCTTCGCGACGTCATCGCACAATTTTGGCAACCCTTTCACGGACCGGACGGTCAGCTCTGCCTCGACCCAACGGTCGCATCGTACCGAGCGCGCGCGTCGACCCCGCGAGAGCGCTGGTCGACGGACGCCCTCTCGGTGATCGCCCGCGACGCCAGGATTTCACTCGACACGCTGACCGCTGAATTGCCAAGCGGGATGCGCGGTTGCACGCGAACGCAGAAAACATGGCGCGTCGCCTATGGCCGGCCGCGCGTCTTCGGCGACAGCGGAGCACTCGTCTTCGTCAGGACTCGCCTCGACGCGCGTGGGGAGGTCGACTCGTCGAAGTTCGACTTCCGACTCGAGCGGAGAGCAGGTAAATGGAGCGTCACACGCTGGCTTGCCGACTCGCAAACAGTACACCGCTACGTCAAAGGCGAAGGCTGCTATCGTCTCTGGTACGCGCCACTCGAGACTCCGTCGGCGAACCGAGATGCGATCGATACGACTGAGGTGAGCGCCGAACCGACCTTCCTGTTTGAGAACTCGCAAAGCCTTCCCGCGTATCGGCTTTCGGCAGGTCCGCGCGCTCTTGGCGTTGCCGCTCAACGGTGGACGTATTCCGCGTGGTACGTCAGCCATGATTCGGTGCACTTCCGGTGGTCAGGCGGAAACACCGCAATCGTCGCCGACCTGCTTGTTGTTGGTGATACGCTCCGCGGCATGATGCATTTGGAGAGCGACGGCGTCGAGCTGAATCCGCCGACGACATCCGTCAGCGGCCGCCGGATCGCGTGCGGTTCGCCGCGGAAGACTCGAAACCGCGGCTGACTCGTTCTTGCTCGCGGTGGCCACGCGCCAGAGCCGTTTGACCATGCTTGTATCAACCCCACACACCTCGTGTTGCTCTGATCGCACTTGGTGGCTGCGCGCCTCTTCGGAGGACGACCGCGCTGCCTCGCCCCGAGGCAGTGATTTCCCGCGACTCGGCGGTATTCGTATTTTCCGCCGTTTGTCATCCCCGTTAACCTGGCGCGAGTTTGACGTCTTTTGACGACTGGCGGAAGCCGGCGACAATCAAGACCGCCGTCGCTAATGCACCAAAAATCAACGCCGATGAATTCGGTGCCGATCGGACCGATTCCCCTAGTCGCGAACCAACAAAGAAGTGAAGAAGGGGAGCGAGCGTACCTGAACCCAACTGAATCATCCGCGTTGTCGATTCATCAACGGACCATCTGGATCTAAGGATCATCATCGCGATGACATGGCCGACGGCCATGAGAAGTCCGTAACGACCAAAGGCTGGCCAGTCGAGGTCGCTCAGTCTCACATCGTATTTCGCGATTAGATAAGTGGCGGGTGGCAGCCATCCAATGGCTAGACCTAGGGCAAACCGACCCAACGAGGCGAGGGAGCCAATAAAAGTCGTCATTGTTCCTCCATGGTACCATTTCGAATCGTGCCGTGCCTGTGCGGTCACCGGGCCTCGAACCGTACGAAAGCGCCGAAAGATACATAAACGCTCCCGACTCGCTGGTGGAAGTGAAGCGTTTGTTCATAGCGTCGGCGTCCCGCACCAAGTCGTCAGCGCTTCCGTCAGCCCCTGCATTGTGCTGTCGCCGACCCAAGCGACATAGCCGTCTGGGCGGATCAACACTGCGGCGGGCGCAACGACTTCACCGAGCACGGGAAGTTCCCACTTCCCAGCGTATTCCGCGTCGACGTATTGAACGCGGTCTGACCACCCGCCGATGTCGATGACGTTGGGCGTAGCGAGGTCGAGCAGCACCCACGCCGCATTGTGTAGGAAACTGAAGACGCGTCGCGGGCCGCGCATGGTGACGACCTCGAGATCGGGCATGCGACGGCCCAGCAGTGGATGCCCTTCGCCCAGTTCGTACCGAACGTCCAATCCGGACATCATGCCGGCGATGTATTTGCGCGGCTCCTCCATCTTGAGCAAGTCGCCCACAATGTCGCGCACGGCCACTGTGCGATCGTCCTCGCGATGCAACGCAACCTGCGCCATCGTGGCCTTGAGCACCCGCGCACCAACCGGATAGCGCTCGGCGTGATAGGTGTCGAGCAAACTGTCCGGTGACCTGCCCTTGATCACCTGCGCCAGCTTCCATCCGAGATTCACCGCATCCTGCACGCCGATGCCGAGTCCTTGCCCGCCGATCGGCGAGTGAACGTGCGCGGCGTCGCCGGCGAGCAACACGCGTCCACTGCGGTATTGCGCGGCCTGGCGCGTCATGTCGGTGAATCTCGAGATCCACGTTGGGCTGTGGACACCGTAGTCTGTGCCGCACGCGGCGATGAGCAAAGTCTTAATATCGTCCAGCGTCGGCTCGTTGGTTGCAGTGGCGTTCGGTTCGGTGACCATCACACCAATCGGGCCGACGTCCTTGTAAATGATTTCGCCGCCTTTGATCTCGTACTCCTCCCTGCCGAAGGCATAGGTGCCCGCGGAGGAACGATGTACCCCGTACGGCGGCTTCTCCGTCATTTCGACTTCCGCGAGGATGTTGCTCGTCGTCGCGTCCCAGCCCGGAAAGTCGATGCCCGCGATCTTGCGTACGAGGCTGCGTCCACCGTCGCACCCAACCAGATATTGCGCGCGCAGTGCTTGACCATCGGCGAGTGCGACGTCAACCCCGGCGGCGTGTTGCACGAATCCCGTGATTTCACGGCCATAGAGGATTGGCACCTCGAGCTCGGTGACCCATTCGGCGAGGATGCGCTCGATGTGCTTCTGCCGCAGCGCGAGCCCGTAGTTGTGACGGGTCGGGAAGTCGCTGATGTCCAACCGGGTGACGCCGAAGCCCGTGACCTGCGCGATTTTCCCCGCCGCGAGAAATCGGTCCGCGATGCCGCGCTGGTCGAACACTTCAATGGTGCGCGACATGATCCCGAGCGCGCGTGCGCCGGAGAGTTGCTGATTGGGCCGGCGCTCGACGACGACAACGTCCACGCCTGCCAGCGCCAATTCTCCTGCGAGCATGAGCCCCGTCGATCCCCCGCCCGCGATCACGGCCGAATGATTAGCCATCGCAACTCCTGGTCAGAATGAGGCGCGAAGTATCACCTCACCCGTTGGCCTTGCCGCAAGCCCGCCGGTCGTCGATATATATCTGTGGGGGTTGCTGAGGCCGACGCGCGTCCGGCAGCGAACGAGTACCCATGAACCCAACCGCGCTTCACGACTGCCTGCAGCGCCTTATTCCCCACGTGAATATTGCGCGGATCGCTTTGACTGGGGGCGTCGCGATCGGCGTGCACGTCGACAGCGAGCGTGGCGATCGAACACGCGCCGACGCCGCGGAGGACATCGATTTTCTGGTCGATAGCGTCGACGCGGTGCGTGAGACAGTGACACACGAGTTTCTCGTCTCACATTTCCACCTGCCGCAACCGGGCTATCCGAAATTCTTGCTCCAACTCGTTGACCCGGCCACGCGCCTGCGCCTGGACTTCTTCCCCGACACCCTTCACGCGCTCAGCCGCGCCCCTGTTAATAGTGTCGCCGGCGTTCGGCTCCACGTGGTGTCAGCACTCGATATCCTCACCCACAAGCTTGCACTGCTGTCCGGCGCGTCGGTGGAGAGCCCGACCGATGAGAAGCACTACGCGGATGCGAAGCAGCTCTCGACCGCTTGCGGGCTCGATCTGCCGGCGCTCCCACACGCCCACCTAGCTCGGACGAGCTATTCGCGAGACGTCGACAAAACGTGTTCCCGATGCCACGTCAGCCAAGATCGACGATTTCCTCTCGCATCGAAGCACACGATCTTCGGCATCCTTGGATATGTCTGATCGCGCTTGAGTGACGGCATCGAGCGGAATCCGCCGACGACATCCGTCAACGGGCGCCGGATTGCATGCGGTTCGCCGCGGACGGGCCGTCCAGTCAACGACGTCACGGCACGACGCTGACGGTGGCCCCGCCCTTCACGTCTGGGTCTTGCACCGCGGTCGCAATCACACTCGTCGAGCCACCACTCAGCGCCACGATGGTGGCCGTCGAATCAGTCGACGATGTGATCGTTACGATGGTGGAATCGGTCAAACGCCATCCAACCGTCACCAACAGGCCGAGACATGTTGCTGTGCCGCTGCCGTGCAGAATGGTCGTATCGCGTGGATGCATGGTCACGCTCGCGGGCGTCACGGTCACGCGGGCGACGCGGCAATCTGACACCATCACAATCGGGTCCTCGGCGGCCACGCCACCGCACGCGGTCAAGATGCAGACGGTGCCGAATCGGAGCACAGACCGGTAACGCTCTCTTTTGATCATTGGCATAACGTAGTGCTGATGAGCAATTTCGTCCATTGGCACACGGAACCCATCTCGGGAATTGATGACACTTCTATCATTTCAGCGATCGATCGCCACGGTGGGTTGGGCCGTCACCGATCCTGTCTTCGACGCCGTGACGATTGCAGAACTTCGCGACCGCGTCGAGTCACTCGCGCAAACGGGGCGCGGCGGCGCACGCAATCTGCTCGACGATTCTCACATCGCCGCGCTCAGTGCGACGCCGACCCTACGCCAATTCGCTGAGGCAATCCTCGGCAGCTCGTGCTTCGCGGTCCGAGCGCTCTTCTTCGACAAGACCCCTGATGCGAACTGGAAGGTCGTCTGGCACCAAGACCTGACGATCGCGGTGCAGCAACGCGTCGACACGCCGGGGTACGGGCCGTGGACCGAAAAGGCAGGCGTTCCACACGTGCAGCCACCGCTCGATGTCCTCGAGCACATGCTCGCCATCCGCCTGCATCTCGATCCGTGCGGCGCCGACAATGGACCCGTCCGCGTCATCGATGGAACGCACCGATTCGGCCGACTCGTGCCGGATGCGATTGACCGCATTCGCGCAGAGCAGCCCGAGTCGGAGTGCCTGGCGGCCGAAGGCGCGCTCTTGGCGTTTCGCCCACTTCTCTTGCATGCGTCGAGCCCCGCGACGCGGCCCGCACATCGACGCGTGATTCATATCGAGTACGCCACGAAGTCACTCGCGGCGCCGCTCGCTTGGCATCGACGTGAAGACGAATGACATCGACGGATGAACGCACGCTGTTGGTTACCACTCGTAGATTCCACCTGATACTCGGTCCGGAGCCATCACGATGGGCAAGCCTCGACGCAAGCGCACGACTCGCACAGCACCCGCAGTTCGTTCCGTTCCCGCCCCGCGTGCATCGCTCGCCGCTCGCGCGCGCGCGTTCATCATCGGTCTCCTGCCTGTGCTCGCGATCGTCATCGGCACGCGCCAGCTGCTCGCCGAGGCTTTTTGGATTCCAAGCGGCAGCATGGAGCCGACACTGCTCGTCGACGACTGGCTGTTCGTCAACAAGCTGCGGTTCGGGCCGCACATCCCGTTCACGAGCCACTCTCTGCCAGGATACGCCAGCCCGAAGCGCGGCGACGTCATCGTCTTCATCTCGCCGCCGCAGGACCCGTCGATTCGGATTTCTCCCGAGGACATCACACCGACGTTGGTGAAGCGGATCGTCGGAGTCGCCGGCGACACGCTCCTCATGCGTCGCGGCCAGCTGACGGTCAACGGCACCGCCCTCCCATCACCCAACACGTTCACGCTTCCTGATAGCGTGGCCGACGAGCCGGCGGCGATCTTCACGTGGCAGCATCAGATCGAGATCAGTGACTCTCGATTCGGCGCGCCGGTGCCGGCTCCGAGTCTCCACGAGTGGGGGCCGCTCGTCGTGCCAACCGGCACCTTCTTCATGATGGGCGACAACCGCGACAATTCCGTCGACAGCCGGTACTACGGCCCCGTGCCGCACGAGAACCTTCGTGGCACCCCGATGTTCGTCTACTACTCGTACGATCCCGAGCGCGACCTGGACTACTTCCGCACAGTCACCGCGATTCGATGGCGCCGGCTGGGCACCTGGATTCGGTAAGCTAGCGATGGCGTCGGAACCCGCCGTGGCGATTCGGGACGGCGGCAATTGGCCGGTATCCGCGCCACGGGTCGGTTATATTTCCTCGCTGTTGGAGACCTGCGATCGTGCGGGTTGGGGCGTCGGAGACTGTTGAAGAAACGGTTGCAACTCGGGGCTCCGCATCGCGCCGTTCCAGGCCCTTCACGCCGCAATTGGCAAACGGGGCAGCACTTCGACTCGGTAGCTCAGCTGGTAGAGCAACGGACTTTTAATCCGTAGGTCATGGGTTCGATCCCCATCCGGGTCATTTTCGGCAGGTTGTTGATTGTCAGTCTGTTCGGCCATGGCTTTCCCCTCCCTTGGGACGTGCGCTCCGCGCCACATCGCCGGCCACCTGATCGAAGATTCGTTTCGCGCGCGCCTTGGCGCTTTCTCCCTCGGTTGGCAACACCGGGATGTCGGGCTTCACTCCGGCGACTTCGTCTGTTCCGTCCGCCCGCATGCACGCACAGTTGGGAACACGAAAGCGCAGCTCTGAATGCGGTAGCACGACCGGCTCGGGATCATTCATGAAGCCGCAGCCGGCGCCGCCGGTGCGCGTCCCCATAGTCTTCGCGGCGCCGTTGTTCTGCAGCACGTCCGCGAACATTTCCGCCGACGAATATGTCCGACTGTCGATGAGCACGTAGAGCGGGCCGCTCCAACTGCCCCAGAGCGGACCGACGACCGACGGCGGCGTCGATTCAATTCTCCTGGGTCCTGCAGGTCCGTCCTACCGCCCCTCGACCTTCAGTCGCGCAATCGCCGCCCGCGCCGCCGCGACGAGCGGCTGAAACTCCGCGTCGGCCGAACTCCACAAGTCGACGAACCGCGCGTAGCTATCCGCGGCCTTCGCGCGATTGCCCTTCTGCTCGTATAGCACGCCGAGCCGGCGGCTGATGATGGCTGACCAGTACCCGTCGCCCTGCCCATCGCCGGTCTTCGTCTCGTCGCCACGCATGAAGTACGGTGTGTTCTGATACATCTCGTAGAACACGATCGCGGAATCCGGCATGCCCGCACGATCGAACGCGCGACCCAGCCACCCGTAGACGCACACGCGGCAGACGCCATTCGGCAATCCCAGGGACGTCGAATCCGCCCGTCTGAACTCGGCGATCGCCTCGCGCCAACGCTTCTCGGTCAGCGCGATCTCGCCGAGCGCGAAGTGGCGTTCCGGATCGGAGAGGCGTCGCTGTACGGTGTCGAGCGCCACCCCGGCTTCGTATCGCGCGAGCACCTGCCGCGCGCGATCCGTTCGACCGCCCATGGCGTATGCCATCGCGGCGAGGAAATGCGTGTACGCGGTGACCGACGTATCGAGCGGTTGCCGGGCCAGCGACGCATCGAGCCGCGCGAGCCCGCGCGCCGGCGTCTCACTCATCCACACGTCGCGATAGGCGAAGAGGATCGAATCCCGAAGCGGCGGCGCCGGCGAATGGCGCGCCGCGTCCGTCGCCCGCGCCATCTTGAGATAACGCTCATAGTCCGCAACGCGGCCACGGAGGAGCGCCAGATCCGCGAGACGGGTGGCCCCCCAGCTCTGTTGCGCCGGCGCGGGGCTCGTGCGAAGACTGTCGGCGATCCGCCGCACGGTCTCGAGATCGCCGCGCTGATACGCGAATTCGGCCGCCCACCGCGGCCCGAGCGGGTACTTGGGCCGCGCGGCGCGCACGGCCACGAACACAGATTCCGCCTCGCGGGTCTTGCCTTCGTTGAACAACGTCGCGACGAAACTCATCATGCCAACCGGATCCGTCCCGCCGTGCGAAGCTCGGAACAACGGATCGGCGTGCGCGTAGTCGCGGCGATTCAAGTACATGGTCGCCAGATTGGGCAAGGCGACGACCGAGTCGCCGCGATCTATGAGAGTTTGCAGGGCGGCTTCCGCTTTGCGCGGGTCACGTTGATACGGAAATCCCAAGTACGTGACAGTCACCCGGAGTCGTTCGTCCTCCGTCAGCCGGTCGCGAAGCGCGTAGGCGCGCCAGCGGGCGGAGTCCGACAGGGCCAACATCCCCGCGGCCTGCGAAAGATTTCCCAGGTCCCTCCACGCCATCGCGAACGTTGAATCCAAACGGACGGCCTCCCGAAGGAGCGCCAGCGCCTTCTCAACGCTGTCTTGATCCTCGGCCCGGCGGCCAAGCGAGTACGCGCGTAGCGCCTCGATCGAGCTGGTCGACACCTCCCGAAGCTCCGGACTCCGATTCACGTGTCGCAGCGATTCGCCGGTTTTCGCCCGGAGCCGGCGCGCGAGGAGATCGGCCGTTTCGATCAGTTGTTTCGGGCCGTCGACTACCGCATGAAAGGACGCGAGCTCCTTGCCGGAATCCGCGCTTACCAATCGCAGCGACACCAGGTAACCGCCCGCGACTCCCGAGACGTCACCGTCGACCACTGCCTTGGCACCCGTGCGCATTGCGACACCGCGCGCCGCCGTCGCATCGAGTGGAAGCGATAGCTCGCGCCGCATCAACACGAGCGCGTCGTGCACATCCCTGGCCGAGATGACCGACAGCGCGTTCGACTCGGTGAGCGCGGTGCGTACGGCTTCGCCGAGCATCGCGGCCAGCGATGAATCGGCTTTGACGGCCCGGAAGTCAGTGACGACGACGGCATCGCGGTTTTTGAGCACACCTTGAGCGAAGAGTGATCCCGCGGGCCCAATGCCGAGTGCACGAAGCCCCATGTATCCCGCGGTCACTGCAACCAATCCTCCGATCGCCGCGACACCCCAACGCAGTGCGCGTTTCGGCGCGAGAAGGAGCGTTGCGGGCAGCCCGAGCGCCATCACGACGAGCGCAGCGGGAAACACCCACGTGGGAAGTCCGATCTCGAGAATCGCCAGCCATGCAACCAATCCGACAACAGCGAACGCGACGCCGTAGACCGTCAGCGCTCGGCGCATGCTGCCGCGCAATGGTGGTGTATGAGACTCGAGACTCGCGAGAATCGCTGCGGCGGACGCGGGCCGGTCCGTCGGGTCCTTCGCCAAACAGCGCATGATGAGGGTCGCGAGCGGTGCCGGAGTGTCGGGTCGCCGGGTGCTGATCGGAACGGGCACTTCGGTCATGTGCGCGACGACCATCTGATGCGCGGAGCGCGCCTCGAACAACGGGCGTCCAGCCAGCGCTTCGTACGCGACGACACCCAACGCATAAATGTCCGCGCGATGGTCGGTCGCGGGATCGCCCGCGGCCTGTTCTGGGCTCATGTACGCGGGTGTCCCGAGCGCCGTGCCGAGCACCGTCAGTGCATCATCGGAATTTTCTAATGCACCGTCTCTCCGCGCGGCGGCGATCGCTTTCGCGATTCCAAAGTCCGTGACGACAGCCGCGCCGCCCGAGAGCAAGATGTTCTCGGGCTTGATGTCTCGGTGGACGATTCCCTCCTCATGCGCGGCGGCAAGCGCGCGCGAGACGTCGCGGACGATCGAGACGACTTCGGCGACGGGCAACGCGCCGCGCTGCTTCATCTGCTCGCGCAGCGATTCGCCCTGCACGAACGGCATCACATAATAGGGAACGCCGCCGCTGTCGCCCGTGGCGAGCACGGGAACGATGTTCGCCTGCTGCAGTCGCGCGGCGAGCTGGATCTCTCGGCGAAAGCGCTCGATGCTCACGTCCGCGGCGAGTTCGGGCGGCAGGACTTTGATGACGACGCGCCGATCGAGCCCGATCTCGCGCGCGGCAAAGACGCGCGACATGCCTCCGCCCCCGAGCTCGCGCTCGATGGCGTAGGTGCCGCCGATGGACTGTGTGAGGTGCTCGAGGAGGGAGTCGATCTGGAATCGTCCTGACCTGAATGGACGGACTCTATAGAGGACGCGTGAAATGGCCGTGTTTCGCGCCCGTTGTCAATGGCGACGGTGAACCCCAGACTCTCGGGGGTGGACGATTCTCACCGATCCATGCCGATGAACCATCCCCGACGATGCGTGCTCGAAATTGGATGGCCGTTCGTGCGAAGAATGACGCGCTCGAACTACTCGCCGACGAGATGCAATCGACGCGAGCCGCAGTCGTCGCCCTCAGAGACGCGGTGCCCGACACGAATGACGACAGCCACTCAACTCATTCGCGCCGTAACCTCCAATCGTCGCGACGCGATCGCGTGACATCGCGCAACGTCGCCGCGAACACGCCTCAGGCCCTCGGTTTGTCGCGCCGTATCACCCGCACAACGCGCGAGATCGCCGCGGCGCGCTGACGCACGACCAATCCGCGCGGCTCGATCGCATCGAGACGCACCGCCGAGCGACTAAATCGTCGCAACCGATCGCAACGCTGCGCCATGTCGTGCCAAGCTCGCGGCCCGCCAGTCGGTTGACGCGAACGGTCGCCGCGGCCACGCCGCCACCATGATGGAATAAGCGTCGCAACGTCGCGCTGCCACAGAGCATCGTCGGACCGACGCCGACAGACGCCGCACCATCACAGGCGCGGCCCCTGCCACCGCGCCAAGCCGTCGCGGCGGCGCGACCTCGCGTTCCCACCGCACGCCGCAATCGCGTGAACCCGCGCCGCCTTCACCGATCGTAATGGCGACTCGTCGCGAAAACGCGAGAGCTTTCCGCAAAGACGCAGCGACTCGCCGCAGAAACACGAGAGCTTCCCGCAATGACGCGGTGACGTCACGCGATTTCCCGTCGACCGCCCGTCGCGACGCGGACGGATGACGCAATTTCACGACGATCGCCCGCGTTTCATCGCGACGACGACGCCTGCCTCGATCGCACCACAAAAAATCGCGGCGACCCCACGCTTTCCAACGAAGAGCGCCACCATTTTCGCCGCCGTCGCGACCTTTTGGCCGGCCACCCAAAACTTTTTGCGCACATTTTCCGTGCGTTGGCCATACCTAGAAGTATGGGGGCCGCCGGACGCGGGCGAGCCACTCCAGAAACTCGTTGCGCACATTTGACCTTCTGTGGCCCTTAGTAAACACACAAAGATCGCCGCGCACATTTGGCGACCTTCTTCCCCCAATAGAAGTACAAGGGTCGCCGCGCCGAACGTCCGCGGCGGTCATTCCACTTCCGACGTTCCAATCCTTTTCTTAGAGGTGTCACATGCGCAACGAACAGAACGCCGTCCTCGCCAGTCTCCGACGCACCCAACAGTACCTCGACACGCACGGCGACGTGCTCGACGCCGTCAACAAATCGACCCGCCGGCAGTTGGACGCCGTCGTCACTCAACTCACGGACTTGTCCACCGCGCAGGAAACCGGCGTGCGCGGCGCCAAAGGCGAGACCGCTCGGCAACACGCGCTGCGGCTCGTGCTGCGTCGCAACTACATGACGCCCATCGCCGCGGTGGCAAAGCTCGAGCTTCGCGCCGTGCCGGAGTTCGCCTCTCTAATGATGCCGATC